>Ga0315285_10003806_pt1 | contig 15688 bp, 15 predicted proteins | sample YL17G09_36_MG_FD_203698 | JGI IMG/M metagenome (GOLD analysis project Ga0315285, IMG submission 203698) | Sediment microbial communities from Yellowstone Lake, YNP, Wyoming, USA - YL17G09_36 | ecosystem: Environmental > Aquatic > Freshwater > Lake > Sediment | place: USA: Wyoming | collected...
AAAAGGGTTTTTCGGCTTGGTTGAAAAAAACCAAGGCCGACGTTCTTTGTTTGCAAGAAATCAAAGCCCAAAAAGAACAACTGCCTTCAGCTTTGCTTCAAATTCAGGATTGTTATCATTATTTTAACTCGGCCCAGAGGAAAGGATACGGCGGTGTGGCTGTTTATACGAGAGAGAAACCCCTAAAAGTAGAAAGAGAAGTAGGCATGGAAAGATTCGACCAGGAAGGCAGGATGCTGAAGCTTAAATACCCGGATTGCCTCTTAGTCAACCTCTATTTACCCCACGGGGGGAGAAAGAAAGAAAACCTTGATTACAAATTGAAGGTTTATAGTTTTCTATTAGATTACCTTCAAAAAATAAAGAACGAGAGAGTGGTAGTCATCGGTGACTTTAACGTTGCCCATAAGGAAATTGACCTGGCGCGACCGAAACAGAATCAAAATAACATCATGTTTACCCCAAAAGAGAGGGAACAGATTGATAGATTAATCAGTTTGGGTTTTATCGATAGTTTTAGAAAGTTTAATAAAAAAGGCGGCCATTATACCTGGTGGCCTTACTTTGCCCAAGCGAGGGAGCGAAACCTTGGCTGGAGAATCGACTATACCTTTGTTTCGAGAAAATTAGCACCCAGACTGAAAGATGCTTTTATCCTTCCAGAGGTTAAAGGCTCAGACCACTGCCCGATAGGGATAGAGATTTAAGGTCGTCTCCTTTCTTCGAATTTCAGAATCCACCAATAGGTTAATTGGCTCTAAATAGTACTTCTGGTATTATTTAATTAATGCTCGCTAAAGTTTTGTCTGGGGCGACGATCGGGCTGGAGAGTGTTCCTATTGAGGTTGAGGTAGATATCGCTTCTTCCGGTTTGCCTTCTTTTACCATTGTCGGTCTTCCTGATAAAGCCGTAGAGGAGTCAAGAGAAAGAGTTCGGGCGGCAATCAAGAACACCGGCGCCGATTTTCCTACGAGAAGAATTACCGTCAATCTCGCTCCGGCCGATCTTCCCAAGGAAGGACCAGCTTATGACCTCCCTATTGCTTTGGGAATTTTAGTTGCTTCGGGGCAAATAAAGGCCGACTTAGGTGATTCTTTAGTTCTCGGTGAGCTTTCTCTAGATGGTTCTTTGCGTCACGTTAATGGGATTTTACCCATGGCTCTTCTAGTGAGGAAGAAAAGTAATTTGAGACAAATTTTCCTACCGGCGGCTGACGCCAAAGAGGCGGCGGTTGTTGGCGGAATAAAGATTTTTCCGGTAGGCTCACTACGGATGTTGGCGAGTCATCTCTTGGGGTTGGAAATGATTAAACCTCAACCCCAGACTGATTTTCAATCCCTAATCAGCGATTATCAGGCCGAGTTCAATATGGCCGAGGTTAAAGGTCAAGAACACGCCAAGCGGGCTTTAGAAGTAGCGGCGGCCGGGGGGCATAATGTCTTTATGAAAGGCGTGCCCGGAGCGGGCAAGACGATGCTGGCCCGAGCTTTACCAGGAATTTTGCCCGATCTAACTGAAGAAGAGGCATTGGAGGTGACCAAGATCTATTCGATTACGGGTAACCTGCCCACTGGCGCTTCAATTGTTACCCAACGCCCCTTTCGAGCGCCCCATCATACGACTTCAAGAATCGGCTTGATTGGTGGTGGTAGCCGGCCGATGCCGGGAGAGATTTCTTTAGCCCATCGGGGTATCTTGTTTTTGGACGAGTTTCCTGAGTTTCCCCGTCATGTTTTGGAGGCTCTCCGTCAGCCGATAGAGGATGGGATTGTCCAAATCTCCCGGGCAGCAGGAGTCGCTTCTTATCCGGCGCAGTTTATTCTGATAGCGGCCGCCAATCCCTGCCCTTGTGGTTATCTAGGGGACGAGAAAAGACAATGTCGTTGTTCGCCCGGTCAGATTATTCGTTACCAAAAGCGTCTTTCGGGTCCAATTCTCGATCGCATCGATCTTCATCTGGAGATACCGGCGGTCAAGGTAGAAAAGTTAACGGGGGAAACATCGGTAGCGGAAGATTCAAAAAGTATTCGTCGGAGAGTCCAGAAAGCCAGGGACAAACAAAACCGACGTTTCCAGGGGAAAAAGATAATGAATAATGCCGAAATGCAAATAAAGGAGATTAAAGAATTTTGCCCTCTTTCGGCCGACTGTCTTAATCTCTTACGCCAAGCTGTTTCCCAAATGAATCTTTCTGCCAGGGGTTATTATCGAGTGATTAAGGTGGCCCGGACAATTGCCGATTTAACCGGCGAAGAAAAGATAAACGTTACCCATATTGCCGAAGCTTTGCAATACAGACCTAGGCTTCAAGAATTCTAATCCCAACCAAGAGAATAATTTCCAAAAACAAAACCCAACCCCATTAAGAGTTGGGTTTCCTTAATAGGCAGTTTTTCAAAAAGAGGAGGCTTAACCTCCGATCTTGAACATGGTGGTGCCGCAGACTTCACAAACCGCCTTGGTGGCTGGCTTGCCGTTCTTGAGGGTGACTTTCTGGGCGTTCTTACCTTCCCTCTTTTTGCGACATTTAACGCAGTACATTGCCATAGATTATTTTCACCTCCTCTCTTCCGGAAACGGATAAGTTCTTATTCGGGCAGGTTGTTGATTTTTAAACTTTGAGGTGTAAGCCCGCCGAATCTTACTGCTCGCCTTTTCATCCCGAGATTTCGGGGACAAATCGTAGAGCGATTTTTGGCGGACAAGCCTACCTTAGCTTCAAGTATAACACAAACTCAAGGCCAAGAGTGATGACAGTGAGAATAAAGGTCTTTAAAAGATCCTTCCCGACTAGCTTTGGGTCATAGAAAAGGATTGAATCATCAGGCTTTTTATAGACAACATTCGGCTTAGGTTCAATTCGGGGCTGTTTCGAAATTGCCTCTTGACTAGGTTTAGATTTTGTAGTTGTCGAGGCTGTAGTCTTGGTTTTTTTGGCCAGCTCTCTTTTTAATTGAAGAATAATTTTTTCCTGGCGAGTCTTGCGTTTTTTTCCCATTTTGTCGGGGCGAGTTTATCTATCAGGTTGACATTAACATTAAACCTCTCTAAAATCAAGTAAAGATGTTACTCAATCTGGAAGGAGTGAACATTATTTTATTAGGGTTGATTTTCGTTTGGTTAGGCACCTTGTCTTTTTTGTTCTATCGTCTTTTTGCTCATTATCAGGGTTTAACCAAAGGCATCACCAAGAAAGATTTGAAATCGGTCTTAGATAAGTTACTTAAAGACTTTGATAAAGAGGCAAAAAAGGTTGGTGAGCTGACGAAAGAGGCAGAGAAGTTAAAGAAGGATAATTTTTACAATATTCAAAAAATTGGTTTGGTAAGATATAATCCTTTTGCAGAGACGGGTGGCGACCAGAGTTTCTGTCTGGCGGTGCTTGACGGAAATGACAGTGGCCTGGTGATTTCCAGTCTGCATAGCCGGGAAACAACAAGAATTTATGCCAAGCCGGTCAAGAAGGGCAAGGCGGTAGGTTACGAACTCTCTGATGAAGAAAAACAGGCCATTAAAAAAGCCAAAAAGATAAAATGAAGGAAGCAAAGAGTAAAAGTTTAATTTTTTTGATTATTGGGGGATTAATTTTATACCTGCTTTCAACCGGGGTTTCTTACGCCGCTTTTCGCTATCTCGCCGGCCCTACCGGACGTTCCCTGATTTCCCCGGTACCAATTGAGACAATCAGGGGTCGGGTTGATCTCTCAGCACCAAAAACGGAAGCCTGTCCTCTTAACAATAAGTTATTTACTAAAGGAGAAAGAGAGATTTGGGAAAAACGAAGGCCGTTAACCGTCATGATTGAGAATCATGAAGAAGCACGACCCCAATCTGGTCTCTCGAGAGCCGATATCGTTTATGAAGCCGTGGCCGAAGGGGGAATTACTCGCCTTTTGACAGTCTATTACTGTGGGGCTTCGGCCGAAGACATCACCATTGGCCCGGTTCGTTCCGCCCGGACCTATTTTATGGATTTTGCTTCAGAGTATGGTGATTATCCTCTTTATGCTCATGTTGGCGGTGCGAATAAGCCTGGGGCGGCTGATGCCTTAGGGCAGATTAGCCAATATGGCTGGTTGAATAAAAGGAACGACCTAAATCAATTTGCCATCGGCTTTCCCACTTTTTGGCGTGACTATGAACGAATTGGCCATCCCGTCGCCACAGAGCACACCATGTATTCAACGACAGACAAACTTTGGGAAGTGGCTCACGGTCGCGGGCTTGATTTTACTGACAGTGAGGGGGATAAGTGGAATAAGGACTTTATTCCTTGGAAGTCCAAAGAAGAGGCTAGTTTGATTAAACGAGGCACTGTCGACAATATTAAGATTGAGTTTTGGAGCGGTTATCAAGGTTATGGGGTTAATTGGCAATACGACCGGGAGAATAACCGCTATCTTAGGTCTAATGGCGGCCAGGCCCATAAAGATCTGAATAATGACGAGCAACTCCAGGCGAAGGTAGTGATTGTCCAATTCATGAAAGAAAAAGGTCCAATTGATGAAGAAAAGCATCTTTTGTACACCACGACGGGCAGCGGTAAAGCGCTGGTTTTTCAGGATGGTGAAGCCATCCAGGCGACCTGGTCAAAGGCCGATCGTCAATCGAGGACCAAATTTACTGACTCTAAAGGGAAAGAAATTAGCTTTATTCCCGGTGAAATTTGGATAGAGATTGTTCCCGTTGGTAAGGAAGTTAGTTACTAATCTACCAATTGGCGGACTGCCCGGAGAGGATTATCTATGTTGCGCGACATTATTGTTTCTAAGGTCCGGGTTAAGTTGCTTCAAACTTTTCTTGACCGTCCCGATGAGCTTTTTTATGTGCGTCAATTGGTGAGGAAGACGGACGAGGAGATTAACGCCGTCCGCCGAGAACTAGGGAGAATGGAAAAAGCAGGCATGGTGAAGAAAGAAGCTCGGGGTAACCGGCTTTATTACTGGTTTGATCACAGTGACCCTCTTTATGGTGACCTCTTATCTTTAATCTCTAAAACTGTTGGTCTTGGCGGAGAGATAGTGAAGAATAAAAATAAATTAGGAAGAATTAAATTTGCCATGCTTTCGGGTAGGTTCACTCGCCGGTTGCCAACCAAAGAGGGTGGGGTGGATTTTTTGATAGTAGGTGAGGTTATTTTGCCTGAATTGGCAAGAATAGTAGCTAAAGAGGAGAAGAGATTGGAAAGAGAGGTTAACTATACGATTATGACGAGGAACGAGTTTGATTTTCGCAAAAAGCGCCGCGACCCCTTTCTTTTAGGAATTCTCGCCGGCTCAAGGGTGATGCTTATCGGCGACGAGGAGGATTTGGTTAGTTGAGATGCCTGAGAAAAAAATTATTAGAACCGGTAATAGTTTGGCAGTAACGATTCCTTCTGATTTTGTAAAGGCAGTTGGGATAAGGGCGGGTCAAGACGTTTCGGTTAAAGTTCAGCCAGAAACGGGTCAGGTAATTTATACCTTTTCCGGGACCAAGCAACTCTCTCTTTCCCAAAACTTCATTAAACAAAAAAGAAAGAAAAAGAGATAGAAAAACATTGAGCTTGTGGTATTATTATGTATATGCGAGTAAGGTGGATTTTTTGGTTGATTGTTGTTTTGACCCTGCTAGCTCTTTTTGTTGACTTACCTGGTAAAATTCCCTTAAAAATTGATTTCAAAGGCGTAAAGATAGAGGAAGAATTCTTCAGGCCCAAGATAGACTTGAGAATGGGTAAACTTAAGATTTTCCGTGATTTAGAAATTAAACAAGGGATTGATCTGGCCGGCGGCAGCCATCTAGTCTTTCAGGCCGATATGAGTCAAATTGGCGGTGATGACCGGGAAGAAGCCCTAGAGGCAGCTCGAGAAAATATTGACCGGCGGGTTAACCTCTTTGGCCTAAGTGAGGCTCTCGTTCAGACTTCTAAATTAGGCGAAAACTACCGTTTAGTGGTTGAATTGCCTGGGGTGGCCGATGTTAATCAGGCGGTTAGTTTGATTGGCCAAACCGCCCAGCTTGATTTTCGGGAGTTGTCGCCCGAAGCGACACAGGCGGCTTTTTTGAGTGATTATCAGAAGACTGATTTAACCGGTAAGGATTTAAAGAAGGCCCAAGTCCAGTTTGATCCGAATACGGGCGAGCCGGCGGTGGGCCTGGAATTTAATGACGAAGGGGCGAAGAAGTTTACCGACATTACTAGTCGAAACGTGGGCCGGCCGGTGGCGATTTTTCTTGATGAATTTCCTATTACCCAACCGATTGTTAAAGAGCAAATTACCAGTGGGCAGGCGGTGATTAGTGGGGAATTTACCACCGATGAAGCCAAGCAGTTGGCCACTCAACTCAATGCTGGGGCTCTACCCGTCCCAATTAAAATTGTCGAACAGAGAAACATTGGCGCCACTTTAGGAACGGAATCGGTCAGGAGGAGTGTTCAAGCCGGGGCGATTGGCCTCTTAATGGTGGCTGGTTTTATGGCGGCCTACTACGGTTATCTAGGCTTTTTGGCGGTGATGGGCCTGGTTATTTATGGCTTGGTAACCTTGGCGCTTTACAAACTCATTCCCGTGACTCTGACTTTGCCGGGAGTGGCGGGTTTTATCCTTTCGGTGGGGATGGCGGTGGACAGCAATATTTTGGTTTTTGAACGGATGAAAGAAGAAATTCGGGCGGGAAAACCACGCCAGCGAGCGATGGAGTTAGGTTTTGGCCGGGCTTGGGATTCGATTCGCGATGCCAACGTTTGTACCCTCATTACTTGTTTTATTCTTTTTAATCCCTTTGAGTGGTCGTTTTTAAATACCTCCGGTATGGTGCGGGGTTTTGCCTTAACTCTTGGCCTAGGAGTGCTTTTGAGTTTATTTACCGGGATTGTTGTCACCAGGACGTTGTTACGAACATTCTCAAGAAAGGAAAAACAACCATGAACTGGATGAGATTTAAATGGCTTTACTTCATTCTGTCTGCCTTTGTCATTATTCCCGGAATTGTCTCTTTGGTTACTTTTGGCTTGCGGCCGGGGATTGACTTTACTGGCGGGAGTTTGCTGGAGCTGAAATCCGAGAGTGGACTTAATCCCAATGAGGTCAAACAACTAGTGACCGAGCAGGGGTTTGAGACCTCTTCGGTCCAAGAATCAGGCAAGAACCAGATTTTAATTCGTCTCCAACCAATCGAGAGAGAAGATAACGATAAAATCAAAACAGCCCTAGAAGTAAAATCTGGGCAGAAGCCAGAGGAAATCCGCTTCGAGACCGTCGGGCCCACTCTCGGCAGTGAGTTAATCAAAAAAACAATCTGGGCGATTATTTTGGCGGCCGGTTTTATTCTGACTTATGTCGCTTGGCGCTTTAAAGATGTCAAGTTTGGTGTTTGTGCTATTCTGGCGATGTTTCATGATAGCCTTATTCTTATCGGCGGTTTTTCCCTATTGGGACATTTTCTTGGAGTAGAAGTTGATACCTTGTTTGTCACCGCCGTTTTGACGATTCTTTCCTTCTCGGTTCACGACACCGTCGTGGTTTATGACCGAATTCGGGAATCGCAAAGACTTTTTCCTAGTACCCCTTTTATTGATTTAGTGAACAAAGCCATTACCGAAACTTTGTCTCGGTCGGTCAATAATTCATTGACAATTATCTTTATGTTAGTGGCCCTTTTACTATTGGGTGGAGTGACGATTAAATGGTTTATTGCCGCTTTATTGATTGGGACGATTGCCGGCACTTATTCTTCAACTTTCACCGCCGCACCGCTGCTGGTCATTTGGACACAGATTGCCGCGAGAAGGAAACACTAGTTTACTTCTCTTTACTCCAGGAGATAGTGACAATTGGTTTGTTGTTAGCCCAGACAGTAACAGGGCTTTTAAGTCTGATGGCTTGTATAGTCTCTGAGGTAGTAATTGATGGTCTACCTTCCCTAAGAGCAGGATGGTAGGTAGTATCTCCAGTTAAACCGAAGCCCATTACTATTGTGTGAATCGACACCTCATCCTCCTTGGGGTCTTTTGCCCATGGTATCCATCCCGAAGGTTCCTTGGAAACCCTCAAGCCCAAATCTGTGTTAATTGCCACCCTTCTCTGTAGGGCGTCGGGGATAATGAGCACTTCTCCCGGTGATAGAGGATAGGTTTTTCCCGGTTCGATTTGGGTTTCTTTTCCCTCTTGATCGACTTTTTTTACCGCTGGTTCTTCTGCGTCAATCGGCGTTAATATCTCGGTTTGGGCGAAGTTGAAAAGTTCTTTTGCCTCAATCCTCAGTGGACTCATTTTTTTCTTTCTCTTTAATTTAAAAACCACTGCTGGGCAGTGGTAAAGCCAGACTAACATAATCAAGTTCAAGCTGTCAAACTGGTTGCTCTTGACTAAACTGAAGACTCTCTTCTAGAATGGAAGATGATGGACTGGATTAAAAGGAATAAACTAGTCACGCTCCTTCTTATTATTGTTCTTCTTTTGATTGTTAGAGAATTTCTTCCTCGCTATTTTCAAGTAAGCCGCCAAGTTTCCATGGTTGAACCAATGTATGAAGGGATGGAGGATGTTGCCTATACCCAGTCGGCCACGGGAAGCAAGCTTGGTATCGCTCCGGTTCCGGCTAGGGAAGCACCCCCGGTCCAACAAGAAGAGAGACTCGTGGTTGAGGAATCTTCAATGTCGATGGTTGTTAATAATGTCCGGGAAACGAGTGACAAAATTATTGACCATGCCAAAAGCGTCGGTGGTTATATGGTTAACACTTCTCTTACCAATCCCGAAGAGGCGCCCTTTGCCACGGTTACTATTCGGGTTCCTTCAGACAATCTTCGGAGCGCCTTGGATTATTTCCGCTCCCTGACGGTTAAAGTTACTTCCGAGAATATCCGCGGCACTGATGTTACCGATGAATATGTTGATATTGAGGCGAGACTGGCGACTCTGGAGAAGACAAAGGCCAAGTTTGAAGAGATTTTGACTGGAGCCACTCAAGTTCAAGATATTCTAGAAGTTCAGCGGCAGTTGATTTACATCCAAGACCAAATTGATGCTCTTAAGGGTAGACAAAAATATCTAGAGCAGACAGCGGCTTTAGCGAAGATGACGGCTTATATTTCCACCGATGAATTTGCCCTGCCCTATGCGCCGACCGAGAGATTCCGTCCCAACGTGATTTTCAAGCTGGCGGTTCGTTCCCTGGTGACGACTCTTAGGGGTCTTGCCAAAGCCTTAATCTGGGTCGGTGTCTACGCTATCATTTGGATTCCCCTGGGTCTGATTACCTTCTTCGCCTGGAAGTTCTGGAAGAAGAGAAGCGCCGTTTCTAGCAAGCTCTAAACAGAAACATGAAGAAAGGCATCATTATCGCCATTGGCGTAGTTCTGGTAATCGGTATCGCCGGGGGAGCTTATTTGTTTGGGGCGCAACAAAAGACAGCTCCCGCCGTCCCTCCAGGGCAGACCGTTTCTCCCACACCTCTTCCCACGAAAGTGCCTTCGCCGACGCCCCTGCCCCAAAAGGGGATAATTGAAGGCTCCATGAGTTTTCCTGGGGAGGGCATTCCCAGCTATATCGAAGTTTGTGCTGAAAATCAGAGCACTAAAGAAGTTCTTTGCACCAGTAAACACATTAGCAATCCAAAATATACTTATGGTGTAGGTTATGTGCTTGAGGTGCCGGCGGGGTCATACTATGTCTATGCTTTAGATCCGAATAAAGATTATCAGGCCTATTATTCTGAGTTTGTCACCTGTGGTCTCTCGGTAGATTGTCCTTCGCATGAGTTGATTTTGGTTGAGGTGAAAGCGGGCGAGACAGTCAGTGGGATTGACCCTCAAGATTGGTATAAATAAGCCCCCGACATGACTAAAGATGACTAAAGAGAGAATACTCGAGGGCATTCTTAATCTCCCCACCATAAATGTTGGCACTGTTGCTAGTAAAGATGAGACCATTGAGGGTGATCAAGGTTCAGTTCATTATATAGCGACTAGAGAAAGAATTCATCCCTCGGGGTTAACGGTTTTTTCCCTATCATGTTCTGGGCCGTTAGAGGAAAAAATTGCTTTTATAGAGGAAATGAAGAGAGAATTTGGTCCACCTCTCTGGATGGGTAAACCTCCATCTACTCCTAACGTCCAATTTGTTTTTTGGAACCCCGAGTTAATAGAAGAAAGATTAAGAGAAAGAGATTGACTTAAACTCTGCCTACCGGTAGTTGAGAGAGTTGGATGATTTTTTCTCTATTATCTTCTGGGGCGACTTTATTGAATCTTTGGTAACCACATTGCTGACAACGATAAAGGATTTGTTCTTTCCCTTTTCTTTTGGTGATGCCGATGGGGGTCATTAGACCACCACAAGCTGCTTGTCTGTCTCCAGGGAAAACATCAACATGTTGACTAAAAAGGCAATAGGGGCAGTGATCGGTGTAACCCCTACCTTTGACTTTTTCTCCGCAGATTTTGCAAGTAAAATCTTCAATTCTTTTGGTGAATCTTTTCTGTTTTATCATCGGGGATTTACTGGCCTAGGCTAGAGTTTTGCCAATTTCTTTGATACGTTTGAGAAGGCCTTTTCTCTCATTTTTTCTCTTATTTTCAGCCACCTCTTCGAAAAGCTGGTCGAGGACCTTGCCCACCAGTGGGCTTGGGTGAATCCCCAGGGATTTAATGACGTCATTGCCGTTGACTTTTAAATCGGACACAGAGAAAGGCTGCTTCTGGACCTCAACAAGTTTGGCCTTAAATTTTTCAAGGCGCCAAGAGGTTTCCCGCGCCCCGCCACCAACTCGGTCCGCCCGCCTCACCTCCAGCATATCAGCCAGATTCTCTTTACCGATGTTTCGAATAAAACGGCGAATAGCGTTGTCGGTTTGTCTTTCATCGACACTGAACTGGTGCCAACGGACTAAGGTAGTCAGTCTCTCCCGATCTTTTTTTGAAAGATGAAGCCGCCGGCCGACGTTTCTGGCGATAGAGGTACCGACAACCTCATGATTGTAAAAAGTAATCGTCCCTTTTTCGTCTTTCCCCGCCACGAGGGGTTTACCCACGTCGTGGAGGAGAATGGCGAGATTGACAATCGGATCTTGCGACCGACTTGCCTTCAGTGATTTAACCGCATGAATGCCGACGTCATCAAGGTGATGTCTCCCTGGGCTTTTTTGCTCAACGCCAAACATTCTTTCCGCCTCTGGCAGGATTTGTTCTGCCAGATTGGAGTTACGCAAAATCATATAGCCGTCGGCGGGATAGCCACTGGCAAGAATTTTAAACAACTCGTCTCTAATTCTTTCTTGACTGACGGCTTTGATTAACTGACTGTTCTTTTGGATTGCCTGAAAAGTTTTAGGTTCGATAACAAAACCTAATTGAGCGGCAAAACGGACGGCGCGCATCATTCTTAGGGCATCTTCGGAAAACCTCTCCTTGGGGTCACCAACGGCCCTGACGATTTTTTTCTTAAAGTCTTCTTGGCCATTAAAAAGATCAATCAACTCCAGGGATTTGCTGTCCCATTGTCCATTTTCCAGAACTGGCCCGAGGACGATAGCGTTCCAGGTAAAATCTCTCCTTTCAAGGTCTTCCTCTAAGGTCTTACCCCATTTAACCTCGTCTGGCCGACGTTTATCGGAATAACCCCATTCCGTCCGGTAGGTCGTGATTTCATAAACCTCTTCACCTCTTTTGGTTTTCAGAGGAATGCCGACGGTACCAAAGCGGTTATCATAAAAGGCATCATCGAAAAGCGCTTGGATAATTTCCGGGGTAGCGTTGGTGGTAAAATCACAGTCTACCGGAACTTTATCTTGGAGGAGGGTTCTGACGCCCGCCCCGACTAAGTAGATTTCGTACCCCTCTCTGGTAAATACCTTGAAAATATGCCAGACTTCTTTAGGAATTTTTTTGCCAGTTTTCTCTGGAAGTTTAGTCCTCATCCTGATATCATATTAACACAGTGAAGTGGCAAATTTTAAGTCGGATAAAATCAAAAGACCTTAAGGAAAGACAAGAGGAAATTATTAGGGTGTTATTTAGAAACAGAGGCTTAAGAACAAAAGAACAACAGGAAGAATTTCTCAATCCCCGAAATCCCTATCGCCTCACTCCCAAAGAAGTAGGAATTTCCTCGGTTCAATTAATTAAAGCAGCAAAGAGAATAAAACAGGCCATTAGGAAGAAAGAGAAAATTATTGTTTATGGTGATTTTGATGCTGATGGTGTTTGCGCGACGGCAATTATGTGGGAGGCGTTGGAAAAACTAGAGGCGAAGGCGATGCCTTTTATTCCGCGGCGGGAAGAGGGTTATGGATTAAAAGTCGACCGCATCGATGAGATGGTAAAAGAAGGGGTGAAGTTAATCGTGACCGTTGACCAAGGCATTGTCCATTCAGAGCAAGTGGAGCACGCCAAGAAGGTGGGGATTGACGTGATTGTTACCGACCACCATCTTCCCGGACAGGAGAAACCGAAAGCTTTAGCAATTATTCACACCACCCAACTGTCAGGGGCGGGCATCGCTTGGTTTTTAACCAAAGAGATGGGAATGAAAAGAAATTTAGAATTAGCCGCGATTGGCACGGTGGCAGATATTTCCCCCTTGGTTGGGCCCAACCGTTCTCTGGTTAAGTTTGGCCTTAAAGCTTTAAAGAAAACAAAACGGTTGGGTTTGCTGTCGCTTTTCCAGTTTGCCGGCATTGAGCGGGAGAAAATTAGTACTTATGAAATCGGTTTTATCATTGGTCCTAGAATTAATGCCAGTGGTAGGATGGATGACCCGATGGGAGCCCTTCGTTTAATTTGCACGCGTGATAAAAGACGAGCGGATGACTTAGCCCAGGAGATTGACCAGAAAAACCGAGAGCGGCAAAAACTAATGGGGCAAACCACCATTCATGCTCGCAATCTTTGGTTGACCGAGGACGGTAAGAGTGCCCTGATTTTTGTTTATCACCAGTCATACGAGCACGGCGTGGTGGGTTTAGTGGCTAATAAACTGAAAGAGGAATTTTACCGGCCGGCGGTAGTGCTGGCACCAAGGGAGGATTATTGGGTGGCTTCCGCCCGCTCGATTGATGAGTTTAGTATGATTGATGCCATTCGTCAGCTGAAGGGTTTCATCGGTGAACACGGTGGGCACCGTTTAGCGGCCGGCTTTAGTGTTACCCAGGATAAATTAGAGGCAGTAAAACGAGGCTTAATTGAAATGGCAGAAAAGGAGCTCGATAAATCGAAATTATCCCCGAGACTGAAAGTTGACCTAGAGGTGGAGGTGACCGATTTAAATTTAGCCCTCTATCAGAAATTAGAAAAATTTGCCCCTTTTGGTCAAGGTAATCCGCAACCGGTTTTTACTAGCCGGGGGCTAAAAGTTTTTAACGCCAGAAAAGTCGGAGGAGACGGTCAGCATTTAAAAATGAAGATAGAAGGTTTCGAGGCGATTGGTTTCGGCATGAGTGAGCTTTACGCTCGACTTTCCCCCAAGGAACCGATTGATGTGGCTTACAATCTAACTCTGAATGAATGGAACCACCAGAGGAAACTTGAACTTCGCCTAAAGGATATTAAAAGGTTTGGCTGATAAGAGACAGGGGATTTTTATTCGACAGTTCAAGAATACCCCGAAATTTCGGGGATGAATTGAACAAGAGAAAACATTCTCCTTTAGAGGTAAAACACCAAACTTTAGGCTGGTGAGAATGTTATAGTATAATATGAAGTAGAGATGGAGAGAACAACCGCTACTGAAACTACCAAAAAAGTCGGCAAGAAAGTTAAACTTGCTGGTTGGGTTTATGCTCGGCGCGATCACGGCAAATTGGTCTTTATCGACTTAAGAGACAGGAGTGGTTTAGTCCAGATAGTGGGAAAGGAAAAACTAGGAAAACTGCGGATTTCAGACGTCATTGAGGTAGAGGGAATGGTAAATAAAAGACCGAAAGAGATGGTCAACCCCAACTTACCGACGGGAGAATTAGAAATTGCGGTTGAGAAGATAAGAATTCTCGCCCAATCAACAGATTTACCTTTTGATATCCAAGGGGATGGTTATGAAATTGGCGAAGAGACACGGTTGAAACATCGCTATCTTGATTTACGCCGGCCACGACTAGTTAAAAATCTTGAGCTTCGCCACCAAACAATTAAGTTCATCCGTGACTGGCTTAATAATAGAGGGTTTATTGAGATTGAAACACCCATTCTAACTAAAGCCACCCCTGAGGGAGCCCGAGATTTTGTTGTCCCTTCAAGATTGCAGCCAGGAAAATTCTACGCCCTTCCTCAATCTCCTCAGCAGTATAAACAACTACTAATGGTGGCCGGATTTGAAAAATATTACCAGATTGCTCGTTGTTTCCGAGACGAAGATCCTCGAGCTGATCGAGCCTATGGTGAGTTTACCCAACTTGATCTAGAAATGTCTTTTGTAACTCAAGAGGAAATTCTTAAACTAACAGAGGCTCTTTTTACAGAATTAACGGAGAAGGTTCTCCAAAAGAAGGTTTTTAAGAAGCCGTTTCCTCGCTTTAGTCATCAGGAAGCAATGAAGAAATTCGGGGCGGATAAATTTGATCTTCGCCAGAAAAAAGATCCTAATGTTGTTGCTTTTGCCTGGGTACTAGATTTTCCTTTATTTGAGAAGACTAAGGAAAGAGAAATATCGCCATCTCACCACCCCTTCACAGCGCCGAAAGACGAAGACATTTCTCTTTTAGATAAAGAGCCAATGAAAGTTCGTTCTTGGCAACATGACTTGGTTTGCAATGGACTTGAGGTAGGGGGAGGAAGTATTAGGATTACTGACCCGGGGATTCAAAGAAAGGTTTTTAAAATTTTAGGGCTTTCTGAAGAAGAAATTGAGAGGAAGTTTGGTCATTTGCTTAAGGCTTTTGAGTTTGGTGTTCCTCCCCATGGGGGAATTGCTCCGGGAATCGACCGATTTTTACAGGCAGCCCTCAATGAGCCTTCAATTCGAGAATTGATTGCCTTTCCTATGACTTCAGGGGGCCAAACGGCGGTCATGGATGCCCCTTCGAAACTTGACCCTGGACAGCTTAAAGAGCTGAGGCTCAAGGTTATCAAGAGGTGAGGAAGATGAGAACCTTAAAGATAAAGAGAGCTTTTCTTTTCCTTCTCGGTTTCATTTTTTTTCTTTTTCCCGGACAGGGTTGGTATTTGACGGTGCAGTCAGTTTATCAACCCCCAAAGACCCAGGCGATTGAAATACCAAACTTCCCCCTTACTGACTATCCGGTAAATGTCACTAAGACAGAAGTACCATTTTTGACCGCTCAGGCAGCAGTCGTTATGGACCGTGATTCGGCTGTTTTGATGTCTGGGAAAAACGAACAAGTGAAGCTTTTGCCCGCTTCGACGGTCAAAATTATGACTGCCTTGGTTGCCCTCGATTTTTATGACCTAAATAATATTCTCACGGTTGAGGAGGTTAATGGCCAGGGGCAAGACATGAAATTGGTTAAAAGGGAGGAAATTAGCGTTGAAAATTTAATGTATGGAGTTTTGGTGGCTTCGGCCAATGATGCGGCCTCAGTTCTAGCCCAAAAATACCCCGGTGGCGAACAGGGTTTTATGGCGGCCATGAATAACAAGGCCAAAGAATTAAACCTTAATGATACCTATTTTGCTAATCCTACTGGTCTAGATAGTGATGAATGGGGTAATCTTTTGCCGGCGCGTTCTTACACAACGGCTCTTGATTTAGC
>Ga0315285_10003808_pt1 | contig 15685 bp, 12 predicted proteins | sample YL17G09_36_MG_FD_203698 | JGI IMG/M metagenome (GOLD analysis project Ga0315285, IMG submission 203698) | Sediment microbial communities from Yellowstone Lake, YNP, Wyoming, USA - YL17G09_36 | ecosystem: Environmental > Aquatic > Freshwater > Lake > Sediment | place: USA: Wyoming | collected...
TGGCGTGACCTGCATGTCCGGGATGTTAAACAGGTCAATGGCAAGCCCAGAACCCAAAACGTTCGGATTGAAATCGTCATTGAAGGCGTTACAGAAGGCCAGTCATGGCGGTGCGGCCTGGAATTCGACTATGCCAACGAGGAATCTCTCTACTGTCGCCCATTGCGTCAGTCCGATGAAAAGAATGCACAGAGGATGCCGGTCCCGGAGCAGGCTGGCAAGCAGCGTATTGTTTTCCTACCACCCCTGTCAGGACTGGCGGCAGTGGAACCCAAATGGGAACCGGGCCGCATCAGTGTTTTGGTAGGAGAGGGACAAACAGCCCAAGTGCTACGTAATCTGTGCTTCGGAATCGCGGAAGGTTCACCAGACCACTGGCAGGAGGTGTTACAGCACATTCGCTTCCTCTTCGGCGTGGACTTGGATAAGCCGCAGTACATCGCCGAGCGGGGGGAAATCACCATGACCTATCGTGAACCTTCAAGAATTCGCCTTGATATTTCGGCTTCCGGGCGAGGCTTGCAGCAAACTCTACTCTTATTGGCCTTCCTTTATGGTAACCCAGGATCTGTCTTGCTACTGGATGAGCCCGATGCTCATCTTGAAATTCTCCGTCAGCGGCAAATCTATCAGTTGCTGACTCAAGTTGCTCGCCAGCAAGGCAGCCAGATTGTAGCCGCCAGCCATTCCGAGGTGGTATTGAATGAAGCTGCCGATCGCGATGTAGTGATTGCTTTTGTCGGTGACCCGCATCGTATGGACGACCGGGGCAGCCAGGTGCTAAAGGCATTGGCGGAAATAGGCTTTGACCAGTATTACCAGGCGGAACAGACTGGTTGGGTTCTCTACCTGGAAGGCTCCACTGACCTGGCTATCTTGCAGGCTTTCGCCCGCAGTAAAGGCCATCCTGGCGGCCAGCATCTCGAGAGGCCTTTTGTACATTATGTAGCCAATCAGCCTCAAAGAGCACGTGATCATTTCTTTGGGCTGCGAGAAGCCAAAAGAGATCTGGCCGGTCTGGCCATCTATGATCGCCTCGATCGGGAGATGCAACAACCGCCAGGGCTCCAAGAGATGATGTGGAACCGCCGAGAAATTGAGAATTATCTTTGTTATCCTGAAGTCCTACTGGCTTATGCTGCGGCATCGGCCCAGAAAAACCAGCCAGGCCCTCTTTTTGCCGCGGCTGAAGAAGATAAACGCAGAGGCATTATGCAGGAGTGCATTAATGATCTTGTGCCACCTGTAGCTCTCCGCAACTTGGATGATCGCTGGTGGAGCGATGTTAAGGCTAGCGACGAGTTTTTGGACCGTCTCTTCGACGTATTTTTCAAGCGGCTGGAGTTGCCCAATCTGATGCGCAAGAGCGATTATCACGTGCTGGCCGAACTAGTGCTCGAAAGCCTCATAGGGCCTGAAGTAATAGAAAAGCTGGATGCGATTGTGAAAGTCGCCCAAAGCGCGCGTCCCGCGGAGGCTCGATAGAAGGACAGGAGATTGGGTGCTTCCAAAATGGCCAATCCGGGGACCTAACCCAGGTTTGCTGCACGGACCACCGGTCTATTATGCTTTTGATATCCTGGATCAGGATAAGTATCATTCTGCTTTCCTTGTGATACTTTTACGCCACAAAGTATTATTACGGCCTTCAAATGTTACTTAAGTATCATTCTGGATGGTAAAGCTCCCCAGAGACCCATATTCGTAGGGGTCATATTCGTGGGGTCTATTTAATTTGCATCAGCGGGAAGTGGTAGACTACCTCAGCCTGCATTTCATGTCATTAAGCAGGATCGTGAATCGGAAGAAGTTACATGCAAAGAAAATAGACCCTAACGGTGACCCTAACGGGCTCCCGGGATGGGATAGATCGCTGATGAGAGGAGATGATATGGCGAAAATTATTGTCATTTACCACAGTCAGCAATTCGGGAATACGAAGGCACTGGCCGACCCTCTTGCGGAGGGGGCACGGGAAGCGGGCGCGGAAGTTGAGCTGATTAACACCAATGAGCGGCGGGTAACCCTGGATGAATTCTTGGGCGCCGATGCGGTCGCGCTCGGCACACCCGACTATTTCTCATACCTCGCCGGTACGATCAAGACCTTCTTTGACGATCTCTATCTTTGGGACCAAGCCGGCAAAGCGGTGAAAGGAAAACCCGCTGCGCTTTTCCTTTCCCATGGTGGCGGCGGGAAAGTGAAACAGCCTTTTGAATCCTTTGCCCGTCGGTTTTTTGAGCAGGTGGGGGAGACAGTTGGGAGTGCGCGTCCCATCAGCAACGAGGCGAAGAAAAAGTGCTTTATGCTTGGCCAAGAACTCGTGAGAAACTTCGGCCAAAGGAAGTAACCGACTTGTTTCTCGATGGAATAAAAGAGAATCGGGAAAGAAAGTTTTAATGGAGATGGGGATTTAAAGGATGAAATTCTTAAGAACTTCCATTTTTGTAGTCGTTCTTTTTCTGTCCGGCAATCTTTTTGCCGGGGAGAAAGCCATTACCATCATTCATACGAACGACCTGCATTCCCACATCCTGGGATTTTCCCCTAACATTGACTATCGACCCGATATTACCGGGGGCGATGCGACCCGGGGAGGCTGGGCCAGGGTCGCCACCGTTATAAAACAGGAAAAGGAAAAGAGGAATCATCCGGTACTGGTCCTGGATGGGGGCGATTTTCTCATGGGCTCCCTCTTCCATATGATTGCCCGGGAAGAGGCTATTGAACCCCGCCTAATGAAAGATATGGGATACGATGCCCTGACTCTGGGAAATCACGAATTTGACCTCAAACCGAAAGGCCTGGCCCGTATTATTAATTCGGCAGCTGCCAAAGGAGGTATGCCGGCGATAATCTTTTCCAATGCCATTTTCAGCAAGGAGAGCGACCGGGATGACGCCCTGGAAGAGGTATTCAACAAGGGCATGGTAAAGCCCTATGTTGTCCTGGAGAAGGGCGGGATGAAAATAGGGATTTTCGGATTGATGGGGAAAGATGCCGCGGAAAAGGCTCCCTTTGCCTCACCCGTAAAGTTCGGGGACCCCATTGAAATTTCCAAAGAGATGGTGAGGGTTCTCCGGGAAAAGGAAAAGGTGGACCTGGTAATTTGCCTTTCCCACAGTGGGGTGAGCCAAGCGAAATCCCGCTCGGAAGATGAGATCCTAGCCAGGAAGGTTCAAGGGATCGATGTCATCGTGGGAGGTCACAGCCATACGCGGCTGGAAAAACCTATCGTGATCAATTCCACCTTCGTAGTCCAGGCCTCGTCTTACGGGAATTGTGTGGGTGTCTTAGACCTTATTTGGGACAATGGGAAAGCCAAACTGAAGAATTATCGGCTCATCGATATAGATGCCTCGACCCCCGGCGATATGGCCCTGCAGAAAAAGGTTGAATCGTTCATAGAGACAATCGATCGAGATGTTCTCCAGAAAGTGCCATTGAGCTCCAAGACGGTCATCGGGCAGACAGCCTTTGACCTCACGATCGTCGAGGATGAGTCGAATCTCGGTAACTTAATCGCGGATTCGATTCGATGGTATGTAAATAAACATGATTACGATCCCAAGGATCCCCTAACCAAGGTAGTGGTGGCCATTGAGTCCAACGGTGTCATCCGGGATGATCTCTTGCGGGGGAAAACGGGTGCTTTAGCGGTATGCGACGTTTTCCGCACCATACCCCTCGGTATAGGGGTGGACGATACCATGGGCTACCCCCTCGTCAGTTGCTATCTTTACGCTTCAGAAATAAAGAAAGCCCTGGAGGTGTTGACCAGTATTTATCCGCGCAAAGGAGGCTCATACTTCTCGCAGTTGTCCGGGTTGAAGTTCACTTACAATCCCAGGAGGGTTATTTTTGACCGGGTGACCCATATCTGGCTGGGAAGCGAGGAGGAAGGATATGTTCCGCTTGATTATGCAGAATCCAATAAGAAACTTTACCGGATGGCCACGAATATCTACGATGCGGCCTTCCTCAGGATCGTAGGAAAGTACACTTACCAGATACTGAAGATCATCCCCAAGGACCGGAATGGCGGCCCTGTTGCCGACCTCGCCGCCTTCCGCGTGGATGCCGATAAAAGTCAACCCGGCATCCAGGAACTCAAAGAGTGGATTGGGGTGATGGAATACATAAAGAGTTTCCCCGATAAAAATGGCGATGGCCTTCCCGATATTCCGGATAAATACAAGGACAAGCTGGGAAGGATTGTCGTCGAGGCCAGCTTGAATCCGATCTCACTTTTATCACGGGGGACGATGGTGACCTGGGCGGCCTTATCCACGGTTGTCGCGCTAATGATCCTTCTGGCCGTGATGGCAGGGATTATTGTGAGGAAAGTTAGAAGAAGGAGGCTTTCACGAATTTCTTAAAAGGATTCCGAAACTATATGTGCAGGGAATCGCGGGAAAAGGGTTTTTCCCGCTCCATCCAGTTCCGCTTGATTATTCTCTCTCTCATTTTTCCCCATCATACACGACCAAAAAATTTATTTTAATCGCGGAATTTCGCGGTCGTTGACAACCTTATTACCGCTCTTGTACACTGATCTTATACCCTTCGAAAACTCTTCTTCTTGATTCAACAGCCGCTTCGGGAGGAGGATTTATGTCCAGAAGAAATTTAAGATCATTCTCATTCCTGGTCTTCGCGTTCCTCTTGGCTTCTTCGCTCATGGGCTGCGGTGAACAAGGGGGGAGCCCATCGGGAACCACCCCAGCCCCTCCGGTGTCCTGGAGAGGGACGCAACAATTTGGAACCCCCTTCAATGACGTCGGGCAGGGCATCGCTCGGGACAGCTCCGCAAATATCTATATAACCGGATCGACTGACGGGAGCCTGAGTGGTAACGTCAACGCCGGGCAACTGGATATTTTCCTGGCCAAGTTTGACCCCTCCGGGGCTTCCCTCTTTACCTCGCAATTCGGGACACCCTTTAATGATACTGGATTCGGGATTGCCGTGGACAGCAGCGCCAATGTTTTTATCGCCGGGTCGACGGTTGGAAATCTGGACGGCAACATCAGTGCCGGATTATCCGACATTTTGCTGGTCAAGTTCAACCCTGCCGGCGTGAAACAGTGAAAAGCAATATCAGTGCTAGTGCCAGATAAAAACAACATTACGGGCACTAAACACCGACACGGTCTTTGGAAACGTTCTGCCGGAGGATTTCGAAAAGGACTACGGCGCCGGCGATAGCGGCATTCAAGGAAGAGACTTTCCCCTTCATGGGGATGGAGATTGTATAGTCGCATTTCTTCAGGACAAGGGGGCGGATTCCCTTGCCTTCACTGCCGATAACCAGACCCACTTTCATGTCAAATTTCATTTCGTAAAGACTCTTTTCCCCCCTCGAATCCGCACCGACGATCCAGAACCCTTCTTTCTTCAATTCCTCCAGGGTGCTGGCCAGGTTGGTAACTCGAATCACGGGAATATGGGCGGCGGCCCCTGCCGATGCTTTGAATACAGCCGGCGTCACACGAACGGCGCGGTCCTTGGGGATGATGATTCCCTGGGCACCGCAGGCTTCGGCAGTTCGGATGAGCGAGCCAAGGTTCTGCGGATCTTCGATGCCATCCAATATGAGGACCAGCGCATAGCCAGGGGCTGATCGGATCGATTGCAGCAAGTCGTCGAGGGAGGCATAGGGAGACTCCGCCGGGAGGCCGATGACTCCCTGATGATGCTCGGTCCGGGCCAATTGGGTCAGGACTTCCTTCGGCCGGACCTGGATGGGAACCCCTTTTTCTCGGGCCAGTTGCTGCAAGGCCCGGAGGATGGCTCCCTGCTTTCCCCCGGCAATGAGGATCTTATTCAGAATCTGACGCTCAGCCTTCAAGGCTTCGAGCACCGGGTTGATTCCGTAGATGACTTCACTGGGCATGATCGAACCGTTCCTGGAAAATCAAAAAGGACAGGTTTTAAACTTTACACACCGACATAAATGTTGTGCTATTTGTCATTCCGGGCTCGACCCGGAATCCATCCCGCTTGTGGCGGGATTTCTGGATTCCCGCTTTCGCGGGAATGACGTGCCCTGTTCCTATTCATGTCGTCACGTATTGTAACCCGAAACCCGCAACTCGAAACGGTCTTTAAGATCTTCTTCTCCTTCTCGACCGCCCCGGCTGAAAAAGTTTAACCAGGATGAGGCCGGAAATGAAGCCGCCGATGTGAGCAAAAAAGGCAACGTTTGTGCCAGTGCTTCCCGCACCGAGGAGCTGGATGATGAACCAGAACCCAAGGATGATTATGGCCGGGATGCGAATCAACTTAACAAAAACTATAATAAAAAACAGGGTAAGAACCCGGGCGCCCGGGAATAGAAGCAGGTAGGCGCCTAAAATGCCGGCGATGGCCCCGCTGGCCCCAATCATGGGAACTGTTGCGTTGGGGTCGGAGAAAACTTGCACGGCCGCGGCAAAAAGGCCGCAGACAAGATAAAAGAGGAAAAAACGGAAATGGCCCAAGGTATCCTCAACGTTGTTGCCGAAGATCCAGAGATAAAGCATATTCCCGAAGAGATGCAGAAAACCGCCATGGAGAAACATGGAGGAAAAGAGAGTCAGGGGAAGGGGAATCAAAGGGGCATCGTGGAGAGCCTCTCCGTGGGTGATCTGGTAGGGAATCGCCCCCCATTGGGAGAAGAAGCGCAGACTTTCGGCAAAGTCTAACGTGATTTGATGATAGAAAACAAGCCCGTTGGCCAGGATGAGCCCGATGGTAACGAAAGGGAAAGAAGAAGTGGGGTTATCGTCTTTGAGAGGGAGCAGCAACCGTCGGCTCCTTTTTATAGTCTGCGTCTTGTTTGAATTTAAGGCCCTTGAGCGAAGGTTGTCAAGTCATTTGGCCGAAGGTCGCAAAAGGGTCAATGGAAAAGTTGCTGGGCTTCAGGGGTATAATTTCCCACAGAGTCATATAAAATAAGAGGCGGTAGAACCCGGACCTGCGCGTGGCCTTCCTTGAAGCCCTCAACCATCATCAGGCGAGCTTCCTCTTTCAGGTGGGAATGCACAAACTGCAGGCGCTTGGGCTCCAGGTGAATTTGGCGCATTTCCTGGATCAGTTCCGCCGCCCGGGATGCCGGGTAGATCATTGCCAGGCGCCCCTTTTCTTTCAGAAGATATTGCGCGGCCCGGAGCACATCTCGCAGGGTCGCCTTGAACTCGTGACGGGCCAGGGCCTTCTCCAGGCGGGGATTGACCCGTCCGGCCCCTACTTTCCGGTAGGGCGGATTGCTTAAGACCAGGTCGAAAATTCCCCTTACGTTTTTCCCTTCCAGATCCCTCAAGTCCTTTTCCAGGATCTTGATCCGGGTGGAGAGACGGTTCAGCGTTGCATTTCGCCGGGCCAGGTCGGCAAGGGAGGGCTGTATTTCCACACCGGCGATCTTTCCCGTTTTCTTACGGAAAGCGATAATCAGCGGCATGACGCCGCATCCTGTCCCCAGGTCAATAATCCGATCCTTGGAACGTGGCTCGGCAAAATGAGCTAAAAGCAGGGCGTCGATGGAAAAACGGTAGCCGCTCTTCTTCTGCAGAATTCTCAGCCGGCCCCCGAAGAGGGAGTCGAGGGTCTCTTCCGCTTCATTCCACGATAATTTCTTCATGGGGGTCCAGAGGGTTGATGACCAGACCGCTCAATAATTTGGGGTAGAAGAACGTGGATTTGGAAGGCATGGTTTCTCCGGCCAGGGAAACATCCCGCACCTGATAAACCCGGGTGGGATTGAGGAAGAAAGCGATCTGCCCCTCTCCCGAATGCACGGCGGCGGACGCTTCCCCCGGGTCCTTGAAATAGAGAACCTTATTGCTGGCGGCCAAGTCCTGCGGCCGGATGTTCAGCCGCTTCTGCAGGATGGGAATATGGAGAAGGTTCACGTCCAGGGCTTTCAGAGAGGGGGCGATGCCGGGTTCGACCCGGTCGATTACCCGGTCGTCTTTCAGGGCGAGGAGGAAGTATTTCTTCAAACCCTTCACCTGCATTCCCAGGACGCGTTCCTTTTCCGACCGCCTGGCGAGCTGCTCCAGGAGACGGTCCCGGGCGTTTTTTTCCTGCCCCCTTTGAAATTCGAAGGACTCTACCGAGAAGTCGGAGCGAAGCGGATCCAAAAAAGAATCGGCTGCAAAATTCTCCAGGTTATACACCACCCGATGGGTGGGAAGGATGAAGACTCCGGGGTCCTCCATGGCTGCGAAATACATCATGGCAAAGTTAAAGGTCTCCCGGCCCGTGCCGTTCGAGAATTTTTTGCGCTGCCCCTCCCGGTAGGCCAAGGCCGTTTCATACCGGTGGTGTCCGTCGGCGATGAAGATCTCTTTGCGCCGCATGATCTCCCCAATCCGTTTGAGAATCGCCGGATCACTCGCCATCCATAGCCTGCGCCGGACCCCCTCGGAGTCCGTCACGTCCATCGATGGGGGCCCGGAAGAGAAGACCCGCTCATAGAGCGGGACCATGGCCCCTTCTTCATCGGTGTATAGGGAAAAAATCTGACTGAAATTTGCCTGACAGGCTTCCATCAGGGCCAGGCGGTCGGCCCTCGGTTTCGTCTGGGTCTTTTCGTGGGGCAGAACCACCCGGGCGGAATACTCCTCCAGCCGGATGAGGCCGATAAACCCCCGGCGGACGCTCGATCCAGAAGCCGAAGCCCTTTGGCCGGGGGAAAGGATCGAAGAACTGAATTCTTCCTGCAAAAAATAGAATTGAGATTGGGGGGCGCGAGCCAGGATGTTTTCTTTCTGCCAGGCCGAATAGAGCGCGGCCGCACGGGTATATCGGTTATCCTGGGGGTGGTCCTGAGGTCTCTCCTTGTTGAGAATCAAACGGGCTACGTTCTGGGGATGCCGCTGGTAAAGACCCTCCTGCTCCTGCGGAGAAATCACGTCATAGGGAGGGGCGACGACTTGGCGGAGGTCGCCGATTTTTCCTTGATTATAAGAGATCCCGCGGAAAGGGACAACCATGGCCATTTTTCATTTTCTCCTTTCTTAAGGGTGGAAAAACGTTTATAGCACATCCGCCCTTGGATGACAAGAATCTCCCGCCGATGTCCCGCCATGGGCTGGATTCATGCCCTCCGGCCTAGGCTTGGGAATTATGGGTAAGGCGAAGACATTTACAAATTCGGGGGTAGACAAGCTTGGGGAAAGCTTGGGGAAATAGTTGACAAAAATACTTAAGTATAATATTTTTAGATAGGGATTCTTTCGAGGAGGGGGCTATGACAACGAAAAAGATCGTTCTCCATTTTACCAAAGAAAACTGGAGCAAACCCATTGTTTATAAATTGGTCAAGGATTTCAACCTGAGCTTTAACATCCTCAAGGCCAACGTTCTCCCGCGGCAGGAGAGTTTCATGGTCCTGGAGTTGAGCGGGCCGAAGGCGGATTTTAAGCGGGGGCTGGAATACCTGGCCGAGGTGGGAGTGGGGGTTGAACCGATCGAGAAGGACATCGGCCGGGACGACCTGAAATGTACCCATTGCGGAGCCTGCACGGCGGTTTGCCCCACCGGTTCCCTGTCCATTAACCGGAAGACCATGGAAGTCCTCTTCGACTCCGCCAAGTGCAGCGCCTGTGAGCTCTGCATCAAGGCCTGTCCGCCCCGAGCCATGGAAGCCCGGTTTATGTAGCTGTTAGTTACACATGACGACATAATTCTTAAGTCCCTTACGAATGAAATTGTGCGCAAAATAGCAACAAATTTCTTCCGTGGTCCCTGGCGTAGGGGCGACCGGCCGGTCGCCCCTACAACGAAACAAGGAATAAAACTTCTTTGGGTCTGGCTATGCCAGGTTAGGTATTTTGTCATTCCGGGCTTGACCCGGAACCCAGGGCTTTTCTGGATTTCCGCTGGAGTTTACCCCGTACTCCGATACGGGGCGGGAATGAGGTGGTCGGTTGCGATTAATGAATCTGTATTTAAAAGCAAACGGAGAAAGGGGGCTTTTCCAAAACCGATTCATCCGGTTTATTCATTAAGGGCGGGAAGGGTATCCGATTGCGGAAGGCGGAATGGAGATTTCGGAATTATAATCTGAAATCCCCAATCCGAAATCCGCAATTTGAATGTTTTCTTCGTCTGGCCTTTTGAATCCTTTCTGAAGAAGCCCTCTTTCTCCGGTGAAGCAGCAGGAAAAGAACCAGAAATAGCAGAGGAGTGAAGCCATGCGCCGCGTTTACATGGATCATAACGGCACCACGCCAGTTCATCCCGAGGTCTTAGAGGCCATGATGCCCTTTTTCAAGGAGCAGTTCGGGAATGCTTCCAGCATCCACTGGGCCGGGCGGGAAGTGAAAAAATACGTGGACGAGGCCCGGGAAAAGGTGGCTTCCCTGTTGAACGCCAGTCCCGCGGAGATCGTTTTTACGGGCTGCGGTACGGAGAGCGACAACATGGCCATCAAGGGCGTGGCCTTTGCCCTGAAAGACAAAGGGCGGCATATCATCACCACCCGGGTAGAACACCATGCGGTTTTACATACCGGTCAGTTCTTAGAGAAAATGGGCTACGAAGTTACCTACCTTCCGGTGGACCGCGATGGGTTGATTGACCTGGAGGACCTGCGCCGTTCGATCAAGCCTCAAACGGTTTTGATCACCATCATGTTCGCCAATAACGAGACCGGCACGATTTTCCCGGTGCAGGAAATCGGGGAGATTGCCCGGGAGAAAGGGGTCATCTTTCATACCGATGCCATACAAGCCGTCGGCAAGCTTCCGATCGATCTGCGGCGGTTGCCCGTGGACATCCTTTCCCTCTCCGGGCATAAGATCTATGCTCCGAAAGGGATTGGGGCTCAGTACATCCGTACGGGAACGAAGTTGATGCCCCTCATCCATGGCGGCGGCCAGGAGCGGAACCGACGGGCCGGAACGGAGAACATTCCGTACATTGTCGGTCTGGGGAAAGCCAGTGAGATCGCCCAGCGGGATTTCCCCAAGCGCTATGACCACTTTTTGGCCTTGCGGGATCGTCTCCAGGAGGGCATCCTCAGTCAGATACCCCACGTGCAGCTGAACGGGCACCCGACCAAACGACTTCCCAACACCCTCAACCTGAGTTTCCTGTGCATCGAGGGAGAATCCTTGCTGTTGAATCTGGACTTGGAAGGAATCGCCGTCTCCTCAGGTTCGGCCTGTACCGCTGGTTCTTCGGAAGCTTCCCACGTGCTCCTGGCTATGGGAGTCCCGCCGGAGGTCGCCCAGAGCGCCATCCGGTTTAGCCTGGGGTGGGCCAACACCCAGGAGGACGTGGATTACGTGGTCGAGGTGTTGCCCAGGATTGTAAAGCGGCTGCGGGATATGTCACCTTTGTATCAAAGGTATGTATCGAGTCCGAAATAGATTTTTTCACCACAGATCGCAGAGTACGCAGTGCGGCATCGCCGCTACCAAAAGAATCAGTTTTGCCCAAGGCCAAACGCCTTCCAGAAATCCCCCCTGCCCCCCTTTGATAAAGGGGGGTTGGGGGGATTTCAGAGGCTAGTTTCCCAATCGAATTTTTCTTAACAAAGTTTGAAGATTTTGCCTGTTCGTAGTATAGAGGAATAATGAAATTCAGAATTTGCAAAAATAAATTTGGAGACGGATGATATTTTTTTATTCGGCCCCCGGTCTCAGGAAATTTGATTTTGTTTAGTCCCGCGTTTCGCGGGTTTAGATATTTGATTTGAGGATTTCCTTTCTCGGCGTTCTCTGCGAGCTCTGCGGTGAATCCTCGGAGTTGATTGATGTTACTGGGGAAGAAAGGGCGGGTGGCCGTGGCCATGAGTGGGGGGGTGGACAGTTCCACGACCGCCGCCATCTTGAAAGCGGAAGGATACGAGGTCATCGGCCTGACCATGCACGTATGGGATCCGACGCAGGACGGGAAGGGAGACTTTGGCCGCTGTTGCTCCCCGGAAGATATCTATGATGCCCGCCGGGTAGCTGATCAGCTCGGGATCCCTCATTACGTGATCAACCTCCGCAAGCCCTTCGAAAGCGAAGTGGTTGATTATTTCGTCGATGAATACTTAAAAGGCCGGACCCCAAATCCCTGTGTGCTCTGCAACGAGCGGATCAAGTTTGGCCCGCTGCTACGCAAGGCCGAAGAGCTGGGAGCCAAAGCACTGGCCACAGGGCACTATGCCCGGATTGATTTGGGCTCCCCGGGGGAAAAGGATGAGCCCGGGAGGTATCTGCTCCGGCGCGGCAGGGACCGCGGCAAAGACCAGTCCTATTTTCTTTTTTCCATGACCCAGGAACAATTGAGCAAGGTTTTATTCCCCCTGGGAGAAAAATCCAAGGCCGAGGTCCGGCAGCAGGCCCTGGGCTTGGGACTGCGGGTCGCCCAGAAATCCGAGAGCCAGGAAGTTTGCTTTATTCCGGACGATGATTACCGAAGCTTTTTGGAAAAAAGGAAGGGGAAAGAAATTTCTAAGCCCGGTGAGATTGTCAATCGGCAGGGAAAGGTGTTAGGCCTTCACCGGGGTCTTCATTCTTACACCATCGGACAACGCCGGGGCCTGGGTATCGCCGCCCTTCATCCCCATTATGTGCTGGCCTTAGACATGGAAGGAAACCGTGTTGTGGCAGGGACCGAAGAAGAGCTGATGACCAACGGGCTGGTGGCGGGGAGAGTGAATTGGATCTCTTTTCCCAGGCTGGAAAAGAAAATGGAAGCCCTGGTGCAGATTCGCTATCGCCACCCCGGAGCGCCGGCGGTTGTGGCTCCCCTGGAAGAAGGAAGGGTTAGCGTGGAATTCAAAACGCCCCAGAGGTCGGTGACACCGGGGCAAGCCGCGGTTTTTTACCGGGGGGACGAGGTTTTAGGCGGAGGATGGATCGAAAAGGCGCTTTGAAGATAGCCATGGCCACATTGGGCTGCAAGACGAATCAGAGCGATGCGGCTTCCCTCGCATCCGAGCTCGTATTCCAGGGGCATGAAATCGTGCCCTTCCGGGAGGCCGCTGATGTTTACATCATACACACCTGCACGGTAACGCAGAAGACCGACTACCAATCCCGGCAGCTCATCCGCCGGTCCATCGCCGGGAATCCCGGGGCGCAAGTGATCGTTACGGGTTGCTACGCCCAGGTTTCTCCGGAACCTCTCCTGTCCATTGCCGGCGTCGATTTTGTCGTAGGGGTCGGTGAGCGGGGAAAAATTCCCGGGATTTTAGGGTCAAAAACAGAGCGTAAGGAGATCCGCCTCCTCTCATCTTCGGTAGAGGATGAGCGGTGCTTTGATGACACGAGACTACCCCTGTTTGCGGAACGTACCCGGGCTTATCTCAAGGTTCAGGATGGTTGTAATTCTTTCTGCTCCTATTGCATCGTCCCCTATGCCCGGGGGAGAAATCGGAGCCTTCCTTTGGAGCGCGCCATCTCCAAAGCTCGCGACCTCTCCTCTCAGGGGTTCAAAGAAATTATCCTTACGGGGATCCATCTGGGGACCTACGGCGGAGACCTGGTCCCGGCCCATTCCCTTCTGCACCTGGTGCGGGCATTAGAGGGAGAAAACATGGATTTTCGAGTGCGTCTGAGCTCGGTGGAGCCGACAGAGTTCACCCCGGCCCTGATCGATTTTCTGGCGGGCGCGAAAAGGGTTTGTCCGCATTTGCATATCCCATTGCAGAGCGGAGATGACGGAATCCTGCAAAGAATGAACCGCAATTACTCCAGCGCCCTCTTCGAAGCTCTGGTGAACCATCTCGTCCAGGCCATTCCGGACCTGGCCATCGGCCTCGACGTGATCGCCGGCTTTCCCGGAGAGGACGAGAAAGCCTTTGAGAATACAGCCAACCTGATTGCGAAACTCCCCATCGCGTACCTGCATGTCTTTCCCTTCTCTGCGCGAAAGGGCACGCCGGCCGCAGGCTTTTCGGGACAGGTCCCTTCCGGGGTGATCAAAGTCCGCGGCCAGGCCTTGAGAGAATTGGGGGAGAAAAAGCGGAGACTCTTTTACGGGGTTTTCCGGGGTCGAAACCTGAAGGTTCTGGTCGAGAGCAAGAAGGACCGAGAAAGTGGGATGCTGAAGGGTTATTCGGGGAATTACATTCCCGTCCTGGTCCAGGCCGGCGACGAGCATATCCACCGGGAGGTCGAAGTACGGGTGACCGAAGTTTTCGGGGAGAATGTTTCCGGTGAAATTCTTTCGCCACAGAGGATTCAGAGGTCACAGAGAATCATTGGGCCAAAACAACTTTATGACTGAGGACAAGTAACCTTTTTATAACTCTGTGCACTCTGTACTACTAACATGCAAAATCTTCAAATTTTGTAAAGATTTTTGTAATGAAATGTATCTTTGATGTTCTCGTAAAAAGTCGTCACTCCGGTGGAAACCGGAGTCCAGAGAATTTTTAAGAATTTGAAATAACTGGATTCCGGCTTTCGCCGGAATGACGGAAATACGTCTTTTCAGACTTTTTACGAGATCATCATCTTTGCTGGTCGTGGTAATCTATGTCCTTCATTGGTTTTTGCTAATATCTCTGTGAACTCTGTGCCCTCTGTGGCTAAAGTTTTTTGGTTGCGGCTCTGCCGCGCTGTGAACTCTGTGGCTTATAATTCTTTATGCTAAAAATCAGGAACATCGATGCTTTTTTCGGCAAGATCCAGGTCCTGCGGCGCGTGTCGCTGCACGTGGGGGGCGGGGAGATCGCCTCTTTGATCGGCGCCAACGGGGCAGGAAAGACAACCTTGCTGAACGTAATCTCCGGACTGCACCCAACACCAAATGGGAGCAGGATCTTCATGGATACCGAGACCAGAGGGTGGAAGCCGGAAAAAATCGTCGCCCGGGGGCTCATCCAGGTGCCCGAGACCGACAAGGTTTTCAACCCCCTCACCATCATGGAAAACCTGGAGCTCGGTGCTTACCCCAGGCACCAGGACAGAGCCACCTTGCACCAGGAAATAGAGACCATTTTCCACCTCTTTCCCATCCTCCGGGAACGAAAAGAACAGCCGGCCGGCACGCTATCCGGCGGAGAACGGCAGATGTTAGGCCTGGGAAAGGCGCTGATGGGCCGGCCCAAATTGCTCATGCTCGACGAGCCATCCCTGGGCCTGGCTCCCACGATTGTCTCGGAGATCTTCCGCATCATTCAATCGCTCAACGGCCAGGGGACGACGATCCTGCTCGTGGAACAGAACGCCAAAGAAGCCTTGAGAATCTCGCACCGTGCCTATGTTCTGGATACGGGCCGGATCGTCCTGACCGGCACAGGGGAGGAGCTCCTGGGCAACGAGGAAGTCAAAAGAGCCTTCCTGGGGAAGGATTATCGGGGGAAATGGGAAAGGTAGGCAGGAGGCCAACATGCCCATATTCAAACCGGATATAGAGACCATGGAGCGCCAAGAGATGCTGGAGCTGCAGAATGAGCGGCTGCAGATCGTGGTCAACCAGGCTTACTCCAACGTGGATTTCTACCGGCGGAAATTCGATGAGGTCGGCTTGAATCCGGATGATATCAAGTCCCTGGCGGACCTAAAAAGGATCCCTTTTACCACCCGGAAAGACCTGATGGAGAATTACCCCTACGGAATGTTCGCCGTCCCGCTGCGGGACGTGGTCCGCCTCCAATTTCCTCTGGGTCTCTACGGCAACCCCATCGTCATCGGCTATACCCGGGAGGATTTGAAAATCTGGCGCGAGTTGGTGGCCCGGATCATGGTTGGAG
>Ga0315285_10003809_pt1 | contig 15684 bp, 20 predicted proteins | sample YL17G09_36_MG_FD_203698 | JGI IMG/M metagenome (GOLD analysis project Ga0315285, IMG submission 203698) | Sediment microbial communities from Yellowstone Lake, YNP, Wyoming, USA - YL17G09_36 | ecosystem: Environmental > Aquatic > Freshwater > Lake > Sediment | place: USA: Wyoming | collected...
CGACATCTGCGTCAACGTCAACGTGTACAGAAAGACGATCAAAACGGCAGGATCGACACCGGCAGCGGCCAAGGGAGCATAACCGGTGGAAGAGCACAGTTCATGGCCGGTGTGCGAGTGCCCTGACCACAAGGAAAGGGTGCCATCAGTCTGGCCAGCGGAGGCAGTTGGCCGAACCATACAAGCATGTGGCAACTGCCTCCACCGTTACCCCCCACTGGTACTAAGGGCGCTAAAGCCGGGGGATAGGTTCGAGGAAAAAGGTGGTGAAGACAACAAAAGACGAGGGACAGTGTTAAGGGTGAGTGATACTGCGGCCAGGGTGCAATGGGACGGGGCACCACTACTGAACCCCAAAGGTGAAGAGTATTGCACCCAACCCGGGGAAATACAGTACGTCACCGCAGGATTGCCAATAAAGCCTCTGTATGGAACGGAGGAGATAAGGAGGAACATGGGGAAAGGAAAGAAGAAACCGGAACCAACACCGGTGCCGACATCGGCACCGATACCACCGGAAGTGATGAAGTTATCGTCCGGTGCCGCGACCGCCAAGGGCGTGACGTTGGCTTGGGCTTTCCTGATGGGTAAGCTAAGTAAGACAGACACAGACCAGAGGGAACCCATCAGAGAGAGAGTCATGGCGGTGTACGCCCAAGCCACCAACGTGGGCATCGAACTCATCAAGCCAGGATTCGATGATCCCATATTCCAAAACCTGCGACTGAAGCCGATAGGAGCACCGGATTCGGCACCAGCGCCAACAGAAGCACCGCTACCGCAACCAGCAATTAAACCCAAAATCAAAGCCAAAGGGAAACTGTGCCAGTGTGGATGTGGTTATGCTGTATCTGGCAGGTTCGCCCAAGGCCATGACGCAAGGTGGAACGGCTGGATGAGGAGAATCGCGGCGGGGACAATGAAGAGGGAGGAACTACCGGCCCTACTGCAAGAGGAAGTACAGTGGAGAAAGTGCAAGGGATGTGGGAGCTGGTGCCCCACAACCACGGCCATGGGACAACCGGAAACATCCGGATTGTGCTCAGTGTGTAGGGGAGCACATTAGGGGATCATCCAACCACCGGGGGCAGAGGAATCCGGAACCTCTGCCCCCAAATCCAAACAATAGAACGGTGCAGGGAATAGCAACAGTAACCAGCGAATCCGTTCCATCTCTTGACAAGCAGATTTAAGCTGTGGTAAAATGGAAGTAGACAGGGAAAGGCGGACGACGGAGGGATTGGGAATGATGGTTCTGTTGAAATTGGCAACATTGGTAGCGCTGTTGTGGTTGGGACTACTTATCATTCATCACATCGAAACTGGTCAATGGACGGTGGCGGTTTTATTATCCGGTGTTTGGATGGCACTGGCCGGTTTCCTGTTGCATCACCAATTTAGGAAAGTTTGATTTGGTTTTATTTGGTTTTCTTGTCTACGTGTCCCTTGTCAGTCACGCACCCAGATATGCTGTACACAGTAATCCAGAAAGACAGGCGCGACAAGGACAGCAGGATTCGGTTTAAGGGGGGATCAAATGATTAAACAGGTAAATTACGGATTCAAACGCAAATTCAAGCTGGAACGATCAACATTCAAACCACGACCTGAGGCCGAAGTGTTGGCCGAAATTAGAAGTCAAACCGGGGGAGGGCCAAAGTGGGATAGCAAATTAGAACTGGAAATAGAGGAGGCCGGACAAAAGTTCAGACGAGATAGGAAAATGGAACAGGAGAACCCGCCGGACAAGAACCAAATAAAGAATCTAAAACTGAAATACCAATTGGAGCGATGGGAAAACGAGAAAGTAAGAAGGGATGCATGGTTTGCCGCGAGGATAGAATGGGCCAGGAAGCGAGAGGAGAAGATAGAGGCCAAGCGAGCAGCAAAGGAGCAGAGAGCGGCGGACCAGAAGGAGAGGGAAAAACAAGTCGACATCGACGGGTACGAGTATAGGAGCGCAAACGATGGAAGGTTAAAGCTCGAAAGAGTGGGGGTGGCATCATTCCATCACTTACTACCACTGCAAAGGGAAAAACTGCGGCCAGATAACAGAGCAGAAGCCAACAGAATAGCAGGAGGAATAAGGAAACTACTACAGGACGAAGGGCCGTGGGAGAAGCACGAAAACCGGAGATTGTGGCTCATGGTGAGGAAGTGGGACAAGAGGGCAAGGGGGGAAGATGCAAGATTCAGAGTAGTAGGGAACAAAGCCGGTGGGTTGACCAACGACGAAAAAAGACAAGTGAAGGAGTTGGAAATCATAATTAAACTCAAGCACATAAAGCAAACCATGAAGGAGAAAGAATGAGAACAGGGGTGGGAATAGCGGTAACTGAGATAGGAGTAGGGCCAAGAGAAGTGATGATAGTTAGTCAGAGTGACCAAGAATACAAAGATAGATTTAAGTTGTTTAAGGAAATGGGGATAGATCCCAACGAATTTGTAGTCCCGGCGTGTGATGATAAGGGACATAGCGGTAAGGCATTCTGCAGATTACAGCCAGGACACGACCGGCTAATAGATGTGATAGTATCAACCGGTATTTTCCCTTACAAAACCAAGAGTGACTTCATACGACATGCATTAATGAGGCACCTAAGATGGTGCCAGGGATTGGTGGAAATGGGGAAAGAGATTCCGAGTATGATGAAGCAAGTGGACATAATACTAGAACTGGTAAGGGGACAAATCTTCCAACAGGAGTTCGGGGACGTGATGATGAGGCTAGGAGAGGCAATATCGGCAGCACTAGCAGCGGGAGCACAGGGTGAAGCGATAAGGCTGCTGGCGTTTGCTAAAAAACAGATAGAGGACATGCCGGAAGGGTACTGGAGGGATAGATACCTAAGGGAAGTGAAGGACAGATGGGGGCACATACTAAGGTAAAAGTGAAAAGGGGGGAAGTGATGTGCAACTGTAAAACCGGCGTCGTCTGCGAGGAATGCCTTGAGCGAAACAAAGCAGTCCACAAAGGAGCAACCGTGCCAACCGATAGAGCGTTAAAGGCAGCACAGGACGTTCGCCGTTCCCTTGACACCACCGAGCAGGTGCGGAAACTGCGGGAGGCGCTGGAACCATTTGCTACCTTTGCAGAAAACTATGTTGATCCTGAAGGGTGGAACGATGTTGGGATTAGTGCGTCACATGAACGTATCGTAGATTGGTTTGGACCATCCGACTTTCGGCAAGCCCGCACCTTGGCCGAGAGCGAAGTGGAGGCAGCCAAAGAAGCTTCTGATGAATGGGAGGTGGTACTACAGAAACGCATCACGGAACTGAAGAGGCAGTTAGCTGCTGACGACTTAGCATTCGGGCACGCAAACACAGTTATCAAGAAGTACATGGACGATCTGTCCCCCTCGCCCTGCGGCGTCAAGGGCCATTACAAAGTGGATTGGACGGATTGGACGGAGAGGCGGGCAGGTGAGAGGCGCGGAAACGCGGTTCCTGGCATCGAGGATCGTCGTAAGTATGGATCAGGTGGATCGTGGTTGGAGCGTCGCATCACCAGCCTCGGGGGCCACTGCGGAAGGTGTGAGGAAGTCGAACAGGCTACCGATACTGCACTTATCGGGGCAGAGAAAGGCGTCAGCGTCATCATAGATAACACCATCGAGAAGGCCGTCACCGAAGTCCTCGAAGCGGCTGTGGTACGGTTTGAGTTCGTGGCACTCGAATACTGCGAACGCCGGAAAGTGATGCCGAAGCAGTTCATTGATAAGGGGACGGCCGCCATTCGCGGGAAGGGAGGTGAAGGGATGAGCGGCCTGATTCTCACACTGGCGATTGTAGCGATATACTTCAGCATCTTCCGCTACAAGCTGGAACGTCACAATGATAAGACCATTGAGTGGCTGAAGAAGGAGAAGAAACCATGACTAGACGAGGAGCAGTCGCGTTACTGGCGTCTATTGCCGGTATCGTATCGACGGCATTCGGCCAGGCGTTTCGCTTCGAGGGAAAGAATGCGACGCTGGCCTCATTCAAGGGAACCCTTTCGGACGAAGATAGGAAAGCCCTGGAGAAGTGTGAGAAAGAGCAGGCAGAAACAGTCAAGAACCACCCAGAGCAGATACACTGGGGCTGCTTCAGACAAACGGAGGGTGCGCCTTATTGGTGCGAGATCAACGCCGATAACTGGGGCGGCATTCGCATCGTCTCCGGCAAGGAAACCATCGAGATCACGATGGCGGAAGTGATGGAGGCGCTGAAACTGTAGTTCATCCTGGAGTGAAAGGAGCACCATGAAAGAAGAGTCGGGGTGTCCAACAAGAGAATCACAGGTCCAACAAGAACTCGCGGCCCTCGAACGAGTTATAGGAGACTTGAAAACCAGGCCAGAACTTCTAGGCGGGCGACTGATGCGCATTTTGCGGATAGAACCTCCGTCCGCACTTGCCAAACCCCCGCTCGAAGACAGCGGCCTTGCACCGCTGGCCGCTTCGCTACAAGCATTCGCAATGGACCTACGGGTCGTTGACGATGCGCTTGTATCGCTCATCACCAGGTGCGAAGTCTGAAGAACGCATTGGCGTGACTCAATCACAAGGAAGGGAGGGATGTGGGGTGATTCCTTTTCCACAACCCGCAGATCTTGGTCTTGATCCTAAGTTTCAGTCCTGGTGGCCGGGGCAAGCCGAGGCCATAGTCCAGTCTATTGATGCCCCCACCAGATTTTCGGTTCAGTGCATGCCCACCGGTAGCGGCAAAACGGTGATGTACGTCACTCAAGCCCTGCTACACGGCGGGAGAGCCGTGATACTGACTAGCACCAAAGGACTGCAAGATCAGGTCAAAAGAGAACACAAGGCAGTAGGATTGGTGGATATCAGGGGAAAGAATGCATATCCGTGTAGAGGGGTAGAGGAGGGCATGTTCGACGTAATAAAGGTGAGTGATGATGTGTCGTGTGAAGAGGGGCCATGTCACGCCGGGATAAGGTGTGGCTTAAAGGATGCGGGGTGTAGGTACTACGACCAGATTAAGGTAGCCAGAATAGGGGGGTTAGTAAGCACCAATTATAAAATGTGGCTGACTATAAACAAGTATGGTGAAGGGTTAGGAAATTTCGACCTAATAGTGCTGGACGAGGCACACAATGTTATGGATGAGGTGGCAGGATTCCTGGCAACAGAAATAGAGGAGTGGGAAATAGGATATCTAACGCAAACAAAGTGGCCAAAGGGATGGGAGACGCAGGAGGAATGGAGGAATTGGGCCGGGGTAATGTTGATGAGTGTAAGGGACAAGTTACAATCCAGCATTGATAATGCGGCAATCAAGCCAACCAAGGATAACATAAAGAAAGCAAGAAGGTATAGAGATTTAGAAAGGAAATTGGAGAGTGTAGCAGGAATGAGAGGAGAGTGGATATGGGAGGAGATTAAGGACAATAAAGGGGCGAGAAAGTGGGGATTTGATCCGGTGTGGCCAGCACATTACGTGGAGAAAGTGTTGTTAAGGGGAATAAGGAAAGTAGTGGTGGTGTCAGCAACAGTGACAGCAAAGACAATGGAATTGGTGGGAGTGGCACAACCGGACTATAGTTTGTGGGAGTGGCCATCAAAGTTTCCAGTAGACAGGAGACCAGTAATCTGGGTGCCAACAACAAGGGTAGATCATAACAGCTCGCCACTGCAAATGGTAAGTTGGGTCGACAGAATAGATCAAATAATAGGAGCCAGGAGGGACAGAAAGGGAATAATCCACACGGTATCATACGCCAGGGCCAAATTCCTACAGGAGAGATCGGAACATAAACATTTAATGATGATGCATGACACCAGAAATACAGCACAGGTGGTGGAAGAGTTTAAGAGATCCGAGCCACCGATGGTGCTGGTAAGTCCAAGTGTGACCACCGGTTGGGACTTCCCATATGATCAGTGTGAATATCAAATAATTGGCAAGATCCCGTTCCCAGACAGAAGATCGAAAGTGTTACAGGCCAGAACAAACAATGATAAGGACTGGAGCAATTATGTGGCGATGCAAACACTGGTGCAAATGTGCGGCAGAGGAATGAGGGCGGGGGATGATAGATGTGAATGTCTTATTGTGGATGATCACGCCGAGTGGTTCGTAAGGAAAGCCGGAAGGTTCGCACCAAAATGGTGGATGGAGGCATACAAACCAACGGCGACAATACCATCACCACCACCAAAATTGTAGTAAATCATAGAAATCAGTTTGGGGAATTGACAACTGGCAAAATCCTATGGTATCATTGATGGTGCTGGATTGGGATCAAACTTAAACTTCAACGAGAGGAGAAAGAGATGGCAAAGGTGACACAGGCACAAGTGGAAGAGCAGGGCGACGTGATCTCGCTGGACCCGGAAACATTCGCAGGTGGGTTCGCGGGGGACGACGTTGACGTGGATTGGACGGACTGCTCGTGGGTACTGTTCAACTACGCCGGGAAAAGGACCGAAAACGAACTGGCATTCAGAGTCCAGGGGGTAACGGAGGATGGACAACGAATGGACCAGCACTACACCGCCGGCAAAACGGCGCTGGAGAACTTCGTACCGACGGAAGACGGCAAGGGACTCAAGAAGGTTGGGACGAAGAGCGTCATGCCAACGGGAAGTAATTTCAGCCTCCTCATGACCAGCCTGATCAACGCGGGATTCCCAAGGGACCGACTGGCAAGGGGGAGGGCGGACAGCATGGATAACCTCCGTGTCCATATGAAGTCGGTGCCACAACCGGAAAGAAAGGGATTGCTGAATCCGGCGACGGCACCGGGGGGAGGGCCAAAAACGATCCTGGTGGTGCAAAAAATAATCCACCTGCCGGAGCAAAAGAGGGTCATGTTCAAGGCGGCACTATCACCGGCAGGAGTAGCGGTGGGAACAGGACCGGCAGCGATGGCACCACAGGTGGGAACATCGGCACCAGCAGCAACGCCACAGGCCGACGATGGCGGGGAAGCCGAAACCAACGCCGTCAATGCGGTGCTGGAGATCCTGGTGGCCAGTGACGGCCAGATCGCCAAGGGCAAACTCACCGGTGAGATCTTCAAGCGCTTCAAGGATGCAAGCCAGCGGAAAGCCGTGCTGGACTACGCATTCGATGATGCGTGGTTGACGAGCCGGGACGAGTGGACGTACGCCAACGGGATCGTCAAACTCGGATGATGGTGTGGTGACCTTGGAGGAGACGGCGAATGGCGAATGGTGGGTGCGCCGGTTGGGGTGGGCCTGAACTCCTCCTCAGGGGTGGGGCAACAGGGACAAATTGATGCCCCACTCCCGCCCCAAATTCTAACGTTTGAGGAGGAAATTATGACACCGTTTGGGATAGTCCACTGGTTGATAGATTGGTCTGCTATGATCGGCTTCTGGTTGCTGGCCCTATTTGCAGTACAATACACAATAAGGACGGTGTGGGGTCTAATAAACCTTCTCCGGTCTGCAATGGCCCCGCCAAGACTCCCCACCCCACCCAGGGATGTACAAGTCCCAATAAGTGAGGTAAGGAAAGCGGTGAGGGAGATGATAAAAGGAGCGAAGTGATGAAGATAGTGGAAGGGAAGGTGGAGCCAATAACAGAGTGGACACCCCATGTGACACGATCCAAAGGATTGCATCTCAGTAAAATTATAAGGGATATCATGATGACACTGGAACCATCAGTGTTCAAGCCGGATATGGTGAATGGTGGTATTGTAAAATTTAGCAGGGAGACGCAAGTAAAGTTCGAAGTAGGGTTCGTGTGGGAGGAGATGATACAGAGATCGTGGTTACCAGCACAAGGATTGTCGGGGGAACTGATACAACCAGGGGAACAAACACTGGATGGCATTCACATGACACCGGATGCCTTCAACATTAAGGAGTGGGCAATAGAGGAGTGGAAGGCCACATGGAGGTCGATGAACAAAGCAGCGACGGTAGAATTGTTGTATAAAAATTTTTGGCACTGGATGGTACAAATCAAGGCATACTGTTGGGCCATGGAGACGGAGAAGGCAAGATTAAGAGTGTTATTCCTAAACGGCAATTATACATACGGATTGGAGGGGTCGGGGCCACAAATAAGGTTGTGGGAGATAGAGTGGGATCCCAAGGAACTGAAAGACAATTGGGTGATGTTGATAGCACATGCCAAATCGAAAGGATGGCTGTAATGGCGTTCAGACGTGCAACAGTGGAAGAGGACAGGGCGCTGGTGATGAGAGTGTGCGGTCATGAGAAGGAGGGTAAAACACACTTCGGGTTGACGGCACCGGATCCAATAAACGTCCACAACATCGACCACGGGCTGGCGGGGGTGGTGGGAAAGTTCGTGAAGGAGGGGAAGATAATAAACGTGGCGGAGTACGAGATGCCGGATAGAATAGGGAGGCCGGACAAGGAGGTAGCAGTACAGGCCGGGGAAACATGGAAACAGTTCCAACAGGACCTATATGAAAGCATCCGGGATCCAAAAGTAAAGTCCATCCTGCTAGACAAGGAGACAGAATTTTGGGCACTACTAAGGGTGGCCAGATTCGGGAAGTTGGAGCAGGTGCCACCAAATCTGTACGTACTGGTAAACGCCGAGTACACAGAAATGACAAGGAGACTGAAGCACTGTGGAAAGAACGTAATATACACCCAAAAACTGAAGAAAGTATATACCAGATACAAGAACGCCAAGGGCCAAGATGTAGGCGAGTGGAACGGACAATGGGAACCGGCTGGGTTTGGGGACTTAGGGTATGATGTGCAGGAAACGCTCATGAGTTGGAAGAGCGTAGTACCGGCGGAAAACAAACCAGCAATTATAAAGTTCGGAATAAAGGTGTTGGGGTCAACGCATGCCCCACAACTCCAGGGCCAAGATCTAATGGAACCAATGAACACATTTCCGTGGGTAGCGTCAATGCTGATGGAGGGGACGACACCGGAAGATTGGGGGGGAACACTGTGACAATATTTAATCCTGAAGTACAGAAAGCCGCGGTAGAAACCATGGAAAGAATAATAGGGGTAATACCGACATCAACAAAAGGAGGAACGGCAATGGCATTAAGCCCACATGAGTACGATGCATTCAAAAGAGGCATGCACCTACAGGGAAAGTGCTGGTGTCAGGATGAGGGCGGGGAAAGGAAAAACCACACTCTGACCGAAGTGATGGTTATAAACAAGGCGACACTCGCGCACATGGAAGAAGTGGTGGCTGCGGCTGAGGCTGTTGGTGGTGTGAAGAGAGTACAATTCCCCGCCGGTGCCAAACGCTCATCTTTGGGCCTACCATATCATCTCATTTGTCCCAACTCCCTGCGAAGACTGGCAAAGATCCTGGATCATGGGGCCAGGGAGTATGGCGAACGGAATTGGGAGAAGGGGATGCCGATGGAGGACGTGCTGAACCACGCCATCGACCATATACTAACAGCGATAGAGGAGTGGAACCTTGGCCCCGACGCCTGGAACGAAGCCGGGGAGGATCACCTGGGCCACGCATTCTGCAACCTCATGTTCGCGATGCACCTGACAGGTTGCAAGAAACCGCATACATTGACAAAGGAGGAGGAGCCGTGATAACATTGAAGGAGTATCAACATCGGGCACAACAAACATGTGTGGTGCCAGCAGACCGGCCACTTGGGGATGTGGCAGGGACAGCCTACCCGATGCTAGGGTTAGTGGAGGAAATCGGGGAAATAGCGGGGAAACTGAAAAGAGTGGTGAGGGAGGGGGGCGGCATCATCACGCCGGAAGTCAGGGCAGATTTGACCAGGGAGATTGGGGACGCGCTGTGGTATTTGGGTAGACTCTCCGGAATCTTGGGGATATCACTGCAAGTGGCGGCGGAGGAGAACCTGAAGAAAGTAGAGGACAGGTTCGCAAGGGGGGTAGTGAAAGGGGAAGGAGACAACCGATGAGAACATGCGAATTTGTGGGAGTGCCGGATGCAGTACCAGGACAACGGCCATTCCCCTGCGCCCACAATAGAAGCCCATCATGGTGCAAGGCCAGACAGACACTAGGGCTACCGGTAACGCCGGAGGAAATCGAAGAAGAAAGTGAGATGAGGAAGCGGTGGAAGGAGAAAGGAGGAGGGCAATGCCAACAAGACCAATCATAATAGTGCAGGGTGCACAGTGGGGGAGTGAAGCCAAGGGTGCAATAGCGGCATTCCTATGCAAGAGGGAATCAGTGACCTGGGCGGTAAGAACCGGGGCCATCAACGCGGGGCACACGGTGTACTACAACGGCAAGCCATATTCCATGCAGCAAATCCCAACAGGATGGACGAACCCGGAGACCATGTTGATGATAGGGCCGGGGGCGTTCATCAACGACGCGGTACTGAGGAGTGAGATCGCCACTATATCCCACGCCACTGGCAAACCGGCGGGGAAAAGGGTGTTCATCGACTGGAGGGCCGGACTGCACACCGACGAGCATCAGGGAAAAGCAAAGGAGGCCGGGAGGACGGTGCTGGTCGGAGCAACGGGGAAGGGGTGCTCTGAGGCACTGATGGCCAAAATAAGGGATCGGGGGAAAGGGTACAAGCTGTACACTGAAGCGGTGGGGCAAATACCAACAGGGTTGGTGGATTCGGTGGTGGCCCTGAACAAGTCCTACGACGCCGGGGGGAAGATACTGCTGGAGGGGACACAGGGAACGATGCTGGACCTACACATAGGGCCATACCCCTACACCACGCACAAACAGTGTACGGCGTCGGAGTGGGTAACGGAAGCAGGACTGTCACCGGCCCTGGACTATGAGGTGGTGCTGGTGGCCAGGACAAACCCAATCAGGGTGGCGGGGAATTCGGGGCCAATGGAAACGGAAACAGACTGGCCCCGAATAGCAAGGGACATCAACAAGGAAAGGGAAATGAGGGGGCTGGAACCGCTGGTGAAGGAGGAATCCATCCAGCGGTATAAGATACACCTGGACCGGTTGTGGGAGGAGAGGGCACCAGACGCTCCCGAAAATCCGGCATTTTGGGACAGTGGCAAGAGGAAACAGTGGGCCAAGGAATTGCGGGAGATTCCAACAGAAGCGTTCAGATCCCTGCCACTGGAAGTCCAACTCGATCTGATGGCGGTATTTGAGGTAACCACCATCACCAAGAAAATCAGGAGGGTGGCAACATGGGATTGGGACCTGATGAAATACTCCTGCGCCATCAACAGACCGGCCTACGTCGCCATAACCTTCATGAACCATCTGATGCCGGAACTGTGGCACGTGAAGGACAAGGATCTGACAACGGCCAACAGACTCTCCCTGAAGATCAAGGCGAAGGCGTTGATGGGGGGGTTGAAGTACCCGGTGAGATACGTAACACTGGGGCCGGAAGAAGAGCACGTGGTGACGCTGGAGTGATCATTGACTACAGAACCGGGAGTGGTGATTTGGTTCAGTACATCCCTAAAACCATCGCCACTCTCGGTACCCTTCAGTTTGGGGATGCCAGCATCCTCGGTCAAGGCCCCCAAGGTAGACCAGTACCGGTGGGGGCAGAAATTAAAAAACTATCAGATGTATTACAGTGTATTCAAGACGGTAGATTTGCTGGCCACCAGCTACCAGGACTACTGAATTCATATGAAGTGGTGTATCTGGTGGTGGAGGGAATCTGGAGAAGTGACCCAAACTCTGGAATACTAGAAACGTGGAAGAATAAAGGGTGGACACCGGCAGTAATAGGAAGAGAAAAGTTCATGGCAGACTCACTGATGGCCTGGGAAATAACAATGGAAAGCAGGGCCGGAGTAAGGATCAGGCACACCAGTAGTAGAAGAGAAACAGCACAGTTTCTGGTGACGTTGGATCGATGGTGGCAGAAGGAGTGGGACAGCCACAAAAGTCACCTGGCATTTGATAGGACACCGGGGCCACTGGAACCAATACACCTAGTAAAACCATCGGTGTTGAGGAGGGTAGCAAAAGAACTACCTGGGCTAGGGTGGCAGAAGACACTGGCGGTGGCGGGGAAATTCAAGACGATCGGGGAGATGGTAAATGCCGACGTGTCAGAGTGGCAAAAAATAGAAGGGATAGGGAGGGTGATGGCGGAAAGGATAGTAAGAGTGATAAAATATGGGGATTGAAGACGGAATAGTAAAGGGGCAAGGACCGACACCAGCAGAAATAATGGTGGTAGGGGAAGCCCCATATATTGAGGAAGTTAGTAAAGGATACCCATTTGCCGGCAAAAGTGGGAGGGAGCTAGATAGACTGTTGTGGGAAGTGGGGATATCAAGATCAGAATGTTACGTGACCAATGTAGTAAAGACCATGAGAGAGGATGGGGGGAATCCAACACAAGATGATGTGGAGTATTGGAAAGAAGAACTGGCGGCGGAAATAGAAAAAGTAAAACCACAAATTATAGTAACAGTTGGCAGAATTGCAGCAAGGTGGTTCCTTGGGGACGTGGATATGGATCAAGTCCACGGAATACCCCGATGGGATTACAACAGCAATATTATAATTCATCCGTGTATTCACCCGGCTGCTGGCCTCCACAACACGTCAGAGTCTCCCCGGATCTGGTATGATTTCCAAATGTTGGGAGCATTAGTGGCAGGAAATTTAGTACCAAAATTGATGGGCAGGAAGGAAATACCAGTAAGTTACACCGTTAATTTGCCGGAGAAATTACCGATGGAAGTTGCAATCGACACTGAAGGTATAAAGAAGAAGCCGTGGGGCTTAAGTATATGCGGGGAACCTGGTACATCATATGTAGTAAAAGTAAGAACCTACAATATGATATGGCTGACCCGATACCTTAACAAGAAGCGCGGAATTAGTAATGTGATATTTCACAACTCCCTTCACGACCTTCCTGTTCTCCGTGAATTTGGTATCGACACCGATCTGCTGGATTTTGATGATACCATGGTGATGGCCTACAATCTCTGTGTAGAACCCCAGGGCCTAAAGCCACTTGCCTATCGCCATTGCGATATGGAAATGTTCTCCTACGACGAAATTTTAGGAGACGCCTCAAAGGACGTGTCGGTCAAATACCTACGAGCCGTGTTAAACTCCGGCCAAGAATTTTCGAAACGTGAGATAGTAGAAAGACAGAAAGACGGGGGTTACCGGCTGTACAGACCGCAAACCATAAAACAGAGAGTGGCCGCCATAATAAGGGACATGGAAGCAGGGAAAAAACCGGTGGATCCGGCAAAAAGGTGGAAGGATATCCACCCAGAAGTGAGGGAGCCGGCGGAGGATGAACTAGGGAAGATGCCGGTGGCAACGTTGGACAACATAGAGCCGGAAGTGGCGGTAAATTACAGCGCCAGGGATGCTGACGCCACACTAAGGCTAGCACCAAAGTTGCGCGCCCTATTAAGGGCCAACGACCTGGAGAGGGTGTATGAAATGGATAAGGCTATTATACCGATGGTGGACCAGATGCACGAGTCTGGAATAACCATAAGTATTCCATATTTCCGGAATCTGAGTAGAGAGTTCGAGGCCATGATGCAGGAAATAGGGGATAACATCACAAGAATTACAGGAAGGCCAATAAATCCGGATTCGGGGCCTCAAGTGGCCAAATTACTCTACGATGATCTAAAACTGAAGCCACTGTATCTAACCGGATCTGGAGCCAGGGGTAGCACTGATGATAAGAACCTGGAGAGTCTAAGATCTAGTCACCCTGTCTGTGGCCTTATTTGTGATTTCCGTGAAGTGAGTAAATTGAAGGGGTCGTTTGCGGATGATCTGCCATGGATGGTGGATAAGTCTGATGGTAGAATCCATGCCACCTTCCGGATCACTAGAACTGTCAGTGGTAGGCTGTCATGTTCTGAACCGAATCTTATGGCACAACCGGTAAGATCAGAACTGGCCCGCAAAATAAGGCAAGGGTTTGTGGCAGCACCGGGATATGTGCTGTTGGGGTTGGATCTAAATCAGATTGAGATGAGGGTGGCGGCAGATCAATCCGGTGATGAAAATCTCAAGGGCCGGTTTATAAGGGAAGAGGACATCCACCGCATGACGGCGGCGAAGATGTGGGGGATAAAACCGGAGGACGTTCATCCGGTCACTCAACGTTACCCCGCCAAGAGAGTAGGATTTGGTGTACTTACCGGCATCACAGCAAAAGGACTACAGAACCAAATGTTAGTGGCAGGATTGCCAATAAGGGAATGGACAGAACCCAAGTGTCAATCCATGATAACCGGATGGTTTGGTGAATACCCCGATGTTGGAGTATACTTGGAGAGATGTAAGGAGGAAGCGAGGAGGAACAGTTTCATCCGGGACCAATGGGGGAGGATGAGGATATTGCCAGGAATCCACAGCCCCAATAGGAAAATAAAGGCAGAAGCGGAGAGGGAATCACATTCCCATGCAATATCGGCGGGGGCACAGGGAATTATAAAACTCCAGATGGCGGCAATTTGGAAGACCATCCGGCATTATAAAAGTGATATTAAATCATTACTCCAAATCCATGATGAATTGGTGTTTGAAGTCAGACAAGAATTGGCAGATGAAATGGGGCAGATGATCCAATGGTTCATGGAGAACACGGTAAAAATCAGCATACCGGTAAAGGCGAAATATTGCATAGGTCAGAATTGGGGGGAACTTAAAGACTAGAGAGGAGGGAAACATGAGAGAGACATCCATAAGGTGTGACGTCTGTGGGACAATCAAGAAAGTGTCCAACAGGTGGTGCGTGGGGTGGGTGACCGATGATATAGTGTCAGTGTCTCCTGTTGATTCCTCGGCACGGATAAACGGTCCAGACTATGGAATCATGGTGGATCTTTGCGGTGTTGGCCACGCCCTCCAGTGGATGGGCGTAAGGCTTGCCGCGATCCAGGCCAATGAAATGGTCAAACCTGCTTAATAACTTGACAACTGGCAATCCGATGTGTTATACTGGTTTTGAAGTTTGAGGAGGCTTCGAGCAATGGAAAACGGCAAGGAACCAATAGCGCCGGAATCGGTATTCAAGTCAAAGGATGCCAGGGAATTCACCCGGCTGGTGAAAGAACGGCAGCGAATAAAGGCGGAGATAGACAAGGGCAAGAAGTCCGTGGACGACATCAACGCACAGATTTTGGGTATGATGGAGGCGACTGGAGAGGAGAAATTCGTCACCGGCGGTTGGACGGTGATGAAGTTCAATGGCCGCAACACATCAATATCCAAAACCAAGCTGTTGGAAGAAGGGGTGTCTATCCAGATCATACAAGCCGCAACGGTGGAAACAGCGTACACCACGGTGATGGTGAAGGCGGCACCGAAAGCGGCATGATGAAGAGTTGACGATCTCCCCCCGCAGTAGGGCGACGTACCGGCTAGCCCAAATAGTGGGGGAGGGGGACGGAGGATAACCGGTGTCATTGTCCTCCGTCTCCTTACATTACACGATGAGGAACTCCATGAAGCCGAAACCAGAACCGAAACCAGAACCAGAACCACCAAAGGTTATGATGATAGCCAAACCACTGGTTATCATGTTTGGTGATGGTACTCCTGACGGTAACATCATCTGCCATTTACACCCTCCGCCAAAATGGTCACACCGGGAGTATGGTCTCCTTGTTGCCGACTTGATTCGACACGTGGCCGGTTGCTTCAAAGTGTCAACATCAGATGTGATGGAGTGGGTGGAGAAGGAACTTGGGAATCCAACAGCCAAGATCGTAAGGCCATCATAAATCATAAAAGGAGATACAAATGT
>Ga0315285_10003816_pt1 | contig 15669 bp, 15 predicted proteins | sample YL17G09_36_MG_FD_203698 | JGI IMG/M metagenome (GOLD analysis project Ga0315285, IMG submission 203698) | Sediment microbial communities from Yellowstone Lake, YNP, Wyoming, USA - YL17G09_36 | ecosystem: Environmental > Aquatic > Freshwater > Lake > Sediment | place: USA: Wyoming | collected...
TTGCTTTCGCGTTTTCATAATCCTGGAAATCATCATGCCTGTCCAGGTGGTTCTGGCTTATATTTAATATGACTGCCACTTTGGGCTTAAATTCTTTTGTCCTTTGCAGCTGGAACGAACTTATTTCAAGGACCACTATGCTTTCTTTCTTTAACTTGGGGATTTCGCCTGAAAACGGATTGCCGATGTTGCCGCATACGATGACATCCTTGCCCGCGTCTTTTAAAATCTGGCCGATCAAAGTCGTTGTGGTCGATTTCCCGTTTGTCCCTGTCACTGCGATTATTGGCGCGGGGCAAAGCTGGTAGGCAAGCTCGACTTCGCTTATGATGGGTATTTTCTTTTCACTTGCCCAGATGATCGCGTTCGAATTGTCAGGCACGCCCGGGCTTGTGACTATTAAATTTCTCCCGAATATAAAATCCTGCGTGTGCTTGCCGACTTCCGCGTCTATTCCCATCTCTTTAAGCTTAAGCGCCCTTTCGACTATTTCCTCGCTATCGCTTTTATCCGTGACGCTTACCTGGCATCCAAGCGATTTTAACAAAACAGCCGCGCTGTATCCGCTTCGCGCAAGGCCTATTACTGTTACTTTCTTTTCTTTTAGATCCATCTTTTACCTTAACTTCAACGTCGCCAAACTCAATAGTGCCAATATCGCCGCAACTATCCAGAACCTTACTATGACTTTGGGCTCTGCCCACCCTTTCATCTGGAAATGATGATGGATAGGCGCCATCAAAAATATCCGTTTTTTGCGCAGCTTAAACGAGCCGACCTGCAAAATGACTGAAACCGCTTCTACCACAAAAATTCCGCCGACAATCACTAAAAGCAATTCTTTATTTATCAGGATACTTACGATCCCCAGCGCGCCGCCAAGGGCAAGAGAACCTGTGTCCCCCATAAATACGCTTGCCGGGTAAGAATTAAACCACAAAAATCCAAGCCCCGCTCCTAACAATCCCGCGCAAAATACCGTGAGCTCACCCGCGTTTTTAATGTACGCTATGTCAAGATAAGTGCTGAATTGGACGTGCCCTGAGACATAGCTGAACCCCGCGTACGCTAAAGCCATCATTATGACGCACCCGATCGCAAGGCCGTCTAAGCCATCCGTAAGATTGACCGCGTTAGACGTTCCTACCAAAACAAGCATCACAAACGGGATGTAAAAAATCCCCATGTTAAAGATTGTATTTTTTAGAAACGGAAGGTCCAAGCTGTGGTTTACGTTCGGATCCCAATAAAGTATTAACCCCACGATAAGCGCCAGGACCAATTGCCCGGCAAGCTTTGCCTCTCCGGCAAGGCCTCTTGATTTTTTATTTACAAGTTTTATGTAATCATCCGTAAAACCGATTATTCCCAGCCAGATGGTGGAAAGCAAAGTCAAAAGCACATACTTGTTGAAAATATCCGCCCACAAAACAGTGGAAACCGTGACCGCCAGCAATATCAGGACCCCGCCCATCGTTGGAGTGCCCTGCTTGTGCTTGTGCATGTCGTAAATACCAGGCGCCTCTTTTTCATTTCTTATGTTTTGCCCTACCTTAAGCTCTCTTAATTTCTTTATGACAAACGGGCCCGCGATTATGCTTATCAAAAATGCCGTTGTCGCTGCCATCGCTGTCCTGAACGTGATGTAACGGAAAACGTTAAAACCGAAAAATATTTCCCTTAGCGGGTATAATAAGTGGTAAAGCACTGTACAACTTCCTCCATTTTCATGGCTCTTGAGCCTTTTACTAAAATAGCGTCTTTAGGCTTGGCGATCTTCAAAAGGGATTCCGCCGCCTCTTTTGCGGTTTTAAACCACATCGCTTTAAACCCGTCTTTGCTTTTCGCTTTCGCGCCTTCATATATATTTTTTGAAAGCTCGCCCACCGCCAAAAGATAATCCAGGCCTGATTCCGCGGCCAGCGCCCCGATCTCGTAATGAAAACCAGGCGCTTCTTTTCCTAATTCAAGCATGTCGGCAGCCACTAAAATCCTTTTTCCCTGCGTGCTTAAATTCTGCAGAGTCTCGATCCCCAGCCGCATGGATTTAGGGTTGGCGTTGTACGCGTCATTTATTAAAAGTATGTCATTTACCAGGACCTTTTCCATCCTCATCTTTGGGGGCTTAAATTCCTCTAAAGCGCTTTGTATATCTTTTATTCCCACGCCGAGATGTTTTGCGCATGCGATTGCTGCCAAGCTGTTTGAAATATTGTGCATGCCGTAAACATTAAGGCGTATTTTGTCTTTGCCGTTTAAAAGATATTCTATATGCCCATCTCCTGTCTTGATATCAGCTGCGTACACATCAAGCTTCGGGTCAGTGCCGAAAAACACTTTTTTTGGATCCAGCTTTGCGTTTCTTAAAAGCTCGTCATCTCCGTTTAAAATAGCCACGTTGTCTTTGCTGAAATATTTAAAGATATCCATTTTCTCTTTTAGGACATTTTCCTGGTTCATAAAAAACTCCATATGGGAAAGTCCTATATTTGTGATTATACCGCATGTCGGCTTCGCGATCTTTGCCAGATACGCTATCTCGCCTGGATGGTTCGTGCCCAATTCCAGCACAACGGCCTCGTGTACGCTTTTTGCTTTTAAAATAGTTGCGGGGACTCCTATGTGGTTGTTAAATGTGCCCTCATTTTTTAATACATTGTATTTTTTTGCCAATACCGAAAAGGCCATGTCTTTTGTCGTAGTCTTTCCGTTGCTGCCTGTTATCGCGATGACAGGCGCGTTGAGCCTGGCCCTGTGGAAGCCTGCCAGGTCCCCGAACGCCTTGATAGTATCCTCGACTTCGATGATAGCGATGTCGTTTTTGCCGCGCGATATCTTGCTCCGCTCAAGGCAGGCGGGCGACACCATGCTTGAGATCAATAGGACCGACGCGCCTTTTTCAACAGCTTCTTTTAAAAAATCATGCCCGTCAAATTTATCGCCTCTTACCGCTACAAATAACTCGCCTTTTTGCAATGTCCTTGTATCCGTCGATACGCCGCCGACCTTCATCTGTTTGTCGCCGCGGACCAAAACACCGCTTGTCGCTTTTATTATCTCTTCTATCTTAAACATTAGCCCTACCTAAATATAGTTTAAGATTACATAGATTTTTGAAAGATTACATAGATTTCAATCTGTGTAATCTGTTTTTTAATCTCTGTAATCATAGATGTTTTTTAAAGTTTCCCAAGATTTCCTCTACCACTTCTTTGTCGTTAAAATGTTCGGTCCTGTCTTTGAATACCTGGTAGGTCTCATGGCCTTTGCCGGCTATTAAAACGATATCGTCTTTTTTCGCAAGCAATACCGCCTTTTCTATGGCCTGCTTCCTATCAGTTATTTTCTCATAATTTTGGTGACACATACCTTTTTCTATATCTTTTAATATCATTTCCGGGTCTTCGCTCCTGGGATTATCTGACGTTAAAATCACGTGATCCGCCAGCTCGCTCGCCGCTTTTCCCATCTTGGGTCTTTTTGTCTTGTCTCTTTCGCCGCCGGCGCCGAAGACGATTATTATCTTCGATCTTGCCACTTCGCGCAAGCTCTTTAAGACATTTGATATCGCGTCATCCGTATGCGCGTAATCCACAAACACCTTAAAACCTTTATCGCTTTTGATAAATTCCAGGCGCCCGGGAGCGCCGCGAAAATTTTCAACAGCCTTTATTATGCTTTTATTGTCTATCCCCAAAGATTTTGCCACAGCCGACGCTATCAAAATATTATACGCGTTGTGCCTTCCTATCATCGGCGAATGGACAGCAAGCTTTTCCCCTAAAAGATTCATGTCAAACGTCATGCCGTCAAACGTAAGTTTCAGGTCCTCTATATAAGCGTCTGTCTTTTCTTTCAGGCTGCATTTTATCACTTTTGCTTTTGTAAGTCCTGCCAGGCGCTTGCCGTATCCGCAGTCCGTGTTTATTATCGCGGCTTTGTCTTTTTTTAAATTTACAAACAGCTTTGCCTTCGCGTTAAAATAACCCTCAAAATCTTTATGGTAATCCAGGTGGTCCTGCGTCAGGTTCGTGAAGCACGCCCTCTCGAATTCTATCCCCCGTATCCTGCCCTGGTCCAGCGAATGCGAAGACACTTCCATTACAACATAATTCATCGAAGAAGACGCCATGTCGCTGAAAAGTTTCGTCAATTCCAGCACGCCGGGCGTCGTGTTCTTCGCCTCGATCTCAGCTTTTCCCGTCTTATGTTTTATTGTCCCTATTATTCCCGCTTTAAAACCGCCGCAGCGCAGTATCTCTTCTATTAAATAGGAAGTCGTCGTCTTGCCGTTTGTCCCTGTTATCCCTATCGCCTTTATTTTTTTCGAAGGGTGGCCGTAGAAATTGTCCGCGATTACCGCAAGAGCGTCTTTTGTATTTTTGACTTTTATTACGGCGGCCCCGGATTTTATATCCACCTGCATTTTGTCATCAATGACAATTGCCGCGGCGCCTTTTTTGTCCGTATCCGCGATAAAATCATGGCCGTCTGATTTTGTCCCCGATACGGCGACAAAAAGGTCTCCCTTGCCAACGCGCCTTGAGTCATCCTGTATATCTTTTATCTCTATTTTTTCTACAGCGCTGTTTGTTTTAAAATCCAAATTTTGTAAAATTTCGCTAAGCTTCATTAGTCATCTCTTTCAGACGTAGATACAGGTTTTTTCGCTTCTAAAATCTCCCTCTTCGGCATGCCCTTATAACGCATGATATCAGTCGCGATATTTTTAAATGCCGGCGCAGCTACCGTTCCGCCGAAATAAAGAGGATGCGGCTCATCCACAATAACAACTATTGTAAACAAAGGCTTGTCATACGGCACAAATCCTATAAAAGACGAGGTGAATTTGCTGTGCGAGTAAACGCCTGTGGGTTCCAGTTTCTGCCCTGTCCCAGTTTTGCCGGCAGGATAATAACCTTCCGATTCCGCCATCTGCCCGGTGCCATCCGTCACTACGCCCCTTAGAAAAGAGCGCATTTCTTTCGCGGTCTCATTAGTTATCACTTTCCTTACTCTCTGCACAGGATATTCTTTAATAATCGCCCCGTCTTTATCGACTACAGCCCTTACTATCCGCGGTTTCATAAGCGTTCCCCCATTTGCAATAGCTGAAACAGCGCAGGCAAGCTGTATAGAATTCACCGTCACTTCCTGCCCCATCGGGACGCTTGTGATCGAAAGTTTGGACCACTTGCTCGGCGGCCTTATATAACCCCTGACTTCTCCGGGCAAATCTATTTTTGTCAGGTCCCCGATCCCATAAGCTTTTATGTATTTATATAATCTGTTAGGCCCCACGATCTGCGCGACCTTGCAGGTGCCTATGTTGCTTGACATCTCTATTACTTCTTTAAATGTCAGCCACCCGTGCGGTCTGTGGTCATGCAAAATATGCGTGCTGTATTTATATTCACCGTTTTCGCAGAAAAATTTATCTTCGGGTTTGACAAGCTTGCTTTCAAGCGCGGCGCTTGCCGTGACTATCTTAAAAACCGATCCCGGCTCAAAAGTATCTGTGACAGCCCTGTCCCTCCTGTCGGCGGGCGCGCTGTGCTTGACATTATTCGGGTCGTAAGTGGGCCTGTTCGCCAGGGCAAGTATATCACCCGTATAAGGGTCCATCACGATGATCATCGCGCCTTTGGCGTTGTATTTATCGCAAATATTATCTATTTGTTTTTCTACTATGTACTGGACCACCTCGTCGATCGTCAAAACGACGTGGTTTCCGTCTATAGGCGGGATATACCTTGACTCGAAATTCGGGAGTATCCTTCTTTTCGCGTCCCTTTGTATAAAACGGTATCCACTCTGGCCCCTTATATACGGGTCATACATGCCTTCCAGACCTTCAAGGCCTTTGTTGTCAATATCGACAAACCCTATTATGTTGCTTGCCAATTTTCCGTTTGGATAGGTCCTCTGCGCTTCCTTTTCGAATCCTATTCCCTTTAGATTAAGCTCCTTTAGTTTTTTCGCTTTTTCATCAGGCACCTTCCTGTCTATCCAAACAAAATATTTATCCTTTGATAGCTTGTCTAAAACATATTTCTCATCTATGCCCAGCGTACTGGAAATAGCACGGGCGACCTCCTGCTTCTGTTTTATCCTTTTTGCTTCGGCGAAAACAGAATACACCGTTATGTTGGTGGCCAGGGGTTTCATTTTCCGGTCAAAAATAATGCCCCTCTGGGGCTTAAGCTCTATGACTGTCTCATATTGGTTTTTTGCTATTGCGGATAGCTTGCCGGACGCGAATGTCTGGATGTAGAACAGCCTTGCGGTCAGCGCTAAAAACGAGATTGCTATCACAAGAAGGACATACAATAGGCGGGATTTATGCTTGCGAGTATACACTGAAAAACACCTTTATATCAAATTATTAGCTTATTTGTCTGTTTTCGCGAAAGCTTCGTGCCTGACTGCAAAGAAGCTGAGAATAAAATTCGTTCCTCTTTGAAGATCCGCCGCGAAGGATACGTTACTGAACATCGACCTTTTTTCAAGCACCAAGTAGCTTATCTTTGCCGGCATTTCCATGTTGATCTTCTTGGCTAACAGTAATTTCTCTACCTTCCCCGGAGATCTCAAAGCCAGTGTATTATATCGTAGAATCTTATTCTGGTCAAGCAATCTGCCGTATATTTCCTCCTTCTTTTTTATTTGGTATCCGAGCTTGATCTGCTCCACCTGCAAATTGACGTAAAACAATGCGATTAAAGTTGTTATAAACAATAGGCTTAGTGCTTTTGCAGGGCGCATTTTAGTTCTGTCTCCTTTCGGCTGCTCTCAACTTTGCGCTTCTTGAACGTGGGTTAGATTTTATTTCCTCAAATTCCGGTACAAGCGGTTTTTTTGTCAAAATATCTATCTTGCCTTGCTTCTTAAAATCCTTGAATTTATTTTTAACGATCCTGTCTTCAAGCGAATGGTAAGATATCACGCATATCCTGGCGCCGGGTTCAAGGCTGTCCACTGTCTCCTCTATCCCCTTTTCCAGCGCCTCCAACTCTTTATTCACCGCTATCCTCAGCGCCTGGAAAACCCTTGTTGCCGGGTGGATCTTGTAAAATCCCCTTTTGGGTATCGACCTTGTGACTATCTGCGCAAGCCTTGATGTCGTCTCTATCGGGTCCTTGTGTCTTTCAAGGACAATGGCTTTCGCTATCCGCTCGTGGTATCTTTCCTCGCCGTATTCCTTGAAGATCTTACTAAGCTCTTCTTTGTGTAGTTTATTAACTAACTCGTACGCGCTTAGTTGTTGCGATTTGTCCATCCTCATATCAAGGGGACCCTCTAGTTTTATCGCGAATCCTCGTTCCGCCAATCCCAATTGTTCAGAAGATACACCCAGATCAAAAACTGCTCCATTTACCTTTCCTATCCCTAATTCCTTAAGAATAGCTCCTACGTTTTTAAAGTTATCGTTTACTATGATCAAGGATTCTTTAAAATCCTTTAATCTCTCTTTTGCGTTTTCTATCGCTTCAGCGTCCTGGTCGATAGCTATCAGTTTCCCGCCCGGGGTTATGCGCTTGAGTATCTCCTGCGCGTGCCCGCCGGCCCCCAGGGTGCAATCCAAAATTGTCATCCCGGGCTTTAGCTCAAGACTCTCCAGGACCTCCTTGCAAAGAACAGGTATATGCAATATAAACCCCGCTGTTTAATATCCTGCCTTAAGCCTCAGCACCGTAAATTCCTTTAGGGCGTCTTGCGGAAGACCGACCTGCCTGGGCAGCCCGTTTAAGGCTTTTAACTTCCTGACCCTCTCAATGATATTCCCAGGGCTCTGTTGTGAATCCTCCGGCCATTCATAGCAAGTAGTAAGTGATTTTCTTCTGAACATCACTACCACCTCCTTTTTTAATGAGCAGACAACTTATGGAATAATGTGACATAAGTTGTAGGCCAACGACCGTCTGCGAATTAACCCTTGACAAGTTTGTCAAGGGTCATGGCCTCATTCGACCAACTTCTCTGCTATATCCTCAAAAGATTCACGAGATGATTCGTAATAATCCTTCCAGCCGTCCTTAGACCAGATCTCGATCCTGTTAGAGACGCCCACTACCATCACGTCTCTTTTGATCCCGGCAAAATCTTTAAGATATTGCGGTATCAAAACTCTTCCCTGCTTGTCGCACGTGACTTCGCACGCGCCCGAAAAATACAACCTGTTAAATTTTCTCGCTTCGGCTTTTGTAAAAGAAATCGACTTGAATTTCTGTTCCTGCAATCTCCACTCTTCTTCGGCGAAAACAAAAAGGCATTTGTCAAGGCCGCGCGTGATGAAGAACTTCTCGACATAGTGCTCCTTGAAGATCTCCCTCATCTTGGCGGGGATTATCAGCCTGCCTTTTCTGTCTATCGTATGTTCGTATTCGCCGTAGAACATGCTAGTCGATTTCCTCTGTTATCGTTTTTTCAATGTCTTTGGCTTTGAGCATCACTGTGTCGCCTGTTGAATAGTTGTAGACTTCGCATTCAGAACCGCTTTCCCTTAATACCAAGCCGTGCTGGACGCCGTCACCGGACTTCCAATAAACTCTCTTTCTTACCCCTAACGTCTCGATCTTTCCCATATGAGCTCACCTCCAGATTATCCACTTTACCCCACTTTGTACCACTCTAAGCATAAGTATATAGCATGGCCCCCCACTTGTCAAGTAGGATAATGAATTTTTTTTATTTAGTGATTATTTTGGGATTCGGGATTTGGATCTGGGATCTGGGATCTGGAATATTACTTAAGCTGCTGGCGCAATTTGAAGAGTTCTTTGAAAGAGTTTACGATAGCTTTTATGCTGTTTCCTGTGGGTTTGCCGTAGGTCCTTGGGAGGTGCGTTACGCCCACCTGTTTTATCCTGTATCCTTTTTTACTCGCCTTGATTAAAAATTCAGCGCTCACGAATTGGCTTTCGCTTTTTAATTTAACGTCGTTTAAAACTTTTTTCTTTATCAGCTTGAAAGCGCAGTCTATATCGCGCACATTGAGCCCGAATAAAATCTTTACTAAAATATTGTATGCTTTTGCGTTTAACCTTCTGTAAAAAGGATCTTTCCTGTTTACGCGGATCCCTGCCGCGATATCAGCCTCATCCATTAAAGGGACTAATTTTCTTATTTCGTTTAAGTCAAACTGCCTGTCTGAATCGCTGAAAAAAACATACTGATAAGAAGAATTTTCAAATCCTGTCCTTAACGCTTTCCCGTAGCCATAATTTTTATCGTGGTGCACGACTTTTAAATTCTTGTATTCCTTTTTTAATTCATCGGCAAGCTGTGAAGTCCCGTCTGTTGAGCCGTCATCTACGATGATCACCTCAAATTTCTCGGCGTATTCCGGGATCACTTTATACGCGCTTTCCAGGGCGTGCTTTATGTTGTGCTTTTCATTGTATGCCGGGAAAAATACAGAAAGTTCTGGCAGGCGTTTTATCTGCATCACTTAAATTGCCCTTTTTTGCTTTCAAACAAAGTCATTTTATCCGTGCTGCTGATCTGCCTGAAAACAAAAATATTATCAGGCAAAGCCAGTTTTTTAAAAGTAGCGTTATCCATTACGCAGACAAAGTCTTCGCTTTTTACAAGCTCTTCAAGTTTTTTTATATCTTCGATATTTCTGCACTTAGCCCCAAAATAAAAAGATGTTGCTGGCCCTTCCCCGCTTTGGTAAACATACACAACCGGATAATCTTTTTTAGGATACGCCTCCGCCAGCTTTTTTATATCAGGAGTGTAATCGATTTCAAATATGTGGGAATACGGGACATGAAAAATAAGGACTATCACTGCTACGACAGGGACAATTTTTGTAAATTTCTCAGGGACTATCTTGCCTAATAATACGGCGATTGAGATCGCGAGCGCCGGGTACGCCGGAACAATGTACCACTGGAGCTTTGTTTTTACCAGGCTGAAAACCAAGAACACCGCGATTACCCATATAAAGACAAAAAGATTCCTCTTGTCTTTTTTAAACGAAAGCCACGCCCCGTAAGGAACCGACAAAAACGCCAAAAAACCCCACGGTTTGAACTTGTTTATCAGTATCCTGATATAAAAATTCCACTTGCCCACATTGCCTTCCAGCGCTTCCGCTGAGCGCTGCACGACATGATATATGAAATAATCATTTATAAATTTTTTTCCGTATAAAACGTATTCGTAGATATGCCACGGCAATGCTATCAAGAGCCCGATGATAAAGCTTAAGTATAACCTAAAATTCAACAGAAGCTTAAATTCGCCGGAAAAAACGCAGTACATAAGGATAATGATCGGCGCCAGAAATCCTGCAGCGCTCTTTGTCATCAGGGCAAGCCCGAAAAATAATCCTGAGATATAAAAGAAGCCTTTCTTTTCCCTTGCCCTCCAAAACGCGTATAGCGACGCTAAAATAAAAAATGTCAAAGGCACATCAAGCATGCCAAGCTTAGCGTATCTTATAAAATGCGATGTGCTTAAAAGCATCAGCGCTGAAAACAAGGCAATTCTTTTGCCGAATAACCTTGTTGAAAAGGCATATGTCAGCATGACACAGCCTATCCCAAAGATCGCGGACCATATTCTTGTGCTGAATTCCGAGACACCGAATAATTTATACGCAATAGCTGTCAGCCACATGTAAAGCGGGGGTTTGTTAAATAAAGGCGCACCCATCTGGTGAAGTGTAAGCCAGTCGCCTGTTGTGAGTATTTCCCTTGATGGTATCGCGTAAAACGCTTCGTCCCACGAAGCCAGGCTTCCTGACCATATATTAAAGATAAGGACAAAAGATGAAAGTATTAATAAAAAAATAACCTGCGATTTTGCGCTGTTCATTTAAAAAATATCATCCTTATCGAAAAAAGAAAAAGCACGCCGCCGAATAACTTTCTCATTACATCGCTCGGGAGCGTTAAAGCCATCTTCGCCCCAAAATATCCGCCTATCACAAAACCTACACACAACAACATCGCGGGTAAAACCTGGACATTGCCCGCTTTGTAATATTGCAACACAGCTAATATCCCGATCGGCGGAATCATCATAGCCAATGACGTGCCCTGCGCCATGTGCTGCGTAAACCCGAATAAAAAAATTAAAGCGGGTATCACTACGATCCCGCCTCCTAAGCCGAACAATCCGCTAAAAACTCCGACCCCTGCACCCAATAAAATAAAGAGCACTTGCTTCATTTTAAGCCTCCTATGAGCACTTAACTTATGGAATCCAAAGGATGACATAAGTTAATCTTCTTCGATCTCTACTTTGTTCGTGCGAATAGGACCCTTGACATTTTATAATCATCAATATTTGTAAAAAATGTCAAGGGTCAAATTCAGCCAGTATAACTTAGCTACGCTGTCGCTCGCTAAGTTATGGCTTCATTTGAAAATTAAGGCGGACCTGTAAGCCGAATTCTGTGCCCTGAATAATTTCAGGGCGATGGTCATCTATCTGCGATGAAAGTTGCCTCTCATCTCTAGCAGCCTACCCGAGGACTTAAAAAGCGGGTGCGCTCATCGCCCTCCTATTTGGCCTTGCTCCGCGTAGAGATTGCCCGTTTCACCCTCCGCCTTGCGGCAGAGACTCGTCTCTGTTGCTCTCCCGCCTGCGACTTGCGTCTCGGCGGGATCCCGCAGAATCCGCTAAAAGCGGATGCATGCGGGATGATCCTCATCTTACGATGGGCGGGTGTTACCCGCTACGCTCACCCTTTGGAGTTCGGACTTTCCTCCCACCTACGTCTAGCTTCTGCGACTCGTAGTAGCTGACTTCGGTGGGCAAGCCCGCAGGCCTGCCTGCCGAAGCAAGCAACCATGCCTAGCAAAAGCTAAGCGTAGGCAGGCGACCATCCGGTCCGCCTATTATAAATTTAAAAGAGCTCGTCTATCGCGTCGTTCGCGAGTTTATCCGCTTCTTTATTATTTTCTCTTTCAGTATGCCTTACTTCTACTTTTCCGATGCTCTCTATCAAATGTTTTACGATTTCATAAAAAGGCTTTAAGTCTTTGTCTTTTACTTTATATTCTTTGTTGACCTGTTTTGCCAGAAGCTCGCTGTCAGTATAAACTGTCACTTCCTTACAGCCCAGCGCCAGGCATTCCTGCAAGCCGAAGATCAGCGCCGCGTATTCAGCGACATTGTTCGTGGTGCTCCCGATAAATTTGGAGATCTTCCTGACTGGTTTTTTCGCTTCATCGCATATGACTACGCCGATTGCCGCGGGCCCGGGATTGCCTTTCGACGCGCCGTCAGTGTAAATTATCAATTGTTTATGAGTTGACATCTATACAGGATTTCTCTTTTGGGGGTTTATTCAACATATAACAAGCGCGAGCAATTCTCGCAGACTACAGCGGTCTCTTTCATATGCAGTTCATTCAGGACTTGGGGCCGTATGTTCATGAAGCACCCCTGGCAAGCTTCCCCCTTTACCGGGACGATCGCCAGACCGTTTTTACTTTTTAATATCCTCTCATATTTTTCAAGCAATTTTTTTTCTACTAAATGCAGGTACTGGGAACGCTCCTGCTGGAAATCATTTAATTTCTTATCTATCTCAGAAATCTCGCTGTCTATGCGCTTCTTCTCTTCCTGCAATTTCTTTTCTTCGCTGTCCAAGACCTGCTTCTGTTTCGAAACTTCCTGCTTGGAGACTTCGACCTTATCCATGAATTCCAATATATTTTCTTCCAGGACCGATTTATCCGCTTTGAACCCTTCTATTTCTTTTTGCATAGCGGTATATTCTTTATTTGTCTTGATCTGGTAAAGCTGGGTTTGGAGTTTGTTTATGTTTGTCTCTTTTTGCGCCAGTTCTATTTCCATTTCTTTGCTCTTGAGCTGGAGAGTCTTTAAATGATTTTCAGCTTCTGAAATGCTTGTTTTTTTCTTTTCGAATTCTACCCTTAGGCTTTCGTATTCTAAAGGTTTTTCCTCCTTTACCGCCTTAAGCGAATATATCTGGTAATCTATGCCTTGAAGTTTTATTAATAGCTCTAATTGTTCCTTTATGGAGCTTGCCATGTCAATCCTTTCATGTAATCTTATGGCCTGCCATGAACCCGAGCAACGCGAGTGGTTCATGGTGGGCGCAATAGGATTCGGCGCCTTCGCGCTTCTATCGTCGCGCTGCGGTCGGCCACTCGCCTGCTGTCGCCTCACACCGCTATCGCGGCGCTCGGCTTTTCCTCTCGTTGGTCGGCGCAGGCTCACTTCGAATCCATCAATCGCCCTGCAACATATCTGGTAAAAAATCGTACAATTCCTGCGAAGCCGTGAACGAAAGTATCACGGCGAAGCAGAATGGGCGCAATAGGATTCGAACCTATGACCTCCACAATGTGAGTGTGGCACGCTAACCAGCTGCGCCATGCGCCCTATTGAGCCCTTCAACACATCTGGCAAAAAATCTGGCCTGCCATGAACCCCGAACCGCTCGTCATTTTATTCCTCGGGTTCGGGGCGAAGCCCGAGCGCAGCGAGTGGTTCATGGTGGGCCCTCAGGGACTCGAACCCCGGACCAAGAGATTATGAGTCTCCTGCTCTAACCGACTGAGCTAAGGGCCCATGCAATATTTTATTTTCAAATTTCAAGGGCCTTTAAAAACCAGCAACTGCCCGCCGAAGGCGGGTCCGCCTGCGGCGGAAGCTAAGGGCCCCAGAAATAATCAGATTTTGGATTATAGCAGATTTAGGGATTTGTGTCGAGAAAGATTTTTTGCAGCTTATCGATTATTTGTTTCCTTGAAAGCACCTTTAAATCTTCCGGGCCAAGAGTCTCTTTCTCGATTGCAATGTCTCCTCCCCCTAAATCCAGAGGTTTTACCCAGATGGGTCTGTTGCTGTGGAATCTTACGTCAATAAGGCAATACTTGGATTTTAAGCGGCGCAGCAAAACAATCGTCTGCCGGCGGATGTTTGCCCTTGTCCATTCGGGAGATATGCCTAGATAAGGGGCGCAGAGGTCGATGTTAAGGATAATGCCGTCCTGCCTTTCTTCTTCAGGGTAGCTTTGGTAGATGTATTGGATGAGAAGATAAAGTTTTAATGCCCTTTCCGCTTTTCTTGCGTTCATATTCGTAAGAAACCTCTTATCTTCGATAAAAGTGCGGGGGATACGGATTCTATCAGGCACAGGGTACGGGAACAGGCATCTAGTTTTTCTGTGGGTCTCTGAGTATATTTCTATCTCTTCCAGAAGCTTTAGTTTGTCCATTGCCAGTGGTTTTGAATAAATAAGAGTTGCTGATTCGAAGTTGTAGTTAAAGGAGGCCTCTGCCCAGTTTGCGCTGCCGTCTATTACTATTTCCTCATCTATTACCATGAGTTTGTCATGCAGGGTCTTTCCGGGATCCGCGAAGATAATTTCTATTCCGTTCCCAATGAGGTCCTTTATCCATGGTTCGCCGGGAATGTCTTGCGGGTCGTAGCGAAATGTTTGCCTGGTGTTAAGGTATATCTTGACCTTGACTCCCCTTTTTGCGGCTTGTTTAAGGGCGTCCAGAAGGCGATTCACGGGATGCGTGGGCCTTTGGCTTGGGGCTATGATATAGCTCCCGATATATATGGATTTTTGTGCGTTTTCAATCAAGTAGCAGATAGCAGGATAGTATGCCCTATTGCTTATGTCCTTTACTTGGGCAGGGTAGGTCTGGGGCTGTGCTTGTACCGAGGACGCGGTTAAGGCGAAGATTAAAGCGATTAACAGGATTTTTATTCTGATTTTATTCATTGCTCCGCTTAACGTCCTTTGGGGACGTGTCACTTTGGCCTGCCTCGCCAACTTACAAGCTTTACAGGGTGCCCCATTTTTATGCCGGCACCATTTTATTTCCAGCCAGGATCCCCTCCAGAATTGATAACTTCTAAGTCATGGATAAACTTTTGCGCTTTCTCTGCGGCTTCCCCTTTGCCGGAAGCAACGGAAACTAGCAAGCGGACACCGCCTTTATAATCGGTTTTTGTAATTATAAGCGCACGGCCGAGGTTATATTTAGCATCTGCATAAGATGGATCAGCATCAACTGCCATTCTATAATATTTAATTGCGTCCGCGGCGTTATCTTTTTTTGCTGCTAAAACACCCAGGTTATTCAGGCTGCGCGCGTGCTTAGGGTTAAGAGCCACCGCTTGTTCATAACTTGATTGGGCCTCTTTAAATCTTCCGAGTTCTTCCTGGCAGGTTCCCAATAGAAACCAGTTTTCAGCGTTTTTCGGATTTTTTGCCGCAAACTCTTTGGATAAACTTAATGCATCCTCTAAACGGTTTTCTTTCTGCAGCACTATCACTAAATCACGGGCTACTGCGGAATCATTTGGGGCTGCTTTCAATAATTCCCTAAGATGGGTTTCTGCTTCCCCCAGTTTTCCCATAGCTGCCAAACACCGCGCCAACTGGAATTTCGCCGTCAAATAATCAGGCCTTTCATTTAAAATCCCATCCAAGATATCCTTGGCTTTTGCATAATTTCCCTGTTTTAAATAAAACGTGGCTAGCATCGTCCTCGTCTCAACAGAATTATTATCCAACTGGACCAAAGCCTGCCATGTCTTTTCTTCCTTCTCGGGGAGATCCGACAATTCATAAATTCTAGCCAATATAATCAATGTTTTCTTGTTACTGGGATCGATTTTTAAACTTTCAATTATATACTCTGCCGCTTCTTTCAACCGGCC
>Ga0315285_10003821_pt1 | contig 15661 bp, 13 predicted proteins | sample YL17G09_36_MG_FD_203698 | JGI IMG/M metagenome (GOLD analysis project Ga0315285, IMG submission 203698) | Sediment microbial communities from Yellowstone Lake, YNP, Wyoming, USA - YL17G09_36 | ecosystem: Environmental > Aquatic > Freshwater > Lake > Sediment | place: USA: Wyoming | collected...
CGGTGCCACCCTGGCGGGCGTGGAGTTCGTTCTCCATCTTCATCGCCTCCAGCACGCACACCGGAGTGCCCTCCTCGACCTTCTGCTCGGGTTCGACCATCACGCGCACAATCTTGCCTGGCATAATCGCCAACACCGCACCGGCGCCGACCTCGGCGGCGGGAAGAACAGCAGGGCCGGATGGAGTTGGGAGCGGAGCCGCAGCCGTCACCGCCAGCCCGCTGACCTGAAATGCATGAGACTCTCCGCCCACAGCCGCCGTCTCTCCCTCCAGCGCGACGTCGTAGGCGATGCCGTCTACCAACACTGTGCCGTCGTCGGTGACCTCGACAGTGAAGGGGCGACCGTTGACCACGATCGTGTTGCCCTCCACGACGACCGGGTACGCAAAGTTGTCAAGCGTCAATGTGAACTCCCGTTTCACCTCATTCCTCCCGCACCGTCAATCAACCCCATCCAGCGGCCTGCTCCCGGCCGCCAGGCAACCTTCCACGGCGAAATGGCCGGGCCGGCAGGTACAGCCGCAGCCACAGCCTGCTTCTCCAGTCGCTTGAGCAGCAGCCCGGCGATGGCCGCCACTACCGGCTCCTTCCCGTCGCCACCCCGCGCGCGCCGCTCCAGGAACGGGCGCGCTACCCGGGGGAAGAGCGCGTATGAGATGATGTCCTCCTCGTCCCGCGCCAGGTCACCGATCTCCGCCCGCGCCTTCTCCATCCCTGGCGGGAGCAGGTCGGCCGGGCGGCAATCAATCGGCTCCTCGTCGCCGATGACCAGCCGTTTCACCTGGGGGTCAATCGGCGCGGGTGGGCGGCCATAGTAACCCCGCACGTATTGCCGGACCTCCTCCGGGATGACCTTGTAGCGTTCCCCCAGCACGACGTTGAGCGTCGCCTGCGTCCCGACGATCTGGCTGGAGGGCGTGACCAGCGGCGGGTAGCCCAGTTCCGCCCGCACGCGGGGCACCTCCGCCAGCACAGCCTCGTATTTGCCTTCCGCGCCCTGCCCGCGCAACTGTGAGACCAGGTTGGAGAGCATCCCGCCGGGGATCTGGTATTGCAGCACCTGCACGTCTACACCGAACATGCCGCTCTCGAAGCGGGCGTACCTGCGCCGGACGCGAGTGAAATAAGCGGTGATCTCCGCCAGCAGGTTCAGGTCCAACCCCGTGTCTCGTTCCGTTTCTTGCAGCATCGCCACGACGGACTCGGTGGGGGGGTGAGAGGTGGTCAGAGAGAGGGACGAGATCGCCGTGTCTACGATGTCCACCCCCGCTTCGATGGCCTTCAGGTGCGCAGCCGTGGCCATGCCGCTGGTCGAGTGGGAGTGCAGGTGGATGGGCAGGCTCAGTTCCGCCTTGAGCCGCCCGACCAGTTCGTAGGCGGCATAGGGGCTGATCAGGCCGGCCATGTCCTTGATGCAGATGGAGTCGGCCCCTATGTCAGCCAGTTGGCGGGCCAGGTCCACAAAGTAATCAATGCTGTAGGGCGGGCCAATCGTGTAGGAGATGGCGGCCTGGACGTGCGCGCCCTCCCGCCTGGCGACCTCCATGGCCTTCTGCATGTTGCGCACGTCGTTGAGCGCGTCGAAGATGCGGAAGACGTCTATGCCGTTGGCGTGGGCGTGCACAATGAACCGCTCCAGCACATCGTCGGGGTAGTGCTTGTAGCCGACGATGTTCTGGCCGCGCAGGAGCATCATGAACGGGGTGTTGGGCATCACGGCCTTGAGACGGCGGATACGGTCCCAGGGGTTCTCGTCCAGGAAACGCATGGCGGAATCGAAGGTTGCCCCGCCCCACATCTCCACCGCCCAGTAGCCCACCTGGTCAATCTTCCCGGCGATGGGCAGCATATCGTCGGTGCGCATGCGGGTGGCCAGCAGCGACTGGTGGCCGTCCCGCAACATCAGGTCACACATCTTCAAAGGGTTGGTCATAGGACCTCCATAGCGCGGCAAAGCCGCAAATGAACAATGAACAATGGCCCAATGAACAATGAACAATTTGCCACTCGAGGATTTGCACGATCCACGCAAATGTCGCAGGGTAATACTATAACAAGGATGGGCAAGGCTGTGCTGATCCGATCCGTTGATGTCAGTGATCCGCGTTCTACTCCGCGAACATGTCCCTTGACTTGAACATCAGCACCAGCGCCGGTCTCTCGACCAGCGCCGGTCTCTCGGAGCGGGAGCGGTGTTTCTCCCCGGCCTGCACGACCAGGCTCTCCCCGTGGCCCAGCGTGACGTGGGTGCCGTCGGCGTACTCGATGATGACTTCTCCCTCCAGCACCATGTACAGCTCGTCCTTCGGGTGCTGGTGGAAGAGGTAAGCGCCTTCCATGCGGGTCAGATAGGCGCAATAGTCGTCCACCTGTCCGACCACCAGGTGCTTGAACGGTTCAGTCAGGCGGGCGGCTATCTGAGCGATGTTCTGTTTCTGTCCCATCGTGCTCTCCCCACTGGCAGATCCTCAGTCACCACGTATAACGATCGGTAAGTACACTTTGAACCTGGTGTCCACCGTCAGCGTCCAGGGTGTTGCATAAAGCGAGCAGTTGCCCACCGCGTCGAAGGCCCGCACCGTCCAGGTATAAGTGCCGTCGGTCAGAACAGTGGCCAAGTAAGTGTCGGTACTGGTGAACACCGATCCGTCCAGTTTGAGATTGTAGCCAGCCGCGTCTACATCACTCCAGGCGAAAGTGATCACCGCTGTACGGGTCAGCGTGTTGTCAGGCGGGCTGAGAAGTACAGGTGTTGCCGGCCGTTCATGGCCGATAAAGCCAACGACAGCAATAGGTTGAGTCGCTGTCACCACGGCCGAGCCGCGAAACGGGGTGGGTAGACTGCTCCATTCCTGACCGAAATAGCGAGCCGCATACGGGGGTACCGTCGCAATCTCGACTCCTGACAGATCGCCGCCCTCATCGTAGTACGTGACAAAAACCTTGGCAGTGGTCGTTGCGACATTCTGCACGCTGATCTGAGTCACCACGCCATCGGCTGACTTGCGCACAAAAGGGACATAGGCGGTAGTGTCGGTGCCAGACCGTACTACTCCACTGTAGCCCGTGAACGCCGTGTTCGCCAGAGCACCAATAGATCGGTCAGATGAGACAACGCCCGATCCCAGGAAACCTGAAGGTACCCCCCATAACTGGTCAGCCAAGCTCACGATAGCCTGGGGATTCAGCGAGGTAAAGTAATTCCACCTTAGAACACCGTCTTGGCCGTAAAACTCGATCACGACATTGGTTACATCCCCCCACGGATTGTGAAGCACAATGCCCGATGTGAAAACCTGGCTATTGTATGACGCCGGAGAATGTGCCATCAACAGCATATTCCTGCCCAGGCGTGGAAGGTAGAGTCGCCAAACTCCTACTACCTGCTTGAGGGGCCGGTTGTTGTGAGCCACAGCCTTGCCTGTCAGGCTATTCACCGCTTGGACTGCCCCTACCACCGGGGTGTGAGTAGTGCTCCGGACGTGGACGCGGCCGTAAAAGTCGGTTCCCAGGTCGGGCATCGCCGCTCCATCATACCAGTGGGCGCTGCGTGGCGGCAGGTTGTCACCTTGCACATAGACAACCGTGCCGGTCAGGTTGTAGAAGGTTAGAGTGATTGCGACCGATGTATTGGCCATGTTCTGTACGGCGAGCACACTGTTCCAGCCCTGATAGGCCCGGTAAATTGGCAACAGGACAATCTCGTCGGCACTGCCGCTGCCGCCTACGCCCCGGTAACTCATCAACCCATCTCCCGTCCAGTCGGGATCGAGAGGCGACTGGTTGGCGATCGCCGCCACAGGCTGCGTGGCGGTGATCACCAGCGAGCCGCTGAAGACGCCCGTCGTCGGATAAGCGCGGCTGCCCATTGAAGGCAACGTGTCCGCCAGGACGTTGGCCAGCGTACCACCCGTGTCATAGTACAGGAGCGCAACTGTGGCCGTGCCGGTGCCCGTGTTCTGCACGACGGCCGTCGTTCGCCATCCCCAGGCCGGATCGGAGTTCACGAAAGGGAGATAAACTTCACTATCCACCTCAACCCCGGCCCAGGCATTGTACTCCGCTTCATCCTGGTATTCCGACCGGTAGGAAGCCGCAGCAGCAGGCATCCCGGCCTGATGAAATTCAATCCTCGCCAGCACAAGGACGCTGACTATCGCAACCATCCCACCGAGAGTCGCAACTACCCCACCGAGAGTTGCTGCTCTATTAACCAGCCTACCAAACGCCATCTTACCTCCTCCCCTCCCCGTGAGTCAGGTGTGCTGTTCGGCCGATCCAGGAAATCCTCGCTGAAGCGAGGCGTCCGGCGCTTGTTCATTGTTCATTGTTTCATTGTTTCATTGTTCATTACAATGGTATGTTTCCGTGCTTCTTCGGCGGGTTCGTATCCCGCTTGTTCTGCAGCATCTTTAGCGCCTCGATCAGGCGCGGGCGCGTCTCCTGTGGCTCGATCACGTCGTCCACGTAGCCCCGGGCCGCGGCAATGTACGGGTTGGCGAACTGCTCGCGGTACTCCCCCACCAGCCGTTCCCGCTCCGCCTCTGGGTCCTCGGCTGCCTCCAGTTCCTTGCGGAAGACGATGTTGACCGCCCCATCCGGTCCCATCACTGCGATCTCCGCCGTCGGCCAGGCGTACGAGATGTCGCCCCGGATGTGCTTGGAGCTCATCACGTCGTAGGCTCCGCCGTAGGCCTTGCGGGTGATGATCGTCACTTTGGGGACAGTCGCCTCGCAGTAGGCCCACAGCAGTTTAGCCCCGTTCAGGATGATCCCGTTGTGTTCCTGGTCCACCCCCGGCAGGAAGCCCGGCACGTCCTCGAACGTAACCAGCGGGATGTTGAAGGCGTCGCAGAAGCGGATGAAGCGCGCGCCCTTCCTGGAGGCATTGATGTCCAGCACGCCGGCCAGGGCCAGCGGCTGTTGGGCGACGATGCCGGCGGAGAAGCCACCCAGCCGGGCAAACCCGACGACGATGTTCTGCGCCCAGTGTTCGTGCACCTCCAGGAACTGCCCGTCGTCCACGACGTGCCGGACGATCTCTTTCATATCGTAGGCCTTCATCGAGCTGTCGGGGATGATGGTCGTGAGCGCCTCGTCCATGCGCTCCACCGGGTCAGCCGTGGGGATGAAGGGCGGGTCCTCCAGGTTGTTCTGCGGGATGTAGCCCAGCAGTTGGCGGACCAGTGCCAGGCAATGCTCCTCGTTTTCGGCCGCAAAGTGCGCCACGCCGCTCTTGCTCGCGTGCGTCATCGCCCCGCCCAGTTCCTCGAACGTCACCTCCTCACGGGTGACCGCCTTGATGACCTCCGGGCCGGTGATAAACATGTGGCTGGTGTTCTTGACCATCAGGATAAAGTCGGTCATGGCCGGCGAGTAGACCGCACCCCCAGCGCACGGGCCGAGGACGGCGGAAATCTGCGGCACCACGCCGGAGGCCAGCACGTTGCGCAGAAAAATGTAGGCGTAGCCCGCCAGCGAGACGACGCCCTCCTGGATGCGTGCGCCGCCGGAATCGTTGAGGCCGATGACCGGCGCGCCGTTCTTCATCGCCAGGTCCATGATCTTGCACACCTTCTCGGCGTGCACCTCGGAAAGGCTGCCGCCGAAGACGGTAAAATCCTGGGAAAAGACGTAGACCAGGCGGCCGTTGATCGTGCCCCAGCCGGTGACGACGCTGTCTCCCAGGTATTTCTGCTTCTCCACGCCGAAGCCGATGGCGCGATGGGTGACGAACATGTCCAGTTCGCGGAAAGAGCCGGGGTCGAGCAATTTCTCCGCCCGCTCCCGCGCGGTCATCTTGCCCTGCGCGTGCTGGCGGTCAATGCGCGCCTGGCCGCCACCCAGGCGGGCCTCCTGGCGCATCTGGCGCAGTTTCTCGATCTTGGGATCAACCGGCATAGTGGGCCTCCGTTCGTGGTTGTGGGTTTCATTGGCCCTGATACTATACCATAATTGGCGCTATAGACCAAATGCAAGACTTCCGAAGTCTCCCAGACTTCGGAAGTCTTTAACTGTGTCGGTTGGCTTTCCTTGCGGGCTGTAGTACAATATTCTGCCAGTGAATCTATCTTTGCGTGAGGCGAAGGAGACGCCGATGAACTTGTTGTCCGTGTTGCTGGCCCTCTCACCGGTGATCGTTCTGCTCTTGCTGCTCGTCCTGCGCCGTATGGCGGCCGACGTGGCGGGGCTCGTCGGGTGGGCCGTCACGGTGGCCGTCGCCTGGCTCTACTTTCGTACGCCGTTCCTCGTCGCGCTGCAGGCCAGCCTGGCCGGCATCGTCGCCTCGCTCCCCATCGCGCTGGTCGTGGCGACCTCGATGTTGCAGGTGACGGTCATGTTGGAGACGGGCGCCATTGCGCGGGTGGTCGCGCTCGTCAAGTCGGTGGCACCGGGCGACCAGGTCGTCCAGATCATGCTCATCAACGTCGGGTTCGGCACGCTGTTGACGGCGCTGGGGGCCGTGCCGGTCTCGATCCTGCCGCCGATCATGCTCGCGCTGGGGTATTCCTCCTTCGCCGCCATCGCGCTCCCGGCCATCGGCTACGACGCGCTGTGTACCTACGCGCTGCTGGGGATTCCAGTGGTCGTCTTTGCCGGCTTCGTCGGCCAGCCGGTGGACCAGGTGGGCGGCTACTTTGCCCGCTTCATGCCGGTCATCAGCACGTGCATCGCGCTGGGGATGCTGTGGATCGTGGGGCGGTGGCGGCTCGTGTGGCGCGGGCTCGTGCCCACGCTCATCGCCGGACTGACGGCCGGTTTCACAGCCATCGGCATGAACAGGCTGGGGATGGTGACGCTCACCGGCATCGCCGCCGGGCTGGGCGTGGTACTGGCGATGCTGGCCTATCTCAGGCTCACCGGCCGGCCGCTGCTGGACCGGCGTGCGCTGAGCCAGGACGACCTGGCGGCCGAGCGGCGGCTGTCGCTCGGGGCGGCGGCCTCGCCGTGGATCATCCTGACCGTCGTCTCGCTCCTGCTCAATGCTCCCTTTCTGCCCTTCTTCGACCTGACTTTCCGGCGCTTAAGCATGCCGCTGGAGATCGTCCCTGGCGCGCCGGAAAAGGTGCGGCTTTTCTGGCAGGCCTATTTCTGGATCCTGGTGACCACGCTCCTGGCGCTCCCCTTCCTCAGGCCCACGCGGGCACAACTGGGCGCGTCGTTCCGCAAGTGGCTGAAACGGGCACCGCGCCCGGTGTTGGCGGCGGCCGTGTTTTTCGCCATCGCTTTCGTCATCAACCATTCGGGCAAAGGCGCCGACTGGCAACTGGCGGATCCTAGCCATAACATGATCTACGTCGTGGCCGGCGCTTCGGCGGCAGCGTTTGGCCGGCTTTATCCGCTCATTGCTCCGTTCCTGGGGTTGTTGGGCGGGTTCGTCAGCGGCTCCGAGACCTCCGCCATTGCCATGCTGACGGCACTCCACCTCTCGACGGCGGAGAGGATCGGCGCGGCGGGCGTGTTGATCGCAGCCGCCAGCGGGATTGGCGGGGGACTGGCCTCCGTCATTTCACCGGCCAAACTGCAGAATGCGTCGGCCAGCATTGACCGCATCGGCGAGGAGGCGCAGGTGATCCGCACGACGTTCGTCGTCGCGCTGGCCATCACGGCCGTCTGCGCGTTGATGACGTTGTTGTGGGCCTTTTGACACTCGTGTTGACTTCCGCGCCAGGTTCGGTTATACTGGCGGCGCTCATTTCTTGACCGGGCGATATCAGTGAAACGGGGGGTTGTTGATGAGCAGAGGTCTAAACTCGCGCTCCGAACGAGGTTGTAGTGCCTGGACCATCGGGGGGTGGGCCATCCTGGTGGCAGTGGGCATCGGCCTGGCCTGGTACGGCTTTATATGGAGCGGGCGTGACCGGCGACAGGCGGCAGTTCGACCGTCGGCTACGGCGCCGGCCGCGGGGCCGGCTACCCTGCTGCCGTCGCCGACACCGCTGCCCACGTTGCCTCCTACCGATACGCCGCCGCCGACGTTCACGCCGGTACCCACTCCAATTCCGCCAACGGCAACGCCTGCCATACCCAACGTCGTCGCTGGCGCCGATGGGGCGAACGTGCGCAACGGGCCGGGCGTCAACTTTACGCGCATAGGTTATCTCGATCCGGGCACGCAGGCCCGCGTGATCGGTCGCTACGGCGATTGGTGGCAGGTTGAGTACGACGGCGCGCCGGGGTGGGTCTTCAAAGACGTTGCGACGGCCTACAACGCGGACACCGTGCCGCAGGTCCAGCCGCCGCCCTCACCGACGCCAGTTCCGCCCACGGCAACCTCTGTCCCCACTCTGGCTCCCACTTCCGCGCCAGCGCAGCCAACGGCGACGCCAGGGCCGCCCGCCGAATTTCGTGGGCTCGTGCCGAACAAGTATTGGGTCGAGGGTGCGCCTGGTCCGTTTAATGCCAATCAGAACATTTGGTTTAACCTGGACGTCACCAACACCAACGCCGACCGCCTGAATTTTGAGGCGTTCGGGACGTGGGTGCAGGAGACAGGGCAGTTCCAGAAAAGTTGGGCGAAGCAAGAGTTCAAGCCCGGCCAGCATTTTACCTGGCGCGACCACATCGAAATTCCGGATGCTGGCACGTACAACCTGTGGATGAGGGTCTGTTTCACCGACGGCACGTGCGTCAATATGATGGGACCTGTCACGATTACCGTTAAGTAACTGGCGGAGCAGGTATGCCTGAAAGCAAGCCGGCGGCCTTCTTTCGGTTGCTGCGCCTCAACCGCACGGCGATGGTGGCGCTGATCACCGGCGCGGGCGCATTTACCGCTGGCGCGGGAGTGGGCCGTTCGCTGTGGATGGCACTGGCAGGGTGGTGCCTGGCGTTGGGCGGTTTCTCGCTGGACTTTTACGCCGACCGTGACCTGGACACGCACGGACCGCGGGCCATACAGCGCCACAACCCGCTGGCCAGCGGCGCGCTCTCCCCGGCGACGGGACTGATGTTCTCCTTGTCCTTCATCGCTGCCAGTTTCGTCGTGATTGTGCTGGTCACACCCTGGGCGTTACTGCCGTGGGGCATCATTTCAGCCATCCTCGTCGGGCTGGCCCGGCACCTCTTCGAGACCCCGCTGGCCCGTGCGCTGACGCTGGGGCTGTTGCAGGCACTGTACGTCGTGATGGGCGGGGCGGCCGGCCGGTTGAGCCCGGGTGTGGTGCTCCTGGCCGGGATGTTCTTCTTCGCCATGGTTGGCGGGCGAGGCATGATTGACGTGCGTGACTTTCCGCAGGATGAGGCCACGCGCGTGCAGACGTTGCCGAAACGGTACGGCGTGCAGCGGACCGCCCAGTTCGCCGCCGTCTGCCTGCTCATCGCCTACGGCCTGAGTCTGGCCGCGTACTTTACTGGCGAGTTCAGCCCGCTCTACTTGTACCTGGATCTGCCTTTCATCGCCGTGGGCCTGGTCTGCACCTGGCTCTTTGCCACACGCCCCAGCCCCAGGCTGGCTTACGCATTGACCATCGTCTTCTTGATGGGCGAGGGGCTCCTCATCTCCCTGGCAATGGTTCTGGGGAGTATGTAGGTGCGCATCCGCTTAGAGCCTCATACTGAGGATGGGAGTCCCCAACTTGTTGGGGGTTTTGTGCCAGAAGCCCGAACAAGTTCGGGACTCCGATGAAAGATACCGATAGGGGAGGATAGAGTATGACCAGTCACAGTTTGGGAACCAACGTCATCTGCCAGGTCGGCCTGATCGTGCGGGACATCGAGCGTTCGGCCGAGGCGTACGGCCAGATCTTTGGGGTGCTCAAACCACCGGTCGTCGTAACGGACGAGCCGCAGTTCACGCACGCGACGTTCAAAGGGGAGCCGACGAGCGCGCGAGCCAAACTGGCCTTCTTTCAGATGGGGCAGGTCGCGCTCGAATTGATCGAACCGCTCGGCGGCCCCAGCACCTGGCAGGAGTTTCTCGACGAGCACGGCGAGGGCGTGCACCACATTGCCTTCGTCGTCAAGGACACCGACGAGGTGACCAGGTTTCTGGCGGGCAAGGGTATCGAGGCCGTCCAGCAGGGGGACTATACCGGCGGGCGGTACACCTACGTAGACAGCACAGCCATGTTGGGGGTGGTGCTGGAGTTGTTGGAGAATTTCGAGTCCTAGCAGTCTTTCTTCACGGTGGGCGAGGACGAAGTGCGGGCCTGGACGATTCCGCAAGCGGCGAACGCGGTCGAGGCCGCCGGCGCGATCCACTCTGACCTGGCGCGTGGGTTTATCTGCGCCGAGGTGCTCAGGTACGACGATCTGATCGCTGCCGGCTCTATGGGTGAGGCTCGCAGACAGGGATGGGTCCGCCTGCAAGGGCGGGACTATGTGGTGCAGGACGGCGATATTCTCTCGATCCGTTTCAACGCGTAAATTTGACTTCCACGGAGAATTGGGCTATACTGAAATTTGTACTGGATTGAGGAAAGTAGAGTGGACATACTTTGTGCATGAAGGTGTCAAAGGAGAGTCCCTATGGCTGAACAAGAGCTGGAAGGAATCCGTCGTGTTTCTATTGAACACTATTTCCCGGATAGCCTCGTGAGCCGGTATGCTACCCACATCGTTGTTCAGCATACCGAACACGAGTTTATCATTTCTTTCTTTGAAGTTCAGCCCCCAGTGTTACTCGGTATGCCTGAGGAAATAGAAGCCAGGTTGGAGCAAATTGAGTCTATCCGGGCTGATTGTGTGGCCCGTGTCATTGTGGCTGCGGAGCGGATGCCCGAATTCGTACGAGTTCTACAAGACAATTTAGATACGTATCCCTCCAGGAAAGAGTCGGAGTGAAGAAATGAGCACTGTGGCTCCCGGATATGCGACCGCGAATGCACGTTTTATGATGCCCCCGTTGACTGTAGGCGCTAGACGTTCTGTGCCGCTGCCTAAACCACAGTCTACTTCATCTTTCGTGCCATCAATGTATCTGTGGGGGAATATTGCACCGGGTTGGAAGATTGTCCAATTGTTACCGGTTAGGCTTGAACGGGACAGTGATGGCTGTCATGTTATGAGCGACGATTTGTTTGCGGTTTATGGCGAAGGTCACACGAGGGTCGAGGCCCAACAGGATTATGTCGTGGCCTTGATTGACTACTATCAACTGCTCGAAGCACGGGCTGATGCCCCGTTCGCCAAAGCACAATTGCGTCGTCTACAGGTGTACCTCCACTTTGTCGGGGAATAGCAGACTATCCCAGTAGCCAGAAAACCAATCCCATGCCTACCAGACCCGCGCCGTCGAAGGCGATGAAGCGCAGGCCGGTGGCCCACAGCGCGGCGTGGCCTGCCGGCAGCGTGAGCCACATCCAGGTCTCGCCAGCCAGCCCGATGGCCTGCTGGACCAGGAGCACGGCAAACAGGGTGCGGTGCCGGTCTGGCCGAACCAGCACGGGCGGGTAGGTGGCGTTCCACATCAGGAAGAGAATCCCGATCCCGCGCACGAGCACCTGCCCGGGTATCCCGCTCACCTCGAAACCCGGGGCGTAGCGGTCCGGCCGGGCGATAAATGCCAGCGCGCAGGTCACGTTGAAGAAGAACACGGTCCCGACTACCAGCCGGGCCAGCCACAGTGACAAGCGATGTCGTCGGTCCATACGTCTCCTTACGCTCCAAGCCCCCGTCTCGGGGGCGCCGCCACTACGAATCTGTGCTTATGGCGCCCAGGCCCGCATGACCACCGGCAGCCAGACGAGATGTGCCTGCACGACTGTCTCCTGGCGCGTGAGCGGCCCCAGCACGCTCCCGGCGATCTCCGCCGTGTTGGTCAGCGGCACGCCGAAGGGGGTCGTGACTGTGGGGGAGAGCGTGTAGGTCACGCGCACTTCGCTGCCCGGTGTGACCGTACCCGCCCAGCAAATCGCGACGCCATCGTAGGTTGGCGGGAGGCCGGAGGTGGCCGCCAGCGTCTCTGTCAACACGACCATCTCCGCCGGAGGCGTGTCGGTCAATGTGGCGGCCGCTGCCAGGTTGCCGGTGTTGCTGACGATGACCGTGTATGCGACGGTCTGACCGGCGGAGAAGTAGTGGGGCGTGGCGGACTTGAACGAGGTGACGAGCACCGGCGCAGGCCCGGTCAGCACCGTCGTGAACGCCTGCCCCCACTCCTCGTCGCCGTAAGGCTCCAGGTTGCCGGGGAGGTCGCGGGCGCGGGCGCGGAAGAAATAGGTGTGGCCGTGCAGGCCGGTGGACGTGCCCGAGGTGACCACAGTGTCCGTCAGCCAGCCGGTCCAGAGCCCTTCGTAGCCGTCGCGCACCTGCACGTCGTAGGCGGCGATGCCAGACCAGACGTCCTGACCGGACCAGGTCACGCTGAAGGCGGCTGTCTCCACCCACGGCGGCAGCGATTCGACCGAGGAGGCAGGCGGCAGGCAATCGTGGGGGTTGACTGCCGCGAGCAGGCTCCCTTCGTTGTCCAGGTAGACGAACGCCACGTCGCTGTGTGTCCGCCCCCCCGTCGCCACCGACGTCGTGAAGGGCTGCCCCGGCTCGACCGCCGGCAACGCCCAGCGCCCCAGTTCGGCGCAGGTGTTTCGCTCCCAGGCGTAGAGCGTGCTCGTGCCGGCGGCACGGTGTGTGGTGGAATGCACGCCGATGGTGAACCGCCCGCCGCTTTCGCCCACGCCCAGCGCCGCCTCGGCCGTCGAGGCGCTCAGTTGTCCGATGCCACCGACCGGGTACCAGTACTCCGTCCACTCCAGCGAAGCAAGCGCCGCTATGCTGGCCGTGTCCCAGAAGGTGCGTGCGACGCCGCCGTGCAACTCGACGTAGGTCGAGCCGTCGTCGGTCCAGTTGTCGTGGTCAAGCGGGTCCGCCCAGCCGAAGCCGAAGCCCTTGCTGCCCTGCGCCACGCCGGAGGGGAAGACCCGTGCGACGCCCTCGTTCGCCGCCGTGTCGTAGACGCCGGTGAAATCGGCGGCGGCCTGGGGCCGCTCGAAGAAGCCCAGCCAGTGGCGCCAGTTGCCCAGGCGGGAATAGTCGCGCCCGTCGTGCACCGGCCAGTTCAGCACCTGCCCGGCGTTTAAGTCGCCGCTGGAGTGCACGGTCACCTGGGAGGCGTTGAAGACGAAGCGCAGGTCGGGGCCGACCGTGTTTGCCGTGCCGGGGGCGAGCAGCGCGTTCGTCCAGTACTTGTAGGTGGCGCCATCGCCGGTGGGATTATCAATGCGCGGGGTAATCGCCAGGTAGCCTCGGCCGGCCGGCAGGTGCACCGTGACCGCAGCGCGCAGGCGGTCGGCCGCAGCCGTGTCGCGCAGTGTGACGGTGACGCCCGCCGTCGAGGTGACGACCTGGTAGTCCCACGGCTCGCCCCACTCGTAGCCGTGTTCGTCCACCGGAAAGCACCACTCGAGGCCGCCCACGGCCAGCCACCAGCCCTGCTCGGGCGGCCCCCAATGGGTGGGCTTGACGACCGGATTCTGGTACAACTCGTTGTGGCCGGTGGGCTTGAAGATCATCTGGTAGACTCGCCCGCCCAGTTCGGGGAGCAGCGTCACGCGCAGGTAGTCGTTCTCGAGCACGAGCAGCGTGTAATCGTGGGGGGCAGGCTCGGGGTCACCGTAGCAGTTCCAGTCGAGCCGCTGGTAGGTGTAGGGGCCGCTGGACGCGGGTTGGAGGCAGCGACTGTAGGGGTAGGTGGGGATGGTGAGCGTGGCGGTGTGGAACGCAGCGGTGCCTGGGGCGGGGGCTGGCACGACTGTGACCGTGTGCTGGTCTTCGGCGTCGTTGAGCGCCAAGTCGTAAGCCACCGCGCGCAGCGTGACGGTCTGCCCCTGGTGCGCGCGCAGGTCGAGCGCCGCCCCGTAGGGTGGGGCGGTGACGACGATTTGCAGTTCATTGCCCGCGTAGAACTCGACTTTGGAGACGGCGTCGTCGTCCGAGGCGGTGGCCCACACGGTGGTCTCGTCCGTCACGACGTCCCCTTCTCCTGGTGTCGTGATGCTGACGGAGGGCGGCGTCGCTTCGGCCCGTTGAGCCGGTGGGTTGCCATAGGGAGCAGGGAAGTCGCGTCTGACCTGGCTGAGGCGTAGCCCGCGCACAGCGATGTGCGCGACGTCGCCGGTGCCCAGGCCGGCTCCGGCGGCCCAGCCCAGGTAGGGGACCGACTGCGGGTCGTACCCCATCGCCAGCGCGCCGACGGTGTCCATCGCCACGGCGTCCCGGCTCGCCAGGAGCAGCCGCAGTGGCGGGTCGGCCAGTGCCCTGCCGGTGGGGCCATCGGTCATCCCGCGCAGCCCGTCCACGACGACAAAGTCGAGCGGGCGGGCCAGGTTGAGGTCCACGATGTGGCGGCCCAGGTCACCCGGACCGTGTGAAAGCGCCCCTTTGAACATGCGTGACCCTGGGTTGTGGTAAATGTCGGAGGGGGCGATGCCGATCTGATTCTTGAGCGCGAGTGTGACGCCGGCGTAGGAGTGGTTCTTGAGCACGGGCAGGCCGATGAGCACGTCGGCGTCGAGGATCACGTTGGGCAGCCAATAGTCGCTCCAGATGAGGCCGTGCTGCAGGTGAACGAGCCGCACCAGGGCAGGGTCGTGCTGGTCGAGCCCACCGGCGTCGTTGAGGTCCACCAGGCGCGCGCCGGTGGCATCGTCCAGCATGTCGCCGTCGGCGTCGTACCCGGCGTCGTGGAAGGCAGCAACGGTTGCACCGCGCTGGTCGGGGGAGTAATTGTGGTAACCGGCGGAGCCCTCGGCGACGATCACTTCGGCGGCGCCGGCCTCAAGCGCCAATCGGATCACAGCGCGCACGACGCGCGGGTCGGTGACGGCGCCTTCGTCCGGGGGCGCGTTCCATATCAGGTTGGGCTTGACGACGACGGTGTCGCCGTCGTGGACGATGCCATCGAGCCCGCCGGCGAGCGCGACGGCCTGGCGGACGAGCGCTTCGACGACGGCGTCCGCAACGGGCCAGGACGGGGCCTGCACGAGGGCGACCGCGGCAGGATCATTGGCCGGGCTGGAGTAGGCAACGCGGTGTTGCAGCGCGCTGACGCCACCCAGGAGCGCCAGCAGCCCCACCAGCGCGAGCAGCCTCGACCGTCGTTTCATGGTAGTCTCCGGTAACCCCCGGTTCCATTAATTGTTTTGTACCGGTAATTGTTTTTTGGCGTTTGTGCGCGCAACGCCTTCCTGGTGTGGCACGCATGGCACTCTTCGCGTGTTGTCCGGTCGCCATGGTAGCGCAGATGTTCTAACCTGTCAAGTTGGTTTGATTACCTGCTGGAGAATGATCGCCGCACTTGTGCTCCGAAATGCTTGACTTGCAGATATTTTGCTGTATACTATTCATAAGGCCAGGAATGTGTGACTTCGAGCACGGGGCACCGCACGCCGGACACATCAATGCTGTTTTTCCCCAGGCTGGACTAAACCACGGGATCAATTCCGTGTAAAGGCCAAAACTGGCCAGATAGGTAGAAAGAATCCCGCACAATTGGCCAGATTAGTGGATTATGCCGGGGAGAATAGACAGAAAATACGCTGCGTAATAGTAGTTAGGCCGCTCGCTGTCAAAGCCGTGACAATCTAACGCTGTACCTTCCATTCCTGTATAGATAGGAGATCCTTATGAACGAACCAACACATTCGATGACTTCCGAAGTGACAAACCCATCCTCCAAAGAGATATCGGACTTCTTGCTCGCCGAGTATGCTAAACTTCGA
>Ga0315285_10003822_pt1 | contig 15654 bp, 9 predicted proteins | sample YL17G09_36_MG_FD_203698 | JGI IMG/M metagenome (GOLD analysis project Ga0315285, IMG submission 203698) | Sediment microbial communities from Yellowstone Lake, YNP, Wyoming, USA - YL17G09_36 | ecosystem: Environmental > Aquatic > Freshwater > Lake > Sediment | place: USA: Wyoming | collected...
TGTCGACCGCGATCGCGCCCGTCCCGTCGAACCGAAGGTACCGGTCGAGCTGACCCAGGATGGACTTCCCGTAGGACCGGATCAATCCCTCGTCGAGCATCCGGCGCATCTCGGTCTTGCCGCTCGGATCTCCGACCATGGTCGTGCCTCCGCCGACGACGGCGATCGCACGGTGGCCCGTCCGCCGGAGGTGCATCATGGCCATGATCGGCACGAGGCTCCCGGCGTGGAGGCTGGCGGCCGTGCTGTCGAAACCGACGTAGAAGGTGACCGTTTTTTCGCCGAGCATACGCCTCACGGCGTCTTCATCGGAGACCTGGGCGATGAATCCGCGCTCTTTCAGTTCGTCGAACACGTTGCCGATCAATCCGTTCAACTCCTCTTCCGCGGGGGTTTCGGCCCCAAACTTGATCCTGGCCTTTTTATAGCACAGCACGCCGCCAAAGACAATCGGACGGGCTTCTGACCATCGAACACTTTCGTGGAAATTCAGAGCTACGATCCGGAAAATTCGGGACATAACCCTTTTCTCCCGAAAAAGGATTGTGTCCCTGGAGTTTTCCGGTCATGTCCCGAATTTCCGCGTCTCTCCATGGTTAAACTGTTCGACGGTCAGGACGGGGTCAGCCAAAATTGCCGATAAGACGTGGGTCAGAATTTCTGGACATGAACCAATTCTCTTGAATCGGCGCCGTGTCCCTGGAATTCCAGGCATCAACAGAATTCGGCGTCTTCGCTTGAGAAGAAAAAACCTGTCGGCAATTTTGAGGGTCGGCATTTCCTTTAGCAGGAGGCGGCATTCCAGGCTAAGCTAAGTGCGCTTATTTGGGCATCGCGGGCGGGATCATCCGGGGAGTCCGACCGAAGACCCGCCGGTAGATCTCGGGATAGGCGTCCTTCCCCCCGAGCATCAGGCAAGTCAAAGGCATCACTTTTTTCGCCAGCGCCGACATCCGCGCCACGATATCCCGGATATCCCATTGGGCCGTGGCGTCCTGGCGGAGGCGGGAGATATGGTAGAGTTCGCGGGCGTTGACCTTGAGCAGGACGCGCCGGCGATGGGCGTTGGTCAGGACATAATCGGCGGCCTGGCCGGCCGCTTTTTTAAGGGCGCGATACGTCTCATCCGTTCTTCCGATGACCTCCATGAACTCAGAGCGGGCGCCGATCTCCTTGACGGACGGCGGCACGATCACTCCGAGTTCCGGATCGTAGGGCTGCGACGTCAGGGTGGCCATCCGGTGCCGCTTGAGCTGGGCGAAGCACGAGGCCGAAACGACCAGTTCAAAGGTCAGATCGGCGTATTCGAACTCCCTCATCGGAAAATCGAAGAACTCCATGCGCCCGAGCGCGGACTTGAAAACGGACTTTTTCCGCCCACGCGTCATCGTTCCAACCCTTGCCAGGCACGTGTCGAAGGATTCTCCCGACGTCGCCAGGGCGAGTGCGGCCAGGACCTTGTCGTCGGCGTCATGGGTCCGGTCCACGAGGGCGGCGCCTCGGTCCTTCCCGGTTCGGCGGCTTTTCGGTCGAGGCGTCATGGCGCCGGAGCGGGCGAACGCATCTCTGATATCCCCGAGCGCTTTCGCGTCCAAATCACCGGCTTCCGTGAAGAGGATAATGGAAGGGGCGGCTTCCTTGGCCAGCCCGTAGATCCGGTCGTTGAATTCCCTGAGCTCGGCCAGGGCTTTGGAAGCAAAGCGGCGGATCATGAGCTCCAGGTTGCGGGCGTTCAGGGTCATTCCCAGCTGCCCGCAAGTGGCCAGACTCACGATGTAGCGGGCATCTTCCTTGGCCCAGCCGTCCAGGACAGAATGGTTCTTCGGGTTCTCCGCGGCTTCTTTGAACCTGCTGAAAACATGAGGTTTGAGTTTCGCGTAGAGCTTGTGATAGAGGGCGTTTTGGGCGCGGACCGTCCCCTTAAAAAGGGGTTCAAATCCCGCCTCTCGGACCTCTTCGGGAATGACGAAATCGTCGCCCAGAGTGATGTAGCGCTGGGATTTTTCGGTATACGAGCCAAGCCGGAACCTCTCGATCTCCTCGATGGCCAGGCGGCTGACGCCGATGATATCGAAGTTAAAGACGGCGTGTTCGGCCACGGAATGGTGGCCCATCCTGAAGATGATACTCTGGTTGGAGCGCCGGGCCCTCGCGACCTCGGCCCGGGCGGCGGCCCGGAGTTCGTTCACGGGACGCGGGTCCCGCGAGATCCGGGCGTAGGAAGCGGAGAGGGTTTCGGGGGTGACATCGTCCCTCGGCGGCGAATGTCTTTTCAGGTCATCGATGACCTCTTTATCGAGATTGAAGCCGGCCAGGAGGACTTTCACGGCGATAAAGATAGCAGAACGGCCGCGAGAACGCAAAGGAGGGGGGGGTCAGCCCTTCATGACGCCGATCGGGACGACCTTGGCCACGAGGCGGCCGATCCCCAGTTCATCGGAAACCCGGACCACTTCGTCGACGTCCTTATAAGCAGCGGCGGCTTCCTCGGCGACGCCCTTCCACGGCCGACATCGACCTGGCCTACGTCGACCGCGAAGCTCTGGACCCAGCGCTGCGGGAGCTCCTGATCGTGCGCTATCGGCGGGGACTCGACTGGGCTTATCTCGAGAAGAGGACGGCTCTTCCGGTGAATGACACTCTGGCCGAGCTTCGGGCCTTGAAAGACCGGAAAGCCCCATGAGACCGGCAGGTAAAACACGACAACAAACGTCCGTCACCGAGATGTTGCTTCTCCGCGACCGCCTGGGACTCCGGAAATTCAAGAAGACGGCGAAGAGGGACCCGGAGAAGAAAGAGCTCCTTCTGGAGTTGGCCTTGAAGAAGATCAAGAAGGCCGAACGCGATAATTTTTTCCGGTAGGATTCCGGAAACGCCGTGTTCGATTTCCCGTCGCGTGACGGATTCTCCGCACTCAAGCGAAACGGTCGGCCTAGGCCGGGTCCCACTTCATGAGGACGGGGGGGGCGAGGGACAGGGTCGCGAAAGAGGGCAAGACGGGATTGATTTTAAATGCCAGAGGAGGGGGGATCGCAGAGGATCCCCCCTCCTCATTCGATTCGGCGATCCTTTACCTGTCGCAGCCGGCTTTGCCTCCACATCCCTTGGCGCCGTGTCCGTCCTGTCCCATCTTGCCCATCTTGTGACCACTGCATCCGCCGCCGCAACCGCCCCCATGGCCCATTCCGGCTCCGCAGCTCATGCCCGCGCACTTCTGGTCAAGGGCTTTCTTCTGCTCGTCCGTCAGCAGACGGCCGACCTCGTTCCGGTGCGCCAGGCACTTTTTCAGAATGTCCGCGCCGACCTTGGCCAGCTCGTCGATCTTGGCTTCGAGCTTTTTCTGGTCGGCCTTATCGAGCATCAGTTGACGAAGCTCGAGCCGTTTGGTCTTCAGATCCGTTTGTAGCAGAAGAAGGGCTTTCTGGTGTTCGATCTTGAGTTTTTCGATCTTGAGGGCCTGGTCGGAAGTCAGGTTGGGGATTCCACACACTTTTTCCGAAGCCCCCGGGCCGGCTTTCTGGGCCAACAAGGGGAGCGTCAGGACGAGCGCGAGTCCGACCAGGACCGTCACCGTTGATTTTGTCAACTTCATATGTTATTCCTCCTGAATAAAAATTACCGTTCAAATTCCTGGGGACAGGTCGCATGGCCAGCGGCCGCGGAACTGCGACCGGTCCCTTTCTCGCGAGGGCAGACATGGTCCTCGAAGAGCCGGAAGAACGTCGTCTTCTGCTCCTCCGTCAGGACTTCCTTTTCTTTCAAAAGATTAAGGACAGCTTTTTTCTGAATCTCCGCCTGGAGCCGGCTGATTTCTTCGATGAGCTTATCTATCGACGCGCCGGCGGGCGATTCTTTTTTCAGCTCTTCGACCATCGCCCGTCTCTTTTCCTGTATTCGTGCCTGAACGTCTCCGATTTCGGAATCAAAGGAAAACCGGATGTCCTTGATGCACTTCTGCTGCTCTCCGCTCAAGCACAGCTGTATCGAGAAGGAGTCCGCCAAGGCCGGGCTCGCGGCCGGCCGCTCTCCCGACACTCTGCCCCAGCGATTGTAGGCGAATGTCAAGAGCGCCGAAACGTTGATGACGACTAGCAGGATGATCCCTAATGTCCATAGCCTTTTCGTCATTCGAGGTCTTCTTTCTTTGAATTCTGACGGCTGATGTAAAAGTCGGCTACCGAGCCTCGCGGGATATTTTCGAAGCTGTCGAGAAATCGACCGGCGACGGATTCTTCAGGAGAGGGGAGGTATTTTCCCGCCTTGCCCATCTCGTACCCGGCAAATATCCCGCCCAGAAAGACCGCCGCTACCGCCGCCGGCCGGAGGATCCTCCAGGCAACGGCGAGGACGCCTCGCCGGCCGGGCCGCAGTTCCTCCTCGGCCTTGATTCTTTCGATGAGATGGGGGAAGAATGACGGGGAAGGCTGAATATCTGCAGGCGGAACCGGGTTTTCCCAGGCCCGGGAAAACTGTTGAACGAGCGAGGCGCACTCCGGGCAGGAATCGAGATGATTCTGGACATCCGGAGACGCCGCCCCTGCGATGTCCTTTTCAGCGACGGAGATCAGATGACTCCGGATGAAGGCGCACGCTTTGTTCTTGCCTGACCCTGTATTTTTCATGTCTATACCATTGGACACGGAAACGCGGCTAAAACTTGCGGCCCCGACAGACCTCCGGGAACTGGGGAGCCAGCTTCTTCTGAAGGCTGAGCTTGGCGCGGTGAAGGCAGGATTCCACGGCAGGCAGGGAGACATCCATGATCTCGGCGATCTCTTGGTAAGAGCGGTCTTCGAATTTATGGAGGATGAGCATGGCCTTCTGCTTCTCGGGCAGGGAAGCGACCGCCCTCCGGATGAGTTCTCGCGTCTCGTTCAGTGTCCAGGCGGACGCGGGGTCGTCCCCATCGGGCGCCACGAAGCCCGGCCCGCTCCAGTCCTCGTTTTCGAGGCCGCGGCGGAGTTCTCCCCACCGCCCGAATTTCCTGTTATCGCGGTTAAAGTTCCGGCAGCGGTTGACGGCGATCCGGTAAATCCAGGTGGAGACGCGGCAATCGTGCCGGAAGGTCCCGGACGATTGATACACCTGAAAAAAAACGTCCTGGGCGATGTCCTCGGCATTCTGAGGGTGTCTGAGCAAGCGGGAGCAAAGGCCGAGTACTCTGTTCTGAAAGCGATCGACGAGAATCTTGAAAGCGCCGAGGTCTTTGGCCGCGATCCTCCGCAGCAATTCCCCGTCGTCCATCGATTCCGGAGTTTGGATCGCGGCACTCCTCTAAATCAGGCGCAGAAAGACCGTCCTAATATATTATTGGACACCGCGGCCGCAGAAAACTTGCGTCACGAGTTCTCTCAGCCTGGGCACGAACCCGTTTCACAGCCTGACTCCTCGGCCATCTCCATCTGAAGTAGGGCGCCGGATCTGGAATCGGGTCGATCAGGCCGGGCCCCACTTCATGAGGACGGGCGGGACGAGGAACAGGACCGCGAAGAGGACCCGGAGGACGAGGAGCGGCACCAGCCACTTGGCCCATTTCTCCCACTTCAGCCCGGCCAGGCCCAGGACCCCCATGGTCACGCCGGAGGTCGGCAGGACGAGGTTGATGTACTCGGCCAGCTGGAAGGCGAAGACGGCCGTCTGCCGGGTGATGCCGACGAGGTCGCCGAGCGGGGCCATGATGGGGATGGTCAGCGCCGCCTGGGCCGTTCCCGAATGGACGAAGAAGTTGATGACGCACTGCGAGACGAACATGATCTCGGCCGAGATTAGGGGATGGAACCGGGAGATGGCCCCGGCCATGCCGGCCAGGATGGTGTCCAGGATATTGCCGTCCGTGGCCACGATGAGTATGGCCCGGGCCGTGCCGATGATCAGGACGGCGCTGACCATGTCCTTGGCCCCTCCGACGAAAGCCCGCCCGATCTCGTCTCCCTTGAGCCGACCGAGGAGGCCGGCTAGGACGCCCATGGCCAGGAACACGCCGGCGATCTCGTTGATGTACCACTTGTACTTGAGGATGCCGAAAACCATGAAGACGAAGCCCGCGGCGAAAACGACGAGCACTCTCGTGTGGGCGCCGCTGACCGGCATCTTTTCCAGGACTGGGCCGTCGACATTGAGTTTCTTGCGCTTTTCGAGGTCCTCCTCGTAGGTCGGACCGCGCTTCGGATCCTTGTGAAGGATATTTCCTTTTTCCGCGACGCGACGAATTCCCCCTCCTATCCATAGCGGAACTCTATCTCCAGGCGGGCGGCAATGTCAATAACCGCGAGAACCGCTCCCGCAGATCATATCCGGATAAGAAACCCCGCCGCACCGGCTAAAAAACAATAGCCTCCCGCCATAGCAGGAGAATAGCCTCAAGAAACGGGCCAATGTCATGGATCGGACCGCGTCTCCCTGGAAAGAGGCGATGACTGCGGCCCGGAATCCGTCATTCCTCCTCAGGCGCAGCGGCTTGTCGGGTGAGAAGATCGAAACGGTTGATGCGGCGGGGATATTTTTTTATAACGCTTTTCTGAGCGATTGTTAGTTGATAGGCGCCTTCGACGGCGTCATCCAATTGATCCCAAAGAGATTCGATAGCAGCCCGAAATCCGGCGCGGGCCCCTTCCGAGTTTGCGTCGAGGGATTTGTTCTGCAAACTAGAAATATCGTCAGCCAGTTTGGAGAGTTTTCTGACGGTAGCTTCGTCTTCTATGATAGCTGACGGGAACGGTACCAAATCCGCGAATTGACGATTAAACTGTCTCCATCCCGAATCCCCTAAGCCTGCCTTCAATTTTGCAAGTGCGTTAAAAACGGTGGAATTGAAAAGCGCGGCCAAGGATTTCAATTGCCGAATGTCGGCCATTTTCAGAGAAATCGAATTTATCCTTACATTATCTTGGTATGTCTGCCCTTCTATATCCAACGCGGCAATTGTATCCTCAATAGTCGAAGGGAACAGCACTTTCGGCCGAGCTTGACTTACAAGATTCTGCGGCCGCGTATACAAATGCCATCGTTCAGCTCCCCCTTCGGCTTCAACCGCCTTTATCAGCTTTCGTTTTCGTTCTTCAAGATAGGCGCCGGTTTTGGGGAATCGGCTCATAAAATCTCGCCATCGGATCTCTTGAGCTCGGTCATCGACAATCTCGTAGGGAAAAATCACCCAGGCGTCGGCATTGTCGATACGAAACGGATAGAATCCCCTATTCCGACAGAGCGGCCTCAACGCCCCCCTTTCCAGGGAAACGACCTCTCCTGCGCCATTTCGACCGATGATCGTTCTCGGCTTCACTTCGACAGGTTCGAATTGATAAAGCTTGCCGTAAAGCGTCTGTAATCCCACGGAGATATGAAGCTCGGGTCTTTGTCCGATTGTCCCGTGCCGCCGGGCCAAGTCCCGATGGACTTCGAGGAGATCGGGTTGATCGAAAGACCAAACCTGATCGTCTATCTCTCCCCATTTCAGCCGGACGTCGATTTCGGCCTTGCCTGCAATGGCATCATCCAAATTGGCGAAGGCTCGATAATTCAAGGACGGACTGTTTTTCTGCAACGAGAGAATCGCCGTGTACGTCGTCCGTCCGGAGAAGACTTGAAGATCACGGAAATCTTCAACTTCGGATATGGCCCTATTCCGCCTGAGCCAGGCGCGGACGATTTCGCCGTAGTCGGTCTTGAAAAATCGATTTTGAATAATGAAACCGAGGCGTCCGTCTTCCCGCAGGAGTTTCATTCCCCTTTCCATGAAGGGCATCGCCAGATCGGTCTTGCCTTGAGCGGTTGTTTCATAGACGCCGCTGTCTTTGAGATATCGATATTGGGACGGCATCCACTCTCGATAACGCTTGACCTCGATGTAAGGAGGATTGCCGACAACGGCATCGAAACCGCCGCCGGCCATGACTTCGCCGAATCCCGTCGTCGGATTATTCCAATCAAACGGCATCGTCTCGCGGATGACCGTCTCCGGATCGAGGCCGAGGCCGACGATGTCCGGGCCGACCAGAGAATTTCCTTGACGGATATTGCGTCCGATTCCCTTCAACAACAAATGCGGTTCACCGTCCAGCCCCGCCGTTCGATCAAGGTAACGAAGGGCCAAGGACATACGGGCGATTTCCACCGCTTCCGGGTCGATATCGACGCCGTAAAGGCATCGGTCGATGATGGCCCGCGATATGGGAGGCGCCAAAAAGCGCTCATCCGCGTCTTCGACAAGGAAGGACAAACGCCGAGAATCCGCCGGATGGGCCTCGAACCAAGCCAGAATTTGCGTTTCCAGAAAATCGTAGACGCCTAAAAGAAATCCGGCGCTGCCGCAGGCCGGATCGAGAACACGCAATCCAAGGATCTCCTCGGGGTTTTTATTCTTGATCAGCGGGGCCAGCGTTTTCCGGACGACGCGCCGAACGATCCACGGCGGAGTGTAGACGGCGCCTTTGGTTCTTTGATACTCGGGCTTGTATTCGTCGTCGACGTCATTTCCGATGACACGCAATCGTTTTCCCAAATATCGCTCATAAATCCCGCCCAGCAGTTCGAGCGGCACGGCATCGAAACGATAGGGATGAGGAAAGTAAAGCGAGTCCGTAATTTCGCGAAAGATCCGGCCCTTGAGCCACCAGGAGCGCAAACGCGTATCGATTCCCGTCGGGTCGTCTTCCCCGGAAGCCGGAAAAAGAATGCCATCATAAATTCGGCCGTAACGTTTATTGTGTTCCTCGAGAAATAGAGGCCAGAATCCATCCTCATGCTGGCCCATTTCTAAAAGCGTGCCGATCTCTTCGTAGCCGAATTCCTCGCATATCCTCAGGAAGATGATCCGATCCAGAATTCTTTGGGCCGCGGCGGAAATGCAGGCCGGTTCCCGTTCTTTTCCGTATCGCAAGATTGATTTGGCCAGTTCTTTCCGCCACCTCGATAGCTTTTCCTCGAAATCCTGGTCCATCGTCTTGCTGCCTTTGGGGCGTTCTTCGTCCGGGAGGCGACGGGATAAAGAACCCCCGTCGATCGCCTCCTTGGCAAAGAAATCCCAAAGCCAATCAAAATGAGCAGGATAATCTTCAAGGCGGAGATATCGGATGCGTGCAATATCCGCGTCGTCATCACTCTTGGGCTGAATGCGACAATCGTAAACGGAGAGTTCTTCAAAATCGAACGCATAGCTGACCTTGAAGCCTTCCGACCAGCCGTAGCAACGAACTTGATAGGCGATCCCGGGATCGTCTTTAAGGTCAGCTTCGAATTTTTTAACGTCGATATAGAGAATCCTTCTTTCATTGGAGAGAAGACAATAATCCGGCCTCCGGTGGCTGGTTCCTTCCCGTTTGAGCCGCCGGGCGGCGCGGCCTTGGATACGATATTCCTGTCTAACCTCGCGTGGATTGGATGCGTCCCAGCCGAACACGGCCAGAAACTTTTCGACCCATGTTCGAGCCGTCGCTTCGGACTGGCCCCGAAGAACGCCCTTTCTATTGAAAGCCGCGAATTCAGCCAATAGTTCATCGAGCTTTTTTTTGGCGATCGTTTTTGCTTCCATGATTCACCCTATGTTCGGAAAGCCACTTATACCCAATTGCATCTAGCTCGGCGATCGCGCTGCGAATCGTCGATTGGAAGGATAAGAGTTTCCTTTTTCTGCGACGCGGCGAATTCCCGCCCTTAGCGCTGAGTCCCCCCTCCTAACCATACCGGAACTATATCGCCGGCCGGGCGGCAATGTCAATAACCGCGAAAACCGCTCCCGCAGATCATATCCGGATAAGAAACCCCGCCGCACCGGCTAAAAAACAATAGACTCCCGCTCCCCGTGATTCCGAGATGATCAAAAAAAGTCCTCGCTCTGCTTGGCTGCCATGAGCGCGATCTGCTCGACGACATGGGACGGCGGAGGCTTCGCCGCCACAAACCGAAGCTTCAGGTGATCGATGAATATATTTGCTGTGGACGTTGAAGCCGGAGTGAGGCCAAGAAAGCAACCGCTCTGCCCAATCCGGGCTGAGAAGCTCCCGGCCGACGAGAAAGGCCGGCGCCTCGAGGGCGAAGATCTCGGCCAGACGCGAGTCGTCGATCCGCGGAATCTCATGGAAGACGCCCGCCGCGTCCACTCCGCCTTCAGTCACCAGAAAATGGAGGTGCACGTTGATCCGAAAATACTATTGCTTCAATGCCGCCAACCTCTTCCTGGCATCCTACCCCTTCGGTTTCATCAGCTCTCTAAACGGCGCAAAATCACGGAGCGGATCAAGGTCCGCTTCCTGGATGATGAAAACACCTTTAATATCCAAATAATTGTTCCCCTGGGCGAACGATTGGCGAAGAAGCTCCACGGCCTCCTCTTTCATTCCCAGGAGCGCGGCGATTCTCGCCCGCCAATACGTCTGCGCGCCGAATGTGTAGGGACGGTCGATCCTCTTCAGCTCTTCAGAAATCTTCAGCGCGTCTTCCTTGTTGCCCCTCCTGGCGGCGAGCGCGCCGCCGTATCCGAGGTAATCGATATCATCGGGTTTTTCCGACCTCAGCTTTTCGATCAGTGCGCCCGCTTCTTCCCATTGCTCAGAAACATAGAGCGCCACAGCCAGATCGTATCGTTGCTCCTCCGACGCCTCCTTGCCGGCCGCCCGGCCCCGGTACCATTCCACCGCACGCCCGGCTGTGTCCCTGAAGGCCTCCTGATAACCGCGGAGGCGCAGCTCGCCGGCGGCGCCGAGCATGACGCGTCCAGCGGTTCCAATCGAAGATCTCGAGAGGAGGCTCTCATCAACAACCTTCTTGACCTCCTCGATCCTTCCCAGAGCCGCCAGCGCCCGCGCTTCATTGGCCATCAAACCCAAAGCATCAGGGAAATATTTCCGGGCCCTGCGGACGACTTCAAGCTCCTTCTTATGGTTTCCCAGAAAGTAATGAGCGACGCACCAATAGGCATACCAAGCGGCATCCAGCCGGTTTTCAGGGAGCTCGACCTTTTCGAATAGATCGAGAGCCTGACGAGGCTTGTTGAGTCCTATCTCTACTGCGACCGCGAGGAAGTTATAAAGAACTTCACGCGGGGCGAGCTTTTGCAGCTGGAGGATGGCGCGCAGGGACTCCTCATTTTTTCCCTGGCTCTCCGCCTTCATACGATCCAAAAAGAGCGCCCCTTCCGGCGTGAGCTTATCCCTGTTCTGATCCATGAACCCGAGAATTGATACGGCCTTGTCCCACAGGCCCATATTCTGATAAGAACGAGCCAGCCATTGGTAGGCGGGCATAAATCCGGGGTCGAGTTCGACGGCCTTTTCCAGATGGCTGATAGCCTTGGCTAAATCGCTCCCGCGAGAACTCACTCCGAGGACAAACTCCTGGTAGGCTTCATAGCTCGGAGGATGCGCGCCTTTCCAATCACCGATCGAATATCCAGGGTCAGCGGCCAGAGCGCCCATGATGCGCTGGCGGAGCTTCTCGATGACATCCATCCTTTCGGCCAGGCTCCCCTTGACCGGATCAAGAGAAACGATGAGCTTCCGCTTCAGGGTATCCATGATGCTGGACATAAATTGGAGCTCGCCGCGGTCAAGATAGTATGTCCCTGAGACCACCTTCCCGGCGCCGGTCTGTTCAGCGAGAAATTGAAGCGGAGAGGGCGGCAGGCGCGTTTTTTCTCCGGGCTTCGCCATGGGGGATAGCTGCGGCACGCTCATCATCGGAACGACCTTGAGGCCTCTGATCTGAGACAGCCCCTGGCTGATCCAGTCGGAAGCCATCCGTCCCAAGGAATCGAGAGAGGAATCGCCCGTCTGATTTTCGAATACGGCGACGGCGACGAGATCGGGGTCGAGGCCGGGGCCGGGGCCGGATTTTCTGAAAATAAAGAATGAGGCAGCGCCGATGGCGACGAGTACCAAGGCGATAAGGGCCGGGACGAGCAGCTTTCTGAGGGAAAACGTGACCGTGATTTCTTTGGAGGTGAGAGGCTTTCTTGCCGCCGGCGCCGTTTCTGCGGAGACCGGCGCCCCTCTCTCAATTTTCTCCAGATCCGCCAACAATTCCTGCGCCGTCTGATATCTTGTCTCTCTGTCTTTCTCCATGCACTGCAAAATCACACGGTTAAGGGCATCAGGAAGCTGCGGGTTGAATTTCCGCGGCTCCTCAGGCGCTTCGTGCCTGTGCTTGTAAGCCACGCTGAAGGACGTATCGCCTTCAAACGGCGCCCGGCCCGTCACCATCTCGTAGAGTATGATTCCGAGCGAATAGATATCCGAGCGCTGGTCCGCCTCCTTCCCTTCGACCTGCTCGGGAGACATGTACTCCGGGGTTCCGATGATGCCCCCCTCGGCCGTGATCCCGCCGCTATGAAGCGAACGCGCGATCCCGAAGTCCATGATCTTAGCCTGGCCGTCCTTGTCGATCATGATGTTACCGGGCTTCAGGTCCCGGTGGGTGATGCCCAGCTTGTGGGCTTCGCCCAGCCCTTCGGCCACCTGGCGGGCGATCGATAGCGCCGTCCCTGCGGATAGCGTCTTCGTCCTGTGGATCAGGCTCTTCAGGTCCTCGCCCCGGACGTACTCCATCGTCAGGAAGAGGGTTTCCCCCTCCTGGTGGAGGTCGTGGGTCCGGCAGACGTTCTTATGGCTGATCTGACGGGCAATCTTGATCTCGTTATGGAACCGCTCGACCGTCTTCTTGTAGGCCGCGATCTCGGGCTTGATGAGCTTGAGGGCGACTTCCTCGTTGAGCTTGGTGTCGTGGGCGCGATAGACCTTGCCCATTCCGCCGACCCCGAGCTCTTCGATGATCTCGTAGCGGCCGGCGAACAAAGTCCCACGCGCGAACTCGTCGGCGGTCGTCTCGAGGGTCCGGGTTACTGAAATTTGAGGCTTATCAGATGAAGGAAGGGAAGTGGCGCACTCCTTACAAAATTTGGAATCGGCCGGGTTCACCGTCTCGCACTTCGGGCACTTCAAGGCCGCAGCCCTCCCTTTTTTTTCTGGCTTTCTCCCGTCTTAGCCATATATTTCGGCTAGCGGACTGGCTCAGAATCTGTACCGCAGGCCCAACCGAATGACCCGCGGGTTGAGAATTTTCGTGATCTGCCCATAATCGGGCGAGTTCGCCAACTTGTATCGCCCAAGGGTATGACTGAAATTGAAGATGTTGAAGGCATCGACTTCCAGGACCAAGGAACCGTAACCCTTTAGCCTGACGTTCTTGGACAGGCTCAAGTCGGCGTTGAGGAAACCGGGCAGCCTCTTGGCTCCGGGTTTGACCGTGTCCAGATAGAAATAGGCTCCCAAGCCGGTCTCCGCCCTCTCCGGCGTATCAACAACGATCTGCTCGCCGAGGTTGTAGCCCTGCCTGGCATTGGCGAAGCCGCTGAAGGCGATGTCCCAGGGCAGTTCGAACAGGAAGCTGAGCTTGGCCATCCAGATGCCCTGTCCGACAGCGTCGTTGATCTTGACATTCGTCGGGTCAATGTAGCCCTTCTCTCCGTAAGAGAATTTATCCCACTGGTACGTAAAAGAAGCGTTCAACATCCAGCCGTGGCTCAGTCGTTTCACAGCCGTAACTTCGACCGAGGAATTGTTTCGGTGGGCGTCGGGCCGGTTCTCCATAAGCGAGCCCGCGGGTCGAAGCTGGTCCAAGTACCAATACTGATAATTGTAAGTCCGGCCGTCGTAGGTGAGGGTTCCGGTGACCGGCCCGAGAAAATCATCCTGGGTGATCTTGGTGTCCGTTTCCTTGTCGTACATGACTTCCCAGGTGAAACGGTGCATGCGGCGCAAGGTCAGGGTAGTAGCCAGTGAGAAATCGGCGGACATCTCCCTTTCCACGGCCAAGAGGATTTCATCCGTGAGCGGAGATTTGAGGTTTTTATCGATGGCGTTGGGCGTTTCGAGGGCGGTGGGATTCCAGGGGTCAAACCCGTACCAATCGAGCAGCCCGTCCAGCGGGTAGCCCAGGAGCTCGTCGGTGGTGACCCTGTCGTCGCCGTTGAGGTCTTTCCAGAAATAGCCCGCTTCAGCAAATTGGGCGGGGTTTATCAGGTCGGCGGCAAAGTTTGACATTTGATCGCTGTAGCGCGCGATGTTGCCCCGGAGCATGGTTTTTTTATCGTTCGTCAAGTCAAAGGTAAACCCGATCCTTGGCGAGAGGGTGAAGAAGGCGAATCCCGGGTCGATCGCGGGAAAAGTGAGGGCGGGCAGGAAATCGGGGGCTGAAAGACTGGCCTCGACCGGAGAGGCGTCGATCCAGGGCTTCTGCCGATCGCCTCTCAGTCCCAGGTTCAAGGTTAATCGCCCCGTGGTGAAAGAGTCACTCAAATATAAACTGAAGTGATCCAGGTGCGCCTGCCTATTTTGTCCCCTCTCAACGTAGCCGAGACGCGGTCTGCCGTTGCGGTAATATTTCCACACATCCCCGGGATCGCGAATGTATGACTGCACTTTAGAAAGGCGGTACTCCAGCCCGAACCGGAGTTCGTTGCTCCCGCCCAGCAGCCGGTCGCTGAAGAAATTGCCGTCCAAATTGGCGTCGTAATTGGGCCGCTTGGTGAAACCATATGAATTCGTCCCTGAATACATTCCGGTGACAAAATCATAGCCGGCCTGTGCGTCAAGGCCGCCCTGGGGATTTAGCTCAAAGGGATTGTTGAGATAGGACAGCTTAAGAGACAGCAGGAAATCGGGGGAGAAAATGTGCTCGTCCTCGAGCTTGACATAGACCGGGCCGTTGGGCTTCTGGTTCGAGGTTGTCTCCGGCGGGTTGAACGGTCCGGCCCCTCTTCCGTAGGCGTATTTGAGAGGGAAGTACAAGGCCAGCTCGGCCCTGTTCTTGGAGCTGAGTTGGGCATTGAGCTTGGCGTTATAGTTATAAAGCGTATACTTGGTTGGGTAGCCGTCGATGGTCAGCCGGCGGCCGTCCTGGACGCCGAAACCCAGCCAGAACCAGAGCCTGTCTTTAAAAATGGGACCGCCGAGCTGGAAACCGTAGTCCGACATCTGGACGATTTGGTCGCCCACGTAGCCAAGCTCCTTCAATTCCTCGGTCCGGTTGTCGGCCTGAAGGTCATCGTTGGCGAAATAAAACCGGGCCATCCCCTGGAACTTGTTCCCCCCGCGCCGGGTGACGAAGTTGATGGAAACGCCGGGGGTTTGGACAGTGGCATCCTGTCCGCCCGTAGTGATGGTCATCTCCTCGAAGGAGTCAAAATCATAATAGAAGGATGAGCCCATGGATGTCATGTCGGTTATCGGGATGCCGTCCATGTTCCACATGGCGCTTTCGTAGTCGGTGCCCTTGGAGTAGAAAAGCGTTTGCATGCCTGAGCCACTGCCGCCCACGTTCTCATCGGCCATCAAGATTCCGGGGGCCTGCTGAAGAATCACCCAGGGATCGCGCGCCGAAGGGACCTCCTGCAGCGCGACCTGGGTAACATTGACGCCGACCGAGGTCTTTTTGGTGTCCACGATCGGCGATTCGGCCTTGACCGTCACTTCCTCCTGGAGAGCGGCCTGCTCCATGACGATCTTGAGGTCGAAGTTCGAGCCCACGCGAAGGTCCAGGTTCTGCTGGAGGTAGGTCTTGAAGCCTTGGAGCCCGCATTTCAGGGTGTAAACGCCGGGGGTGACATTAATGAACCGGAAGATGCCAGAGGGAAAGGTCGTCTCTGAGCGGGGCGCGAAAAGC
>Ga0315285_10003823_pt1 | contig 15653 bp, 11 predicted proteins | sample YL17G09_36_MG_FD_203698 | JGI IMG/M metagenome (GOLD analysis project Ga0315285, IMG submission 203698) | Sediment microbial communities from Yellowstone Lake, YNP, Wyoming, USA - YL17G09_36 | ecosystem: Environmental > Aquatic > Freshwater > Lake > Sediment | place: USA: Wyoming | collected...
TCGCTGTCTGGTCGGAAGTCCTCCCGCAATACGGAGCCGAAGAGGGAAAACTCGACAATCTTCCACTTGCGGCAGAATTCCTTGATCTTCTCCTCCGGCAATGCGATCCTCACCATAGCCTCGCCCTCATCCTCTGCTGCTATCCCCTGCTATCGGCTTGCGATTCCCCCTAGTTCTTGCTGAGCTCCAGAAGCGCACCCAGGTGGTCGGGGCAACGGGACTTCACCCATTCTTCCAGGTGATGCCTTATCTCCAGCGCTAAGGGGGATTTCAGTAGCTGGGAATCGACTTCAATCTCCATGAACTGCCGCCAATGACACTGCGGACATTCCACCCCGACCTGAGTGCGTTGCTCCACAAACCCTCTTCTGTAGCGCCAGGTCCGCTTTTTGACCTTGCGGCTTTCCCGCCGCAGTTCGTCAGCTCCTAACCGCTTGGACTGCCGCAACGTTGAACTGCGAACGTTGCGCTACACCGACTGTCCCCTGTAACCTGTTCCCTATTCCCTAGCTCTTATTCTTATCGTCGTCCACCACTTCCGCGTCGATGACCTCGCCTTCACCCTTGGCCTTGCTGCCAGCGCCGGCAGAAGTTGGCGATTCTGCCTCGGCCCCTGGGGCGGGATGCGCGCTCGCTGCCTGCCTATACATGGCCTCGGCCAGCTTGTGCGAAGCTGTGGTCAAGCGGTCCACTGTCGAATTGATCTTCGAGATGTCGCCCTCCTGGATCGCCTTCTTGGCCTCTTCCAGGGCCGCCTCGATCTGCTTGGCGTCACCCTCGGCGATCTTATCCCGATGCTCTTTCAACATCTTCTCGACCGAGTAAACCAGGGAATCCGCCCGGTTCTTCACTTCCACTTCTTCTTTGCGCTGGCGGTCTTCCTCCGCGTGCAACTCCCCTTCCTTGGTCATGCGCTCCACTTCTTCCTTGCCCAGACCGCTAGAGGAAGTGATGGTGATCTTCTGCTCGAGGGACGTGCCCAGGTCCTTGGCGGAAACGTTGAGAATGCCGTTGGCGTCGATATCGAACGTGACCTCGATTTGCGGAAGGCCCCGCGGCGCCAGGGGGATGCCCACCAAGTGGAATTTGCCCAGCGTGCGGTTGTCTCGGGCCATCGGACGCTCCCCCTGCAAGACGTGAATCTCTACCGAGGTCTGGTTGTCGGCGGCCGTGGAGAAGACTTCCGTCTTGCGGGTGGGAATCGTCGAGTTGCGCTGGATGAGTGGCGTCATGATAGCGCCCAGAGTCTCCACGCCCAGCGTCAACGGCGTGACGTCAAGCAGCAGCAAATCCTTTACCTCGCCGCCCAGCACGCCGGCCTGCACCGCCGCGCCCACCGCTACCACTTCGTCCGGATTCACGCCCTTGTGCGGCTCTTTGCCGTTGAACAGGTTCCGCACGATTTGCTGCACACGCGGAATGCGCGTGGAGCCGCCGACCAAAACCACTTCGTCGATCTTCTCCGGGCCCATCCCGGCGTCCTGGAGCGCCTGCTTCACCGGACCCACGGAGCGCTGGAAGATGTCCTCGCACATCTGCTCAAACCGCGCCCGAGTCAGCTTCTTCAGCAAATGTTTGGGACCGGTGGCATCCGCGGTGATGAAGGGCAGGTTGATTTCGGTCTCCATCACGGTGGAAAGCTCACACTTCGCCTTCTCCGCCGCTTCCTTCAGCCGCTGCAAGGCCATGCGGTCCTTGGTCAGGTCAATGCCTTCCTCCTTCTTGAACTCGTCCACAATCCAGTCCATCACTCGCTTGTCGATGTCATCCCCGCCCAGATGCGTATCACCGTTGGTGGACTTCACCTCCACCACGCCCTCACCGACCTCCAGGATGGAGATGTCGAAGGTGCCGCCTCCGAAATCGTAGACCGCAATCGTCTCGTCTTTCTTCTTGTCCAGCCCGTAGGCCAGAGCGGCGGCGGTGGGTTCGTTGACTATGCGCAGCACTTCCAGCCCCGCGATCTTTCCGGCGTCCTTGGTGGCCTGACGCTGGCTGTCATTGAAATAGGCGGGCGTGGTGATGACCGCCTGGGTGATCTTCTCGCCCAGGTACTGCTCCGCCGCGTCCTTCATCTTCTGCAGAATCATGGCGGAGATCTCGGGTGGGGAATACTCCTTGCCCTGGGCCGTGACGCGGGCGTCGCCGTGGGGGCCGGACATCACCTTGAAAGGCACCGTCTTGATCTCGGCTTGCACCTCGTTGAAGCGCCGCCCCAGGAAGCGCTTGATAGAGTAAACGGTGTTCTCCGGGTTGGTGATCGCTTGCCGCTTCGCCACTTGGCCCACCAAGCGTTCCCCAGTCCTGGTGAAGGCCACTACCGACGGAGTCGTGCGTCCGCCTTCGGGATTGGTGATGACGGTGGGCTCGCCGCCCTCCATCACCGCCACTACCGAGTTGGTCGTGCCGAGGTCAATTCCGATGATCTTACCCATTCTAACTTCCTCCTTGCCAGGATTGCCTACGCAAGCCCGACATAAAACCACTACCGAATTAGATGCGGCTGTTAGTCAGAGACTATAATAAATCTTGAGTGTCAACCTGTCAACCAAAATCCTAAGTTGGTGAAAATAAAGGATTTGGTCGAATATCACAGGACTACTTGCCTACTTCAGCCAGCATGGTGCTCCGCCCTCGGCCGGAGAGGGAATCTCCCCATAGACTCATCCATGTCGCACATGAAGCCCGTTTTGGTTTATCCTCTTTTCCTTGGAGGTGGACGATGCCTGCGAAGCGGCCGTTGCTTCAGTACACCCCTGAACACGCCAAAAGCGGAGTCAGAGCGAAACTGCCAGCCATCGAAACCTGGCCCAACCAGTACGCGGGCTACGAGATTACGATCACCCTTCCGGAGTACACCTCCATCTGCCCCCGGACCGGCCTGCCTGATTTTGGAACCATCACGATCCACTACCTACCGACCAAGCGCTGCCTCGAACTCAAATCGCTCAAGTACTACATCCTCGCCTATCGCAACCTCGGGATATTTTACGAGAATGCCGTGAACCGCATTCTCGAGGACGCCGTGCGCGCCTGTCGCCCGAGGTGGATGATCGTGCGCGGCGAATTCACAATCCGCGGCGGCATGCACACAGCAGTGGAAGCGCGTTATCCACGCCGGCGTGGCTATATCCATTCCTCAGTTCCATCGTGAAGGCAGGAAGATACATCCTCTTCTTTCAAGAATCTTTCAGTCACCCGGGCCCACAAGGGCAGGCGCGGTTTCACTCAACGGCGAAGTCGGCGGTCTGGGTCGAGGTCAGATGCGTGGTGGGGTCTTCGGCAGTCACCTGGAACGTGTAACTGCCGGGGGTCAAATCCTTCAGGTCAAATTGCTTCAGCACCACAAGGTGGTTCTGGGCGGCGGCACTTCGGGCCAGTTCTGGAGGCGGCCTGAGCATGGTACGGGGACCCTGCTTAATCGCGAAACTAAGCTGCGTGCGGATGGGGTCGCGCCTCGCTCCTGCGGGAGCGCCCACCAAGCCGAAGGTTACGCTGAGTTTGTCCGCGGCCGTAAAGCGCGGCTGGGCGGGAAGAAAGAGCTCATACTTCGGCCCGCGAAGAGGGTCGGAGGGATCGGCTGGGCCGCTGGCCGCTTCGATGCGGTTCGAAAGGAGGACGCTCGTGAGCCGGAGTGGGGATTCATCTCCTGCCGCGATCGGGACATCGCGAGCCCCTTTCGCCACGGTGCCATTGGTGAACTGCAAGATCGCCTCAATGCTCAGCGATTCCAACTTGGGAATGGCGAGACGCGCCACGATGTCGAGCGAGTCGGTTTTGCGGAACTCCTGCCAGCGCTTCTTATCGAACTGGAGGTTGAGAAAGCGCTGGTGGACGCCGACGATGCGGCGCTCGGTGTCATACGCCACGAGCACGACGGTGACGCCGGAGCGGTAGATGTCCTTGTTCGGGTCCTTTTCGAACTTCACGGAATCGGTGGGCAGGGAGACGCGCACGGGCGCAGCGAGCTCGCCGCTGGGGGCCAGTAATAATGCGGCGTTGACTTGGGGAGCGAAGGCGGGCTGGAGCGAACCGCTCTGGACGCCCGCCAGCAATTGCGCCGCCGCGGGCGTCATCAGCATCTCCTGTCCCGGCGGAATCGCCCAATAACCGAGCCGGTGGCGGACGCGCAGGCCGGACTTGAGGACTTCCACTTTGATCTTGCGGAACGAGCCATCGTAGGTCTTGTTCGTCGGCTGATACACCAGCGTATAGAACTCGCGCAAATCGCGGTCCACCGCCGCCAAGCCGGCCAAGAGGTCGTTTTGGTTCTTCATGAGCAGGCCACCAGTGGCGGCTGCAACTTGCCCGAGGTCGTCGTACATGATGTTCGTTCCCAAGTGCTCCGCCCAGTCGAATTCGTCGAGGTGGCCCGACCTCGTTCCCCCCGGCCCCCACAAAGACATCGTGTACATTTCCTGGTTCACCGTCGGCTCTACCGAGTGGCTTTGGGCCCCATACTCTGCCGCCAGACCCGATGGGTCGATCACATAGAAGGCAACGTTCGCCCGATTCGCAGCGTCAATTACTGCCGCCATTTGTGGCTTAGCATCGGGGGAATGCAGAAACCCCTCCGAAAAAATCACGACGTTCTTACGGCCCGGAATCTCTCCATAAGCCAGCGTGATCGCCCGAAGCGCAGTTAACACGGCCTTTGCCTGAAGGGTGCTTTGTGACCACAGGAATTGGTGGAGCGTTACGAATTGCATACATTTGTAACGATTTTCTTTAGTGAAACAAGAAGCTGCAACATCAGCATTAGAGGAGGCCGCTTCAAGTCCAACCATCTCCGTTCGGAGCTGGTCGATCTGCTCTTTGGTCTGGATATACGCCTGCCGCGTGAGCGTGCCTCTCGGGATGCGCTGTCCGAACTGCCTTATTACAGCAACGACCGCCTGCTTGTCATGTGTGAAGGCTTGGGCGAGATGTAGGCTTTCGTCCACCCAGTACACTGCGACGAAGTCCTCCGCGGCCACGTATTTCTCCACATACCGAATCGCGGCATCCACAGCGCCTTTTATGCTCTTGGGCCGCAGGTCGCCCAGGTCTATCACGATGGTGATGAACCGGCTGTTGGCGATCTCCTGGGCTTCGGTTTGCGGCTTCGTAGAGGGCGGTCTTGTGTCCCTCGCGCCTTCCGCCTGGGGGGCGGACCCAGATTGTGGCGGGATAACACCTGCTCCTGCGGGCTGTGCGCCAGCGGGTGGCACGAACGTGACGATGTTCTGCGGGGCGTCGTTTTCGCAGACTCTGAAATCTTCCGGTCTGAGGCCCCCCACGTGGCGTCCTTTCCTGTCAGTCACGATGACGTCGACCACAACGGAGGGGGCTTCTACCTTGAGGGTTAGGTTCTGTGAGGCAGTGTCACCCGCGAGGTTGAAGTGAGACAGCATGAACAGACAAAAAAGCGCGCTGCGCTTGTGCACGATCACGCCTCCTCGCTCTGCCATACACGCGATGCCTCTCGGGCACCGTTCCGGGACACCCGCTCCTAAGCGGTGGCAACCACGACCCGGCAACGGCCTCGGCACGGAGCACGAAGGCCCGCACACACCACTCCCGCGCGCGGCGATGATCCCCCCAGGGCGTGCCACCAGATGCGCCGCATGTTCGCTATTCAGCCTTGGAAACCTCCAGTACGAGTGAGATCAAGTGGCGTTCCCTGTCGAAATCCACCTCGAACTTCTTCGGACGATACTGGGCGTACAGAGAGTTGGCGGCTGGCCTCTCGACACTGTCCAACCATGCCCTGGCAAGGCTAGGTCGGTATATGTCTCCCTTCTTGAGAGGGAGGGAGCCTGACACCCTCCCAATCCAGTCATCTGAAGCGCCCAGGATCGTCAGCTTGTCGAATCTGTAGAGGTCACCCAGGGTGACCGTAAAGCGGTGCTTTCCGTCCGTGAGCAGCTCGGGGTCCGCTTGGGCCCAAAAGTACCCTTGGTCCATGTAGTGGCTCTTCAAGGCCGCGGCCGCCGTGCTGGCGGCTGGGTCCCCACACGGCTGCTGTCCACAAGGAGCTGGTCTGGTTCTGTATTTGGCCCAGACCCCCAATAGGACCCCGGTGACGACTGCAGCCACGGCAGCGGTCTGCAGAATCCGCAGTTTCCAATTCATGGGGAACCTCCGGGCTTGGCCGCATTTCGTGCCATCAACAAGCGCACGTAAAGTGGGCATTTGAGTTGCAGGAACCGCCGCCGCATGTCGTACCCTCCCAGTATATGGTGTAAGACCAGGCACCACCGCAGTACCCTTGACCGCAACAACCGCCACATGGGTAGTTATGCCAGATCCTGGTTATTTGGCAACAGAGCGTTACGGTAAAGCAGGACTGAGGCGGGCAACTGGGGGCACAAGAGAGACCCGCGGCGGCGCAGTTTATCTGACGCACGGGACAGCCGGGCGGGCAATATGTTGCATACAACGCGCGGGCGCAAAGCACCAGACCCAATATGAGCATGGTCACGTATGCGATTAAAACTCGACGCTGCATGGCTCACCTCCATCTTTACGAATCCTTTTCCTTTCTGCGACCATTGTTAACAGGCCACGTCCAGATTGTTCAGAGCTCCTCGAACTCTACGGTAACTGCAATGGAACCGTTCGTGTCGTCAAATTCAAGAGTCTTCCAAAGAGGTCGGGCTGAGGCTCCTTCTGCCTCGTACTTGCTGACCACTTGGCTGATCCAGATGCGAAGCTGTGCAGGCGAAAAAGCTCCACCTGACCTGGGGCCATTCTCCAGCAAGTCATCCGGAGCAAACCGCGTAACGCCGAGGACAGTGATCTCAGCGAACTTGTACTTTGTGCCGGGGATGACCTCAAGCACCTTGGCGGGTCCGCTCTCCTTGAGCGTGACGATTGCTTTCATGTAGCCCATTTCAGAGTACGCTTCGCTGAGACGGGTAATCGCGGCTTGCTCCTCAGCGTCTTGTTGAGCAGTCTGCGCGATTGCATGGGGCAGTGTGACAGCAAGGACGATTGCTCCGGCGATTAGCAGCAACGAAGTCGGGAGCCAAAAACGGAGACATTTTCGAATCACGGGCCACCTCCTTCTCTCGCCATCGGTTGGTCGAAGGGGAAACGGACCGACGGCGACCACGGGTCGAAAAGTTATCTTCTCAGTAGTAAGACTCCGATATCACCATCTTACCGAGTTGTCAAGTAGTTTTTTGCAAACCAACATTTTGTCGGAGAGTTCTTTCCCGAGCCCACTTCTCGCATCATGAAAACTGAACAGTGCCCCCTCACTTGCCGGGGCTCCGCTGATCTCTCGTTGCCCGCGTCCCAGAGTCTCTGGCGAATGTGGTTGATGCAACTCGTGTGTTCTTGGCGCGACGCTTGAACCAGATTCTGCTACACGCGATGCGCGCCCACGCTGGCCGAGGGTAGGGGATCTGAGCGATCGTACCAAGACGGGAATGCGCGCACTCCGGGGCCAGCCAGCGGTCTTTTTGTCCCTTGCTGCGGATGGCCGAGTTCACATGCGAGTGGTATTCCTCGAATTGGAAGATTGGGAACGTAACGAGGCGTGTGAAGCGCCCCCGCTTGCATTTCCCTCAGGGGAGTTTCAACGGCGCAGCCGTGACTTAAGTAATATGCAAATCAATTGCAGTAAGCCACATTTCGTACTAGACTTGAGTCGCGTGGTTAGCGCGGGTTTGGAAGCCATATTGCCCATGAAAGGCAGTGATGAGCAAAGCTAGTAAGTCTGATTCACTCCTCAGTCTCTACCAAGCTGACGGGCATTCTGCCTTAAGAATTCGCTTGATCTCAGGCGGTTGGGGAGTCCGACGGAATCTCAACCAGATGGGACTGCATGTTGGTGACGTAGTTTCTGTCGTCCACAGGGCACCTTTTGGGGGTCCGCTGGTGATTGAGAATCGCGGCAGCAGAGTTGCAGTTGGCAGGCAACTGGCAGAGAAGATCCAAGTCGAAGTCATCCTGTGAAAGTAGCTCTTGTCGGTCAGCCCAACTCAGGGAAGAGCACCCTGTTCAATGCGGTGGCGGGCTATCGCTCGCTCACTGCGAATTTCCCCGGCACGACGGTTGAATACGCGGGGGGGCGGGCCCGCGTGAACGGCGAAGTCATCGACCTCGTGGATTTACCTGGGCTCTATTCACTTAATCCTGCCAATCCGGCTGAGACTTGCAGCCGGGAATTCCTTCTCGCGGGCGATGGGGACGTGGTAGTCAATGTCGTCGACGCCTCCCAGTTGGCCCGCAGCCTGGAACTCACCCTGGAGCTACTGGAACTCGAAGCGCCGCTTGTGCTGTGCCTCAACATGATGGACGAGGCGGTGCGCAAGGGCATAGTTATTGACGTCCCGGCGCTGGCGGACGCGCTCGGGGTGCCCGTGGTGGAGACGATCGCCACGCGGGGGCAGGGCATACTCGAGACTTTCCGCATGGCCATCAGGCTCCAGGGGAAGCGACCTTCGAGCTCGCCTCGTGCCTTTCCCTATGCGCCCGAGGTCGAAGCGACGATTCAGGGGCTAGCCGAGGCACTGGGCGCAGGCGGTCGCACTGGCGACGCCTCCCACGGCCAAGACTTTCTGCCGGAGGCTGGGCAAATCAGGCAGCTTGATAACGTCAGGCCTTCGGACGAGGCCGCCGCTCCCTGCGTGGTCGCGGAGCCTGGGACCACGGCCGAGGGCGCCGCGAAATTCCCCGGCCTGCGGTTTCGGGCGCTTCAGCTCCTGCAAAGCGACCCGCAGCGGGTGGCTCAACTCGATTCGGCTACTGCCGAGGCGGCTGAGAGTGCCCAGATGCAGGTGGCAAAGCATCTGGGGCAGCCGGCCGATGTAGTCATCTCCTCGGCGCGGCATTCGGCCTGCCTGAACCTGTTTGAACGCGTGGCCCGGGTGGCAAGGCCGCGCACGGACTGGCGCGAGCAAGTAGACCGTGTCCTGATGCATCCAGTCTGGGGATATGTCTTCCTGGCTCTTATTTTCCTGGGATTCTTCCGGCTGGTTTTCGATGTAGGGAAGCTGGGAGAGGCACACATCCTGGCAGCGTTCGACGGGCTTATTGCGCATCTGGGCCGTCTCCTTGCACCGTCGAGCCTGGGCTTTGCGGTGGCGAAGGGAGCCTTACTGGGCACCGCCGGCGCTTTCGCCATTGTGTTGCCCTACCTGCTGCCCTTCTTGATTGGGCTCTCCGTTCTGGAGGACGTCGGGTATCTCGCGCGTGTAGGTTATCTCATGGACGCGGTGATGCACCGCGTGGGACTGCATGGGACCGCCACGATTCCCGTGCTCCTGGGCTACGGGTGCAGCGTGCCGGCAGTGATGGCGACCCGCATCCTCACTTCGCGCCGCGACCGCTTTGTGGCGGCGTTCCTGGCGGTGCTGGTTCCCTGTTCGGCGCGCATGACGGTGATCATGGCCCTGGTGGGCTTCTACCTAGGCGCGTACTGGGCCTTGGCGATCTACGTTCTGAATCTCATTGTCGTCGCGCTGGCCGGGAACGTTCTGGCGAGGATCTGGCCGGAGATCGCTCCCGGCATGCTCATGGAGGTCCCGCCCTACCACCGTCCCACGCTGCGCGTGGTGCTGCTCAAGACCTGGTGGCGCCTGCGCGAGTTTGTAGTGGTGGCGTTTCCCTTGCTCGTTGTGGGCAGCGCCGTTTTGGGTTTGATCGAATTCCTGGGCTGGCAGGCGTTGATCAATGCGGCTCTTGCGCCGCTGACCACGGCGCTGGGTTTGCCCACCGCGGTGGGCCTGACGCTGATCTTCGGGGTGCTGCGCAAGGAACTCTCGCTGCTGATGCTCGCCCAAGCGCTGGGAACAACTAACATCCATTCTGTCATGACCTCCGCGCAGATCATCACCTTCACACTCTTCGTAACGTTTTACCTTCCTTGCCTGGCGACGCTGGCTTCGCTGGTCCGGGAGGTGGGCCGGAAACTCACGGCCGCCGCCGCGACGGCGCTGCTGGTCTTAGCCGTTGTCCTTAGCCTGTTGGCACGCGGTCTTCTGCGCTTGGTAATGTAGCGCCCGGCTTGAGCCGGGCACCTGCACTTGCCGGCCTAAAGACCGCCTCCGCGTCAACGCTATCGGGCACTCTTCGCCTGGCCCTGCCAGCGGGTACGCGGGTGGTCTATAATCTCACGCTGGGGCGTTCCTGATGCAGGCTGCGAACCGCCGGGTGAGCCAGGAATTCGAGCCAGCTTATCTCGGTCTCTACGAGAGTGGCGAACTCCAGCAGCGCGTAGAGCGGGCGCGCCGGCTGCTGGAATCGTGCACGGCCTGCCCGCGCAACTGCCGCGTCAATCGCTGGGCAGACAAATTCGGCGTGTGCCGAACGGGCCGCTACGCCGTGGTTTCCAGCTACGGGGCGCACTTGGGCGAAGAGGATTGCCTGCGCGGCGGGAGAGGTTCGGGCACGATTTTCATTTGCGGCTGCAACCTGCGTTGCGTTTTCTGCCAGAACTTCGACATTAGCTGGCAACTGCGCGGCACACCCACGCCGCCCGAGAAGCTTGCCCGCATGATGGTTGAGCTTCAGCGCGATGGATGCCACAACGTCAATTTTGTGACCCCCGAGCATATTGTGCCGCAGATCGTCGAAGCGCTGCCGCTGGCTGTCGAGCAGGGGCTGCGGTTACCCATCGTGTACAACACCAGCGCCTACGACTCGATGGCAAGCCTGGCGCTCATGGACGGCGTGGTCGATATCTATATGCCTGATTTCAAATACTGGGACCGTGAGTGCGCGCGGAAATACTCCCGAGCCCCCGACTACCCGGAGGTGGCGCGGCGCACGATCAAGGAGATGTTTCGCCAGGTGGGCGACCTGGTGATGGATGAACAGGGCGTGGCAAAACGAGGCTTGCTCATCCGCCACCTGGTGATGCCCGAGGGCGTGGCCGGCACGCGCGAGGTGATGAATTGGATCGCGCAGGAGCTTTCGCCTACAACCTACGTGAACGTGATGGCCCAGTACTATCCGGCGGGCAAGGTTTCGCGGCGTGAGTTTGCGGAAATCAACCGCCGGGTGACCCCCGCGGAATACGAGCGGGCGCTCAGCGACGCGTGGCACGCCGGCCTCAAGCGCCTTGACGCCCGCCGCCCGGTCTACCTCCGGATCCTCTGAATCCGGGTTCACGAACGTGTCGTTGTCTGCGGGGCGGGCAGGGTAGGCGGTGGTATAATTTTTCTGCCGCAGCGTCGAAGGCAAGGTTTGGCTTCCTTGAGGCTTTACAGGCTCGCGGACAGGAACGGCCACCTCGTTTTGGGGGAAAGGTGGCTCAACCTCTTCCTGCTTGTCTGCGTCGTCCGAGTCCCGAGCGCGTGGGCAGCCGGCTGCTCCGAAACGCCGACTGTGTTGATGGACGAGCGTACGGCCGAAACGCACCTGCTAGCCAAGAAGGACCCCGTCCTTCCTGCCCAGGTGCCGAAGCTGGCACTCCTGCGGAAGGTCAGTCTGCTGGTGACGGTGGACCGAGAGGGAACTATCTGCGAGGTAAGAGCCGTGGCCGGCCCGAAGGAACTGAGGAGGCTTGCCATCCGGACGGTGAGGAAGCACTGGCGCTACCGGCCGTTTCTTGTGGATTGGAAACCTGTGGTGGCGCGATTTCCGGTCTGGGTGAGGTTTGTTCTGCCGCAGGCTGAGCCGCGGCTGACGGCCCGCCTTGAAGGAGCGACCCTGGAGGCAGGGCGGGGGAAGGCCGCATGAAATCGCTCGAAGAGTATCTTGCCCTGGCCGCTCGAAACCATGGGCACATGTGCCCCGGCCAGGTCCTGGGCGTGCGCATGGCGATGCTGGGCCTGAAGCAGTTGGGGATCGATGACCCTGAAAAAGACCGGAAGCGGCTGCTCACCTTTGTCGAGATCGATCGCTGCGCCACAGATGCCGTGAGCTTGGTGACGGGATGCCGTCTGGGAAAGCGGGCGCTCAAATTCCTGGACTACGGCAAGGTGGCCGCCACGTTCCTGGATTTGGAGACGAACCGGGCCGTACGCATCGCGGCGCGTGACGATTCACGCGTCAAGGCCAGAGAGATGTTCCCGGAACTGACTGACCAGCGCAGGCAACAGCTCGAAGCCTACAAGGTAATGGACGACGCGGAGCTGTTCACGTTGCAGTGGGTGCGGGTGAAGCTGAAGTCCGAGGATTTGCCCGGGCGACCGCGCACGCGCGTGGCTTGCGAGCAATGCGGAGAAGGGATCAATGACAGGCGTGAGCGCCTGGTGGACGGCCGCGTCCTCTGCCGTAACTGCGCGGGTGAAAGCTACTACGAACGAGTGACCCGTGACGAGTGACGAGCCAAAGAGTGCTGGCAGCGGAATCTGGGCTCGTCACTTGTCACTCGTCACCGGTTACTGTACTTCAAATGTCTGATCAACCCATCCCCATGCCGGCCGCAACGCCGGAGCCGCCGGTCATCCGGCGCCGATATCTCCCCCTTGCCACGCTCGTCATTCTCGCGCTCAACGTCGTGGTCTTTTTTCTAATGGAGCTGAGTGGGGGTTCCAAGAATCTTGAGGTGCTGCTGGACTTTGGAGCTTCTTACGGGCCCTACATTCGACGGGGGGAGTATTGGCGGCTGGTGATGCCGATGTTCCTGCACATCGGCTTGCTGCATCTACTGGTGAACACTTACGCGCTATACATCCTGGGTCCCCTCCTGGAGCGGGTCTACGGTTACGGGCGCTTCGCCCTTCTTTATGTGGCGTGCGGGGTGGGCGGCTCCTTCCTCTCCATGACGCTTTCCCCTAACCCGGCGGCGGGAGCCTCCGGAGCGATCTTTGGGATTGCAGGCGCCATGCTGGTCACGGGCTACCTGCACCGCGAGGCGGTGCCGGGGCGTTGGGGTCGCGCGTTTGGCAGAGGCATTCTCCCCTTCATTGTGCTGAACCTGGCCCTGGGATGGTCCGTGAAAAACATCGACAACTGGGGGCACTTGGGTGGTCTGCTGACCGGCATGCTGCTTAGTGCCTTGCTTCCGCCTCCTAGGCTGGATTGGGCGTTGGGGTCGCCCGGCGAGGAACCATCGCAGGCGGCCGTGATTGTGCCCGTGGTGGTTGTAGCTCTGGCGCTGGCGGCTACAGTTGAACACCACCAGACGTCCCGGGTGATGGCTCGCCTGCTCAACGAGAGCGCGCGCCTGCGCATCGCAGGCCAAAATGAGCGGGCGCTGGAACGCGTTCGGGAGGCGGCGCGACTGGCACCGCGTGATGAACGCCCCCACGAGGAGCTGGGTTCGCTATACCTGCAACAAGGTCGAGTGGCCGAGGCGATCCGGGAATACGAGGAGGCGCGTCGCTTGAGCCCGGACTCACCGCGCGCCCAACTGGGGCTCGCTCTGGCCTACCGGCAAAAGGGCGACCTGGCAAAATCCCAGGCGATGTTTGAGGCGGTCTTTGGCAAGAATCCGGACGACGCCGAGGGCCATCGCGTGCTGGCCGACCTCTGCGCCGAACAAAAGCAGTATCCGGAGGCTATTCAGCACTACCAGGCAGCCTTAGGACTGGACCCCAACGATGCCGCTGCCCACAACAACCTGGCTTGGCTGTTGGCCACGAGCGAGGACCAACGCTTTCGGAATCCCCGCCAGGCGCTGGAGCACGCGCAGCGGGCCGTGGAGCTGAGCCAGTGGAAGGAGGCAACGTTCATCGACACCCTGGCGGAAGCCCATTATGCCAACGGGGATTTTGCTGAGGCGGTAAGAGTCCAGGGCCAAGCCCTGAAGCTCGAGCCCAAGCGCCAAGAGTTCCAGGAACACATGGCCCGCTACCGAAAGGCTGCCGGAGTGTGATATACGTCGCCTCTCGTTCCCTCGCACGTTGTGATTCCACAGCCCAGGTGAACCATGCATCTTTCCTCGCTTCCTTGCTGTGTGCGGAGCTTGTTCGCCGCACTTGTCGCGGCTCTGGCGGTACTTCTCATCCCGCTCGGCCCGCGGCGAAACATCACCGCCGCTCACCCTGAACCGCCCGGACGCCTCGACGTGCCCTTCACTTTGACGGTTCCCACGCCTCACGTCGCCTGGGGGAAGCCGTCGCCGGGCGCTCCCGTGCGCGCCTTTGTCATTCCGAGCGTCAGTGAAGGGCGAACCCTGGTCGAGCTCGCCCAGCGCATGGACCTCACCTTCGATACGGTGATGATCGATGAAGCCTGGGATGTGAACACCTGGACCGTGGGCACTGATCAGGATTATGAATCGCGGAATTACAGGCTGGTCTACAAGTACCTGGAGGAGGACCTCGGCAAGGCAACACCCTACGACGTGATTGTCCTCCCCAGCCTGCACGGCTGGAATCGCTTGCCGCCAGCGGTGAGAGAGGAAATTCGGAAGCGGGTGGAGGGCGGCACGGGGTTGGTTTTGATCCACCCGACGACGGGGATTCCGGCGCCTGATGATCCGCCCACCGAGCGTCCCATGAACGATTTTGCGCCGGACTACGAAGTCAGCCCGGGCGAGGAATTGTGGGAATTGTCGCCGCTGGTGGGGGTGCTCTCCGACCGGCTGGACCGGCGCGGCCATCGGGAGGTTCGCCCGGATGCCGTCACTGCCGGGCCGTGGACGCGGGCCGCGGAGCACTTCCTTACGGCCAACCTGCCGCTCGATGCATTCCCCACGGATGAGCTGAAGCATTACCGATATCGCCTGGGCAAGGATGCGACGGCCTTGGTGGTCGGCGCGGAGAGCGAACCCATCATCGCCACCAAGGTGTATGGAAAGGGAAGAGTCGTAGCGCTGGGCTATCTCAATACCGGCCTCTCGCCGGTGATTGACTGGAAGACTCTTGGGCAACGCGACGATCACTGGTGGGAGTACTTCTACTCGCTGTTGTGCCGCTCGATCCTCTGGGCTGCTCAGCGTGAGCCCACCCTTAGTCTGCTGCCCATGACCGTGTCCGGCGCGGCGGAACGCCGCGGCACGGTTTCGGTGCAGATCCAGAATGCCAGCTCGCTGGCGAGAGCCGAAATCATGGCCCAGGTCCGGAACGAGTGGGGAGAGACCGAAGGCAGTGTTGGCCGCTCCCTCGAGCTCAAGCGCGGGGTCAACGCCACCACACTCGAACTGCCCACGCGCTTGTCTGCCGGCCGCCATCACGTGGACGTCATTCTGCAAGCCGAAGGGAAGCATTACGACTGGGGCAGCGTCTCTTTCGCCGTCGATAAACCCGACGAGATTGTCGCTCTCTCAACCGAGCGCTCCTTCTATACGCTGGGCGACAAGATCCAGGCGAACTTCGCTACGCGCACAGGGAAGCCGGGACAATGCCTGGTGGGGTTGTGGGACAACCGTGGTCGTCTGATTGGGCGCCAGCTTTCTGGCGGCTCGGAGGGAAGCGCCTCGGCGGCGAGTGCCAGCGTGGAGGTCGGGAACTACTCCACCAACATCGGGTGGCTGCGGGTCACCCTCCTCGACGCGGAGGGAAGGAAGATCGACCGGAAAGAAGTCCGGGTGAATTTTGCCAGCCGCGACCGCGATTTCGGCGCGTACGAATTCATCATGCCTTGGCACGGACCGCCCACTTACCAGCCGTGGACTCCGACGCTCGACGAGCAGTTCCGCAAAGTTGGCGTCAGCGTAGTGGAAGACCCCGAGCGGAATTTCCGACTGATCAGGGAAGTCCGCACTCCGGGCTTCGGTGTTTATTGGCACTACCGGCAGAAGTACCTGGAGCAAAAGGACAAGTTCCTGG
>Ga0315285_10003824_pt1 | contig 15653 bp, 12 predicted proteins | sample YL17G09_36_MG_FD_203698 | JGI IMG/M metagenome (GOLD analysis project Ga0315285, IMG submission 203698) | Sediment microbial communities from Yellowstone Lake, YNP, Wyoming, USA - YL17G09_36 | ecosystem: Environmental > Aquatic > Freshwater > Lake > Sediment | place: USA: Wyoming | collected...
TCCCATTACGTTTGCGTGCAGCCATGGTGCCGGTTGTTAACATTGGCTCATACCTGGGCTGGATCCTGATCATGGTTGGTTTGTTCCTGAACATGGTGAATCTGGCCTGGTTGGGTGTGCTTGCCTTCTCTGCCGGCGCGGTCTTTGCCCTGGCAACCATACCGGTCGAATTGAACGCCTCCGCTCGTGCCCGCCAGCTGCTGGCTGCCTCCGGTTTGATCGTTACCGAGGAAGAGAGGCGGGGTGTGAACAGCGTACTGAACGCTGCCGCCCTGACTTACGTCGCCAGTTTATTAACCGCGATCCTGCAGCTGTTGTACTTTGTCAGCATGGTAGGTGGTCTGGGTGGACGCCGCCGGAGTTGAAAATATCTTTCCAACCGAGCCTCCCGCTGGTTGAACCGGCGGGAGACTTTTTTGTGTATAATGCCACATCATGCGTAAATTCATCATCGTATTTGTCTTCTTCCTGGGGATTGCATTTGTCATACTCAGTTTTTCAGAATTACAGAATGTTGTTGACACTCTGCAGCACGGCAATCTATGGTTTATAGCGCTGGCTTTTCTGGTTGAGACCCTATGGCTCTTCAATATAGGGCTGACCTTTCGCACCTTGTACCGTCTTCTCGGTCTCGAAGCAGACGGTTTTCACCTGGCCGTTGTAGCAACTGCGGCTAATTTTGTCAACGTGATTGCTCCCAGCGCCGGGATGGGGGGGATCGCCGTCTTCATAAATGACAGGAAACAGGGCAATCACCCGCCGGGAAAGGTGACTGTTGCGGGTGCCCTTTTTGTGCTCTTTGACTACCTGGCTTTTCTGTGTGTACTGGCTCTGGGTTTGATCGTTCTGATACGGCGCAACAACCTGAACGCCGGTGAGATCACAGCCTCATTGATCCTGTTGGTCATTGCCTCGATCCTGGCATTCCTGCTCTATCTTGGCTCTCGTTCTGCAGATGCGCTGGGAAATGCCCTGGCCTGGATAGCCCTCCTGGCGAACCGCCTGATGCGCCCGTTCATTCACCGTGAGTACTTGAGCGAAGAGCGCGCTCACTCCTTTGCATCCGAGGTCGCCGGCGGCTTGATCGAATTACGCGGGCAGCCGAAGAAGTTGATCGTTCCGATACTGCTTTCATTGAATAATAAGGCGCTGCTGATCTGTGTTTTATTGTTGGTATTCCTGGCGTTTAAAGTCCCCTTCTCCGCCGGTACACTGATTGGGGGCTTTGCCATTGGATACCTGTTCTTGATCGTATCGCCGACGCCGTCCGGCATCGGTGTCGTTGAGGGGGTGCTCGCCCTGGCATTGAACTCATTGCGCGTACCCTGGAGCCAAGCTGTCATCATCACCCTGGCGTATCGCGGTGTCACCCTCTGGTTTCCGCTGGCTTTGGGAGCGTTGGCTTTCCGCAGGCTGCACCTAGAAAACCAGCGTGAAACCTTTCCTTAGTGCATTTCCGGGCGTTTATAACACTTTACTGCTGCCAGTGAGTCAGATCATTCCTGCCGTTTCAGGTGGATATAAAAACCGGGGATGATCCAGAGATCTGCTCTTCAGGTCACGGAAGCGATGCCCATGAATTGACGATGGGCAGGAACAGGGGGTTGAAAGGATTGTAGACTGGTTGGTAACGTTTGCTTCCCAGATAAAGGATCAAACCTTTTTCATCCCACGCGCAGTCATACCAAGCGTAGATCGTCCAGCTCCAGCCTCGCTTATCAAATAATGAAACCTGGTCAGTGATGTATCTGTTCATCCCGGGCAGCCAGCGCGTGCCGCCCCACTCACCCACCAGAATTGGCACGTCGTGTTTGTTTTGGAAAGTATCAACTGGTGCCAGCCAGCTGTCCAGCGTGCTCTTATTCACATATTCCCCATGAAAAATGCCCGGGTAGCTCTGGTATGGCGGGTCCTGGAATGTGTAAGCATAAGGTTCGTAAGTATGCAGGGAGTAAATGACGTTATTGTCATTGAATTTTGCCAGCTTGATAAATCCACCCATCCCGCCCCAATTGACCGGTTCAATGATGATCGGCCGTTCCGGATCAACTGCTCGAATGGTCTGGATGAAACTCGCTGCCAGGGGATTCCATTTGGCTGAAGCCTTCGGATAGGGTGATTCCTCGTGGAATAGAAAATGATCCAGGCATGGCTCAACCAGCGGTTCCCAGGCGATGATCTCGTCACGTCCCTTGAACCGGGTTACCATGTCCTGCAACATATTCCGATAAGCCTGCTGCGCTGTGTTATTGGTATACAGGGTGGTGATGACGTCAGAGTCTGCGATCCCAGGAATCATGGCGTTGGTACCAGGTCCATTCCGCACCGAAAGGACCGCATACAGCCCGGCATCCCGGATGTTATCAAGCGCCCTGGTCACAAGCGCATATTGAGCCTCTACTGGTTTGTATGGCGGTTTGATCGTCCAGGCGAACTGAAATTCCAGCACCACCACATGCACACCCAGTTCCCGCAAGAGGCGCAAGCTGTTCCGACTGGGAATGGGTGGATATTCATACTCCTCATGACCGCCAAAACCAATTTCGATTACCGCACCCCGTACCGGATATGACTTCCACTCACCTGCAGTATGCGGAGGTGTCCAGCCGCCGCCCGGGACAGCCGCCACATTCAGGCTCACATTATCAAACCAGATCTGACCGCCGGCATTGGCAGGGGAGATCAACTGTACATCGAAGCGAACATACGACTTGGCCGGATTGACCAGGACCTGCGCTGCCTGCCACCCGTGAGTACCGCTTTGAGGTTTGATATTCCATGCCTGCCTGGTCTGATCCCAATAGGTGATGGTCAATTGAGCACGGAAATCCTCCCCCGCATTCACGGTTTTATACCACATGCGGAAGGTGATCTTTTCGTCCTTGTTGCCGTCGATGTTCCGATTGAAAAGGATTTTCTTGCCGGCAGTGCTGCTGGAAACCAGGTGTACAGAACATGCACCCAGGTGAGCCTGGTCGCAAACCCAGCCATCCTGGCTGGAGAGGTTGGTCCCTGTCCAGTGGTCGGGCAGGTTGTCCCCATTGTTGTTTTCTTCGAAAGATGAATTGAAAACCAGTTGGGCAGCCATGGCAATCCCGGCAGCAGAGTCGTTTGTTTGGGCTGGAACATACCCTACAGACTGGAAAATGAGTCCGGTAATGAATACAAAGCCAATAGTTCTCGATCTCATGGTCACCTCGTATTACACGCTCAGTGGGGATTTGTTATGTCTGACTCCGGAGAAGGCAAGGAATACCAACCAGAGCTGGTTGATAACCGCCTGCGAATAAGATATCGCAGTTTATTCACTTTAATATTATATGTATGATCCCCATAAACTTCAAGAGCAAATTTAGGACTTGTTTTCACGGCGAAAAGCCCAATTGGTACATTAAAATTGATCGTGCAAGGACTGGATCTCTTATAACTATTACCCGCTGGACATGGTTCATCTTTTTGGTACGAGACGATAGATCCCTCCCTCTTCGTTCTCTATAATTGTGATCAACTTCGCGATGGATTTAAGCTCCTCCGGGCGATAAACATGCTCATAGGTATTCGGTTCTATCCAGACCAGGTAAACATCCAGGTCTGATGAGAATAATTCAGGTCCGTACCGCTCCAATGGCAGGACCTGGGTGTGATAAAGGCTTGCGTATTTCCTCGGGGAAGGCAGGCAGGGCTGCCAGGTATGAAAAGCCACCCCGGCCGGGTAATTGCTGAAAGTGACAAATTCTGATGCCGGTCGGTGGTCCTTCCAATAGCGGATGATCGAATTTTCATTCCATGACTGCGTGTTATATATGTTTTCTACAGCAATACCGTTCAAGGTTGAGCTTTTAACCATTCCAATGCTCGTGCCAAGAGAGCGGAGAGCAATGATGGCAATCAACCCCAAACTGGCGAGGATCGATCCGAGATAAACGATACGGGGCGCTTTTTCACGGACGATCCGCAGGTTTTGATCAAATGCCAGCAGCAGGATAAGGATCAATGGAAGATAAACTGGCAGCAGGAAGCGTCCCCGCAACTTGTTGAAGTAGACGAAGCTCGCCGCCCCAAATAAAGTCACCGTGTAGACCAGAGCATATGCGAGGCTTGGAAAAGTGTATTCATTAAAGACTTTATGTTTGATCGATGCCAATAATAGAAATAGTATCAACGCGGCGATGATCACCCATAGGATTCCGATATAACGCCAAAGATTTTCATCCACAGCTGGTTTGTTTATAAACCATTCCAGTATTTCACGTGAAAAGGTTTCAAGGTTTTCCCGCAGCGTGAGCGGTGCGCGCCTGATCTCCGGCGCCAGGCGGTTTGTCCAGGTCATCCATGCCAGGGCCGGGAGAGCGCCGAGTGCCACCGGTATGCTATTCCATAACCTCCTTGCCAGGTTTCCCGGTGTATAGACCATCACAACCAGGCAGCCTGCTGCGATGACCGTGATCCCGATGTACCGCTGCAGCATCGCCAGGGCACCAACGAGAGCGAATCCCAGGACAGTGCGGTTTTTGGGTTCCTTTTTATATCTCCCCGCCAGCAACGCAAAAATGAGGATAAAGAGCAGGAAAAGGTAATCCGACTCTACCATCTGGAAGGTCAACAGCAGTACGGGTCCGCTGTCGAACAAAAAGCAGCCCAGGAAAGCAAAAAGGAAATGATGCGGGAATATTTTTAGGAACAGGACCGAGACCAGAAATGAGACCAATATGTACGTGGCAAACTGTACCACCTGTGTTGTTGAAAACATATCCAGGCCTGTGAGTATCCTTGCAGCAGCCAGGATGATGGGGTAGAGCGGCGGCCAGTATGCGAAGAGCGAACCATCGAAGGTGATAAACCCCCTGCCCTGTGAAAGGTTGAGCCCCGTGTACATATATTGCATAGAATCTGTGGAAACCCCCATTCCATATTTTGATATGCTCACCCACAGCACCACTCCCCAAAGCAGGTGGAACGTCATCAGCAGGGCTAATTTTATTTTTTCAGGACCCTTCATTCCGTACCTCGAATTGTTTCACAGGGGAACTTTCTGAAAGTGAGCGATTCTCCTTACTTGCGAGGGATGCATAAGCACCTGGATCTTAATCTTATGGTCAATCAAAGACAGAGTTCAAACTCTCCAGATGCCAGGATCTTAGCAGTCGACCTTCAAATCCAGGAATAAGTGAATCCCTGGATACTCCCTTGAAGGTTGGTAATTGTAACATCCATCGCTGTTTGCCTGTTTTTCTCACCCTTTATGGTAAATTGTGTCTCCACCTTTTTTTGGGATTTTCTCTCTGTGACAGTGAATAGCGGTAAAATCCTATCCAGTCACACGACACCTAGAAAAATGGATAACCTGGATACTGCCTCAACCCTCGACCGTCTTCTGGCGCACTGGCGTTCGGACCCCGATACCGCCCCCAACCTCCCGGTCTGGCGCACCCTGCCGCCCCGCCCTGCCGACTTGCGCCCCTTACCCCCTGACCTGCCCCCTGCGTTGGCCCAGGCGTTGACCGCCCAGGGTTTCACCAGGCTGTACTCACACCAGGCTTCAGCCTGGACCCATGCCCGCCTGGGTGAAAACCTGGTACTGGCGACCGGCACCGCCAGCGGCAAGACCCTGGCTTACAACCTGCCGGTCCTGGCAACCCTGCTCGAGGAGCCTGATGCCAGGGCTTTATATCTTTTCCCCACCAAGGCGCTCGCCCAGGACCAGCTGGCTGCGCTCAATTTATTCCAGGCTGCGCTTAATAATCTGCCATCCGCCATCTATAACGGTGATACACCCCAGTCCGCACGGCTCGTGATCAGGAGCAAAGCCCGCATCCTCCTCTCCAATCCCGACATGCTCCATACCGGCATCCTGCCGCACCACACCAACTGGGTTGACTTCTTCCGCAACCTGCGCTACGTGGTCATAGATGAGATGCACACCTACCGCGGGGTGTTCGGTTCGCATGTTGCCAATGTGATCCGGCGCCTGAAGCGCGTAGCGCTCTTCCATGGTGCCCATCCCCGCTTCATCCTGGCTTCTGCCACCATCGGCAATCCGGCTGAGCTGGCCGGGCATCTCATAGAAGAGCCGGTTACCCTGATCGATACGAATGGTTCAGCGCACGGTGAACGTCACTTTCTCATCTTCAACCCGCCAGTGGTCGACCAGGCACTGGGCATTCGCAAGTCGGCGCTTATGGAAGGGGTGCGCCTAGCACAGAATTTGCTGGCGCAGGGCGTACAGAGCGTGGTATTTGCCCGCTCGCGCCGTTCAGTAGAGATCATTCTCCGCTACCTGCAGGGATCGCTGGAGCAGGCTTCCCGAACGCCTCCTTCCCTCTCATCCGATTCCCCGGTCCGTGGTTACCGCAGCGGCTATCTCCCCTCCCAGCGTCGTGAGATCGAGAAAGGGCTGCGCGATGGTACCGTCCACCTGGTCGTCGCCACCACTGCCCTCGAGCTCGGCATCGACATCGGCGGGCTGGGAGCGGCGCTCCTGGTCGGTTACCCTGGGACGATCGCCTCCACCTGGCAACAAGCCGGGCGGGCAGGCCGTGGTGATGATCCCGCCGCGGCTGTTCTGGTTGCCACCGCCTCACCCCTCGACCAGTTCCTGGCTCACCATCCCGAATATTTTTTCGCCCGCTCCCCCGAGCATGCCCTGGTCAACCCTGACCACCTGCTCATCCTGCTCAACCACCTGCGCTGCGCCGCCTTCGAGCTGCCCTTCCAGGCGGGCGAAGGCTTTGGTCGTTTACCCGCCGATAGGCTGAGGGAGTTCCTCGACTTTCTGGTCAGCAGCGGTGAGATGCATGCCTCCAGCGATAAATATTTCTGGATGGCGGACGCCTATCCCGCAGCAGCCGTCTCGCTGCGTTCAGCCACGCCTGAAAATGTCGTGCTTCAGGTTGCTGGTGGCGAACGTCCTTTTACCCTGGGTGAGGTTGACCTTGCCTCCGCCCCCTGGATGGTGCACCCGCACGCCGTCTATCTGCATGAAGGGCAGCAGTACTACGTACAGGAGCTCGATCTCGAGACCAGGGCAGCCACCCTCATCCCTGTCGCTCTGGATTACTATACTGAGCCGCAGCGCCAGACAGAGATCACGCTGCTTGCCACGCTTGATACCGCCCCCATTCCTGGCGGTGAAAAAGCATTTGGTGAGCTGCAGGTCAGCGCACGGGTTACTGGCTTCCGCAAGCGGGGGTGGCTGACCGGTGAGAACCTGGGAGAGGAGCTGCTCGATCTGCCTCCCACCGAGTTCCAGACCACTGGTTACTGGCTTGCCCTCTCCGATCAAATGGTTGAGATGCTGCGCCAGGCAGGAACCTGGACCAATGACCCCAATCAATATGGTCCTGGGTGGACGCAGCTGAAGGACCGTGTCCGCCTGCGTGACGGCTACCGCTGCCAGGTCTGCGGATTGCCCGAGGACGACCGCCAGCATGATGTGCACCACAAGGTGCCGTTCCGCACGTTCAAGACCCGGGATGGGACTCCCGACCCCTCGCAGGCCAACCGCCTGGATAACCTGGTGACGCTCTGCCATGCCTGCCACCGCAGAGCCGAAACAAGCATCCGCATGCGCAGCGGTCTGGCAGGACTGGCGACGGTGCTGGGCCAGCTCGCCCCCCTCTTTCTGATGTGTGACCGGGCAGACCTGGGCGTTCAGGCTGAGCCGCAGGCTCCCTTTGCCGGCGGCAGACCCGCCGTGGTGATATTCGACGAGGTCCCGGCCGGGATCGGCTTCAGTCAGAGATTGTTCGAGATCCACGATGAGCTGCTGCTGCGTGCGCTGGAACTGGTGCAGGAATGTGAATGCGAGGATGGCTGTCCCTCCTGCGTCGGTCCTGCCGGGGAGAGGGGGGTGGGAGGCAAGAGCGTGACGATAGAAATATTGAAGCATTTGACCTGACAGCACTTTTCCCGAGACGAGACTTCCGAAGTTTCTAAAACTTCGGAAGTCTGAGTCAAGTCTGTGTCTGCGTGTCAGTCTTAATCCTCCAAATCCTGCAAGTATTTTCTAAAATCTTCAGGCAGATTCCTCGTCTTGATGTATTCCATCACTAACGTCTTGTATTCTTCCGCCGTTCCAAAGTTATCTTGAATAAACGCGCGGTCTACCAGCGTCCCCTCGCGCAGACCCATCCACTCGAGATAATTGGAGGGCTCCCAATCTTCGGGTAAAGCGACCAGGCCATCCTTGACAGGGTTGGCGTGGATCACCGCAAAGGGAAAATCAAGGCTGTTGTTGTTCCGGATACCAAAAGAAAACAGTCTTGCCCATTGTCGACAAGACTGTTGAGAAAGGCTCACAGATATTCACAGACGAGTATCAAGTTTATAACCGATTAACTCGTATAGGATATAACCACGATAGGATTCTGCACTCTTAAAAGATATATGTCATCGGCAACGTACACACAAATACTATTGAGGGATTTTGGTCACTCTGCAAGAATGGCGTCCGAGGCGTGTTTCACTCCGTCAGCCCGAAATACCTTCAAGCCTATATGAACGAATACGCTTTTCGATACAATCATCAGAATGATGAAACTCCGATTTTCTTCACTTTTTTGAAGAGCGTTGGACTCGCACCGGGCGCGCAATTTTCTTAAGGATATTCTCAAATTCCTCTTTCGTTAAATCATCTGTTTGTTCTGTTATCTCATCTTCGCGCTCAAGTTCGTCTGTTGTAATACATTGACTTACTAAACCGGGAACACGAGAGTTAATGTTTTTGCTGTAAAAGGGCGGGACGAAGAACGCTCCTTCCGCTATTTTTTTTACAGTCATTTCGCGCCTCCTTTCAAGAAGAATTCTCGTAATGATTGATTAAGTTTGGCATTTTCTATGTTAATAGATTTAACCTCATCTTCCGATAATTCTTTATAACCCTCCTTGGGTGTAATTATAGCCATGCGTATACGGCCACCAACCTTTGTTTCTTGGGACGCCGTCTCGCTAATCAAATATTCTGCAAGAGCCTTTGCGCGTTCAGCTGATATAGACGGATCTTAATACCGATGACCAAGATAAACGGCGTATTGTGGTATTCCTGCTAAAGAAGGATATGCGCCCATAAGCATCGGAGCGAAGTTATGAGTACTGTCCAAAAGGTAAATCATAGGTTCTGGATTGGCAGTGTCAGCATATCTATAACCTGCTAATATAATTAAAACGCCTGGGCGCTTATCTGGAGGAATATTGCCAAACCACTTGTTATAAAGTTCCGCCGATTCCTTTGAAACAGTATTCATTACATAATCAACTGGCATAGGCTTATCGAGGCCTTTCTTTCTATATTCATCAAGAAGCGCGGCACCTAATTCACTTGCGCCGGCAAGACCAAAACCGCAAAGACCCAATTGGTATAGTTTGGTTTGGTTATCGTTGATTGCGGTTAGGCCTCGCGGATCTCCCATCATTCCGCGACTATCTGCCGCCAAGATAATCGCATGATCCGCTTTCATCCCAACTATTAGAGTCATCGTATACCCCTTTGATTGAATATGTCTGACGTTTTCTTACACTCATTATATACCAATGGAAAGGGTATTTACATAGCAATTTTGTAATATAAAATAACTTTATGGCTTTAGTGTAGGAAATGAGAAATTTTTGCATGGCAAGGGAAACTTGCCTGGAGACTAAGACTTCCGAAGCCTGGGGCAGGGCTTTCACCCTCACCAAAATATGATAATGCGTGGGTAACAGGCAATACGCCAGCACATCCACCATCCCGCGCAGGTATTTCTTTATGCCGCGCAGAAAGTATAAATAATTATCACGCTCGAAGAACACCGCCTGCCGGTTGTTGCCGCGATGGTAGAAGTGATAGGTTTGTTCGGGTAAAAAAGGGATTTCTCTGCGGGGCATTGGGGTCCTCTCAGACATCCGAAGTCTCAGAGACTTCACTAATCTCCACCAGGTCGGCTTCTTCCAGTTTTTTGAGATGGTGTCGCACCCGGGCTGGATGCTAGCCAAGCATATGACCGATGTGGGTCAGGGTGGCAGGTTTTACCATTAGCCAGCGCAGAGTTCCTGTGACAGATCAGTCTATATAAGACCGGGTTGGGATGATTTTCATGTGTATTTGCTGAAATTCTCACCAGGAATACTGGATCCCGAATGGATTTGCTCAATAATATATTTGTAATGGGTACGGCCTCAGACTTGGGACGTCTAAGAAATCACCAATAATAAAATACCTATGAGAAAATGTTGGGGAATAATTCCTAAAATCCTTCTCATAATAAATAGAGTTATAATTGGAGTCCTATTTATTCAATTAATTCCAATAGGGGAGGACTTGATGTCGAATAATAGTATATTCATTGATTTACCAAACTTTTATAGTCGCTTTATTGATTCAGGAATCGATAAACGAAAGAATTTGAGAGACTATTTTCTATATTGGTTAGATTTAGATATGATGGTAAAAGAATTAACAGAAAAATACTCTGGGATTTGGGTATTTTACTCTGGTGAAAGAATCGGCCCTTCAAACGAGCGTATTGTGGGTGATCTATTGCAAAAATATATCAAGCGTATTAATTCTCTTGAAGGGGTGACTGCGAAAGATGTGAATATACCTGGAGAGCAAAGAGAACCTATAAAAGTCAAATGCAACAATTGTGGACATGAGAATGTTTCCGAATTCATTTCTGAGAAAGGTGTTGATGCATCAATTACTGTTCATTTATTCGATACAATGGACTCATGGGATACTGCTTTCTTGCTTTCAGGGGACGCTGACTTTGTTCCTGCCGTGGCTTCTTTGCGTCGAAGAGGAAAGATTGTAAGAGGAGTTGGATTCCATGATGCTTCCTTTGCTCTAGTACGAGAATGCTATGATTACATAAATATTGTAGATACTTATCTTAAACAAGATTATCTAATATATTCACTTTTCAAGGAATATGGAATAATCCAAAATTGGTTAAACAGCGCTATAGTATTAACTGAACAGAACAACGAATCGAAAGAGGTTTATCTAGAGATGAATTTGGGAAGTGAAAGATTTTTGGGGAGCCAAAAATCGGGTACTTATTGTGTTGATTTGAGATGTATTGGTCCGGTTGATTTGACAAGTCGTTCTGAGACAATCAAAGATTTGAAAAGTAGATACAATGAATTTATTACAGAACAAACGAACAGGGAAGGGAAATTATTCGGTTATTACATTATCAATATTGAATCCTATACCCTTGGAAGCCTTAATCGGAGAGTAGAATCTTTCCTTAATGCAATTGAAGGTAAAAAAATAATTGATATTGGTGAAAATATAACCTGTAAGGTAGAATTTATGTTGAACGAGAAAACAGGGAAATTAAACCCTATTGAAGAGAGTAATTAGAAAATTATATAAAGATAGTTTTCAAGCTGAGACGTAGTGGGAGTTGTCCGTGCTGGATCAGGTGTTTAAGGGAGAATTTTAACCATGAAATCTTTAAAATTTAGTTTGCTCGATAACGCAATGGATTCGTTACGACAAGGTGTTGGGTTCGCGCTTAAAGAAGAACCAACAAAGAGAGATTTAAAATTGTCGATCCTGCTTCTTGCTCAAGCTGTTGAGTTATTGCTGAAGGAGCGGCTGAAAAGAGAACATTGGTCTTTAGTTTTCAAGGACATTGAACAAGCTGGGAATTCTGATGCCAACACCGTGACAATTACCGATGCTATAAAGCGACTCGAACAAATAGCCCATGTTACGTTTGAGCCTGGAGAACAGGATACGATTTCGAAGTTTTCCGTCATTCGAAATCGTATACAACATTATGAAATTGACATAACTATTGAAGAAGTAATAGGAAAAGCGCATTCTGCAATTGCTCTGATAACCCGTTTTCTTAAGGATGAATTTGACGGGGATATTCGTGACTATCTCGACGAGGATGATGTTCAAAGACTTCTAGACGTAGATGAGGCATTGGAGCATGTAAAGGAAATAGCAAGGCAGAATATTAAAAAAATAAAGAAGGAAAATGAACCGATAAAGGCATCAGACCGGATGATTTGGAAGTTTGATGTACTTGATTGTCCTCAATGTTGGCAGGAGTTTTATATTTTCTCGCCCGACGCACATATATCCCAATGCCAGTTGTGTAAGTATGATGGCGGTTTCATCGTTTGCGCACGGTGCGGTTATCAGGCGCCTTCAGGTTCTTGGGATTTTCATAGTGAAGGTGCAGACTTTGCTATGTGTAACAATTGTTGGGGAGATATTGTGAATAAGCCTTGATCGGCGAGGGTCTCCTAGCCCCGCCGTGACTGCGACCGCAAGTCCTTTCCACGAGGACTTCACCAAACCCTTCAAGACATCATTGCAAGCTTTCCCTCTCCCAAGGCGTATTTGTATTTAGCCGACCTCCCTTGGATAATTATACAATGCGCTGGATGAGACGATCCACTTGATGGGCGAGGTGGATGCGGCGATTGAGGCTCATGGCGGATTGTCGATAAAGTAATAAAACTATCAGAATGTCGTTAAATCCCTCTAGAGGTAACGACCAGCAATGATTGTAGAATAACCCTGATAAATATAGATTATGATAGGAATAAATATTTAATTGAATCAAGAGAGACCTTTATTTGTTATCTCTGATAAAGAAAGGTAATCCCATGAGATTCTCTTCTTTCTTTTTATTATTAACCAGCCTTGTTATTCTTTTAACAGCCTGTGATAATTCAGGCCAAAATTATATTTGCTTGGAGCAAACTCAGTCAGCGTGTCCCACATTCTCATGTTTAACAAACACGCCATTAACAACTCAAATACCTAAGCCAACGAAAACACCTGTTCCATTTATGGGAATAAACATTGATATTCTCAAGTCTGCTTTTGAGTCAAAAGGCTTTAAGTTTGCTCCTACAGCATATTATGATGGCATTCAGTATGAGAATGGTAGATACAATGGATTAACTGCTATGATTCGTTTTAATGGAAAGTCACAAGTGTTATTTGAAGTAGAAATGACACTATTTCCCGCATATATGGACGAAAATAGCCCAAATTTTAGTGATTTAATTGACATTGTTGCTCCAGATTGGAAAGAAGCATATTTTTGGTTATCCGATGGTGAAGTAGCAAACCTAGCTTTAGAAAGAGAAGCTATCACAATAACAGGTTCTTTCAAGGTTAGATACCGTATTGTTTATAATCCCGAAAGTGAAGATCCTCAATTTTTTAATTTTTCTATACTAACTTTCGAATCTATGAATAAATAGAATTAATTTGAAGGTCTTTTGTCAAACTTCCAAGATTTGTATTACTGGATAAAAAGGAGATAAAGAAAATGTACAATCTCACTTATGACCAACTAGGAAATATCAGTTTATTAATCAGCGTCATAATTTCTGTTATTGTAATCTTTTTACTTGCAATTCAAATATGAAAAAATACTATCATTATTAGAGCACAATTTTGGCTTGAATTAGAGAAAATGTTCGCAGTACACGACAAAGTTCATATAAAACTACGTCCTGGTGGAGAATGGTCGAATTCAAAGTCGGGGCCTAAAAATTCATTTGAATGGGCAGAATTGGAAGACTATATGGATTTATTTGAGCATTGTGAGATTCTTCTAAAGAAGAAATTAATTGATGAAGATACATTCAAATCAATTTTCTCCTACCGTCTTCAAAATATAATAGCTAATAATACAATAGTTGGGGCAAAGCTTGTTTGTGAGAAATATTATTGGGGTGATTTTATCAAACTACTAAAACGGTTAAATATTCAATTACCAATAAATAAGGTTATATAGAAAATCATATAAAAGAGGAAATCTTGTCTAAAGGTGCCCCTTAAACTAGGAATATCTGTTCAACTATCACATTTACAATTACATATAAACCAACAACCTAATCGATGAGGGTCTCAGGAATCCGTTGAAAAATGTAAAAACTCTTTCTATAATCAAATATCGCGAAGCATACCTTTATTAATCCTCCAAAGTAATTTTAAATAACGTTTTTTCGAAGTCTTTGTTCATGCTTAATAAGGAACAAGAAAATGTTCGATAACGATAAAATCCCTGAAGGATATTCGTTCTCAATTCCAGAATTTCCACCCACAGGTAGCAAGGCATTAAAAGCACAAGAAGCAGAGGAATATCTTCTTAATAAAATAAAAAGCCATGAGCAAGATTTGAAAAATGCAAAATTGGATCTCATAATCTTTTATCAGAAAGTTAGGCGTTTTGAGCCTGCCCTTGAGATAATAAAAGAGTTGCTGAATATGGCTGAAAACAATGAGGAAAAAGCACATTATTACTTAACCTTTGGTCAATTCATGGAAGAAGAGGAAAATTTTGCTGCGGCAGTAGAGTACTATACTCAAGCCAGTTTGATTGGGCAATCAAATACCGAGATGCGATACTTCATTAATAACAACCTAGGCTATTCCTTAAACAAGCTGGGGAAATTTGAAGAGGGAGAAAAGTATTGCAGGAAAGCGATAGAGATCAATCCCAGGCGTAATAATGCTTATAAGAATTTAGGGATTTCTCTCGAAGGGCAGTGTCATTATGAAGAAGCTGCATATTATTATGTCCAGGCTACCAAAATAGAATCAATTGACCCTCGGGCAACAGGACATCTGCAAGATTTACTTGAGAGGCATCCTGAAATACTAGAAAAGAATCCTGGTTTGAGCAAGGATTTGGAGAATTGTCAAAAAGCTGTAAAATTTGCACAAAAGTCCGTAAGCAAAATGCGTGATGATTGGAAGGTCCAAAATAAAGACAGAATGAATTGAAATTAAGCGATATCTATATATTTGTGCACAGTCCAGTGGCAAAAAATGATCACTTTTCTCAATTATTGCGGCTTATGTCTAACAAATCGCATAAAGATATCGGTTAGTAAAATAAATTCTGGTCATATGCCAACCCCATCGCACATTGTACTTTTTCAAATTCTGTGAAAGGGAGATATCTAGCTTCGGTCTCAATGCCATCGTTTTAACCGAAATAGAGCTTTTATTTCAAATTCACTGGCGTATCATGCCCAGTTGCTGTCCGGGGTGAAAGACTTCAGCTGGGACATTGCAACAAAGCCCAGTTTCCCACCAATAAAAGTGTTCTTATATAAATCTTAATCGGCATGAGTCTCCTGACCCCACTGGGACTGTGACCGCAAGCTTATCCCGAGGTGCTATCCTAAAAGAATGAAATTGTCATGCTGAACTTAGTGAAGCATAAATATAATAATTAGGAGACTCTTCGCTTCGCTCAGAGTGACAAAGACATCTTGGACAGCCCCTGCGTCTGCATTACCTGTCGTCATCTCCACCAACCGGTTCCCCCATGGCTATGCAAAGAGGCTGCCCCGCTTCGGGGACAGCCTCTCTCAAAGGATATACTCAGGATGCCTGTTGAACCGTAAAAATGTCCTGCCGCTTACCTCACCAGCTTGTCATGCCATCTAATCACCTGGCACCAGCACCAGGTACGCCTCGGCGCTGTTGACGATCGCCTGCTCAATGAAAGCTGCTTGCGTATCAAAATGTTCTTTGGCAATGGGCGTGAATTTATTGGTAAAACAGGTTTCGCATACAAAAACATCGCTACGCTGTTCGCTCAGATTGTCCAGATTCATACCCAGGTTGTGAAAGATAAAAAGATCTGTCCTCTCATAAGCCATGAATATGACCGAATCCCAACTGG
>Ga0315285_10003825_pt1 | contig 15653 bp, 10 predicted proteins | sample YL17G09_36_MG_FD_203698 | JGI IMG/M metagenome (GOLD analysis project Ga0315285, IMG submission 203698) | Sediment microbial communities from Yellowstone Lake, YNP, Wyoming, USA - YL17G09_36 | ecosystem: Environmental > Aquatic > Freshwater > Lake > Sediment | place: USA: Wyoming | collected...
GAGAATTCCGAAGAAGCGCTCCAGGCTTCCCATGAGAGCTCTGTGCACCATGTAAGGCCGGCGCTCCTTGCCGTCATCGCCGATGAACGTCATATCGAACCGCTCCGGCAGGGTGAAATCGAACTGGATGGTGGAGCATTGCCATGCCCGTCCTAGGACATCCTTGATCTTTATATCTATCTTGGGACCGTAAAATACCGCCTCGCCCTCTTTGCGTTCGTGCGACAGGTTCCGCGCTTCCAGTGCTTTGATCAGAGAAGCCTCCGCCTGCTGCCACATGTCGTCGCTGCCGGCATACTTGCCCGGGTTTTGCGGATCGCGCACGCTCAGTTCCATCTTGTAGTCTTCGAAACCGAAGGCGCGCAATATGCTGAGGCAGAAGTCGAGAACGCGCTGAATCTCGCCCTCGATCTGCTCCGGCGTGCAGATGATGTGCGCGTCGTCCTGGGTGAAGCCGCGCACCCGCAGCAGGCCGTGCAGCGTACCGCTTCGTTCGTAGCGATACACCGTCCCCAGCTCAGCCCAGCGCAGCGGCAGCTCGCGGTAGGAGCGCAGTTTCGTCTTGTAGATCATGATGTGGAACGGGCAGTTCATGGGCTTGATGTAGTAATCCTGCTCGTCTATCTGCATGGGAGAGTACATGCTGTCCTTGTAGAATCCCAGGTGGCCTGAGGTCTCCCACAGTTGCGCCTTGCCAATGTGCGGGGTGAATACTATATCGTAGCCGCTTTCCAGGTGCCGCTTGCGCCAGTAATCCTCTATCAGCACTCGTATCAGGCCGCCCTTGGGATGCCAGTAGGCCAGTCCGGCCCCGGCTTCCTCATGGAAACTGACCAGGTCCAGCTGCTTGATCAGCCGGCGATGGTCGCGAGCCTCGATCTCGGCCAGCTTCTTGATGTGCTCGTCCAGCTCGGCCTGCGTCTCGAAGGCGGCGCCGTAGATCCGTTGCAGCATGGGGCGCTTCTCGTCGCCGCGCCAGTATGCGCCGGCGATGTTCAACAGCTTGAACGCCTTCACCTCTCCGGTCGATTTAACGTGCGGTCCGCGGCACAGGTCTGTGAATTGCCCCTGACGGTAGATGCCCACGCGCTCTTCCTGTATCTCATCGATGAGCTCAAGCTTGTACGGCTGGCTGACGAAGATACGCCGCGCATCGTCCTTGCTCGCTTCTTCGTAAGTGAAAGGTGTGTTCCGAGCGATTATCTTTGACATCAGTTTTTCGATTGACGGCAGGTCGTCGGGCGTTAGCGGGCGTGGGAGGTCGAAATCATAATAGAAACCGTTCTCAATCACCGGCCCGACGCCGAATTTCGCATCGGGGAATAATGATTGAACCGCCTCGGCCATTATGTGTGATGCCGAGTGCCTTAGTTGCTCTATATGTTCCACTTTCTCGCTCATAATACGTTATTTACGATTCATGCTTTCTTAATTCAATCAATAGCCTCTCGCCCTGAAAGGAACGAGAGGCTCGCTCGAATGGACGAACTGCATGGTGGGCGGTATTGGAGTCGAACCAACGACCTCTGCGATGTCAACGCAGCACTCTTACCAACTGAGCTAACCGCCCGCTGCATTACAACCCATTCGAAGTGTACAAAAATCGCTAGGTGAAGTCAAGCTTGCCGTTTTCAGAGAACCTATGAAAAAAGGGGAGTCCTTCCACAGAAGGGCTCTCCTTTTGTGGGGGGCCTGTAAAGGCGAGATTACCCTCGCCCCTACAAGATTGTCTCAAGATATCAGGGCAAGCCAAGGCATGCCCCTACATCACACGTCACCGACAGATCTCTATCGGATTTTCGCTCCCACCCTAGCCCTCTCCCTGTATAGTGAGAGGGAATTAAAAAAGAGGTTCAGGAGAAATTTTCCTGACGGTCCTTCCGCGGAAGGATGGGGGTGTCCCCCAGCCTTTGTCAATCTCCCCCAAGTTTGGGGGACCAAGGGGGTTGACCATCGCTTTTGTCGACAACTGGAGTTGCAGGGTCCCTCCTTCTTGATCATCTCAATTGTACCCTCACCTAGCCTCTCCCCTCGGGGAAGAGGTATTTTAAAAAAGAGGTGCAGGAACCTTCCTGCCGGGGTCTCAGGGGTGTCCCCTGGCTCTTCTTTAATTCCCCCATGATTGGGGGATAACAGGGGGTTGATCAGACTTCATCAGAGCTTCCTTAGATTGAACTCAGTAATATTTTATGATAAACTCATGCGCGTGGGGCTGTAGCTCAACCGGGAGAGCGTTTGACTGGCAGTCAAAAGGTCGAGGGTTCGAACCCCTTCAGCTCCACTCTTCCCTTTGGAGAAGCTCGAAACTCCTTCGTGTACCTTCCCTTCGGCTATTCCGCTGCGTTCCATTACCGCCGGCGAGTTTGCTTGACAGGCTCCATCATCAGCATTAGAGTAGTCCTACCTTATACATTTCAATGTGACCCAGATAGGCTCCTTATAAGGAGGACATCATGAGACTAACAAGAATAGCTGTAGTAGCGCTACTAGGCATTGTTCTAGTCTCTACAATTGCCTGTGATTCATCTTCGACTTCCAATCCAACAGCCATACCAACTTATACTGTTGCACCTACGTCTACTCCTACGCCAACTCCTACCTCCACCCCCACCCCCACACCTACACCTATTCCAACACCAGAAGGCCCAGAAAGAGTAGGGGGATGTGGCACTGACAATTGTACTATGTCATTTGAGGACCTTGGAAGCTCCATGAGAATAAAATGTGGTGAATGTTGGGAAGACGATGTATTTACATACATGGGAGAGTTTATATATGAGGACGAGCCTTATAGGGGGTATGAAAATCTCAGAGACCCATCATATGCCGAACTCATAGACTTCTTGGCAGCTGATAAAACTAATGAGATTCCATATAGTGTGCCAGATTTCATGTGCCAGCATTACTCATTGACATTGAGGGAAAATGCAAACAAGCAAGGCCTGCGGTGCGCATTTGTAGAAGTAGCCTACGTGCCAGTTGAAGGTGGTGTGGGTGTGAACTATGCACATGCTATTGTAGCTTTTAATACTACGGATAGAGGAATTATCTACATTGAGCCGCAGAATGATAGCATATGTCTAATTAGAGAACAATGGGAGCATTTTCTGTGTTGTAGCGGGGAAGGTATAGAAGATTTGTATAATGTCTGCGATCTAACTCCCTATCCCGCTATTATTTATCGGCTAATCCGTATTTGGTAAATCATTATTGTCAAGGCCAATTCAAGCTATTCTTGATAGTCTCTCGGTTCTTACTATGTATATCATAAGAGGTCGCAAAGTCTAACAGGCTCCACTTTCCCCTGGTAACCCTTTATTGATTTTCGGTTAGCTATAAATGTAAGCTGTAAAAAAGCTAACCAAAAGCTAACGCGTATAATCGGACTGATTTTTATTGACTGAACTTTTACGAGTGAAATCGTTTTTGTTGGGCTGACATAAATTTTCTGATTCATGTAGGGGGATGTTCGAAACTCCATAAATAAAAAGGGAAGAGCAATCAGCCCTTCCCTTTTATCGTATGATGTTACTTTGTTGGTTTTATTTGTACTGTATAATCTTACCGCTGGCGCCTATTGCGAAGACATTATCAAAAGAGCTGCCCCATATGTCATAAAGTGCTGTAGTGATAGTGCTATTCATTGTACTCCAAGCGCTACCGTTGTAATGTAACACGGTGCCGCTGTCGCCTACTGCAAAGACGTCATTGGCCCCAGTACCCCAGACACTGTTAAGGTTCTTCGTAGTACCGCTGGTCATGCCAGTCCATGATGTCCCGTTGTAGTAGCGGATAGTGCCGCTAGCGCCTACTGCGAAGACGTTTGAGGAAGATGAACCCCAGACACCATTCAGCGACGGCGGAAATAGGCTTGTGATGCCGTTTTTCATTTTGCTCCAGGCATTGCCGTTATAGTATAGGATAGTGCCGCTGGCGCCGACAGCGAAGACGTTTGAAGAGGATGAACCCCAGACACCGTTAAGCGACGGCGGAAATAGGCTTGTGATGCCACTGGTCATTTTGCTCCAGGCATTGCCGTTATAGTATAGGATAGTGCCGCTAGCGCCGACAGCGAAGACGTTTGAAGAGGATGAACCCCAGACACCGTTAAGCGACGGCGGAAATAGGCTTGTGATGCCACTGGTCATTTTGCTCCAGGCATTGCCGTTATAGTATCGGATAGTGCCGCTGGCGCCGACGGCGAAGACGTTTGAGGAGTTTGAACCCCAGACGCTGTTGAGTTGTACCGTAGTGCCGCTGGTCATTGCGCTCCAGGCAGGAGGTTCTAGTCTTACCACTTCAACATCGTAAGTTCCATCAGGATTCTGAGTTATGTTGGCAGTGTAGGCTAAAGACACTCCAGCTGGGATTCGGTCATTAACCCATGGGGAGTCTGATTTGTTGCCGGAGGCATCGAAATAGTGTGTGCTGATGTTATATGATTCGATTCCATCGGTATAAGCTAATGCTTCAGGGTTTTCCTCTAAAAACTTATCAATATCTCTAGTGTCAACTGAGAAACGGACTTTGATATTATCCGGGACGAAAATCCACTCCCTTCCATTGAATGAATCTTCAGAGACAAGTGCTCCTGGTATCTGTACTTCATATTCCCCGGTGCTATAGTTCATACCAATATGTTTCCCATCCGGTGTATAAGCATGCAGGTCTATGTCCGGCAAAGTCATGTTAGTTGTTCCTGAGTATGATTCAACTCCAAATAGATTCTCGTATACAGCGGAGAAGACGTTACCGTCAGGAGCCATAACAGCACCTGCCAGTGTATTTCCTTGAAAGTTTTCAACTGAAAAGGTTGCAGTATGACTGTTTATTGTATTGAGCCTGAAGGTTACTCCGGCATCTGGATCGGAGAAAGTACTGCCGGGGCTTAATAGTATTCGGTTGTCTGCTAACGTCATCCAAAAACCTATCTTATGAGGACTTGCCTCTACCGCATATATGCCTACAGCAGCTGTACCGTAAAGAACATGGTTGATCCAACCTTTAAAATCGCTATCCCATTCGGTCGTTTGGTTTGATCTTAATTCAATGATGTAATGGCAGGTTTTTCCCGTTGATGACGTATAAGTATATCTGGGAACGTTACTGCCATATGACATCTCGGTAAGCACTGGCAGACTATAGCTTGAGCCACTAGCGATTTCAGAATAGCTGAGCCAGCCATAATCCTCCTTTGAAACAGAAGAGAAGTGAACCCTGTCAGCGGGTGAAGAGACCATTGGGTCCCAATACCAGAAAGCGGAAGCCATACCATGGTTATATAAATCGGTAAGACCCAGGGCGTGTCCAATTTCGTGTGTGAAAATAGATAAGCCACAGGTATTATTATAAGGGTTACATGCCTGTGGCTGAGGAATCCAAATACGGGCATACCTAATATTGGATCCGGGAACAGTGTAGACGCCTCCATAGAAAGCCGGCATAGGGAAAAGACTTCCATTTCGTGTTACAAAAACAACCGCCCCGTATCCATTGTCGCTGCCATCATCGTATCTGGTGAAATCAACCGTTTCGTCACTCACAGATACCGCGTCGTCGAATAATTGATAGTTTTCATGGTAGTACTCTGCAGTATTACCCAGGGAGAACCATTCGCCGTTTGACAAGTTGTAATAAACTTGAGGATTCATGGCTAAACTGCCGTATGATACCTCATTGAAATAACTCTTTAGTCTATCACAGACTGAGTTGAACTCATCTAAGGGAATCGTGACACTGCTGCCCTGGAGATTTACTGGTACTATCGCTACATTGAATACATCAGGCTTTAGCGTAACAGTTTTGATAGGTGACCATTGTGATGTCCCTGTACTGCTTCTTGCTTGGGCTTTTACCTGATATGTACCCAGTACAGGCCACCAGTGGCTAGCGGTGGTTGATGTGGAGGACCACTGAGACATCCCATCTCCAAAATCAAAGCGATATTCAATATTGTTGTTTCCATTATCTTCGGGGATACGAGACACCGTATAAGTGAGATTCTGACCAGGCTCTGCAACAGAAAGGCCTTCAGGAGTCGCGGGTGTGGATGGTGGTGGTGGCGCGCTTACAGTGGTAAAGCGCCAGGTTGAGCTTGATACGGATGAAGAAGTGGAGCCACAGTCGTTGACTGCCACAACCCTCCAGTAATAGAGAGTGCCATATGATAGCGTCGGCAGGCTATTATAATAGCTACTGTAGGAAGTGCCTATATATGATGGGTTAGAGGAGGTACCAAAGTATACATAGTAGTAATCGGCACTTGCGCAATCGGACCAGTCGAGAGCAGTGGAGATAGGAATGCTTATTGCGCCATTGGAAGGATTAGGATTTACGGGAGTGCCCGGCGTATCACAGGGCGGGGCACTTTCCGTAGTAAAGGACCGGGTTAAAGACATAACAGATCCGCAGTTATTGACCGCCTCAATCTTCCAATAGTAGCGCGTGCTGTAGGATAGCGACGGATAATATTCGCTACTATACGTAGTGGTATATAAAGCGGGGTTAGAGGAAGTACCAAGGTATATATTGTAATAATTTACATTCGAAGAGTCAGTCCAGTCTAGATACGGATATATAGAGATACCGATAGCGCCACTGGATGGAATCGATAAGCTGGGTGTACTGGGAGTAGTACATGGCGCGCCTCCAGTTGTGAATTCCCATATCGGTCCCCAGATACTTGTACCGCAATTATTTTGAGCTAATATCCTCCAATGGTAGTTGGTGTATTCTGACAATGTTGGTAAAGAATAATAGGAAGTGCCATATGCTGTGCCATAGTAAGAGGAAGAAGGATCGGGGTTAGTACTGAAATACACGGCATAGGAATCAGCGTTGCTATACCAACTGAGGTCGGTATCTACGGAGATGACGGAAGCGCCGTTCGAAGGACTTGGGCTACTTGGCGTTGTTGGGTTGGAACAGGGACGGTCGAAATATACGTCAAGTTGGGGGCAATAGGTCTGACCAAATTCACAATCCCGCACCATAACATACTCTTCGCCACTTGGTGCGTACCCGCTGATATCTCTGCTGCTCCTCAAGCAGAACTTCGTCCAGCCGGTCTTGCTTATCCATGCTAAACCAGCAGAGCTGGGAAGTAGAAAATTCCATCCGCCTGCACTAAAACCGGATGTTCCTATTGAGCCTCCATTACCACTGTAATTGTTTTTGTTGTAATCGCTTTCTACCGCGGGTCGGCGTGGGTAAGTTGGCATTCCGCTCTGAATAACAATGTTAAAATCAGTAGCCGAGTGGTCTGAGAACCCCCACAAAGAAAGTTCGGCAAGATAGATAGTAGCATCATCCGGTATTGATGCTGTATTGAAATACAAGAAACTCCTGAAAACTTCGTATTGATTATCGCTTGTATAATTTTGACCTATCCATGAAACATACGCCCCGTTAAAGATGGCTCCGCTTGTGCTCGACCATGCTGTACTGTAACTAGGATCGCGGGAGTACATTATTGTGCAATCATCTGTGGATGTATCAAATCCGAGGCTGTCGTCTACGACTACCGGATAAGTTGCATTGGCAAATTCAGAGGCATTAACTGTCTTGCCGGTATCATCAACCATTATCTCCAGTGGGCGATAACCTGCATCATATGCATACGGCGCTCTCATCCACACGAAATTCGGAGTCTTGTACGAGTTGGAATCGATTCTTACATCAGCGCCAGGGTCTTCGTTGAAGATGTAATTCTCAATCAATATGCCTTCAATCAGTCTGAGCTGTCTCACGCATACCCCATAATCCCATTCGAGGATGTTGTTATTGTAGTTTTCATCAATGGGGTCAATAGTTATCAACATCGCTTTATCAGGGGCTTGAACAACCTGGCCTCCGATATATACTGTAGGGTCCCATTGTATTTCCTCGCCATCCTTAAACGCAGTGACTTGAGACCCGTTGATGGTTAAATCAAAGAGGTTAACGCCGGAATACCATACCCCCGCCTCCGAGTCCCAATGGAAGCTCGGATCAATTCTTGTTTCCAGGTCTGGCATGTACAAAGGCAGAGAACTGATATGGGCTTGATATTCGTAAACCGTCTGGCCGGTTTCCTCATCTATCGATGAGTTCCCCGTATATTCGATTTCAGTGTTTTGGTTGGCTACTATTACACCGGATTCAGGCTCTTCAGCCTCAACGCGATAGGGATCTTGCACCGGTACAATGAGGGCCGATGCAAATGAACCGAGTACGATTGCGAGAGTGACTACTACAAATAACAATTTCTTCAGCATCTTGGTCTCCTTAAATTGTAGGGTAAGATCCCATTTTAGCCACCAAAGTTATAACTATTCTCAAGCACTATTCGTGGATATAGAGTTAGCGTAATACCGTTCACTTTATAAGTCAACTTACATTATCTTACAACCACCTCTAGTTACCTACGTGATTTCTAAAGTTACTGATTCTATCTTAAACCACTATAAACTAGTTCTGGACTGCACCTCTAAGGCTGGACACAAAGGGTTAGAAGTTCCCGGCGGTGCTCTTCCCTGTTTTGATTCTGCCGGTATTCCTAACCGCATCTGTCCAGTTACAGGGGTTCAATCCACATTAAAGTTCCTCGAAGGCTAACAGGCTCCCTTTCCCCCGGTAACCCTTTATTGATTTTCGGTTAGCTATAAATGAAAGCTGGAAAAAAGCTAACCAAAAGCTAACGCGTATAATCGGACTGATTTTTATTGATTGAACTTTTACGAGTGAAATTGGATTTTGGAGTTTGGTATAGTTTTTCTGATTCATAGGTAAATTGACTGATTGGAGTGTCAGTGATAGACTGGCAGTCAAAAGGTCGTGGGTTCGAACCCCTTCAGCTCCACCAAAATGGCATTAAACATCGGCTCCCTGCCGTCGATACTTGAAGATGGCAGGGACTTTGTGTTTATATGGGGGAGATTATTCATGTGGTGTTACATAAGGCGCATTATTGCGTATCAAAATAGAAAGAGAAGTGCTTATGTATGAAGAAAACAATAATGAAAAATCCTTAAAACCGTTGAAGTGGTATAAGACACTGGCCACTGCAAAGGGTCGAGCCGAATCTGGGGTGTTTCTGATAGAAGGTGACAGGGCTGTCAGACAGGTTATCGAAAGTCATCCAAGGTCGATCGTAGAAATATTAACAGTGGAGGAGCTTGCGAAAGTATACAAGGGTTATCCGGTTAGGCATCTTACGGAGAGCCAGTTCAAGTCGATATGTCTGACAAAAACACCTCAGGGCCCTTTGGCTGTGATTGAAATGCCTGATGATACGGATTCGTGCGATCTTCCCGGTGATATGGGAGATAGGGTTTTACTGCTGGAAGATATACAGGACCCCGGCAATATCGGATCACTGATACGCAGCGCCGTGGCCTTCGGGTACTCCGGAGTTATTATGTCCGATAAATGTGCCGATCCCTTCTCCCCCAAGTGTGTGCAGTCAACGGCGGGCGCGGTGCTGTCGCTATGGATCAGGAGAACGGCTTCATATATGAGCATTATCAGTGATTTAAAAGTTCGAGGATACAATATAGTTGCCACTGCGCTGAGCGGTGATAATCCTCCAACCGTTTTAAAAGGATTGAACAAGATTGCGCTGGCTTTTGGCAATGAGGCAGATGGGCTTTCCGAATCAATCCTTGGGATATCGAATTATCGCTGTAAAGTTCCGATTCGCAGGGAGAATATCGAATCGCTGAATGTAGCAGCTTGCGGGGCTATCTGCATGTATATCAGTTCTGCAAAATGTTAGAAAAGGTGCTTCCTAAAATGGTTTCGTTTTGTTATACTTACCTAATTTTGCTTGAAATTGAGGCTGTATGTCATCTGATTTACTACAACTTGGCGATGAATATTTCGCACGCGGAATGTTCGTTGATGCGATATCGGAATATAGTAAAGTCATTGATAAATATCCCCAGATGGTAGAGGCATACCTGAGGCGGGCTTTAGCTAATCAAAATAAAGGCGAAGTTGAGCAGGCGCTGGAAGATTATAACAAGACTCTCCGCCTGGATCAGAGTGATGCGAGGGCATATCACGGCAGGGGCAATGCGTATATGGAGCTGGGCACTGCCGTTTGCGCAGTATCTGACTACACTGAGGCGATAAAACTATCTCCCGATGTTGTCGAATTATATACCAGCCGTGCAATAGCATATGTGGAACTTGGCATGTATCAGCATGCCGTCAATGATTATGAAAAGGCCATAAAACTTGAGCCTGATGATGCATGCCTGTATGATCGCCGGGGGATGGTATATCATAACCTTCTTGAGTTTGAACATGCTATAGATGACTATAGCAAAGCAGTCAAGATGAATCCATGTTTTGCCGAAGCATTTAACCATCGCGGTCTCGTTTACCAGAGCAAAGGCGAGCTCAGGAAGGCCATCGATGATTATGATAGTGCGATAAGGATCAGCCCTGGTGACGCTAATGCCTATCAAGACCGGAGCATTGCTTACTATAACCTGGGTGAACTGAAAAGAGCGCTTGAAGATTGCAATACGGCGATTCGTCTGGATACTCAAGATGCAAGGGGATATATCAACCGCTGCCTGGTACATTATACTTTGGGTGAGTTTAAACAGGCTTTGCGCGATTGCGATGAGGCCATACTTCTAGATCCTAACGATTCGTGGGCTTATCATAACCGCGGCATGGTTCGGTATAGCCTGGGTGAGTTTGAACTGGCTATTGAGGATTATAACAGGGCTATTCAACTGAACCCTTCCTGTACCTTGAGCTATAACAACCGCGGGATTGCATATCATGATTTAGGCGAGGTGGATAAAGCTGTTGCTGATTATGACGAGGCCATACGTTTGGATCCGAACGATGTCCAGGCCTATTACAATCGGGGGCTGGCTTACGATGCTATCGGCAAGCCGCTGCAGGCGATCGAGGATTACAACAGGGTTTTGAAATCTCAGGTTAATGACGCACAGGCCTTATATCATCGGGCGCTTGCATCTATCGATGTTGGCAGGTTCAAACAGGCAATCGATGATTGTAATGCTGCCCTTCTCATCGAGCCGGGCAATGGCCAAATATATTACGTTCGCAGCCTTGCCTATGCTAATCTGAACGAGTTCCAAAAGTCGATCGAGGGTTGTAACGAGGCCATCAAACTGGATCCGTATAACGCCTTTGTTTACCATTGTCGTGGAATGATACACCACGAGCTTGGCGAATATAAGCGCGCTATCGAAGATTATAACAAGGCCATCGGCATCGATTCTAAAGATGCGCATATGTATCAGAGCCGGGGGATTGCATATTATAAGCTGGGGGATATGGAGAAAGCTATCGCGGACTATGATCATGCCATTAAGCTTGATCCTAACGATCCGATAACCTACTACGATCGCGGCTTGGCCTTTGCCAGCGTCGGCGATTACAAAGAGACGATACGCAGTCTGGATGAGGCTGTCCGCATCGATCCTGCTGATGCTACAGCTTATTACAACCGCGGCCTTATATATCATAAGATGGGCGAACTGGATAGGGCTGTAGAAGACTATAGTAAGGCTCTTAAATGCGATTCCAGTCAGGCATTGGCTTACTATAACAGAGGCCTTATTTATCATAAAAAGGGAGATTACCAGCAGGCTATAGATGATTATAGCGGCGCCATTCGGATAGATGAGCACAATGTTCAAGCTTATCATAACAGAAGTATTGCCTTTGGCGATATGGGTGAATTTGAGCGGGCCGCCAAGGATAGCGAAGAGGTGGCGCGCCTGGAGTCAAGCGGCAAAGTGATCCGGCAGAACGGCGGCCTGAACGGGTACCAGACGAAGCGCAGTCACAGCAGTCCACAGTTCTAGGGAAACAACTTTAATTTGCTCTGTACTTCATGTATTATAATTCCCCTTAGTTATTAGTTGGTCGTGGGTCATTATCAGGATTTGGTGAAATTCTGACTCATCTCTACGCAGACGATTTGAAAGAGGTGCAGGATTCTTTCTGCTGGGGTTATAGGGGTGTCCCCTATCTTTTTTTCTCATCTCCCCCAAGTTTGGGGGATTAAGGGGGTTAGCCAGAATAGCTCCACATTTCGACAAACAGAGGTGCAGATTTCACCCTTACCTGTGCCTCTCCCCTCAAGGGAGAGGGAATTTAGAAAAGAGGTTCAGGAGAAATTCTCCTGACGGTCCTTCCGCGGAAGGATGGGGGTGTCCCCCAGATTTTTTAAAATTCCCCCTGTAGGGGCGAACCTCTGTGTTCGCCCTATCTCGAAGTTCGAGGGGACTCCAGGGGGTTGGATGATAACTTACCCCACTGATTATCAGTTTCAACTGTTGTTATTTTATTGACAACGGGTGTATACTATCCCACATTCCAACTTTGAGTTCGATGTATTATCATTGCGGAGGTTGGATATGTTAGCTGAAAATGATCCTTGGCAATTCAGCAAATACAAAAAACCTTTCACCATTAGGGACGGTTCCACCGTTTTCCTGCGTCCTATACAGAGAAGCGACGTAGATCGTCTGCTGGGTCTGGTGCGCCGCTTCAGCCGTGAGACAATGTACCTCAGGTTCCACCATATAGTAACAAAGATGTCGCGCGAGGAGGCTACACGATTCTGTACTATCGATTACGATCATACATTTGCTCTGGTAGTTACAATTGGGGAGGGGGACAGTGAAAAGCTTCTTGCCGTCGCCCGCTATTATCGTCTTCCTCGCGAGGATGCAGCCGAGTTTGCCATAGTAGTTGCAGATAAGTATCAGAAACAGGGCATTGGCACATATCTGATGAAAGAGCTGGCTGTTGACGCCAAGGGGAATGGTATACGCTACTTTGAAGGTGAGGTTCTGGTTGAGAACAGGGACATGATGCATGTTATCGAAGCCTGTGGTTTTCAGGTATCTGAGGAGTTGGAGGAAGGGGTTTATCGGGTAGTGCTTGACCTGCATACGTATCAATAAATGGTTCGTGTGCTAAAATGTAATCGGATGGGTGGTGGTATTCTGGATGAGATTTTAAGGAGGCGCTTGTGGCTAGAGTTGAGATAAAGCTACCAGACAAATCGGACTTCACTTTTGAGGTTGAGGTGCGCATGTCGGATGTCAACGCCGGGGCGCATCTCGGCAATCATAACCTCGTGTCGATACTTAATGAGGCGCATTTGAAATTCATGAAACATAAGGGTTTTCCTGATTTCATGGTCGACGGGAAAGCATTTATCAATACCGATCTCGCTATCATTTACAAATCGGAAAGTTTCTACGGAGACGTTCTGCAGATCGACGTGGCCGCAGCTGATTTGGGCAAGTATGGCTGCGATATCGTGTGCCGCGTTACCAATAAAACGCAGAAACGGCTGGCAGCTATTGCAAAGTTGGGGATGACATTTTTCGATTATCAGACACACAAGATAGCTGAGGTGCCGGAGAAGTTTAAACAAGCGGTGGGATAGGAGCACCTTTGGGAGTAAATATTAATGTTAAAAGAATCTTTCCTCGGTACATGGAAGCTCAAGTCTTATGAGGTCAGGTGGGCCAGTGGTAAGGTTACCTATCCATTTGGTGAGAGGCCGGAGGGACGCTTGACCTACACTGAAAACGGATTTGTATCGGTTAACATAATGGCTACAAATCGCCGTAATTTCGAGGTGCGCGAGTTGAAGCTGGGAACGCCGGAAGAAAAAGTGGCATCGGCGGATACTTATATTTCATACAGTGGGAAGTACAACTTCGACGGAGACAAAATCAAACATCATGTCGAAGTGTGTTTGTTCCCGAACTGGGTGGGGAAAGACCAGGTGCGCATCTTCGATTTGAATGGCGACACGCTTGCGCTGAAAACTATTCCGGATCCGCGGGATGAGCAGGGCAGACAGGGTTACCTCATATGGGAGCGGATAAAGCAACAATGAATCTGGCTACCTGGGTCATTTCAAATAGTTTGAACTTCTGAGTGGAATCGCTGCATTCCATTTGGTGTAAGGCATCTCCGTAGTTACCAGCATCCAGAGTTTTAGGTTGACTGCTCTTGCGGGCGTATCTTGAATTTAAATTTAGGGGCGGAACGGGGCTGAGGGCTCTGTGATTCAGGTGCGCTGTGATAAAATGTGCTGCACTGCGGACAAATTAGTTTACCTTCTCTCTTCAGTGCGTATGCTTCAAAAGTTTTAAACCCGCAGATATTACAGAGTAAAACAGACATGAATTCCTCCTAATCAATATACAATAATATAATACAATAATTTATTGTATTATATAAAATATGTTGAATTAATATAACACATTAATCAGTCTTTGTCAATACTTTCTGCTGATCGAACCTACAGGACATAGGTCTGCGCACAGGCCGCATCCGTCACAATTGGTATCTGCCAATCGATCTCCGCAGAAGGTATCGATGATAGTACGGTCGCTGCGGAATGCATAGTTGATGGCTCCGATGTGCCGCTTATCGTTGCAGGCCCAGACGCATTTGCCGCACAGCACGCACTTGTTGCGGTCGAGGGCGATGTCGGGGCGGCTGTCGTCGATAGGGTAGACGTGATTCTTCTTGCGCAGCCGCCGCGTCTTGAGGCTCGTTTTCAAGAAGGCGGCGATGCGGTGCAGCTCGCATTTGCCGTGCTTTGGGCAGTTCTTGCAGTCGACGGGATGCGATGCCATCAGCAGCTCGAACGCCATGCGCTGCAACTTGCGAACGTGCGGCGTGTCGGTGCGAACGATCATGTTCTCAGCTATGTTCTCTGTGCACGCCGTCGCCGGTTCGGAACGTCCCTCTATCTCCACCAGGCACAGGCGGCAGCCGGCATGGGGCGCGACATCACGTATAGCGCAGAGGTTCGGTATGTAGATGCCCGCATCCAGCGCGGCGAAGAGCAGCTTCTCGCCCTTTTTCGCCTGCACGGGTGTCCCATCGATGGTGAGGTTTACCTTCTTTTTAGCGGTCATTGGAGCCTTTCGTCGCGGGCCTGCGCTCGGCTTGCGGCAGCTCGCTGAGCGGCGAGATCTTGATGATCGCTTTGTACTGTGGAGGACATGCGGCAATGCAGGTGTTGCACTTGACGCATTTCTCCTGATCGATGACCTTAATGCCGCTCTTGCCGGTGAAGATGGCTTCAGTCGGGCAGGTGCCGACGCAGGCGTCGCACGAGCGCTCGCACTTCTCCGGCACGATGTAGGTCGCCGTCAGCTCGGGACAGACTTTGGCCGGGCATCTTTTCTCAACGATATGCGCCTCGTATTCCTCTTTGAAATAGCTCAGTGTCGTCAGGATCGGATTGGGCGCGGATTGACCCAGCCCGCAGAGCGAACCTTCCTTAATATCCTTCGCCAGTTCCTCGATGAGCTTGAGGTCGTCAGTTTTGCCCTTGCCTCTGGTGATGTCGTCGAGGATGTCGAGCATCTGAACCGTTCCGAGGCGGCAGAAGGTGCACTTGCCGCAGGATTCATTATGGGTAAATTCCAGGAAGTATCGCGCCGTTTCCACCATGCAGTTGTCCTCGTCGAGGATCACCATGCCGCCGGAGCCCATCATCCCGCCGGCGTGCGATAGGGAATCGAAATCAACCGGCAGGTTGAGGAGTTTTTCAGGCAGACAGCCGCCGGACGGGCCGCCTATCTGTACCGCCTTGAATTTTCTGCCGTTAGGTATGCCGCCGCCGATGTCATAGACTATGT
>Ga0315285_10003826_pt1 | contig 15650 bp, 13 predicted proteins | sample YL17G09_36_MG_FD_203698 | JGI IMG/M metagenome (GOLD analysis project Ga0315285, IMG submission 203698) | Sediment microbial communities from Yellowstone Lake, YNP, Wyoming, USA - YL17G09_36 | ecosystem: Environmental > Aquatic > Freshwater > Lake > Sediment | place: USA: Wyoming | collected...
CCGCTATCGGCGATAGCCTTAATTTCCATAGCTATTAATTTACCTTCCTTAGTAGCGCCAACTTTGTATTTCATCTGATAAGGATGGCGTTTATAACTTTCCAGGATTGATTCAGCTCGAGTATTTACCATTTTAACTGGTCGGCCTGTTTTTAAAGCTAAAACCGCTGCTCGAGCAGCCATAGAAGAAATTACTTCATCTTTGCCGCCAAATGATCCACCCATATGATTCTGAATTATTCTCACTTGGTTCAAAGCTACTTTAAGTACGCTGGCCACCGCATTTCGACAAGAAAAGGGATTTTGTACCGACCCATAGATGGTAACTAAACTATTATGTTCATAGGGCACTGCCACAACTACCTCAGGCTCAATATAACTATGTTCTACAAACTGAGTAGTATATTCTCTTTCTATTATTACCTCGGCCTGAGCAAAACCTTTTTCCGTATCCCCTTTTCTTAAGCGATGATGAACTACCTGATTATTTTTTAAATCTGAGTGGACTAATGGTGCATCTGCTTTCGCTGCCTCTTGAGGATCAAAAATCCCTGCTAATTCTTCATATTCTACCTCGATTAGCTCTAGAGCTTCTGCAGCCGCCTCTTCAGTCTCAGCAGCAACCACAGCAATTCCATCACCGATATATAAGGCTTGTTTTTGGGCTAAAACTTGTTGATTTTGGATAATCACTCCAAATTTATTATTAGGGATATCTTCTACGGTTATAACTGCTTGCACGCCCGGAAGGGCTAAAGCTTTTTTAATATTTACTTTTACAATTCGAGCATAAGGATATTTACTACGTAAAACTTTACCATAAAGCATATTAGAGAAGAAAAGGTCAGCACCAAATTTAGCTTTGCCAGTGACTTTTTCATAGGCATCGACCCGTCTTATCTCTTGGTTAACTTTATCATATCCCATTCTCTTCACCTTCCTTATTAATACATCTGGTCAAGCAAAGTTTTGTGGCCCTTCACAGATCCGAACCTGCCCAATTAACAGAATATTATGGAATATTATGGGGTCTATAATATTTCCTCTATTGTTTCAGATCCATCTTCCTTTATTATTATCCCACTTCTTGAAAAACTCTTCCTTCTTTAAAATCTTTTCATATATTGGAAGTAAAAATATTCTTAATCTATCCATTACAATATCAAAATCTATCAATTCCTTACCAATCTTCTTAATATAACCATTCCACATCTTTATTCTACCATCATCTCTTGCAAATTCCTCGCTAAAAAGTACAAGCTTTTTTTCTAAGGGGGTTTCTCTTCTCTGTAAAGTTGATAAAATTAAAAGCCCTCCTTTTAAAATAAATTTCCGATTATATTTAGATATAGACAGTCTATACAACAATCTCTCTTGCATAAATAACAGCAAAATAAAATCAAAATTTAACCTTTCTTTTTTAGCGACATTGTATAGCCTTCTCTTTATAGAGGCCTCTATATTTTTTAGCTCTCTGGTCATAATAAAACCTCAAAATACTTTTTGGTTATTGAATAAGCACCTGTAATCTTGGCATACTCTATAAGTTTATTAATATTTTTTTCTTTCTTTTTTACATATTCATTAAGAGCTTCCTTAACTATATCGATTCCGATTTTATTTCTATATCTAATGCAATCACAAATTGATTTTTCCAGGTCATATATTTTAATAATATTTCCCTGAATACTAATTTCTTTAATCCCTGTCTGGTACTGTTTTTCTGCAAAATAGAACACTTTAATGGGAGGATAATCGGGGATAGATGGTTTAAAATCATCACGATGAATAGCAATGTAATATTCCCAGGGATTATAGGTAATTACTTCATAATAAGATAAAGCAGAAAGCAAACATATAACACCTTTTGGAATAATCTTGGTGACTTCTATTAATTCTTTTTGTACATCCATCTTATAATCATTCCAATAATATAAACCAGGTTTTATCTTGCGAATAACATTATCATCTGCCAGTTGATATAAATATGAAGTATGAATTCCTGCATCTATAATATCCTTGGTTCGGGTAAAACCTTTATTGTTTTTAAATATTTTTTTTATCTCTTTATGCTTTTGTCTGTTCATTATTAAATTCCTTATATTGTTAACAAGCTCCGCTTTTTATTTTATATGCAGTGGTTTTTAGCAATCTCTGTTCTTGATATTATCACCTTCCAAGAAAAAAATCAACTTAACATTGCTTCACACCCAACATGTTTCTCAAATGAATTATGGGGTCTATAATTATTCCTGCCTACACTTCTTCCTAATTCATCTAAGAAGATATGAGAGACCAGGAGATATAAAATCACTTACGAAAAGTTAGAAAAAGTTACCGAATTATTGAGTATGAATAACCGTCCCCTGTCACAGAGAGCGAGAGAAAGAAAAAGAAAATTATTAAAAAAGATTAAAGCAGATAAATAAAATCGACGGTAGGTGGCGACAACGCCTATTTTGGAAGGAAAGAAAAACCTATTTTATTTCTGTTATCCCCAGCATAATACTATGTGCGATAGCTACAAAATTGCTTATACGTTTCTGTAGATGAGTCAAAACTGTTGTAAGGATCACGTCAGGGTCTCCAATAAAGTCATCTTTAAATTCCCATGGCCTAGCTTTGATCTCTAATTCTAAAGCTTTTCTACAAACGCTTTCTGCAATAATTTCTGCCAATAAAACACGAAAATGAGGTTTTTCTTGTCCCGTGTAATCAGGTTCTGGACCAAGGTATCTTTTAATTGACTCATGAGTCGCAGATATTTCTAAAACATTAGGCTCTTGTAAGGCCCACATCGCACGATATTTACCTAGAGATTTAGAGACAATTCTGAATTTTATTGGGACCCCACTTTCGTCTTTTTGAATTACCTTTACTTTAGTGATAGCTTTATCACCATTTATTTGTGCCGTGATTTCTAAGTGTTTTTGAACTTCCTTCTCTCGCTTTGTAAAATTTATACTCGAATTCTAAGGACGTAGAAAATAAGTGTTCTTCTATTTTGTTTTCTATAACTTTTACCATCGCTTCAGCTTCGGGTACGCCCTCACTTCTTGTTTGTAGACAAACTGCTTCTTTTAATGATTCGCCACGGATTCTAAATGTTCCAACTAATTGATCGTTTCTCTTGAAATGCAATCTTAATTTAAACGGTACATCTAAAATGCTTACTGCGGAATCATCGCTTATGACCATTATCTCATGTCCCTCTTTATCAAATATAGAACGCTTAATATAAAATGTTAGTGAACGAACTTGTCCTATAGCAATATTAAGATATGTTGGATATATCAAGACGCCTTTTTTAGAAAAAAAATCATCATCTACTTTATCATCAATAGTTGATTCTTCTAAATCATCTACTTGCTGAGTAAGAAATTTATTTGCTGCTTTTGCTAGATCGTCTAACCTTTTTTGCGTCTCCTTATTTGCAATTTCTTTCTGGGTACTTTTGTCTTGTTCTTTATCCTTCTCGATTAATTGGCGAAGTTTTTCTGAAGGAATTTGAAAAAGAGCCTTAGTAAATGGGTGATCACGTCTTAACCCGGTTTGACGATTCGGATCTATCAACAAAGATGGATTCTCTGTAGGATGAGATTCAGTTCTTTCTCTTCGTCTATCATATTCATTTAATAAACAATCAATAAAATCGCAATCTATTCTACCAAAATATTTCATTGCATAAGGTTCTTTTTCTATTGCTGGATAAAGAAAGCTGCATTCATGGATTGCCCTTCCTCCCTTAATAAGTAGACCTGAGCGCCTAAAATGAGAACTAGGATCTTCTAAAAATTCTGAAGCCCTCCATATCTTAAGATGAGCTTTTGCCTCAGGATAACCCGGCACTAAAAAGATTTCATTAGACATTAATTCGCCTTCTGGTTGTTTATAAACAATTTTCTCCGGCTTCATTTTTAGATTGTTTAAATTCCTAATTAGAAGTTTAGTTGGGCTGTGTTCCGATAAAATATCTCTTAAAGCATAATGCCAAGACAAATCTCGAATAATTGATTCCATACGTGGAATTTTATATTGAGGCGCAACTTCTAATCTAATTACCGTTCCATTTCCACGTTCGATACCTAAATTTTCTCTAATTTCTTTAATTAATACTCCTGCCATCCTCCCAAGGAATAAATTGGGGCTTGGTCGTCAATTCGCACTTATAATACTTTTCATCCTTTATGGACTCAACTATCATTCTGCCTAATACGGTACAATCTTTAGCACCTCTTCCCATAAAACCTCTGTCACCCTCTTCGCTACAGAGAGTACCAACATCTCCTAGTCTATCTAGCATAGTTTCTAATGTCATTCCTTCTGCTTTGTCATAAATAACTATTAGAGAAGATTCTCTTTTTCTTTGTTTACAAATTTCAATTAATATAGATCCACCATCTTCGCTTCTTAGTTGTTTTTTATATAAACGGTGATAACTATCGTCTGAATTAGTTATTAATTCTACGAGGGCATCATAAACATCTCTGATAGCATGCTGTCTACTAAAATCAAAATGTCTAAGTGCTACTTTAACATCAATAGGAACACCTAATTTCATTTTAACTCCTTTTTGATTAAGTGATTAAATCCTTATATTTTTCACTACATACCTTTAAAAAATTTAGTATTTCTGTATCATTAGCTAGTTCAGCATTGTAATAAAGACGTTCAAACTTTTGTTTAATAATATCCTTAGAGGAATCTGGAGCACAAACTAACATATCAGTAAACATGTACTGTGAAGCTTCCCTTAAGGTCTTTTCTTCTTGAAAGTGTTTAAAAAGAGAGTCGGTTTTTATCTTCTTTATAAATCTTTCTGCATCGCGTTTCGGCATACCTAAAGTTTCTTCTTTTTTATTTATATTTAATCTAACTAAAATGCGTTTTTCATTTTCTTTAATCCACTTAGCGCCTTGGGGTGTAAATTGCCAGCCGTCAAGTTTCCCACTAGCATCACGGCCTGCCCTACCGATAACTAAACTTCCGTATTTTTCTTTATGTGCAACTTCTAATGCAATTAATGCAGTTAACTTATCAGGAAATCCCTTTTTTATAAATTTGGGAAGACACCAAGAAAATTTTTCTTTGTCAAGTTGATACGCTTCCCATGTAATTTCTTCAGTATGGACTTTTTTTAAAATTCCACCTAATTTATATAACGCAAATAAGACAATATCCATTTTGGATAATTCTTTATTCATAATTTACCTCGCAATCTACTTTATGATTATCTCCCAAAAACTAAATTTTCAATATTACTAAATTTACCGGTAAATTCTTGGGGTTAAATCTTTATTCTTGACATATAATTTAATTAACTGTCAAGAATAAAGATTTGACCCCATTTCCTCATCCAGAATAAAATGGGATGTGGACAGATTCAAGTTGCTAATGCAACTTGAGCCCAAGCTGTCCCTATTTATTATAATTAATTTTTGTAATATTTTTATAACTTCTGGAAAATATATTTAAATTTAATAAAATAACCGAAAGGAAAACATATATTAAACATTTTGGTTTCATTTTAGATTAAATTTCCATTCGATAAGAAGGTGATTGCTCAAGTTGCGGTTGTGGTACGGGCTGCTGTGGTTGACCTAGAACAGGAGGTTGACCTGGAACAATCTGAATATGGACTGATTGCTTCTGTAAGCTACAGCCAGCGGAATTTTCGTACATCTTGTGTACAGGTGTCCGCTCAAAATGTAGTTCAAATAAACACCAAAGTTCCCAAAGCTTTTCCGCCAAATTTTTGTTTTCCGCTTTGCGTAAATCAATCAATTTGATTCCAAGGTCAAGGCATTTGTCAATAAGAATAGCTCGATTATGTGAAAGAGTTTTAGCATGGATTGCAAAAAACTCAGCGATTTCCTTTGGTTTAGGAGAGCCGGGATCCTTAGCAAACATATAGGTTCTAAGCCATGTTTCGGCCAATTCCTGAGAGAGTTGCATAGCGTTCCTGCATCCACGTAAAAGTCCAATAGTGTATTTGTTAAGAAGTGGAACATAAGCGGGAGTAGCCGCCGGGCCCTCTTTTGCCAAGACCTCTTTCGCCTCTTTAAATCCATCAAGGATATCCTCAGCCGCTTCCCGTTTTCGACCATCGATTGACATATACTCAACTTGTGGATCAACAGGACCTAACTCGCTTCGGTGATCCATTAGCAATTCATCGCCCGATAAGACTAAAAGAGTCGCAGCTGACTTCGCCATATTAGGTATCGCAAATCGGATGCTCTTGAATCTAGCGCGCAACATACCTACAATAGCCTCAGTAACTTCAGCAAAACCACCTGGACTGTTGATTAAGAAATCAACTTCCTCTTCCTTGATATCTTGGATTAAATCGGAGAAGCCTGTTTTGTCTTCAGGTTTCAGCGCACTTTCTGGCTTATTAATATCAGCGACATAGACTAGAAGGCGACGCCTTGTTAACTGCTCAATCTCTTTGATTAAATCCTGTCGCATCTTTAAACAATCCTGAGGCCCTTTGATTGAATTAATAATGTTCTGGAACGTTGGCATATTGACCCCCTATCTCTTTAGGATTCGTGTAGGTGAGTTGTGAATTGTCCACAGCTTGACTAATTGTTTCTGGGAAAAATAGACCCATAGCTCTCAGTGTTTGTTCATAAAGAACAACACACTTTTGGGCATATTCAATTGCCCTGAGGCTGTCTGCATCCACTAGCCCCAATTCTTTCAATAATTCTGTATCCATCTTGAACCTCCTGTAGTTTTTGTTTTCATCAAATTTATTATAAATCTTTTACTAAACCTCGTCAAATCGTCGAATTGCCTCACTAAAAAAGTACTCCAAATAAGGATTTTATGGGGTAAGGTCTTGCAATATCACTTTTCATCTTCCCCCTCAATCTTTTTAATCACTCTGCTCATTGTAGTATAATGCACGACAATATATTCTGCTATATCTTTAAGGTATAGCCATACTGGAGGTGAGCTTCATATATCACTTGGTCTTTTGACTTCTTGTCCTTAGCTTTAAAAATCTCATTTAAGGCTGTCCTGGTTATCTCCTTTAATCTTTCTTTACCTCTCAGCAAGTGTTTTATCTTATCGATAAAATTCTCTTGACCAATTTTACCATTTAGCTACAAAACTTTCATAATCCTTAATTGGTGCTATGTATTTTACCCCTGCCTCCTTCACAGCATAAAACCTTTTCTCTGCACTTTTTATTTTAATCCGTTCCTCGTCTCTTAAGCTTGGATCGTATAGATTATTCGTTCCCTTGGTTTCAACTACAAAATATATCTTTTCCTTTTTGACACCATTCTTTATTTTTTCAACTAATATTAACCAATCAGGAGTGTAATTTCCCGCAGGGGTCTCTATCTTGTATTGTTCGGGCAGTTTTACAAACAACTTTACCCGAGAATCAGCATCAAGCGCCTCAGCAAACTTATTTTCTACATCTGACTCCCATCTCACGACATCATAAATTGATTTGTCCACCTTCACTACATACTTATCATACGTCTGAATTTCTTTATTAAAAATATCAAGATCAAAGGATTCATCTAACTCAAAATACCCAATGTTTTCTACCTCAAATTTTTTTAGTTTCCACTTTATTATTTCTACTACTTTTTCTGAATATCTATGTGGATTGATAAAAAGTAGATTGAAATTATTAACTCTATTTAAGATATTAAAAATTGTATTTCTGGTAAGCTTTGTTTCACCCTCAATAAATTTTACTATATTAAATATATTCGCCACCTTACTTTCTTCCGAAGACACTCTGACAAATTCCTCCTTAATCTCATCTTTTGTAATTTTATCCAATCTAACTTTCTGAACACTAATTTCTGGAGATTTTATTTCAACATTTTGAATTTCTTTTACACTTTCATCACAAAATTTGTCAGTATCTATTTTAACAATATATTTTGCCTTTTTTGAAACCTTTTCCCATAAAATTTTAAATAAATTACTTTGCAAGACATCTTCTTTAATCTTTATCTTCACTCTCTGTCCTTTATCTTCAATTGGTGGTGCTTCTTCACCAACTTCTTCCCTAAACTCGGTTTGTAATTTCTCTACATACTCTCTGTAACTTTCATTGGTAACGACAGTCAACAAGTTTATATCTTTGCTCTGGATTCTGTCACCTTCCTGGTCAACAGGTAACCTTAAACCCCTTCCAATCTCCTGCCTTTTCTTTATTTCTGATGTAGAATAAGCAAGCGTGCAGATATTAAACACATTTGGATTATCCCAACCCTCTCTTAAGGCAGAATGTGAAAAGATAAATTCGACCGGTTCGTCTAATGACAATAATCTCTCTTTGTCCTTCATAATCAAATCATATGCTGACTCGTCTTCTTCAATACTTTTTTCTCTTTTCATCTTGGAAAAATATCCGCTATGAATTTTCTCAATATCTAGATCTGAAAATTCTTTATAGCCATCTTGTATTAACTTATTAAACTCTTCTTCAAAATTTTTTCTTACCAAACCATCTTCAAGCAAATAATCATCGACTCTGTTTAAAAAAAATAAACTCAACACTTTAATTCCTTTGGTATTTAATTGTTTCTTTTTTTCTAAATGCTCCCTTATGGTTTCTCTAACCATAATTCTTGCTATTTCGTCTTCTTCTATTGATGATTTACCTTCGTATATTTTTAATCCATTGGAAAACAAGATATAACCGGAACCTTTATTTATTTCATTAACTATGAACCCTTCATAATAAGAATTATCTGTTTTTCTTGCTAAATCGTCACTGTGTTTTAAGGTTATGGTCTTAAACTTTATCCCTTCTTTTGTTTTTACAAAAACCTTTACCTTTGCTCTTAACCCAGATGTTATCGATTCTATTTTTTCAAGAATTATCTTTTTGCTACTTGGTTGTCCTTCTTCTGTGATTGATAAAACCTCTATCTTCTTAACTAATCCAAAATTATATGCCTCATAAGGAGTTAGTTTGTAAACCAGATTATAAATATTCCTATGGGTTGCCGAGTATCTTAAAATAAAAAGTGGATTTAACTTAGATAACCCCCATTGGGTTGCTTCTCCACTCATCTTTTGCGGTTCATCAAGTATAACAATAGGATTCGTCTTCTTTATAATTTCAATTGGCTTATCACCCATCTTGTCGTGCGTATTATGGATAATATTTATATCTTTATTAAAAGCGTCTTTTGTAATGACCATAATTTGAAGATTGGTGCCCTGAGCAAACATCCTTATTTGGACTAAATTGTCCGACCTATAAGAAAAATAAGTATAAGGAATATTGTCATAAATTTCTTTAAAGTGCTCTCTTGTAATATCCAAGTTTTTTAAAACGCCCTCTTTTATAGCCACGGAAGGAACGACAATAATAAATTTTGTAAATCCGTACTTCTCATTTAGTTCTAAGATTGTCCTCAAATAAATGTAGGTCTTGCCCGTCCCCGTTTCCATCTCGACTGTAAAATTATTAGGCTCTTCTAAGTCTGCAATTTTTGAAAGGTCTAATCCGTTCTTTCGCTGGATTTCTTGTAAATTTTCCAATATTTTTTCTTTTGTTAAATCCAAAACATTCGGTATTACTTGAAATGTATAACCAGAAGGTCTTTTGACCTGTCTTTTAAATATACTAACAACAGAATTTATGGCTTGAATCTGAAAATCTAATTTCGAATCGAATTTTAGTTTTAGCATGTAACGTCACTCCTTCAACTTAACTTGGGCGATCAACATAGCCTTATGTAATTTTTCGGCAAATAATTCTTTCGATGGCAACTTGGTTAAATATTCGGCAACTTTTATTCTATCTTCAGGCAAGAAAAGTAGTTTAATCTGCTCTTTACCTTTTTCGGTACAAAGAATAACACCAATGGGTGGATTTTCTCCTTCGTCCATTTCATATTTCTCCAAGTATCTGAGATACAATTCCATTTGCCCCTTATACTCTGCCTTGAATTTACCAAGTTTTAATTCTAGCACCACAAAGCACCTTAACTTTCTATGATAGAATAACAAATCAATATAAAAATCCTCACTATCAAGGGTGATTCTTTTCTGCCTTGCTACAAAATAAAAATCTTTGCCGAATTCAAGGATAAATTTTTCAAGGGCATTAAGTATTGCTTGCTCTAAATCTTTTTCGCTGTAGGTATCATGAAGTCCTAAAAAGTCTAAAACATAAGGATCTCTAAAAACAAGTTCTGGCGTCATCTTGTCTTTCTCTTTTAATTCCTTTAATTGATTTTTAATAGTTTCTTCTGGCAACTTTGACAAGGCAGTTCTTTCATAAAGCATACTATTTAACCTATCTTGTAATATTCGAGTGCTCCATCGTTCTTTTTGGCATAAAGTAGCATAAAATTCACGCTTTAAATTATCTTTAATTGGCAGTAATGTTCTAATATGAGTCCAACCTAGTACTCTGAATTCTCCACGCAGTGCGTGGAGAGTTGGATATTCGTCATAAAGATCTAACATATACCACAAATTTTGAACCGAGTAACCTTTTCCATATTTTAAAGTTAATTCTCCACTCAGTGCGTGGACAATTTGTTTTCCATACTTAGCCCGCTTTGACTTAATTATCTCTTCTCTAATTGCTTTGCCAATATTCCAATAAAGCAAAACCATCTCTTCGTTAATGGTAGCGGCAACTCCTTTTTTTCCTTGTTCAATTAATTCGACAATTCTATTAAAAATATCTACGATAATTTCAACCTTATCCATTTTGTTTTCCATTAAATCACCTTCAATCTAGCAAAAGAGGTCAAATTTATCTTGTCGTCATCAGTCAGTGCTTTATCCATGAAAATAAATATTTTGTTTTTATATTTTGTAGTTCTTATCTCCTCTATTGCCTCCTTATTAATCTTATCTTCTAAAGAAATATAAAAATCCAAATTCTGTTCTGCATCTTTCACATAATAAAAATTGTTATTCTTAATTCTAACTTCTTCGATCTTAGAATTTAGGTTAAGTCCTTCTTTCAAAATAATTTCAAAGACCACATCGATTTTTTGCCAGCCACCAACCAGTGGCTCATCTATCCATATCCCAAGCCATTCCAAATACTTTTTCTTTAATTCCTCAACATCTTCTCCTGCCTTCATTTCAAACTCATCTTTTAGATTAAAGTTTGACTTATCTAACCGAAAAACCTTAAATCCAAAATCGTGATTTGATGTCATTGCGAGGTCGTCTGTGGCGACCGTGGTAATCCCTTTTTCGTCATTGCGAGGAGCAACAGGCGACGAAGCAATCTCTCTTTTGTATTTCTCCGATACCCTTCTTAATCTTTCAATACAAATATCGGCAATAGTGGGAAATTCTTTTTTAATTTTTTCATCCAGAACCTCCTCATCAAGTTGGATAAGAATAAACTTCCTATTACCACCGTCTTCTTTGTTTAAATCCCAGACTGCCTGACCTGTTGTGCCAGAACCAGCGAAGAAGTCGAGGATTATTGCGTTATTACTGGTGGAAATTTCTAACATTCTCTTTATCAATTTCGTTGGTTTCGGGGTATCAAAAACATATTCATCAAAAAGATCCACTATCTCTTTTCTTGATACTTGATTATGACCTACTTCATTATGCAGCCAGATACTTTTAGGTACTATACCTTTTTGCACTTCACTTAAAAACTGCTTTATTTGTGGTTTAGAATCATTATTTTTCCCAAAATATATTCTATTATCTTTAATTAGTTCTTCTAAGCGTTCTTTTGTAACTTGCCAACAACTACCTTTTGGTGGCTCAACTATTTTCCCACTTGGTGTTTTTACTGGATAATCATACTTTTTCGAATATGTTTTGGCAGACAGCCCTCCAGGTTTCCAAGGTCCTCGTTGATCATTATCATAATTCTTATATCGTTCATCCATTTCAATAGTCCGTGGTAATAGATTCCTTGTAAAATTTTGCTTGCTTTTTGCAAATAACAAGATGTGGTCATGATTATCACTGATCCATTTAGCATCATTGGCTGGCGAATATTTTTTCTCCCAAATTAAATTACATACAAAATTCTCTTCTCCAAAAATCTCATCCATAATCATTCTCAAATGATGGACTTCGTTATCATCAATTGATATAAAAATCACTCCATCATCCCTTAACAAATTTCTTGCTAAAAATAATCTTGGATAGATGAAATTAAGCCAGTCAGAGTGATACCTACCGCTTGCTTCTGTATTTGTGATAAGTTTATTTCCATCACTATCAATCTGACCTGTTTTTTCTAAATAATCTCTTACAGGCTCTTTAAAATTATCTCTGTAAATTTTATCCTTTCCCGTATTATATGGTGGATCAATATAAATCATCTTTACTTTGCCAAAATATGGCTTAAGTAAAAGTTTAAGCGTCTCTAAATTTTCTCCAATAATTGCTATGTTTTCTGTCTTATCAAAATCAATTGACCTTTCTTTATCAGGCTTCAGAGTTCCATATGCAGGTGTTTGAATAAGTTTAAAGATCTTACTTTTCCCCGCCCAATTAAAATAAAATCTATCATCTTCTTTTTCAATAATTTCACCACTTAATAAAGCCTTTAACTTCTCAAAATTAATCTTAATATCCTCAAAAACTTCAGGATATATTTCCTTTAATCCTTCTTTAATATCAGTTTTCACTATTTTATTTATTCTTTTAATGTCCATTTTACTGCCTCCTTAACAGGATTCGCTATTTCATCTAACGTATGCGGATAAACGAAGTCCGAGCCGAAGGCGAGGATTTGGGTCAAGGCTCTGCAAGAGCCGAGCCGTTTATCCGCTGTTATATGAAGGACCACGCTTTTTCCGCTGAAGCCAAGGATAGCGTAGACGGATTATTTGAAACTATCAAGTACTTTTGCATAAGCCTTAATATCAATTGCAGGAGCAGTACCTAAGCTTTGTAGTTTATCTATTAGTGTAAAAAACAAATAAATTAAAGCTTCTTCACTATTCGATTTATGTAATGTTGCAGAACCATCATTATAGCAAATGCTAAATGAACCATTTTCAAGAATGCAACCAATATCGATTTGTGAGAGATTATCAAGTTGTTGTATTATAGCATTAAAACTCTCACCAAATGGATATGCCCATTCAGAAGTTAACGTTAATATTCCACCCAAAATTTTAAAAGGTTTTTTAGGGGTACTAATTATTCCGCCTGCATGAGTAATTTGCGCCGAGGTTCTTTCTAATCTACGAACACTTTTAATTTTTTCAGAAGTATACAACAGGTTCGTCTTATTGATATCTTGTTTTACCTCGAATACAGCATAAACACTTTCAGCAGGGATATAAATAGCTTCGCCTTGGTTGAACACAAAAGGTGAATATTGTCGATCATAAATAACAAGGTCTATTTGTTGACTGAATTGATTATTGCTGTCGATCACAAAAGCTTTATCCATAGCGTATCTTTTAGGTAAATATATCCGAAGCCATTCGATCCAATTTAATTCAGAAAAATCTCCTTTTGTTGTTGGATGAAATATAATTTCACGACCTGACGACAATTTTTCTATCATTTGTCTCTGGAGAGTTATAAAAATTGATTTTAAATTGACACCATCATTCAGCATACTATTTCACTCCAGTACTGCTTTGAAATTGATTCTTTTGCTTTAGCAGCAACTGCCTCTTTTTCATACTTATACAAAACATCCGATATAATGTTGTTTGTATTTGAAGGATCGATTATTCTTTTATCGACAAATTCATCTCGTAAATATGTTAATACTGTCCAAAAATTATTGGATAAATCTCCGATTTGTTTGTATTCTAATGATTCAAGGACAATTAACTCTAAGTATATAGAAAGAAAATCTAAATTATGGTTTTTTCTCCAAATTTTTGTAAGAATAATCTCATCTTTCCGATTAGAATTGTTAATTAAATCAATATTCGAGTGAATTATAAATCTCCTTTAATGTTCCATTCGTGTCAGATTTTAGCGAAATAAATAAATCAATATCTGAAACACCTTTAATAGCAGTTCCTTTTGCACTTGATCCTGATTTTATGAGTTCTGATAGTTGATAGCCAGCCCAAGAATATATAATACTTTTGATATTTGATAAACGATAATCATCAATGGATATTATCGATGCTTTGTTATTATTTATAATATTTCTTAAGTAATTATCGCCATCGTTACTCATACGATCCTCCACATTATTGATTATAGCCTACCAAGGATGGCGGGCGTTAATGTGCGATCTTTCATAAAACTTAAAATAACCGAACTACTTCGTTTATGCACTACTCTAGGCGAAGTTTCGAAAAGTAACCACTATTTTCCCTTGCGGTATCTCTTTATAGATTCTTATGTTTATCATAAACTTATTTTATTAATTCCGCAATTAATGATTTCCGTATTATGGGGTCTTGCAATATCACTTTTCATCTTCTCCCTCAATCTTTTTAATCGCTCTGCTCACTGTAGTATAATGCACGCCAATATATTTGCTATATCTTTTAAGGTATAGCCATACTGTAGGTTAGCCTCATATGTGTCAGGGGATAGTTCTTTGTCACACTTCAAAAATCTATATTCCCCTTATTAAAGCGCCACCGGGAAGCAAAAAATTAATCTTTTCTATTTTTCTACAACTTTATATTAATTCAACAAAAGGTTGGGAAAGTCCTTCTTTTTTGTGAAAGTTTTTAGGTTACCGATTTAGTTTTTAGAAATTATAGCACATTGGTCTGAATACAGTAGGGCAGAAATTATGAGATAAAATATATTTTTTAAAATATATTTCAAAGTCTATAAATCATTATTCGACAAAGTTATGAAAAATCCTCTTTTTTATTTAAGAAAATCATCGGTTTTTAGTGGTTAGTCAATTTTTAGAATTTACTGGATTCCCATTACCCGCTTTCGCGGGTACAAGTTTCATGGGAATGACATAGGAAAGATAGATTCCCATTTTCATGGGAATGACAAAAAGGGAGCAGGAAGGACATATGGGAAATAGAAAATATTTTTTAAAATCTCTATTGCAATTGGAAAAGAAGTGGGGTAAAATAGGTTTATAAACTATTGTTCGCACCTACTTATTTATATATAATTTTTAATAAATTATTAGAAAGGAAGTAAAATAAAATTGTTAAAAAAACCAATGAAGATGAGAAGTCTGGAGGATTATGGTATCCCCTCTTATATTGTGGATATCTGGGAAAAAAATTATTCCCCTTTTTTGCTCCCGATACAGGAAGAGGCGGTAAGATATTATGGGGTGCTGGATTATGAGGAAGGGAAGATCCACCCTCACCCTACCCTCTCCCCTCAAGGGCGAGGGAATATAGAAGAAGTCTCCCTTCAAGGGCGAGAGGATATAGAAGAAGTCTCCCTTCAAGGGCGAGGGGACAATAATAGAGCAATAGATTCCCGCTTTTTATTAACCCTTTCTCCTACCTCCTCCGGCAAAACCTTTATCGGAGAGATGGCCGCCATCACCCAAGCCATCCACTACCAAAAAGCCATTTATTTAGTCCCCTTGCGTTCTTTAGCCGAGGAAAAATACCGGCATTTTAAAAAACTCTATAGTGGCAAAGATTGTCCGATAAAAATCCTGATCTCCTCTCGAGACCACCGGGAAGATGATCATAAAATAATTGCAGGAGAATATGAGATAGCGATAATGGTCTATGAGAAGTTTAATTA
>Ga0315285_10003827_pt1 | contig 15647 bp, 18 predicted proteins | sample YL17G09_36_MG_FD_203698 | JGI IMG/M metagenome (GOLD analysis project Ga0315285, IMG submission 203698) | Sediment microbial communities from Yellowstone Lake, YNP, Wyoming, USA - YL17G09_36 | ecosystem: Environmental > Aquatic > Freshwater > Lake > Sediment | place: USA: Wyoming | collected...
AAATCGGCTCATACCATGGTCACGACTATTGCAAGGGTGCATGCAAAAATGATCTTTGCTGCGATGAGTTTCAACATCTGCAATATTCGGACCTTCAAACATCACGGGGTAATCTAGCGGATGCTATGGCATTTTGGAAAAAATTGGAAGATTTCAATGGTAATTATGAAGGATTTCTCGAGAAATTACACGAAAACCACTTAAATCTGCTAATAGATCCAAATTATTCCACGTTATTCGAAATCCTCTAAAGTGTCTCAATCCACTAGTCTTATGATGGTGACCTGCGATAACCAAGCCGTGGTAAGTTCACCTGTCCCTTTTGGGAAACGAAAAAAAAGACTTCCCCTTTTCATGAACCGAACACTAGGTGAAGAGGGTATATATATTGTCTGATGAATAACAGGGCTCTCTTTTCAATGAATCTTAAAAAAAATAACACGTAAGAGAGATTTCGCCAATTTGAGGAAATATTCAGGAGGTTCTCCTGAAGAATTCAACCAAATTTATTAATGGTCTCAACTTAAAACCAAGTACCCTAGAAAGGTTGATTTCATGGAACGTATTGATCTTAAAAACCGCCGAACCCAGCTGATTATAGGCCTTGTCGCATTATTTTCGATCTTTGCACTGTGGCTTCGTTTGCTTCCCATGCTCAATATGGGAAGCACAGACGTCCTGATGATGGTGGCAAGTGATGACCCGTTGTACAATCTTCGCCAGGTCGAACAGATAATGGCAAACTTCCCGAATTATGCATGGTTTGAGCCCATGACCCTATTTCCCACAGGACAGACTGTTCCCTGGGGGCCCCTGTTTCCTACCATTATTGCGGTCTTTTGCCTCATGAGCGGTGCCGCAACGCGACCGGAAATCATCAGCACGGGGCTTTTGATTCCCCCCATAATGGGAATGATGATCGTAGCGATCATGTACTTTGCCGGAAAAATCTGCGGTGACTGGAAGACCGGTCTTTTGGCATCAGGGTTTGCTGCTATAGTATCCGGCCAGTTCTTTTACCGCTCATTTTATGGATATATGGATCACCATATTGCAGAGGTCCTTTTTTCCACCATTTTCTGCCTGTTGTATATGTATGCGATCTACTCAGAAAAAGATACCAAAATCGAGCTGAGAAATATCAGTTCCTATAAAACGACCCTTTTATTAGCAGGTCTTGCCGGCATCGCTTATCTCCTTGGCCTGTTTGTTATGCCGACAATGATCCTCTTTGCGATGATCGTTGGGATATTTACCATTATCCAGTTTGTGATTGATGTTTACCGAGGCAGGACAAGTGAATATCTGCTGGTGATTAATTCCATAATTTTTGCTATTGCCATTATGGGGTTCCTATTCTACGGGATTAAAAGTCCTGGGATAAGTCTTGTCACATATACTATCGGTCAAATTTACGCATACCTGATTTTAATCGGCGGAACGGCTTTCCTCTATGGAGTTGCTCACTTCGTCAAAGAAAAAGACTGGTATTACTACCCGACAATCCTTATCGGGAGCGGAATTGCATTTTCTCTCATCCTTCTGATTGTCAGCCCACAGATGTATAACCAGTTCATAAGTTCATTCTTCCTATTTTTCGGGCAACCGGAATGGTCAACCACGATACAGGAAGCACGAGGATGGACATCAGCTCTTGCATGGATGACATTTAACTATGGTCTCATACTGATGATTGGTGGAGCACTTGTCATGCTCTATAATAACGTTAAAGACGAGCACCCACACCAGATGTATGCTCTGGTGTGGTCACTTGTCATGCTTGTTTCAACATGGCAGCATATCCGGTACGAGTATTACCTTGCTGTGAACATTGCACTGCTCTCAGCCGTTTGTGTCAGTTTCACTTTTGACTATGGATGGGCAGATATCCGTCGGCTTGCAACCAGACTGTCATCAGATACTGAAGATCCCGAATTCAACAAAGGAGGAAAAAAGGAGCCCCCAAGGAGCAAAAAACAGAAAAAAATCCAGAAAAAAGCCTCCGAAACCTCTCAACCCAATTATATTAACATAGCATTTGTTATTCTTATTGTAGGACTCGGCATTCTGTTTGCCTATACCTCCGCTTCGCTCAGCTACTCAAATGCAGCGGGCGACACTATACGAATGAATCCCGATTGGAGGGAGTCTCTTGACTGGATGGGGAATAATACTCCTGACACCGGCGTAAATTACACCACCATTTACAATCCTCAGACATTCCAGTATCCTCCCGAAGCATATGGGGTCATGTCCTGGTGGGACTATGGGCACATGATTACCTATATTGCAAAACGGATCCCTAATGCAAATCCCTTCCAGTCAGGAGTTATCGGCCCGACGGGATCAGCAAATTACTTCATGTCCATATCAGAAGATGAGGGTAATCAAGTCCTTGATCGCGCTAAAACCCGGTATATTATCACCGATATCGAAATGGATACCGGCAAATTCTGGGCGATGGCAACCTGGTACAATGCATCAGTTGCCGCCAGCCCCTATCAGATGACCCTGCTTACTCCTGCACAGAACAATCCCGACAGTTACGAATCCGTGCTTCTCAATACCCGGCTGTATTACCTTACCATGATCTCACGGCTTCATAACTTTGACGGCTCCCTGACAACACCCGCGAGTGCCTATTACATAGAGTACGCCGACCCAACCATTTCGCAGGTCTCCCTTCCGGTAATCACGGGAGCAGAAGCGATCAACGCTACTGAGGCGGTCAGTCGTGCAGCTGAATATAACCTTAAAGCACCTGCGGGTTACCATGCCGCTGCATTGAGCCCTGCCATCACACTCCCGATCGAAACCGTACCTGCGCTCAGGCATTACCGGCTGGTACACGAATCTCCTAGCAATGTGTTCAATTCAAAGACCAACGATGTCAAATACGTCAAAATTTTTGAGTACGTGAAAGGGGCGCACATTAAGGGAGAGGGCATAATCCAGGTTCCTCTTATCAGCAATACTGGCAGAAATTTCACTTACCGGCAGATGAGCGTCAATGGTGAATTTATCGTACCATATTCAACAACCGATAACCCCTATGGGGTTAAGACAACCGGCAAATACCGGGTAATCACTTCAGATCGGGAATATGATGTGCCCGAATCCGCCGTAATGCAGGGAGCAGTGATCCAATAATTTTTTCTCCCTTCCTTTTTTGATAACAGGTCACGAAACCAAACCTTTTGAAGGTAGGAAAATAATGTACGATTGACGCGAATATGGTCCGATGTTCTGCAATTTACGGGGATGTTTTCTCTCATCATGACATGGAGAACCACGATGAGAGTTCTACCCGGCTGGAGGCAGCTCTGGAAGGCGTACCCGAAGGGGTACCGGTTATAGCGCCGTTGTGTGCCACAGAGAGGGATCTACTCAGAGTCCATACATCATCCCACATCCGGATGATCCGTGAATTTTCTTCGCACGGTGGACAACACTTCATTGATCATATCACGTATATTACTGGTGAGACGTTCGATGTGGCTTCCTATGCAGCAGGTGCTGCTATAGAGGCAGTGAATCGTGCAATCGATGGCGAATCCTGTTTCGCAATTGTTCGCCCCCCCGGACACCACGCTGAACCTGACCGTGCAATGGGTTTTTGCATTTTTAACAATGTGGCGATTGCTGCAACTGTTGCACTGGATCGACTGGACAAAGTTGCGATCATAGACTGGGATCTCCACCACGGGAATGGTACTCAGAAAATTTTCTCTGCAGATGACCATGTGCTCTTCTGTTCAATCCATCAGGGAAACATCTTTCCCCATACCGGCTGGGTGGATGAAATAGGTACAGGAATGGGCAAGGGATTCACCATAAACGCACCCCTGAGGGCTGGATCAACCATAGCCGATTACCGGCTCGTCTTTGAAGAAGTGTTTATCCCCGCTCTCCAGCACTTCAGGCCGGATGCAGTGATCGTATCCGCAGGGCAGGATCCCCTTTTTGATGACCCCAAAAGCGGCATGCTGTTGTTTCCTGCGGATTTTGGTACCCTTACCGCCTTGTTGCGGGATGCAACCGATCATCCATTGGCACTTGTGCTTGAGGGAGGGTATGGGCCTTCACATGGGGAGGCCATCAACCGGATTTTTTCTTCCCTCCATGGATCACCTGTTCCATCATGTGATAGTGAGCCCCGCCCCACTACCCGTGATTTGGTAGCGGTGCTAAAGAAGATGAGAATGTAATTTTATGGTGTGGCGGAAAAACACCTTTATACAAGAATATACATCATTCTCCATTATGATAGCAGAAGAACTCACCCTCGGCATGCGGGTGCGGTACCCGCGGACCGGAACAACCGGCACCATTCAGCGCATCGAGCAGGTGCGGGGAGAGGTGTTTGCCGAACTGGACAGTACGAATCTCCTATACCGTATCGATAACCTTATTCCGGCATCCGGCCCAGAGAAAACAAAAAAGACAATCGTTGATGATGCAAAGAAAGTAATCGAGAGAGAAAAGGAGTTTGCTTCAGGACGCGAACTGCAGGACGCGTGGAAAGCTACCGACCAGAGCTGCGAGGGCGGAGGTTAATCCTCCAGCCCAATCGTGGTCAGTTTTACCGATTTTGCTCCTTTCTGCGACAGCAACCGTTCAGCAAATGCCTTAAGCTGAGTCCCGTCTCCCCCCAGCATGATCACTTAAAGGCAACGGTTCCAGATCACACGGGAGGTGAGGAGAGATGCCGGAGGAAATTGCTATCAATTTGTGCTGGATGTAGGTAAGCATAGCTAACCGGCCACGCCGGTCGTTATCATAGATCATCGTAATCATTCCCACAGATCACCTCTGAAATCATCCACCTACGTAAAATGACGGATATCGCTCCGGATTGCATGACTGATTCCTTCTGACCTTGAATAAGTGCCCTGCAACCCGCGCTTTTTATTAAGAGAAGACGGTAAAAACTGATGGATTTTCCCCGAAGGGCGTCTTGACTGGTTATGTATAAGTATGATTGTTATTAATAGAGTAAGGAGGTTCGATTTCATTTGCATGATGTAAAAGTTCCCAGTGTCAATATAGGAGTTGTGGGTCATGTCGATCATGGCAAGACCACCCTCGTTAACGCACTCACCGGGACATGGACAGACAGGCACAGTGAAGAGGTGAAGCGTGGCATCTCGATCCGTCTTGGATATGCCGATGCAACTTTTTACCGGTGCGAAAAGTGCGGAGGTACTGACGCCTTTTCGACCAGTCCCGATTGTCCGGTCTGCGGCGGAAAGGGAACACCGGTTCGTTCAGTTTCCTTTGTCGATGCACCGGGACATGAGACACTCATGGCAACGATGCTGTCTGGTTCGGCATTAATGGACGGGGCAATGCTGGTCATTGCTGCAAGCGAGAAGTGCCCGCAGCCGCAGACAAAAGAGCACTTGATGGCGCTGGAGCTTGTAGGGATAAAAAATATCGTGATTGTCCAGAGTAAAATCGATGTGGTCAGCCAGAAAGAGGCGATTGACAATTACCATGAGATAAAAAAATTCATTAAAGGAACAATCGCAGAGAACTCACCAATCATTCCGGTTTCTTCCCAGAAAGGCATCAATATCGGCGCTCTTGTAAAGGCGCTTGACCAGGCAATTCCTGAACCAGTGCGGGATCCAAATGCCGAACCTGTTATGCTTATAGCCCGCTCGTTTGATGTTAACAAACCTGGCTGCAACTGGAAAGATGTGAAGGGCGGCGTCGTCGGAGGGTCTCTTATCCGGGGCATCCTCCGCGAAGGTGACGATATCGAAATTCGACCAGGCAGACAGACACAGATCGAAAACAGGATAAAATGGATTCCTATCACAACAAAAATCACATCGATCAATGCTGGTTCCAATAATATCGCTGAGGCTACTCCTGGCGGACTGCTTGGTGTTGGGACCAAACTCGACCCGGCTCTGACGAAAAGTGACGCACTTGCGGGTCAGGTACTGGGCCACGAAGGCAAACTTCCGCCGGTTTGGGACAAAATCCGGTGCCGGGTCACGCTCATGGAGCGGGTTGTGGGGGCTACAAGCGAGCTGGTTATTGAACCGTTGAAACACAGCGAACCGTTGATGCTTTCAGTCGGAACCGCGGTTACGGTGGGTGTAGTCAGCAATACGAAGAAGGATACCATTGAGATTCAGCTGAAACGACCTGTATGTGCAGAACTGGGTTCAAGGATAGCTATCAGCCGGCAGGTGGGAGCACGCTGGCGGTTAATCGGGATGGGAGTCCTGAGCGAGTGAAGATCCTTCTGGATGCCAATGCACTCATGATACCGGTGCAATTCCAGATCGATCTCTTCGATGAGCTTCGTATGCTTCTTGGAGCATTTGAACCTGTCGTGCTATCAGGAGTAATTGGGGAGCTTACCGGGCTCTCCCGGGCAAAAGGGCGTGACGGGGCTGCTGCCCGGCACGGTCTTGTTCTTGGTGAGAAATGTACTATCGTGGAAAGCGGGGAATTACAATCAGGATCTGTCGATGCGCAGATGATTGAATATGCAGCTCGGAATGCATGCATGGTGGTTACCAATGACCGGCATATCAGGAATGCACTGATGACACGCGGTATCAGCGTGATATCAATAAGAAATCAGAAAAAACTGGAGATATTGCGGAGGTAAAATATGTATCATAGGTTGATGCTTGAGGACAAGGTGCGGGTACCCCCCCAGCGACTGGGCGAAAAACTTGAAAAAGTGATTCTTGAGGTCCTGCAGGAGCAGCTTGAAGGCAGTATTGATAAAGAGATCGGGATCTTCATCTGTGTGACGAAAGTCCAGGATGCCGGTGAGGGGGAACTCGTGCCCGGTGACGGTGGCGTCTATTATGATGTGAAGTTTGAAGCACTCGTGCTCCGTCTTGCGCTGCAGGAAGTCATTGAGGGACTTGTTGTCGAGACGACAAGTTTCGGGGCTTTTGTAAGCCTCGGTCCTATCGATGCGATGCTGCATGTAAGCCAGATTTCAGATGAGTACATCAATTATGATGAGAAAAACGCCCGGCTCATCTGCCAGGAGTCCAAAAGATTCATCGGAGTAGGTGATGTAGTCCGTGTCCGCGTAGTGACTCTCTCCCTCAATGAACGAGAGCCACGTGACAGCAAGATCGGACTCACGATGCGACAGGCAGGACTTGGCACGGCACTCTGGCTTGAAGAAGAGATGAATAAGGAGAAAGAGAAAGACCAGAAATCCTCTCCAGCACCAAAAGAGGCTGTAAAGGAGAAGGGAAAGGGTAAGAGGAAGGAGCATGCCTCCGGCGAATAAGAAAAAGCAGGGAAAAGTCTGCCGTGACTGTCATCGTGTTGTTGATGGTGAGAACTGCGTAATCTGCGGCACGACAAATTTGAGTGAAGACTGGTCCGGCTACCTTGTCATCATCGATCCGGAAAATTCCGAAGTAGCCAAACGGATGAACATCAAACTTCCGGGTCGCTATGCGCTAAAGGTTCGCTGATGCTCACACTTCCTGAAGAGTACCGGAAGCTTTTCCAGGAACCTTTCGGGGAGCTGCACCGGAACATTGATGAGATTATCCCAATAATTGCAGACAGCACCATATACGCTGTCGGTGATGTAGTTACTCATAACCTCCAGAAGAGAGGGATTGCCCCTGCAATTGCCGTCGTTGACGGTTATACCATGCGCTTACCATGCAAACGGTTGCCTGTATTTCGGGGGGAGTGCATCAGGGTGAAAAATCCGGCCGGTACATTAACCGATGACCTGATCCGCGCGCTCGATCATGCGATCATGCATCCGCCGGCGACGGTCATTGTTGATGGTGAAGAGGATCTCGCGGTGATCCCGCTTGTGATCGCTGCTCCAAACGGCTCAATCGTGTTGTACGGACAGCCACATCAGGGAGTAGTACTCCGCAGAGTAAATTTTGAGGCAAAAGAAACTGCCCGCCATTTTCTGACACTTTTTATCCACACTGATGGATGAATTTCCATTTGTATCCATGAAATAACCTGCATCCTTTTTTTTGTTTTTGTGATTATCGTTAGAGCTCCATGTGAGGCTCACATTATAAATAACCCGGTTTCCAATAATTACAGGATATCGATGGACTTTGAGATCACCGGCGATAAAAGAAATGAGCTTTTATCCAGAAGAGAGGTTCAGTTTAACCTCAAATACGATGGTGCAACCCCTTCCCGTATGCAGATTATCGGCAAACTTTGCGCCCTGCTCAATGTAAAAGAGCATCAGATAACCCTTGACGCACTAAATGGCAGCTTCGGTAAGACAGAAATAACCGGTTCAGCACGTATTTATGACAGTGAAGAGGGCAGGAACAGGACCGAGCGCCCACACCTTGCAGCGCGCGGAATGCCCAAACCCAAGGAAGAAGGGGCTGCGTAACAATGGCAGCAGCAAAAAAGGCTGCCGCAGCTAAGGGGCAAAAGAGGGGCGCGTACTACAAGGTTGATGGCACTAAGGTCACCACTATCAAGAAATACTGCCCACGCTGCGGACCTGGCATCATGATGGCGGACCACAAGGACCGGACCACATGCGGTAAGTGCGGATATACTGAATTCAGAAAATAAGATCCAATGCCTGTTTTTGGGCAGATACTTGGAATTGAGGGGACAGCATGGAACCTCAGTGCCGCTCTTTTTGACAAGGATCTCATTTCACTTGTGTCCCGACCCTATAGCCCGGCTCTGGGCGGGATCCACCCGCGTGAGGCAGCGCAGCACCATGCATCAGTAATGAAGGAACTCGTCTCTTTGATCCTTAAGGAACCTGATAAAATTACGGGTATAGCATTCTCACAGGGCCCGGGGCTTGGACCCTGCCTGCGGACAGTTGCAACGGCAGCTCGATCGCTTGCACTGGCACTCGACGTCCCCCTTGTTGGTGTTAATCATTGCATCGCTCATATAGAGATAGGCCGTTTTGCCACCGGTTGCAGTGACCCGATTATCCTCTATGTTAGCGGAGCGAACACCCAGGTGATCGGGTACCTGAACGGTCGGTACCGGATCTTTGGTGAGACCCTCGATATCGGTATCGGCAATGCCCTCGACAAGTTTGCCCGGTCCCAGGATCTTCCTCATCCAGGAGGTCCAATCATCGAGGCTCAGGCAAAACTCGGCCACTACATCGATCTGCCGTATACTGTCAAGGGGATGGATCTCGCTTTTTCAGGCCTTGTTTCAGCAGCGAAAGACAGTAAGGCAATGCTACCCGATGTGTGCTACAGCCTGCAGGAGACTGCTTTTGCAATGTGCGTTGAAGTGACCGAGCGGGCGATGTCGCTTGCCGGAAAAGATGAGGTGCTCCTGGTTGGTGGTGTTGGAGCAAACCGGCGGTTGCAGGAAATGCTCCGGATGATGTGTGAGGATCGCGGGGCGCATTTTTACGTCCCTGAACAGAAATATCTCGGAGATAATGGCGCGATGATCGCCTATACGGGAAAACTGATGCTTGAGAGCGGGTCGTCTCTTCCCATCGAATCTTCACAGATCAAGCCCTCATATCGCTCAGATGATGTTGAGGTGACTTGGAAACACGAGATTATTCGTGAGGGCCCCCTTGTTTTTCCTGATAATCTGACCCGGAAAAGGGGTGCGGAAGCCATTGTCACGTTCCGGAACGGTAAAGCTGAGAAGCGCAGGGTCTCGAAACTGTACCGTGTGCCCGCACTTGACAAACGACTCATTACAGAGCGAACCCGGGCAGAAGCGCGGTTAATCGCTGCCGCACGCAAAGGCGGGGTTCCCACACCAATCATGAGCGACATAACTGCTGATACAATTGTGATGGAGCAGGTGAAGGGGACATTACTGACACAGAATCTCACTGAAGCAGCAGTACACAAAGCAGGGAGAATGATCGGCAAGCTGCATACATCTGGTATTATACACGGAGATCTCACGACAAGCAACATGATCCTGCGTGAGAACGACGGTACTTGCGTCCTAATTGATTTTGGGCTTGCACAGGTAAATTCCGAGATCGAGCAGCGGGGAGTAGATGTTCATGTCCTTTTCCAGACATTGAAGAGTACAGCACCAGATTGTGCTGATTTACTAAAAAACGCGTTTGCAGCGGGATATGCAGAGACGTTTGCAGAGGCTGCAGATGTCATAACCCGTGAGCATGAGATCGAGATGAGGGGGAGATATTTATAATACTCACCATGGTTACGAGCAACACCAATAAGGCAAGGGAGGTTGCGGAATTTTTCGGCGGTTTACTTGATGTGTGCCATGTACCGCTCGAAATTCCTGAACTCCGCTCTGATGATGTAGCTGAGATCTCCCGGCAGAAGGCGCAATACGCATTCGATCATCTCCTCACACCACTCATCGTGGATGACACCAGCTTTTCCATTGATGCACTGAATGGATTTCCCGGCCCGTATGCCGCGTACGTGCTGCACTCGATAAGTAACGAGGGTATTCTTAAAATTATGAAGGACGTGAAGAATCGCACCGCACACTTCACGACAGTGATTGCATTCGCAGACGAACATGGTGTCCGGACCTTTCCTGGAACCATCCACGGCAGGATCATTACAGTCCCCCGTGGAAGCGGGGGATTCGGGTATGACCCAATCTTTGAGGTGGAGGGAAGGACACTTGCAGAACTCCCTCTTGAGGAGAAAAGCAGAATCTCTCACCGTGCGCTGGCGCTTACTGCATTCCGGGACTGGTTCATGCAAGAATGCAGACCATCAAAAGTGTGACACAAATGGTTAATAAGTCTTACAGCGTTGTTATAAGGGCAGACAGGAGTGTATTTCTATGGCAAAATTCCCCGAAGCCGAAGCCCGGTTACTCAACGTGAAAATATGTATGCATTGCAACGCCCGCAATGCGATCCGCGCAACCAGCTGCCGCAAGTGCGGTTACAAGAACCTGCGCCCCAAGAACAAGGAAAGAAAGGCGTAATTGTTATTCTTCACTATTTTCTCCTGTTTTTTTTAAAATCTTATCTATAAGAAATCATGCCGAATAGTAGGTCACCCGCTTCCCTTTCTTCGCATATTCCCCGGCAAACGTTTCGATGTTCCGTTTGTACCCTATCCGTTCAATAAAGCCCAACGTGCGGAGTACTTCACGCACCCGCATCACATCAGTCTCATCCGCCCAGTTTTTTGTATATACATAGATGACTTTTCGGTTGTCGCGTGATTCCGGATTCGGCTTTGACGTGCTCACTTTTGCAGATATGCCGAGCTCGAGTGCCACGGTCGCGTTTCGAACCTTCTTCCACGCTTCATCCGCCAGTCCCGGCTCCTGGAAAATCAGCCATTTACCCGCATTTTCATCCTCGATCGCCTCTGGAGCGCTGCCCGGAGCGTCCAGTACAATCCAGTACATCTGCGTGGTTTTTGTTGGGATCACCCCTTCACCGTTGCAGAGCATCCCATAGATTGTGTCAATATCGGAAAATCGTTTCAATATTGCCTCTGCAAGCTGCGGATATACACGAGCGAACTTCTCAAAAATAACGGAAAGTTCCGCTTTGAAGTCAATACCGCCTTCGACCAGCGTATAAAGGTATTTGTCCTGCGTCTGGAGCCCCCGGTTCAGGGAGTGCTCGAAGATGCCGTATGCCACATCAGCCAGCGCTTCGGGATCGACTTCAGTCATGCGTACCAGTCAGATGTTAGCAAGAAAATAGTTTCTGTATTGATCCTGCGGTGCTTTGCGGCACCAGGCTAATCCACTATGCAGCCAACAGGGATATACCAAAATCAGCGCATGTTTCTGACCTGTTATTGCAATTGTCGAATGATTTAAGAGCGACGATAACGAACATGTACCAATTATGGAATGGAAACGTGACTGGGGCCTTACCGGTAGAGTCTGGCTGACAATGTTCTTGTTATTCATCCTCTACCTTGTGTTCATGACCATACTATGGGCGTTCGGAGCAGGTTACCAGTGGATAGTGTTATTAGCTGTGGGAATGGGATTAGTCCAGTACTTTTTCTCAGATAAGCTGGTACTCTGGTCAACAGGGGCTCGAATCCTGCAAAAGGATGAATACCCTGAACTGCACCGGACCGTCGAAAAGCTCTGCAAGGAAGCAGACCTCCCCCTCCCTAAAATTGCAATCATGCAGAGCCCGGTACCGAATGCATTTGCAACCGGAAGGAGTCCTAAGCACGCCGTTGTCGCATGCACAGACTCAATTATGCGTCTCTTAAATAACGATGAGCTCGAGGCAGTGCTCGCCCATGAGCTTGCCCATGTGAAAAACCGGGACATTCTGGCCATGACGATTGCCAGTTTTATTGCGATGATAGCTTCGATGATCATGCAGAGTTTTTTCTTTTCCGCGATGTTAGGGGGACGTAACCGGGAAGGGGGTGGGGGAGCGATCATCTGGATTGTCTCAATTATCGTATACGCGGTCAGTACATTACTCATACTCGCACTCTCAAGGTATCGTGAGTTTGCAGCGGATCGCGGAAGTGCCCTGATAACGAAGAAACCCAAAGCGCTCATTTCTGCATTAAGCAAGATTAGCGGACGTATGGATGCAGTCCCACGAGAAGCCAAAGCAAAGGTAGAAGCGGCGAACGCATTCTTCATCATCCCGGCGCTTTCAGGAAGGTCTTTCATGGAACTCCTTTCCACACACCCACCGCTTGAAAAGCGGATCGCAAACCTTGAGAAAATCGAAGCTGAAATGCATGGGTACTAATTATCTGGCTTTCACACTTTTTTAATTCAGAATACCCATGCTGAATCTCATAATTACTAGTATTCTTTAAACGATTGTCACACATCTCATTCGATACTTTATCCACATGTCGATTTGCAGATTTTTTCTTTTCAGATTGTCATACCAGTTAGCCTTCTCTTATCATGCAAGGGCAGGATGAGCCGTTATAAAAGCCCTATATTTATATCTGCCGGGATTCATTGAACTATAAATAAAGGTGATCTGACCTTGCTCTCTGTCCTGCTGATCGATGATGAACCTGCGCTGCTCGAAGTGCTCAAACTGTTCTCTGAACGGTCCCGTGAAATGAGCGTCCACACAGCACAATCCGCAACAGAGGCACTTAGGATCCTTCCTGAGAAAACCTTTGATGCCATCATTGTCGATTATTCCATGCCGGAGATCGATGGGATTGAATTTTTAAAAATTCTCCGTTCAGAAGGCAATACAACGCCGGTGATCATCTTTACGGGAGTCGGGCATGAACGTCAAGCAATCGATGCCATTAATAATGGTGCAAACTTTTACTTAAAAAAAGGCGAAGACCCGCAGGCACAGTTCCGTGAACTGGTCACTATGGTCAAAACTGCTGTAGAAAGGACGTATATCGGAAAAAACCTGGGCACAACTAAACGGGTCATCGCAGATATGATTAATTTTTCATCTGATCCCAGCTTCGCAATAGATCGTGAAGGCAAGGTTGTTGCATGGAACACTCCCCTGGAACAGCTGACAGATACCCCGGCAAGCGCCGTGATTGAAAAAAGCGATTATGTCTATGCGGAACCTTTTTTTGGAACCCGAAGAAAAATGCTGGCAGATCTCATCTTCGAACCGGATGATGAGATAAAGCGACAAAAGTATATGATAGTCAGCAGGGTTGCAAAAGGCCCGATTATCGCGGTTACCAAAGGATCAAAACGGGATGGAAGTGAGTGGACTCTCTGGACGAAAGCTATGCCTGTGTTTGATGGGCAGGGAAACTTCATCGCGGCTGTTGAAACGGTCCGGGATGTCACTGCGACATTTAAGGATATCGTTATTCATGATGAGACACAGGATGCTGTTGCCCATCTCACAGATGTTGTTTCATCACAATCTGCCAAGCCTGTAAAAGGGATGTTTGACAAGATTCTCGGTAAAACCTCCACATATTACAAGGAGGGGGTTATCCTCTATCAGGAAAAGAAATACGCTGAAGCGATTGGTGCATTCAATAAGGCACTGGAGATTGACGACAAACTTCCATATGTCTGGAATGACCATGGCCTCTGTTTCCGGGAAATGGGTGATAATAAAAGTGCACTCCAATCGTTGCTGCGGGCGGTTGAACTTGCACCGGAGAACCCGGAACTTCTCTTCAATCTTGGTGAAACACTCGAAATGATAGGTGTGCTCTATATGAGTAACAAATATCTCGATTCCGCAATCCAGACATTCAAGATGGTGGCAAACCAGATGCCCAATAATGCGAATACATGGAATCATATCGGCATTTGTTATAAAGAGATGGGAAAACCTGAGGAGGCCAAATTCTATTTTGATCGTGCCCGGGATATCCATATCTGGAAAAAGGATACCCCGATTATTCCCAATCGGGATAAATTTCTCTTAAAGGGATCTTATGCTCAAAGTCCATGATATTTGAGTCCTTTTGTAAGGATCCCTCACACAGTGACCCGATATACATGCTCCATGATCATTTTTTTTTCTTGTAGTGGCTGGTCCGCACCTCAGGTTTATATTCTGAAGTAAGCGATACACTCTTTATGATACCCAGATGGTTGCTCCCGGTATTTTTCATAATCCTCATGGTAATTACCTTGCCGGTGGATGCCCATGTACCGATCAGTGCCGACAATAATAATGATCTTACAACTGCACTTTCCATGGAAAAACCTACCAAATCGTATGCAATTTACGGGCATCTCCATGATGCCGGGGATGTGGGTTATTATAAGTTCAGCCTGAATACCGGTGATCGGCTCACACTTTCTCTTATGACAACGGGGTTCGATGCACCGGTCCCGGATATAATCGTTATGAGCCCGGGAACTTCCGGTAACATCGAAGGTCTGTCCCTGCCCGTTACCGTACCTTTGGGCTATAATGCGGAGGTAATCAAAGGAAAAAAACCGGTCACTGCAGAATATGAACCATTCTCACCTGCTGCAATTTTTAACGTTGCATCCTATTCAAAAAACATCACCCAGCCGGGAACCTATTATGTCGCCGTTATCAGTCCGGCTGATGAAACCCAGTACAGTATAGCAGTTGGTTACCTTGAGGAGTTCAATCTTCAGGAATGGGTAATCGTACCAATCAATCTCATTTATACCCACCTCTGGGAAGGCCAGTCCATCATCGCAATCCTCGCACCGTTCCTTGCTATTTTTATTCTTGGACTCATTCTGACAGCCCGACGCGAACGCGACAACAAAATAAAAAAACCACTGTCCTCCTGGCTTTCAACAATTGCCGGGTTATGCTATTTAGGTGGCGCATCCATTGTGCTTGTCCAAATGGCCCGGGTCCTCAGGGTAACAGGTCCTTCTGCCGGTGTGATTATCACCCTCATTTTTACCCTGATACCAATCCTGCTCGGTATCTGGGCGCTGCGTATTGCCCGTTCACCATCCCCGCAATCCAAAAAGGATCGGTTATCGCTGGGAATCATCGGGCTGCTTGGACTGCTATTCTGGGCAGGGCTTATTATCGGGCCGGTAATTGCCATTATTTCAGCTCTTGTACCGGAACAATACTATCACAATTCCCTCAACTAATAAACTTCAATAATTACAATTCTTCTTTTTTTAAAAACCGGAAAATGGGAATGATTAATACTACTGCTCGCTAAAATTGTAAAGCATCATTGCATCGATGGTCTAGTGGTATGACTTAGGCCTTCCAAGCCTATAGCCCGGGTTCAATTCCCGGTCGATGC
>Ga0315285_10003829_pt1 | contig 15641 bp, 21 predicted proteins | sample YL17G09_36_MG_FD_203698 | JGI IMG/M metagenome (GOLD analysis project Ga0315285, IMG submission 203698) | Sediment microbial communities from Yellowstone Lake, YNP, Wyoming, USA - YL17G09_36 | ecosystem: Environmental > Aquatic > Freshwater > Lake > Sediment | place: USA: Wyoming | collected...
AGCAAGACCAGATGAGGATAAAATAAACAAAAAAGCGAGTTTAATAATATTAAAAAATAGAAATGGAGAAGATGGACATACTTTGCGTATGCATTTCGATACTTCAAAAATAGATATCAGAATAGAAGATTCTGAAGGGTCAGGTATGAAGGTTGGAGTGAAAGGACTTGGCATAGAAAAGCAAATTCTGGACAATATGGCAGGTAATTAAATGGCCTAAAAAATATGTTTTATTATTTTACAGCCTTTTTTTGAGACCATCCTCTTTTACCCCAAACTCGAAAAAAATATTTAATATTTAAATTAACCTAATAAAAAAACTAATTAATTAATCAATAAAAAATGACAACGGACACAATGCAGAAAGAAACAAAAAAAGGAAATTTAAAACAAATCAAAGGAACAGAATTTGTAGATGAATTTAGCAAAGAGATTTATGAGCAAACATACAGGTATGCTAAAGAAGTTATTAACGAAACACAATTACGAGTTGCTAAGGATTTAGCAAAAGTTGAAAAGGATTCAGAGTTTTGGACAAACCAATTCCTTTGGGCATTAGAGGATTTTAAATTTGTTCCAGGAGGAAGAATAACATCAAATGCTGGAACCGGATTAAAAGGTACAACTTACATCAATTGCTTCGTAGATGGATTTACAGGAGAAGATAGAGACTCTATGGAGGGAATCTTATCAACACTTAGAAGACAGGCTTTAATTCTTAAATCAGAAGGTGGTTATGGATTCTGCGCTGACACTATGAGACCAAGAGGTGGTTTCATAAATGGAATTGGAAACGAAACTCCCGGAGCTGTAAAAATGCTTGATATGTGGGATACGCAATCTGCTGTTATTACTGCAGGTAGCGGTAGAAAAACAAAAAAAGAAACTGGAAAAACAAAAATAAGAAAAGGTGCACAAATGGTTACTATGAGTGTTTGGCATCCTGATATTGAAGAATTCATTACTTCAAAACAAACTCCCGGAAGATTAACAAAATTCAACATGTCATTACTTGTTACGGATGAGTTTATGGAAGCTGTTGAAAATAATTTACCGTGGAACCTTGAATTTCCTGACTTTGATAATAATAAAAAAGTTTATGAAAAAGAATGGGATGGAAATATTAAAACTTGGAAAGCAAAAGGATATCCAGTAGAAGTTTATAAAACATATGAAAACGCTAATGAGCTTTGGGACCTTATTATGCAATCTACATATAACAGAAATGAGCCGGGAATATTATTCGTTGACACAATGAATAAATTAAACAATCTTCATTACTGTGAATATATATCTGCAACAAATCCTTGTGGTGAACAAATTTTACCAACCGGTGGCGTATGTTTACTTGGTTCTATTAACTTAACTCAATTTATTGATTTCGAAAAGAAAGATTGGGATTATGAAAAAATAGCAGAAATTATTCCGGTTGCCATAAGATTTATGGATAACGTAAATGATGTTACTAATGTTCCTCTTGATTCTCAAAAAGAAAATTTAAAAAATAAAAGAAGAATTGGTTTAGGAATTATGGGCTACGGTTCAGCGCTTATGATGTTGAAAGTAAGATATGGTTCTGAATATGCATTGAAGATAACTGAAACTCTTATGAATTTCATCGCGAATACAGCGTATCAATCTTCTTCTTTAATTGCAAAAGAAAAAGGATTTTTCCCTTTATTTGACAAAGAACAATATCTTGCAAGTAAATTCGTAGCTAATCTTTCTGATGAAACAAAAGCTCTTATAGCAAAATACGGAATTAGAAATTCTCACTTATTATCAATTCAACCAACTGGAAATTCTTCTATTTTCGCGAATGTTGTAAGTGGTGGTTTAGAGCCGGTATTTATGCCTAATTACACAAGAACTTCTATGATGCCTTATGCACCAGAAGGATTAAATGTTCCGTCAATTATTGATTGGGATAATAAAAAATTCCAACTTGCAGAAAATAAAGAAAATGGAGAAGTTGCTTTAAGTACAAATTGGGAATGGACAAAAGAAGGAGATGAAAATCTTCTTAAAACAGAATTTGGTGGTTATACTTGGAAAATCGATAAATCAAGAGGCTTACTAAGAGAAACTGTTGTTAAAGATTACGCGGTACGTTTCCTTGAATCTAAAAAAGAATGGAATGCTACTGCAGAGTGGGCAGCTACAACAGTTCAATTAGGAATTGATGAGCACGTAAAAACAATGGCTGTTATGGCAAGATACATTGATTCAGCGATGTCTAAAACTGTGAACATTCCAAATGAATATCCTTATGAAGAATTTAAAAGACTTTATATGGATGTTTATAAAACTGGAACAGTAAAAGGTGGAACAACTTATAGAGCCGGTACAATGACCGAAGTTCTTGGTTCGGCTGAAAAGAAATCTGACGAAAAAAACGAAAACAAAATTCAAAAAACAAATGCGCCGGCCAGACCAAAAACTGTTCCGTGTGAAATTCATCACGTAACTACAGAAGGTAAAAAATGGATTGTTCTTGTTGGTTTGTTAGGAGAAGACCCTTATGAAGTTTTTGCTTTCAAAGAGAAATCAATTCATTTACCAACAAAAATCAAAGTAGGAACTCTTTCAAAAGTAAAAAGAGGAAGATATGACCTTGATGCTGATGGTTTTATTGTTGAAAATATTGGAGAAATGTTTGAGACTGATGAAGAACAAGCTTTAACGAGAATGATTTCTATTGCATTAAGACATGGAACTGATATTAAATTCATTGTTGAACAACTTAACAAATCTGATGGTAAAATAACAGCCTTTTCAAAGGCGGTTGGAAGAACTTTGAAGAAATACATACCGGACGGCGAAAAAAGCACTGAAACGTGTCCTAATTGCAACGCTAAGAACACTTTAGTGTATCAAGAAGGTTGTGTTGTATGTACTAATTGCGCAAGTTCTAAATGCGGTTAAAATCAATATAATTTATATCAAAAACCCTCCCTAAAAAAGAGGGTTTTTCTTTTTGGACTCTATTTAAAGGAAACTTAATTGCCGTGAAAAAAAGAAACCTTACAAAAGAACAACTTCAGAAACTTATTTCAGAAGGCGTTAAAAAAGCAATATCTAAGAAAAAATTGGATGAAAAAAACGGAACCAAAGAGGCTCCAACTACAACTCCAGTAAAGACACCTTCAAAAACTCCTAATAAAGCTCCAAATCCATTAAAGATACCTGGACCAAATACTTTTCCAAAACCGGCTCCAAAAGCCAAGAAAAAAACAATAAACGAAGGAACTGAATTAAAGGCTGAGAATCTTTTAAAAGATTGGTTTAAAGTAATCAAACTTGAAGAGGAAAAAACAAGAATGAATCGTTTGATTCAAGAAGCTCCTCCTATGGATATAGAACCAGGAGAACATGAGCCACACCGTTCAATAAGAGGTGGAATAGAAGGTCAATCAGAAACTCCATTTAGTGCTATTGAATTATTTTCAAAACAGAGACTTGACCAAAGTACATTAGAAAAACTTGGTAGTGAAGAATTTAATTCAATCGTAAGACATTTGGGTGAAGTAGGTCAAATGAGTATGATGGATATTCAAAATGCTCTTGGATTAATTATAAACACAGAGAGAAGACATAGAGGTGCATTAGAAAATTTAGCAAAACAAATTGTTCAAAGAAAGTTTGGTCTTTCTGATGAAATTATGCAAATGATTGATGCTCAATTAAAAAATCCCGGAGAAATAGATGCTCCGGATGATGAAGATGATACTCCAGAAGAAGAAGTTGTAGCGCAATTTACTCCAGAAGAATTAGAAGTTATAAAAAAACACGTAGACAAAAGAATTGTTAATAATATTTTAATGATGGGTTCTGGATATAGAGCTCATAAAATATTTGATGAACTTAAGAATGCATTAGATGGCATAGATGAAAGACTTTACCCTCTTTATCAAAGAATGATGCCAAATGTAGAAATTTTTATGTGGAAAATGCCAGTAGAAGAAACTTATGGTGCAAGACAAATGTGGGGAAAATCTGAATTAAAACAAGAGGAACCAGAAGAAGAAGGTGGAGAGAAAAAAGTTAAAGCAGAAGCTACAGCTATAATTTTCCCTATACTTTTACATGAAGTTGCTAAAGCTGCAGTTGAAATTTTGTTTTTACAACACTTAGCAGATGTACAAGAAAAACACGGTGAAAATGTAGCAAAAGAAGTTGTTAAGCAAGCAGATTCTTATTATGATGAACATTGGTTAAAATTAATAGGTCCACAACTTTGGAAGTATCTTCACGATGCTTTAACATTCGTTGTTCAAGAAGAAGGTGAGGATTATACTATTATAGCTTATGTATTGAATAGAATGGCTTCTATGGAGCCAGAAGAGTTTATGAGCTTAATGGATGACACAGTTCATGATGGCCCAAGAGCTATAGAAAAAATTAAGGCTATGGTTGTACAAATCAGAAATGAAATACAGGCTTATGAAAATCAAAACAATGAAGAACCAACTCCTGAAGACATAAATGATGAACCGGATATGTCAGATGAGATTGCTCAGCTTTTAGCTCAAAATAAGGATGAACTTTTAACAAGAACCCCTGAAGAAGAAAGAGCACCGGCTAAAAAGGATTTTACTACAATGAATATAGATGAATTGAATAACGAACTTCAATTTGCTCTTGACAATGAAGATTACGAAGCTGCTATTAAAATAAGAAATGAAATAACTAGAAGAACAAATGGTTAATAATTGTTTACTTTATTTAAAATGATTTTTAATTTAGATAAAAATTAAAACATGAAAAACAAATCTAAACAACAAAAAAAAGCGTCTTTAAACAGAGGAGCCAAGAGAAGTAAAAGATTAAAATCTACTCAAAAAGAGAAATCAAAACGAAAGCAAGTTCTTTCTGATGTGAAGAAAAATGCTGAGAAGAAATTTGAGCAACATATGAAAAATCTCTTTGGAAACCAAGAATAATACTACTAAAACTTATAAAAAAGGCTGCTCAAAAGGTAGCCTTTTCTTTTTTGGTCTATATTTATCAATATGAAATCTTGTACGAAATACATAGACGGAGCAATTAAGAAAGAGCTTATAAAGTTAATTAAAGAGGCTAATATGGATGCGTCTGGTGTAGCTGATGGAAAAACTGATGCTGATGTTTTGGGTACCTTAAGAAACACTTCAAATTTTTTAAAAGATGAAGAAAAACAATCTAAAGATAAAAAATTAACAGCATCTAAATTAGCCGGTGCTGTAAAAAATCCAGCAGAAAAAGCAGTACAAATAGCAACTCAAAAGTCTGAGGATGAAAAATTAAAAAAAATAGATTTAATTAAAAAAAATATTGAACAACAAACTAGTAACTTAGAAGATACAATAAAATCAAAAGAGGCATTAAAGTCTACTCAAAAACTAGGACAAACACCTGGAGCAACTGCAAGTGTAGGAGTTTCTGGGAGTTTAGGAATTTCAGAATCAAAAAATAAAACATCATTTCCAATGATTAAAAGAGCATTTTTTACAGAACAAGAAACGAGTTCAGAATTTCCTCCTATGGAAAATTCAAACAAAGCATATATAGTTAAATTTGACAAAAACACTCAAGCGCCATTTGATGTTAAATTTACAAAAAGAGGATTTTCAATTGATGGTACCAGATTAGGTTTTGAAACTATCGAAAATGCTTTATCTAAAAACTATACAATAACACTTGGCGGTGGAAAGGGTTTTGTTCTTAATCCTATAAGAATGCAACAAATCCTTAAATATAAAGACAAGTGGTTTTAAGCCTAAAATTATTTTATTAAATTATTTTCTATTTTTCTTGCTTTTGTAAATGTTGCTCATTATCTTTGATGATAGCAAACAAATAAAACAATAAAAAATGGAATACTTAGGTTATATTTTTGAAACTCCTGAAAAGGATAAACACACTGGAAACTGGAATCCAGTAGAGCTTACATTTGATGAGCAAGAAAATTTTAATATTGCAACTTCTAAGTTGATAAAAATTTTTAAACATCCTGATGGTGACGGTAAGTGTATCGTTGCTGATGCTGATGGTCAAAAGCATATGATGGACATAGTTCATGTAACATTTGATACATACGCGAATTCTCTTAAAGTATTTCCTACTGATTGTAGGAAGATGAAATAATCTTAAAAACACAACTATGGAACAAGAGCAAATAATGAAGTTAGAATCTGAATTATCAGATTTAAAAGTAAGAGCCAGAAATGTTGGATACAAAAATGAGATTCCTCATCTTCCTAAGAAGTTAAGAAATAAAGACGCGAGCTTTCAACAAAGTGTTATGAGTGGTTTTTATAAAAGACTTTCTAATTGGAAAAATGGTTTAGTTACTATGGAAAATCCAGGAGGAGTTGGTTCTGTTGAAAAAAATGAGACAGAAATCAAGACATCTATTGCCACATTGGCTGAGCATTTTAGTTAAAAAGTAATAAATTAATATTTTTTTGACATTTTTGACATAATTCAAAAAAAAGCATTAAATTTGTAGTATAGTTGTAAACCTCATAAGATGATTACATTCGAATTTGCCCCAGATATTGTTTTTACGCCAGAGAATTCTAATTTGGCTAATGAAATATATAGGTTAAGATTTGGTAATGCATTCGGACAATCAAAAAAAGATAAACTGAAAGAGGAACAGTTATTAATGCAATTAAATGAATTAAACAAAAAAATGGAAACAAATAACAAAAATGAAAAATCGGGTTTAATACACCCTATAGATTTTATCGACAAAATGGTCGATGGATTTGATAAAATTGCGAAAGATATTAACAAAGACTTTGATAAAGGATTTAAAAAAGTTTTTGGAGGAGATTTTCAAGGCCTAAGTCATCAACCATCTGCAAATATTTATAAAACGGAAAATGGCGTTTCTTTAGAAATTATTGTTCCGGGATATGATAAAAAGGATATAGACATTTCTTTAGAAAAAAACACTTTAATTATATCTGGAAATAAAGAAGAAAATAAGCAGGATTTTACAATGAAAGAATTCTCTTGTAACTCTTTCTCTCGTTCGTTTAATTTATCAGAACGACTTAATAGAGATACAATTAAATCGTCTTTAAATAATGGGGTACTTACGGTTAATATCGCGAAACTTCAACCAGAAACAGTTAGTTCTGAAAAGAAAAAAATACCAGTAGATTAATAAAGCTTGGACGGCGACTAATTAAGGCAGGGATTTTTTCTCTGCCTTTTTTGTTTTTAGGGTTGAGAGTTAATAAAAATTTAGTTTAATTTACATATAAAATAATACACAATGTCAAAAAAATATAACAAAAACTTTTTTAAAGAGTTAAGAGACAAAAGTTCAATGTATTACGATTCCATACCAGCACTTAACTGGGGCGGAACGAAAGATGGTGAATATCACATAGAAGATAGGTATCATTTCAATTGGAAAATTCAAAATGAAAATGGAGGATTAACTTCAATAGAAAAGGATGTAAAAAAACATATTGAAGATTTTGTCATTAAAAACAAAAGAAAAGTTACGGCTTACATAGGAGTTGATTCTCAAAACTATCTTTCTTTTACAAGATTTGTTTCTGTAATTGTTTTGTACGTTGAAAAAAACGGTGCACACGTAATTATGTCTAGAGCTGATTTGCCGAAGATTTACGACTTCAGATATAAACTTTTAAAAGAAGTGGATATGATTGGTGAGCTTGCAAGAAACTACAAAGACTTCTTTAAATCAATCGATGTTGATTTTGAGTTACATGCAGATTTAAATAAAAGTTCAAACCATAAATCAAATGGCGTAGTAGAAGAAGCGACAAACTACATAAGCCATCTTGGCTTTAAACTTAAAATTAAAAACGAAGCATTTGCTGCGACCTATGCAGCGGATAGTTTATGTAAATAAAAAAAGGCCTTCAAATTATTGAGGGCCTTTTTTGTTATCTTTATTAGTTAATGGCTTTATAGGAGCCACGGTGCCTTTTAATTTTTTGGGCTTTGGCTCTGTAACTGCATCAGTTTGTGTTTCTGGTTCAATCACTGGTTCAGGCTCTTTAAATAAAGCTCTAATGTTTGGTTTTGGTCTTTCTTGTTGTTTTGCTTGAGCGGCCAATTCTTCTTGAAATTTCACAATTTCAGGAAAATCAGCAAAAACCTCAACGTTTACCATCCCCTTATCTGCGGCATTATAGTGTTTTGGCGGAATGCTAAAAAAGTTCCCGGTAAACCACATTGATTTAATGTTGGAAATCTTAAATAATCTCCATTCATCTTCCACCTCTTGGCTTCTGGTCTTAGATTTTATTGCAGCTGACTCAGACTGTCCAATCTTATGAACTGCTCTTAAAACTTGATTATTGGCTTTTGAGGTACCAAGTGCTACAGGGTATATAATCCTGTATTTTGCAACCGGCATTTTATGTTTATCGTTGTCAGTTTTAAATAAAATTCCAACCTCTCTGCCTTCTTGAATGGCTTGAATCATTAAATCTTTGTTAAAGGGTATTCTTTGGCCACTTTTAGAAAAAGCAACCTCTTTCTCTGCATTCGTCACTTCTGACAAAATAGAGATTCCAGCAAGCTCTTTTAGCCTATTTTTATACCCTTCACTAAGTAACATATATCAATTAAGGTGTTGGAGGTGTATCTTTTGTTGTTTTACTAAAAACAGTCTTGAAACCCTCTATTAATTTTCCTCCAAATGCATATCCTGCAAATAAAAGTATTGCCCATTGTAAAGCTTCTATTATTGTCGCCAAAGAACCTTCGTTTATGTCAGTAGTTGGATGCATTGCTTTCCATGTAACTATTCCCATAGTTATATAATAGGCCACTACAGAGAATAATAAATAAACTCTAGCTTGAGAATAAGACTTTTGACCGGTTGGGTCAGTCTCTTTCAAGATTTCTTTCCACATTTTAAAATTAAAATTCATAATAATTGTTTTTGGTTTGTTCATAAATAGTTGTTTTTATTGTTTTTATATGTTATTTTTACCCAATGGAGATGGACAAAAACAAACTATACGAAGAATTAAAAAAGACGAATTCGGACCTTATACATATAAGCTTTAGTGAACTCAATCAATACAGAGATTGTGGGCATAAACATTTGTTGGAAAAATATTTAAAATTGGTGATTTCACCAACATCTATTCATTTGATATTTGGAAACTCAATACACTCAGCGATAGAAGTCGGAATAAGAGATGGACTTGATGTAGAAAAGAGAGTAGAACACTTTAATCACCTTTTTAGAAAAGAAATGATGGACAAAATGCTGGGAACAAAAGATTATTCGGACCTTGAAAATTTTTCAAAACAAGGAGAACATATATTGCGAATTTTGTCGACAGAAAAAATACTTCAGAAGTATGACTTAATAGGAGTTGAAATGTCTCTTTATGAAAACTTATTTAATAACTTCCATTTTAAAGGATTTATTGATTTAATATTAAAAGATAAAAAAACCGGAAGAATACTTATTATAGATTGGAAAACATCTGGAGAACAATGGGACGTTCAAAAGAAAAAGAAGAATAAAGTATTTATGGCCCAAATGAGATTGTATAAATATTTCTACGCGAGAAAATTCAATGTTGACATTAACGAAATTGATTGTAAATATATTGTACTTAATCGCTTAAAGAATAAGAAATGTCCAGAATTAGGATTTGGAGATTTGCAACCGGTTGAAATATTTTCAACTAATGATGATATTATGGAAGCAGTAAAATTAGTAGCTGATACTTTGCGCGATATTCATTTAAATAAAGAATTTAAGAAAGCCAAATTTGAAACCGGTAAAACAGGTAATTGTTTCTTTTGTCCTTATAAAACAAATCCTACGTTTTGTAATAACAATCCTAATCAATACAAATATTTACTCGACGAACACAGAGAAAGAAGAAAGTTAATAGAAGAAGGAAAAGAAGTCGAATCAACAATTATTTAAAAATGTCAGACGAAATTAAAAAATATCCAGAAATGGGAGGAATTTACCAGCATTATAAAGGCGGTAAATATGAAGTGTTAACTATGGCAAATCATAGTGAAACCGGTGAAGCTTTAGTTCTATATAAATCACTTCTTTTTGGAAGTATATATGCAAGACCACTTTCTATGTGGTTTGATGTAGTGGTAGAGGCAAAACCAATGAAAGAAGAAGTAGTTAGATTTGTTCTAATTTCTTAAGTTTTGGCACAATTGTTCTAATTGTGCCACTTATAGCCCTTATGACAATAATTTTAATGTTAATTTAAGTTGCCATTTACATTGTATTTGGATGGTTTATATTTGAACTATCTTATGCATAAAAGAAAGCAAATAATAGAAAATCAGAAAAAATTTAGAAAGGAAATTATTGATTCTTTAAAGGCCGAATTTAAAGAAACCAAGAAAGAACTATCTGAAATTCAGACTGAGGATAAATTCATAAGAGAAGAAAAAGAAAAATTATCCAAAAAATTTAGCAAGATAAAAATATTAGCAGAGTTAGAAAAACTTTTTATATCCGAAAAAAATCTTTACCCTAATTACTATGCTTGGTGGGATGAAATAAACACTCAAGTAATCAAATACAAATATAAAGACAAATAAATGAAACCAGAAAGACCTAGTACAATTTGTGTTCTTATAGATTTAAGATACCACTCATCAATGAATTCTTTTGAAGAATATTATGGAGACCACATAACTTATCAAGAACTTGAACAAGAAAGCTATATTGAATTCAAAGAACATATATTTGAAAGTATAAGTAGAGGAATAAAGTTTAGAAAATATGGTAGAATAGGAAATGTTCTTACATTAAGGGCTGATATGCTAAAACTTGAAATTGAGAAATTTAAAAAAATATTAGAAAGAAATGATATAAATTTAGTTCACAAATGGATAGTTTCTAATGTCACAATTATAACTGATGGATTACCAGAAAAAGGTGCACCATCTGAAGATGAAGAAGAAGAAAATAGTAGTTTTAACGATTTTGAAGATATTTAATAATAAAGATTAAAAAATGAGCAATTTAAACGAAGACAGAATGAAGAGATTTAGGGATATGGGAATACCACAACCTATGTCTCCAGTTGACCCGTCCTCAGTTCAAGGTCCGGTTAGAAACACAGCATTCGCAGCAAAACTTAAAGCCCTCAAAGGAGGCGCTTTGAAAGAAGAGATAACTACATTTGTAGATAAACAAGAAGCTAATACAGGATTTATTCCATTAGAAGTCCCTTCAAAAAATAAAGGTCCATTAAAAGAACAAAAAACCGGTGCGCCAGTTGAAAAATTAAAAACACACTCAGCATCGGGTCCAAGCTTTGATATTTATGAAAAAGCTTTATATGGAGATAATACCCCTTCAAGCTCTTCTTTTGAAAAAGCTTCTATTCCCGGAAGAAATTATTCATCTGATATGTTGAATGAAGGTGAAACTGGAAATGAATTTTTATCCAGCATTAAAACAAGATTACAAGAAAAAGCTTTAAGAGCGGCAAATGGTCAAACAAATACTCAAGCTCCTAGTCAAAATCAAATTAACGAGAATCAACTAATAGAGACCGTAACGCAAATATCAACAGATGTATGTAAGCAGTTAATAAAAAAGTTTATGAGTGAATTCTTAACGTCTGAGCCAGGTTTAATAAAAGAAAGCGAAAAAATCAAAAAGGCCGAAATAGTAAAAGAAGACATTATTAAAATGGACGGAAAATACTTCAAAATAACACCGGTATCAGTTAAGAAAAAATGAAAAAATTAATAGAACATAGTGTTAATGGTCAAATAAAAAGCGAATCTCCAGAGATTTGTTTAGAAATCATGTATCAAGATGATTTTTCTAATGACCACTATGTGCTAAGAGGTTTATCTGAAAATAAAGACTCAAAATTGTTAAAATTTGAAGTGACCAAAAACGGAGAAGAATTAGCTTCTTTGGAAATGAAAGAAAGAAATGTTGGTCAATTTCTTAATGAATTTTTAAATTACACCGAAGACGCTGACTTCAATGAAGAGTTTAAGTCTAAAATATATACCACTTCCGAAAAACAAATAACCGATTTCTTTGAATTTTACGACAATTCAATAGTTCTTAAGGGCCTTAACTTAGAAGGTGAAATAAAAAGAATGAAAAAAATGGCCGGTATTCTCAAAAGTTAAGCATTTTTTGTCTTAATAACATCTTTTCCTTTACTATTTATTGAAAACAATAGAGATAATAAATTATTGGAGTAAAGTGAGCTTAAAAAATAAAAAAATATTAAGTGAAGAAATGACTAAAGCCGAAATTCGAGAATTAGTTAGAGATACTTTAGATTCAGAATTAAAAAATAAATTTAAGGATGGTAAAATTACCGACGAAGAAAGAGTGAGGAGTATTATAAAAGATTTATTAAAAAAACATTATAAAACTCTTTGGACTAAGGCAAATTATTTTATTGAAGAATTATAAAAATGACACTGAAAGAATTAGAAAAATTTATAGATGAAGAGGTTTCTAAAATCTCAATAAGTGAACCTCAAAAAGAATTACCTGTTACACCTATGAAACAGCTTAATCCAGTTTTTAATCCCGTTCTTAAGAACGAGGAGGAGATAGATGAAATGTTATTTAGAGCAGGAATGAAAGAAAAATAAAAATGGAACCAGAAAAAAACATAACAAAAGAAGTACCAAAAATAACATCCGCAGAGGTGTCAGATTGGGAAGAAAAATTTAGAAGCACAGTAAGTCCTCTTGTGCAATTTGATAAACAAGATAATGGACATTCTATAAAATTCTATAATGGAGAAAGCGGAATAGATGCTTATTGGTCCGGAGTAATTATTTTAAAAGCAGACAATTATCTTAAGTGGAATTATTCTGTTTTAAATGGAGTTTTTATGGATGCCAAAATGAATTTGGATGAAAGCAACAAAACTATACCGGGTAATTTATACGACTTTTTCAAAATGTGGCAAGCAGAAGTGGCTAAGACTTTAACTACTCCTGAAGAAGGTGCAGAAGAGGAATCTCCAGCACCTCTTGAGCAACCAGCTGCTTTGGCCGGTCCAGAAACCACAAATGCTCCGCCTATGCCTGGAACCCAACAACTTTCTGAAGGTGATGGTTTAATTAATTTAAGAAAAAATTCTGTTAACAACAGAAAGGATATAAAAAGAGAATCCGCAATAATGGATAGCGCTGAACGTATGAGGCGACTCGCAGGTCTTTAAAATAAAAAATCCCATTAATTAAATGGGATTTTTTATTTCTATCCAAAAGGCTCTTATTTCTATATCGTCAATCATTATTTCTCTATCGCTAAACTTTTTAATTTCACTTCTTTTGAATCTTTATTTATTTTTTCTAAAAGACCTATAAATCTTTCAGCTTGAGGTTCTGTGAAGTTTGTGTGATTTATCCAGAATGATTCTAAATCTTTGTAAAGTGTTTCGCTAAGTTGTGATTTTAAATTTTTTAATCTTTCCATAAAGCTTTAATTGTTTTATTAGTTTTTAATTACTTTCCAAGAAACAAGTGGATTTGATTCATAATTCAAAGCTTGTCTCAATATTACAAATTTAAACTTTTTTCCATTAGCAAGAGTATCATTTCCTTGAATTTTGATATAATCTCCATCTTTTAACTTTTTACTTTCACTCGCGTCAGTTACTTTAAATAAGTCGTCCAATTGTCTTTGAACCTTTATTGTAACATCTTGAAAGTTAAAAATGATAGTTTCTCCGGGTTTAGCGTCGAAAATACTTTCCTGTTTTTCAGCAGTTGTTGTTGCCGGTGTTCCTTGAGATGGAGCAACTGTATTTGCAGTTGGTTGCCCAGCGTCAAGCTCATTTAATTGAGTTAGTAAGCTGGCTTTTTTGCTTTCTAAAGCAAGTTTTGCTTCTTGCTTTTCTACTGCTTTATGAATTAACGCGTTAAGGTCGCTTCTTTTTATTTCTAATGACATGATAAAATAGTTTTATTACCATAAATATAGAGAATTTAATGAAACTGCTATTGATTTTTAGGAAAAAAAATGTTTTTTTTGTAGTATTATGTCCGTAGAGATAAAAAAATTAAGAACAAACTTTGAAGTAAGATTTCAATTCAACAAGGCCCTTGCTGAGTTTATTAAGAATTTACCAAAAGACCAACAGCAAACAAAGATGGATTTTGCCAAAAGAGATGATGGCACTACCTTTGAAGATTGGTATCGCGTTGTTAATGAAGCTGCGCTATCTAAAATAATCGATTTTATCAAAGCTAATAATCTTAGGTTCAAGTTTACCAATATGGAACCGGAAGATATTGAAAAACTTAAGAAGGAATTTACAAATAGACAAACAAGAGGAGAAGAAGCTCTTAAAGCCAGAGCAAAAGATTTGGATGTCTCCAAGTTTGAGGTACCAAATATGGTCATACAACCATACGATTATCAAAAACAAGCTGTTATGTTCTTTGAGAAATCCGGAGGAAATTGTCTTCTTGGAGACCAGCCGGGTGTTGGTAAAACCCTTAGCGCTATATCATATGCTGTTAAAAACAAGCTTAAAACTCTTGTTATATGTCCAGCTTCTCTAAAATTGAACTGGAGAAATGAAATACAAAGATTCACAAACGAAAAGGCTTATATTTACAAATACAAGCCCAAAAAACGCTCTAAGGAGATAGTTAATGCAAAAGAGGAGTCTTTGTTTCATATTATAAACTATGAGGCCTTAGAAACGTTTATAAAGCTTAATGTATCACATACTTGTTCATATGTTCAATGTGGATGGAAAGAAACCAATACAAAAAAGAAATACGATGTTTGTCCTGCTTGTCAAAGAGCAAAATCTGTAAAATCCAGAGTTTTAGGGACCACATTTGAAGATAAAGACGGAGTGGGTTTAGACCCTAAAAGCTATGATTTAATAGTTTGTGATGAGGCTCATTACTTAAAAAACGCGAAAGCCAACAGAACTAAGGTTGTAAAAAAAGCTTTTATGAACGTTCCAAAAAAGCTATTACTAACTGGTACCGCGATAAAAAGTATGCCTTTTGAGTTTTTCTCTTTATTAAATTTTATTGACCCGGCCGAATGGAAAAGTGCTCATCATTTTGGTATTAGATACTGCGCCGGCTTTCAAGATGATTTTGGATGGGATTATTCCGGAAGTTCAAATTTAGATGAATTGTATTCAAGAATATCTCCTTATTTTTTGAGAAGATTAAAATCTGACGTACTTTCATTTTTGCCTCCAAAAACATTTACACACTTCCCAATTGAGCTTACTCCGGAAGAATACAGGAATTATGCAAAAGCAGAAAAAGAAGTAGTTGATGAAGCGACTGGAGAAACAAAAGATGCCGACCACCTTTCAAGAATTCAAAGACTCAAAATGTTTACCTCACAAGTAAAGGCAAGTAGAGGAATTGAAATCGTTCAGGATATTATTGATGGAGATGAAAAAGTAGTGGTTTTTACCGAATATATCGCAACTGCAGAAATGATAGCAAATCATTTTGGAGGCAAGGCAGTATTGTTCACCGGCCAAAAAAGTGCCGCAGAGAAACAAGAGGCTGTTGATAAGTTTATGAAAGATGATTCTGTTAAGGTTTTTGTAGGAACTATGGGAGCTGCAGGTGTTGGTATAACACTAACAATTGCAAGTATAGCCGTATTTATAGACCAACCTTGGACGCCTTCT
>Ga0315285_10003830_pt1 | contig 15635 bp, 14 predicted proteins | sample YL17G09_36_MG_FD_203698 | JGI IMG/M metagenome (GOLD analysis project Ga0315285, IMG submission 203698) | Sediment microbial communities from Yellowstone Lake, YNP, Wyoming, USA - YL17G09_36 | ecosystem: Environmental > Aquatic > Freshwater > Lake > Sediment | place: USA: Wyoming | collected...
GGGTTAGGGGGAACGTAGTTCCCCCACCAGAACCCCCAGCAGCACCTTTAGGAAAAACAAAGAAGGAGGGGGTTAGGGGGAACGTAGTTCCCCCACTTAAGAAACAAGCGAAGCCCCGAACACTGATAGTTCAATCTTCGAGTGATAGCGAAGAATACGGAAATACCGACAGTGGTAGCAGTGACGACGATGAACCGGTGATTTATATTGCGAAAAAATCAAAAAAATCCAACAGCATAACCAAGCAGAAGAAATCAACACCAGCACCCGCACCCGCACCCGCCCCAGTTCCCGCACCTCAAATCCGTGTAAAGTTTTTTTAAAAAATATACACAATGTATATATTAATAATGCCAGTATATACTTTGTATCTCTCGACAATATCGACGAACTCGCCAGCGGGAAACCAGAGCATACCGGTAGACAGGACTAATCTCAACAATGTCACGTGGAATATAAATTTCGACGAGTTGTTTCGATATGATAATAAAACATATAAGAGATGCCGTGTCCGATATAATTTAATAGGCACGTCTTGGTCGGCAATCGCTACGGATTGGGAAACTTATTTAGGATACTTGACGTGTAACTTGCCGTCCTCATATCAAAGCACCGGAACATACGGAACTGTTTTAGGACCTATAACAGCGATAGATTGCCCGACGACGGGCACGTCAACTCATTGCCTCTCAATAAATACTACAGACGAGACTGGAGTGGATATAGCAGTGCCAAATAACAATCAAGCATTCACCCTCACGTTCAATCGAGCAGATTTATCCAGTGGGTTGCGTATATCAAACATATATGATTACCAGATTATTTTATACTTCGAGTTATATTAGGGAAACCAAGGTTTCCCCTAAGACCCCTTCCTTTCGAGGAGGGGGTTAGGGGGAACGTAGTTCCCCTTAGGGAAACCAAGGTTCCCCTAAAAAATAATCTCTCGATGGAATATATAACAATGTCCAAATTTAGAACTATTCAACAGCAGAATGCCGAGAAGGTTATCGATGCTATGTTTGCGGGTTTAGGAGATGACACCGCACTAAAAACCGTGATGCGGGTAATGTATGGGTTAGATGATGAGAGTGTTTTAGACGAATTGAAGAGAGTCAACGACGCAAATATGGAGGCATTAAACGAGCGTATGGCACTGAAACAAGAAGATGCAGTAAGCGCCGGAAAACTAATCCAAAGTGGTGAAACCGATGTTATTATCCCCCCAGAGAGTATAGGAGAATAAAATGGAGAAAATCGAATATAGCGAGTTAGTTAAGGACACACTGACCCTACACTTGAATACACAAGCAGACTCTTGTATCCCGCTAAACGGCACGAAGAAATCGAAATCGTTTTATGACCTAAAAAATTACATCGACTTCGAAAATGACGACAGTATTGAATATGTGACGATGAGTATGCCCTATGCAGTCATTTGTAATTCGAACTATATTTTTTATGAAGGCAACGACACGTTAATCGTATCAACGGGTGGTGGGTTTTTTACATCCGTATTATCCGTGCCCCACGGAAACTATAACGTGACGACATTTATGGCGTGGTTAAACAGTCAAATCAGTGGTTCGCCACATTTTATAACAACCACATTTTCGAGTATAACGAATACATACAATTTTACATTTTCGGGTGTGCTGACCGGTGCTTGGGGATTTGCGAACGGAACAACGTGTGATTACAATATGGGGTTTAGCAAAACCCTATTTGGGACATACCCGTTCGACACGACCATAAGCAGTCCATTCACTGTCGATTTTCTACCCATAGACCGCTACATAATCCATTGTAATGTTCTATCGAATGGGTTAATGCTTACGACAAACTCCAAGGTGTCGAGTTGTGATATTATCGCGAGTATCCCGAATAACGCTCGATTGAACTCCCAGATAATATACCAGAATACAACCGATTCGTATTTAGTTCGGAGTATTAGCAATAATGGAATAGTGATTACAGTCACGAACGACAACAATCAAGAAATCGACTTTAATAATATGTCGATGTATTTTGTGTTACAATTCAATGTGTTTAGACGATATTTAAAACGCCCGCCCAAATTCGGGAATTTGGTGGAGGCCATAAATAGTATACCCAAGATTCTCCCGAAGGATGTAATTTATGACGAAGAGGAGTAGGGAAACCAACGTTCCCTTAATACAAAAATATTATTGTCTACGTATAGAATATACAATAATAATGTCAAGTGCTGTAGGATTCCCAAAAGAACTCTCGAGTGAGATTGACTATCAACTCCCTGCAAGTGTGAATTCATACAACGTCAAAGTTGTCCCAAGCAACATTCAATCCGTCACAACTTCCACTCAAACACTGACCGCATCAAGCACCCTTCAATTGAACGGAACCAGCACCAATATCATCTTCGACTTGCCATGCTCGGGAGGCAAGGGCGTTCATTTAGACCCTCGTTTTACTCTTGTAAATTTCCGTGTTGCGTATTCCGTCCCGTCAGGTGCTTCTGCCGCAATCATCACAAGTGCCCGTCTTCGTTCTCACGCTATGGCGTGGTTCGACCGTATGTTTATTCAAAGTCAAAGTGGCGCCATACTCGAGGATATAAACCAATACGGTTTAGTCAATGATGTGATTGCCGAAACCGAAATTGATGTTGCCCAGCGTGATTGTTTAGCACAACCATACGGGTTCGCCTATGAAACCGAAAGTTCCAATTCCCAGAACATTACTTCCGGTCACGCCCTTGCCGGTATTAACAATTCTACTCTTTCTGCTGCTGTAACGGTTTATTATTCATACTCGATTCCCCTGTTGTCATCTCTTCTTGGTAAGGGAGCATCCAAAATGTTTAATTTGGGACAAACCAACAGACTTCAAGTTACTCTACAAACCGCTGCGGTTCAACCCATTACGTTCGTAACATCGACTGCCACGACCGCTGCCACATTCACCGCAACTTTAGACAACATCAGTTTGTCTTGTCAATACGTCGATGTCGGAATGGAAGGTATGAGATTGTTAGGAAAAACCGGGCCTCAATACTACAATGGTCTCACTTGGCGTGTGAGTGCTACTTCAGTAGCATCCGGTGTTTCGGGTTCAGTCTCTATTCTCACTGGTCTCAAGGGTAGTTCTGTTCGAGCTTGCGGATTGAGAGTATGTGAGACATCCACATTATCAACCGCGGGTTGTATCAACGGTATCTATGATTCGAAATGTCCCCAAGCAACCAGTCTCGCGTGGAATATTAACGGTATGTTAGTGCCCAGCAATCCTATTAACCCCTTGTATAATCCTTCGCAATTGTTTATGCAGACCCAGCAATCATTAGGCAACTTCAGCACATACGAGTTTAAATCCGGTTTGGTTCCAAGCAGATACTTCGTGTATGTTCCGGGTGGAACTCTTGCTACGGATGCGGACCGAGTGTTTACTGATGCGGGCAACTCTTCGTCAGTCTTATACCAGTCTCAGTTCTTGTGGATGTATTCTCTCGAGAAGGTTGTCAAGGCAGGAATCATGGATGGTATGAACTTGCAGTCCGGTCAGGTATATCTTCAGGCACAAATCGCCAACGGAAGCACGAACGGTCTCACATATTTCTTCATTGCCAAGATGGATGTCGTGTATGTTCTTGATCCCGCCTCGGGTGAAATCCAAGTTAAGATGTAAATGGTATAGACAACATAAAAAATAAAAAATATAAAACCGTATAAAAATGTAGGGTATAATATATAAAACAGAATGTTATATATTATTCAAATTATCGGGTTATTGATAGGGTATGTAGCGTTCGTATATTACGAGACCCGCAAGTTTATTATGGGGGAAACCGTAATTTCCCCCCAACCCCCTTCCTTGGAGGAGGAACAAAAACAAGAAACCGTATCACCATTATTGAGGAGGGTTTCGAAGGGAACGTAGTCAATGTTTATATTTCGACTACGTCGAAATATCAACATCACAACTGCTTCGCAGGAGTTCCCTTGTCTCAACGTTTTACATACTGGAGTGCTTCAGTAACAGAATGCGACATTGCGTCGGCAGTGTTTTGTAACTCGACTAACGAAGGTATGCTCTTGAGTTTGTCACTCAAGAAGATATGACGTAACATAGAGGTGGATATTTTCGATTTAAACATATGGTTAAGACGTTGCCCGAGACGGACGTTTGTGATTTGTTGTCCTAAATTATCAACCAACAAATAGTCGTATGGGTTATGGGAAATGAATTTAGTCAAGATGGTTTTTAATCCGGCAGGAATGGCGATGTCTTGTCGCCCGTAGAACTTCTTCGTTTTGTATTCGTTAAAGTAGAAACGGTTTTTGTCGATATAGTTGTGTCTCGATTTATCGATACGTAACAACTTGATATTTATCCAATCGGCAGAACGTCTCGGTGGAAACCATACGCCAGAGCATAACGCCAGAATAACGAAATCTTGGAATCGCATAAAATCTGCTTGTGAGATTTCGCCCTTGTGAGACAACAGCGGTTTTATATTCGAGTATGCGTCCTTATATATTTTAACGACATCCTCATAAGGCATCCAGTTGTCGTGTTGCTTCTCGCTCTTCTCTTGCTTATTAACCCACGACTGATACTTGCTCCCAGACTGTAGGAGTTTGTTTTTGTATTTCTCATTTTTAGGGCATACCGCAATCAAGGCAGACAGAATGGTTTTTTGTGTGGTAAGCGGGCGCTCGGCAATATCGGCAAGAATCGTCTTGTCGTTGTCATACCAGTCACAATCCACCGGAACATTCTTCTCGTGATGTCGGTAGAATAATGATTTTAAAAGTGTAGTATATGTCTTGATGGATGAGGGGGAGATGTCCGGTTTGTTTTTCTTCATGCGGGTATGGATGATAGATTCCATTCATATATTTGGTGGTATATATAATATATATATAATATATAAATTATATACAATTTAGTAAAAATGAATACTCTCGAAAAAACGAAATATACCATCTACCAGATTAAGCACAACGACCCTACTGTTTGCCTAAACTATGTTGGAAGCACAACCGACTTCAATCAGCGCGAATCCGTTCATAAACTTCGCACTCGAAACATCGAGTCATACAAATGTCTGTTATATAAAACAATACGAGAGTCAGGCGGATGGGATTCGTTCAATATACAACCGGTAGAAACATTAGAGTGTGACCGTAGAGAAGCGGAGGCAAGGGAGGGGTATTGGATAAAAACCCTATCGGCAAATATGAATACATACAACAAGAGTCGGGCAACTACAACTTCGAGAGAATATCATAAACAATACTACCTCGATAATCGGGAGAAGATATTGGAAAAAATAAATGCTAATTATAATTATGTGAAGGTCGCCCCGAAGGGGCGCTCAACATAGTTCGTCGAAAATGGATTTGCCAGAAATCGACGACAATTGAAATTAAAAAACCCCGAAAACAAAATTTTAGTTTAGAGTTAAAAACTACCAAAAATAAATCCCAAATTGGAAAATTGGATTTGCCAGAAATCGACGACAACTAATACTACATTTATATAATATATCGAAAAAACGAAACCAAAATATATATAATATAATATTATCAATTGATAATATTATGTTTTGTTATATTATTTATTAAAATATGATATTCTATATAATAGTATGTTTTAACCCATTTTAGAATTAGTTGTCGTCGTTTTTTGAATTTGAATTTCGCCTAATTTTCGATTTAGTTTTGTCAATTTTAAACACAAAACTAAATTTCTGTTTTTCCGCATAATCTTGAACACCCCCCCCTATGGAACTATAGAAGAAACGCTATAATTACAACTACAACTGCCTTACTCAACCCGAGTTTAGATGCGAGGATTGTAACCGCTATATTTATCGGGTTGAATGTCGCCACATTATATACCATCAGGCATTCCTTCGCACCAAGCGTTAGGCATAACTTATTTATCGCCATGTCTCGCCCGATGCCTTGAAGGTTTCGGTATATCCTAATTACTTTTTTTTTGAGAAGAACAGTTCCCCGACACCAACACAGAACAGTTTGAACTTGCTAATCTTTTTTATCATCTTGTTCGAGTGGAGGAACTCAATGTTTGTTTCGAGAGTCTGTGCTTCCGTCGCATTGAGGTTTAGCATAGTTGAGAGTATTTGAATTGCTAATGCCTTCTTGTCTATTTTGTTCGACTTGACAACCAAGTGTTCGATAAGGTTTAGCACGAGCAAGACGAACTCGGTGTTTGTTTTATAAGTTTGTAATGGTAGGTTGAGACTTGTTATGCGGTCTTGTATGGTCTTGATAATTTCTTGGCGCTTGATGTCTCGAGCAAGATTGGGTTGAACTTGAATAAGTTCGAGAGTCGATGACATAGTATATCATAACCCGAGATTTTATTTTGTATGTATTATATATAAGATGAACCCTATCACGTGTAACCTCTACCCGAACATTAAGAAGACTCTCGTTATGGTTAAATTCCGCTACTCGATATACGAGTATAAACCTTTCGAGTATGCCAAAATATCCGTGTTGTTTTTGGATGCTGATGACACACCGGTTGATAATGCTATCTATACATTGGATACCACAAACGGGTTCCTTGATTGGGGCAACGATGACAAATATATCGAGACCTGGCTTCGAGCCAAATGGAATATTCTTTAAGTCTCCGTGAATAATCTAAAAAAAATGGGTTACTATGTATCCATATGATTCTACTCCCGTATATGTTTGTGTAACGTTCGCCAATGTTATCGCGGTGCTGAGTGTGTACGTTCCAACACCACCAGTTCCTCCACCGAAAATATACGCGCTAATTGTTCGATTCGCATTGACATTCCCTCCTAAAAATATTACACCACCAATCATTAACTGCCCTGTTCCTGCCGCCAGAGTGTTAATAGTAATTGTTGTGCTCCCCGCTGCATTTGAAAACGTGCCATTGACCCCAGCCTGCTGTGTTACAATTGATTCGAATTGATAAGTTGATTCAGTTGTCAGCATATTAAACGAATTAGTGATTGGACTCACTTTTATAACCGGTTGAATTGGGCTTGTGGGCGGCACGATCGCACAAGTATTCGAATTCGTTCCAAACATTCGTTTTATCGTGAATGCCCAACCAATTGTTGTTGCAGTGATTACTGGTAGATTGTACGTTACAGATGCTGTCCCTAAATTACTAAACTTGTATGTGTTGAAATTCGCGGCAAACATCGTTACTGAAATCGGCGTATTTTGTGAGACTGTTACTGTGGGACTCTGAACCACACAAATTGGAGTCGTGGTTTTAAATGCATTTCCTGTTACCGTCCCCGTCGCATTCACATCCAATGCATTTACAGTTGTCGCAGACATTGTGGTTGCGTTCATAACCGAAGAAGTTAGAGTATTTGTGGATGGATTAAATGTTAGCAACGTATCAGTGAATACCGCATTGATTACTCCAGTCGTTAAGGGGGCAAACGCCACTGGGTACGCTGTATTATTGTTATCCACTTGTGCCCTGAATTGTCTGGAATAACTCGCAATCCAATTGATTGTCCCTGCTGTATCCACCAGAGTCAAACGCAGAGAGGTTATCGACCAATCCATTGTAAAACTCGATGATGGAGCAGTATCCGCACTCTGGATATTTTCAGTACCTGCTGCGAAGATTGATATCGTATCCGCTATCACTGGGATATATGCTCTCGTTATCGTGCACGTGAACCCCACATTCGTTGGAGTAATTATAGGGAGATTGATGGTGGTTATTGCGCCGGTTTGTAATACAACTGTCTCTGCTTGACCCCTCCCAAACGCTACACTATAAACAGTTCCTGTATTATAGAGTTGTGCCGATTGTAATCTCAATTTGGCAGGCATTACAACTTGCGGATATGAAACCCCATCGGTTTGATTTAACCCACCGAGAACGATTTCGTTATTACTCGCGATGATTGAATGCGATCCAACTGCCGTGCTATTTCGATACGAACCCGTCGCCACTGCAAAATCTGTGGAATGCCCGAGTAGGGTGCATTCATCGATTTGACCTGTCGTTGTTGTTGCTCCTGCATTACCCCCAAGATAAGTGGATTTGGTTGCGATTGAGTTCGGACCGATTGGACCTGTATTCGTTCCGATAAACGTATTTCTTGAGAGTGTATTATGCTGTCCGGCACCCGCCCCCAATGCCGTATTCAATTGGCCAGTTGTTGTTACCGACGCCAGAGTATTATAACCCACCGCCGTATTCAGTTGCGCCCCAGCGGCGCTCATATTTAAACCAGCATTGTTTCCAATCAGTGTATTATATAATCCGATATTCGCTGTTCCGCTGTTACCATAAGTCACGGTCCCATTCGTCGTGTTCTCACTGCATCGAATTATATTATTTATCGAGGTTGATTGAGAGGATACGACTTGATAACTTGTTCCTGAAGTCGCGACACACGTTATTGTAACATACCATTCAGTTGGTTTAAATGTATATGATGCTGCAGTCCCTCCAGTGGGTAGTCTCAATGTTTGTCCCGCGGGAGCATTAATTGTTATCGTACTTGCCGTCGCTTGTGCTCTCGTTATCGTCCAAGTCGCGCCGACATTCTTGACTGTGCCACTTCCAGTTGCCGGAGTTGGCAATTGTAGCGATGTTGTCACGTCATCTGTTAAATATAAATACTCATTATCTTCAAATAAGACCGCATAACTGACTCCTGTTATCGTCTTCACACATCGAAGTGTATTCTTAAATGCGATACATACATTCTGGTATGTAATTAAATCCGCTGTTGATGCCCCTAAATATAAACAGTGCGAACGCGGGATAATCGCAGATACTCCTATGACTGCCGAGTTTAATATTCCACTTGACGCTACATTACAAAATTGCCCGATATAGATATTATAAAATCCGCTTGTCTGTGATGCACCGTTTTCGTTTCCAATCGCACAATTGAATGCATTAAACGCCACATTTATTAAATTTTGACTTCCCAATATCGTTATTCGATTCCCCTGCGTTGCCGATGTTAGATTAAATGACCCCACTACTGAAAATGATGAACTAATATATCCATTATTCGCACCTATCACCACTGCATTACTTTGACCACTAAACGTTACACCACAGTTCGCTCCTATTATAACACAGTCTGTGTTTTGAGTCGAACCTGTCCCTACCGCGTTATAACCGATTACCACGTTTCGTAACGACCACGCATTTAACCCGTATGCGTTTGACCCGATGATTACTGACTGCTGTGATTGATAAAACATAGTTCGCCCCGCATTGTATCCAATTATCACGTTATCATCACACGGCGAATCCTGCATATTCTGTCCGGCATTATCGCCGATACATATATTACGCTTGGATACGTTATTCGCTGGTAATGTCGATTTACCCCTCAATGCATTCGTCCCCCACGCAATATTATTCGCGGATGTTGCCTGCTGATACTGCATTGCATTCGTGCCCATCTTATAACTCGTGGTATTTGTCGCGAATATTGGTAATAAGTCATTCATTGTTTTCGTTCCGGTGATTGTCTGCGTTGTTGTTAATGTTACATACCCTGAAAGACTCGCTGTGATTGCATTGAGTTGCGCTTGGATATTCGAGGTTGCGTTCTTTAAATAGGATAACTCTGTCGGGGATATACTTATTCCCGCGACTAACATCGTTGAACCCGTATCCAGACTCAATACTGTTCCCAACAGTGTGAATTTGGTTGGTTTCGCCAATATCGTATTTAAAAGGGTATCGACTTGGAATAACATCGTCGTCCCGTTGTCGCTGTATATCTGGAATCGCCTATTCACATTATCGTAATACAAATTTTGACACAATGTTGCTAAACTGATTGTATCCCCCAAAGTTGGAATTAATGCCGTATCGACTCTCGGTATAATCACATCTGTTGATACATTGAGAGTATCTACCGATAAATCGCTTAATCCTGTGAGTGTAATATTGTTAATGGTATTGTATCCCGTGAGATTTGACATTCCCTTTATACTATACCATTATTTTAATGGGGGAACTACGTTCCCCCTAACCCCCTTGGGGGAACTACGTTCCCCCTAACCCCCTCCTTTTCGAGAAGATAAGGGAAGGGGTCGTAGGGGAAACCGTAGGTTTCCCTACTTTAACATCTTGTATGCCTTCTTCAATTGCTTCAGCGTCAAGTCTGCCGAAGGTTCTACACCCGTGATTTGTGTGATTTTATCAATGTAATAACCCTTTGTGCCTGCCTTCGCAAATGCTTGTGCTTGTTGGGTCATTGGTTCATAACCCATTATTGGTTCTCCCATTGCGGGAACTTGTGGTCCTATCCCAAACTCGAACCCGGGCATCGGGTCATACATGCCTGCTTTTACAAACTGTTCATTAAACATATCCATTGGTGCTGAAACCGGTTCTATTAATTCTGCTAATTGTTCCTTTTTCGTTGGTTGGTCTAATATCTCTACCCGACCCTCCGTGCCGACTTGTCCAATATCTTCGAGAGTCGATTGTTTGGGTTGGGGAATTATATCTGCTAAAGATGGTCGCACCGGATTGGGAAACGAAAACCCGGATTGAACCGGTTGCGAACCATAACCGGTTTGATATATGACTGTCGGCATTTGACGGGGTTGGAGATACTCTAACGCTGCTATATCCACCGCTGACGGTTGCTGTTTGCGGCTACGGGGCGCTCTACGCTTTTCGGTTGCCTGATTAATATTTACATTCACAAATTGTTGCTGTGATTGCTTCTGTTTCTGCTTCTGTTTTTTGGAACGCTTCTTCTTATCCGGCATTGTATATATATATACCAGATATTTTTTATTCGTCGCTGAAGTCCACTTCGTTATAATCCACGAATATGCGTTTGTATTTTAAATTCGTTATTAAATAATCGTGTGCGGTTGGCAGCATACGCATCAGTTCCCGGAATTGTTCATCCTTTAAATCGAAGAGTTCCTTAAACACCTTTTGGTTCTGTGATTTGTTCGTATTGAACATTACCAGATTGGTCGCAATCTCTCGCATTTTTTTGGGAACCATATACCAGTTCTGCACTAACAACAGTGTGGATACTCTCAAGTGTCGCTGTTTTAAAAATATCGTATTGAGGATATACTCATTCTGCTTCTGTTTTAAATCTGCCCCGAAATCGTCACATATAAATAGCGTGAAGTTTCCCGCTGCGCTGTTCTCCTCAATTTTAGCGTATATCTCGCTCAATGTTTCTGCGTTGAACTCATGGTAGATATTCTCGGGGTCGATTTGGATAAACGGATTGTCCTTTTTCGCAATGCTGTTAAACGAGTTCTCCGGCATACAAACTATGATGTCGTGGAAACAACGCTTGAATACACTCTTTAACATTTGAACTACCCACGTTGTTTTTCCGGAACCTGTCCCACCCGACACTATCGTAGTGCTTGACTTCGCAAAGCAACATTCGATTGCCATGTGCTCTTGTAGTTTCGAGTCGATGACTGTGTCACATTCCATCTTCACTTTACATAATTTGGGTGCGGTATGTTCTATTATTCGCATTTGTCGAGAGTCTATATACATACATTATAAATTATCTCATACGATACTATATACACAATGCCACGCTCGATACGCCGACCCCGGAAACTTCGCCTATACAACGCCCTACAGATTGGTTACTTACGTAACGAAGCAAAACAAAAGAACCGCCTCAAGCGTTTCGGTTATAGGTTAGACGAAGAACTCACCACCCGAGAACGCACTGTGGCGTATAATCCATTTACGAAAAAAGTCATATTTATAGACAACGGCACCCAGATTACATCACCCAAGGACATTGTAACCGATATTGCCGGCATTGGATTGGGTCGTCTCGACAAGACTGTCCGTTACGCTCAAAATTATGACGCATACATTAAAGCGAAGAAAAAATACGATACTCCCGTCACCTTGGTCGGGCACTCGCTTGGTGGTGCCGAAATTGCTAAAATGGTTGCGCCCGAAGACCGTGCTATTACCTATAACGGTGCTAATATTTACCAGAAACCGAAATCGAATGTGTATAACTACCGAACCAGAGGCGATGTCTTCAGTTCTTTAGCAAACGACGCAAAAACACTACAGAACCCCGTGTCCGGATTACCCCGACTTAACCCGATACAACCACACAATGTTTCTAATATTCGAGATGCCCCCATATTTATATAGTGATAGTATATAATGGGTTATTGTCACTATTGTAGATTGTTTGTTCCGGAAGACTCTCGAGAGTATATTAAAATGTCTCGGTGGATGCTGTGCTTCCATCGTGACTGCTACACCATTTTCTCCCAAAAATTGAACCGGTTATACGGGCATTCTCATTTCCAGAAAACAACATAAAATAATCTCCCTGTATTATATACCCTACCCTTATCTAATCAATACTCTCGAATATGCACGGCACATACGAACAAAACAAAGCATCTATGACTCGATGGAAGGCGAAAAACCGAGAGATATATTTAAATAATAAACGAGATGGTATGCGCCGTCTTCGTTTTTGGAATTCTATAAAAGTCGAGTTTTTAGCGATTCTTCTATAAAATAATATCTTCTATTATTCTATAACAATCCCTATTCCACATATTCACGATGACTACTCCTACTATCACTTATTCTGCCGAACTTAATAAATACGCACCCGAGACTATAAGCGCCACCGAATACGAAGCAATTTGTAAGCGTCTCAATTGCTACGAAATTCTACCTACTGATACTCCCGTGAAATTATATTTCGATGTTGATATAAAAACTATACCCGATGACCGAGATGATGGTAATGCTCTTATTGCTGAAATGCCGAGATTACGAGCACAAATTTTAAATGTATTTTCTATGTTTTTCGAGGAAGCATATGACCCAAAACAACTCTCCATATCATCGTCACACCATCCATACTACAATCCATACAATACATCCAAAAAAGCACTCGATGAATCGTATATTTCCAAACTATCGTTCCATTTCGTATTTAATAATATTATAGCGTTAGTGTCTCACCAGAAGGTATTAATTGACCGGTTAAACGCATTCGCAATTTCTCATATTGATGCTGACGATATGACTACTTTTTTTAACGGACAAGTATTCGATACTGCCCCATATATGAAGACACAAAAAATACGTTCTCCATATTCTAATAAACCCTTTGAAAATAGACCATTAAAAATAGAACAAGGCACATTCGAGCAATCTTGTATTACTGCATTTATACCTACCAACGCATATACTCACGTAGAATATATACCCGAAAGACCCGTGACTGAAACTTCTATTGGGGACTTCGTCCCCGCCGGAAATTATGAACTTACTATTTTTAAGGAAGGAATGCGCGCCGGATTATTAACCCCTTATGCCAAATCGGGAACATATGCCAAATGGATACGTGTTATTTGGGCGATACGAAATGTATTCAATCGTCGAGAGTTAGCGCACGATTTCTCGAAATTATGTTTAAAAACATATGATGCTGACGCAGTCGATAAAATATGGGATGATGGAGAACGAGGCGGTGTTAGTATGGGAACAATTATTGAGTTTATGAGACAAACCGATAAATTAAAAACAAACGATATTATAAAAATGGCAAATGAGAATCGATACAAGGATGATTTAGAACAAGCACGACGAGAACTTATCGAGAGCATAAATATTGACCCTGAACCCGAAACTGACACTGAAAGCGACACTTCGAGCGAAAGTGTTGAATCAAACAATCACGTATCGTATTATATAAAAATTGATGATTTAGAAGACCCCTACAATTGTGCGGTTGTTATATCAAAAACATTAAAACATACCCTCATATTATGTAGTGAGAAATGGTATATGGTTAATGAATTAAATTTATGGGCGTCACAAAACGAACCTACATATTATATCACAAGTGAAATACGCAAATATATTGACGAAGGGCAAAAACAAACCGCACATAAAATATCAAGAGCAAATGGAGAAGTTAAGGACAAACTCATCGAAATACAAAAGCGGTATTTAAAAGCGTATCGGGACATTTCCAAACCGGCATATTTAAGTGTGCTTACCAAAAACTTGAAGACACTCTTATGCGATAGGTTGTTTATTAAAAAAATAGATAAACTCACCGACCAATTGGCATTCAAAAATGGAGTGTATAATTTAAAAACCGGTATATTCCGTTACGGCATTTTACCGAGTGATTATATCACTGATACTATACAATATGATTATATGCCCGCTAATCCAGAAAAAACACAATTTGTTAAAAATGTATTATTGAAAATTATGAATAACAACCCCGAACATCTCGAGTATTTCCTATCGATTATTGGATATACCTTTATTGGGCGACCAAACTTGGAAAAAGCATTTTATTTTTGTGTTGATAAAACCCTACAGTCAAAGGGGGATAATGGCAAGACGTTTTATTTCGATATTCTCACCGAATTGATGCCTTGTTATGTGTATAATACCAAGGGAACTTTCCTCGAAACGAACAATGCCAAACGACATAAACAACTCGCATTGATGAAGGGCAAATTATTAGTTTGGGTTGATGAATTTGGAACTAAACAAGTTGACCCTATTTTTGTCAAGGAATTATCGAACGGATTAGCAACTGAAAATGAAGTGATGTTTGGCACGAGTGAAAAAATTGATATACAATTTAAAATGTATGGACTTACAAATCACATGGTTAAAATTGGCGATAATGAAGATGCTGTGTTTAATCGATACGTTCAAGTCTCATATGGTTCTCATTTCGATAAAACCGGCGTATTAAAAGAGGATATACCGGAACAACTACGTTTTAAAGCAGATAATACCCTACGTGAGACTTTGTTATGTAATTATGCTAACGAAATATTCGGGTTGATTATCGAATATGCTAATAAATATTATAAGCGCAGACTACCACCCGTGCCTACTCAATTCGCACAAGACGCTGCCGAAACCAAAATGGCAAATGACGAATTCGGTTCGTGGATTCAAGAGAACTGTGTGGTTGAAGAAGAAGCACGTGTAGCATTAAAAGCATTAGTATTTGCTTCCGGAATGCCAGAAAAAAAAGTCAAAGAGAATATGAAACGATTGGGATACAAATATGATAAAGACCTTGGTAAATGTGGAAAAGACCAAAATGGAAGATATTATAAAGGAGGATATGTGGGGGTGAAAATAATAGAAGAAAGTGAAGAAGAGTTCGATATGGAGGATGCCTAAATAGTTTTCCCTTTTTCCCTTTTTTCCGGTTTTTTAAAAGTATCCATACGAGGACGAATAAATATAGGGGAGGTTGAAAAAAGGGGAAAAAAGGGAAAAAGGGAAAAAAGGGGAAAAGTTTCCCATCCTCGATGGAAAACGAGAGTTCGATATGGAGGATGCCTAAATAGTTTTCCCTTTTTCCCTTTTTTCCGGTTTTTTAAAAGTATCCATACGAGGACGAATAAATATAGGGGAGGTTGAAAAAAGGGGAAAAAAGGGAAAAAGGGAAAAAAGGGGAAAAGTTTCCCATCCTCGATGGAAAACGAGAGTTCGATATGGAGGATGCCTAAATAGTTTTCCCTTTTTCCCTTTTTTCCGGTTTTTTAAAAGTATCCATACGAGGACGAATAAATATAGGGGAGGTTGAAAAAAGGGGAAAAAAGGGAAAAAGG
>Ga0315285_10003831_pt1 | contig 15633 bp, 16 predicted proteins | sample YL17G09_36_MG_FD_203698 | JGI IMG/M metagenome (GOLD analysis project Ga0315285, IMG submission 203698) | Sediment microbial communities from Yellowstone Lake, YNP, Wyoming, USA - YL17G09_36 | ecosystem: Environmental > Aquatic > Freshwater > Lake > Sediment | place: USA: Wyoming | collected...
GCATTAGGAATCCGCAGGTCTTGATTAGGTTCGCAAGCTTGTTCAGATCAGCCGCCGTTATCTCTTTGACGTAGGCATTCTTCCGTGCCGAATGGATGATGACAAGAGAAGCTATTCATGAATGGTGAGATCATCCTTTCTTGCTCAGAACAGATTTCTACAACAGATTAGGCTGATTCTTAGCTCCTGTTTTTTATGGTTAAGTTTTCAGCAAAAATCGTTATCTGATTTTGCGCATAAGCAACCTATCAAGTGACTAAAAGATGTCTAAAAAGGAAAGAACAACGTGGAACGTGCCCGTCTCAAGAGTTTTGGACGAGGCGCTGGAAAAGGCAGTGGAGCTGGACACACACTCAATCAAAGCTGACTTCATCAGAGACGCGGTGAGACGGCGATTGGAGGACATAGGTTTCAAGGCCCAACCGTTCAAGGAGGTAACTACTCAACGAGCGAGGATCTTGCTGAAGACATGCTCCTAGAATTCCTGATCGATCGGACAGACATCGACTTTCAACAAAGAGTCGCCAGAACAAAGCCTGAAAAGGGAAGCCTGCCCCGGATGCTACCGCTTTCTTTGAAAGCAATCGACATGTTGAATAACATTCCGAAAAACTCTGACCGCACATTTCTCTTCGCTGATGACATGCGTTCCGTTTTCTACGTTCAACGCAAACGCATCGCCAAAAAGCTGGCCACCCCCAGACTCTTGCAATCAGCTTTCGCACCTTCCGACATTGGAAAGGGACAGTGGAATACCATAAGACAAAGGACATCTTCTATATGAAAGAACTCTTAGGCCACAAGAGTATCCAGAGCACCCAAGTCTACATACACATTGAGCGAGCACTCTTCCTGAATGCGCCGCCAGATGATTACCACGTCAAAGTTGCCAAGACGCAAGAGGAGATCACCCAGCTACTTGAAACTGGGTTTGAATACGTGCTTCAGAAGGACGGTCTTGCCTTCTTCCGAAAACGGAAATGACCCTAAACACAACGGATGCAACAAGAAACTAGGGGATTATCTCGCAACCATTATACTTCGGATAATCAAAGTCTTTCATGCTGATTCTGCCTTCATGGATGAGCTTCTGGATTCTGGGAATTTCCTTTGTCACAGCCTCTACAAGATTTCTCACGGTTTTGCAGACAAGTGAATATGCCGTTTTATCCCACCTCTTGGTGATGTTCGCGTAGAGGCATCGGCCGCCACAGACGTTGTAGATGTCGCATTTCGTGCAGGGCTCATTCACGAAGGTTTGTCTCAACTTCAACGGGTTTGCGTCACTGATGTGCCCCAGATAGTAGTCCTTCACTCCCCACATCGTTGGACATATGATGATGTTGCCGTCTGTCTGTATCGCATAGTTAATCCATCCCCCTCCGCACCGCAAGAGACTCTTTTCCCTGCATAAGAGTGACTGTGCCACGCCAAGAATCGGATAAAGTCTGAGGACTGTCCCACTCTTTTCCATGTGGTCAACCCAGAACTTCACGAGTTTCCTTATTCCCGGGTTGTAGCTTTCCTCGCTCCACTGTTTGAAGCTGCGTCTTGCAAAGTCATTCCAGAATCCGGCGTTGAGTTGCCAATGAACAGAAGAAAACTGGAACTCATTGTTGCTTAGAAGCCAAGAGACTTGCTTGCGAATGTCTGTTTGCTCCATAACCGTCATCCGCGCGATCAACTCGCCCATGAAACCGTTACTTTTGATCAGTCTCAGGTTTTCAATCACTTTCTTGAAGTTGCCTTCTCCACGGTAAAAGTCCGTTAGTTCCTCGTCACCGTCTATCGAAACGAGAATCGTGTGAAAGCGATTGACATACTTGGGTTCCAACCGATCCAGAAGCAACCCATTCGTCTGAATCATGAACCCCTTAGCCTTCACACAATCCATGATCTCTTTGATCTCTTCAACACACAGTAACGGTTCGCCACCGTAGAAAGTCAAGACACATTCAGGATCCAGCGCGCAGAACCTTGCAAGCAGGTCAACATCATAGCCCATCTTTCTAGGCAAACAATAGTCAACTTCAGACCCAGATGAATCAGCTTCGAAATCGTCTATCGCCTCTCCAAAGCAATACCTGCACTGAGAATTGCATTCACCCGTCAATACTATGTGAAAGAACGTTTTCTTCCCTATTTGAAAATGATTCTTCACATTTAAGTATGTTCTTGGCTAATCTTGCATGTTTGAACAGCGCGTGCCTTGCCAATCTGATTCAACTGTTACCATTATCGGCTGGCGCGGGCTTTCCTGTTTCTCGTCAGGTTTTTTAGAGAACGAGCGCGACGTGAAGCGTTTGCGAGGATTTTTATCGTATAGCTTTTCCGTTTACTAGTTTCTCGAGTGCCTTGGCGATTTTGGCGATAGATGAAGCGATGATTTGATTTCGCTTATGAAGTTACCCCTATTTTCATCAATTCTCTCGGATGCCTTAGCATTCTTAGAGGACTTTGGAAAGCCCCAGCCAGACACCCGCAATTGGAACAGTCCGCATTGTTTCCAAAACACCTTCTTCTGTTCCATGAAACATCAAAATGTAGTGCTTCATCGCCCCAATGGCATGAGCCCCTATGGTCTGAATGTTCATACCATTTTATCATCGCTTTGCTCAAAAGAAAATCTTTTGGGTATAATGTCTTCATTCGCTTCAGTTCTTCTATCACAGTTCTTCTCTCTTCTTTTCTCACAACCATGGGAAGACTAACATCGGTTCCACCTGCGCATATGTTACACACTACACCCGTGAAACCATTCTCTTTTCCGATCCTTATAACATCCTCAAGCTCTTTGCAATTATCCCTCGTTATTGTCATGTTGATAACGACACGTTTGTCCCCCGAATAGTTTTTCATTACTCTTGAAAAAACACCTTCCCCTCTGATTGAATCGTTTGTTTTTCGAGACCCATCTATTGAGACAAATAATCTATGATTGAATTCTTCGGGTATCTTTATTGTTCCGTTTGTAATAACGTAGACAAAAGGAAATGACCTGTCCGCGAGCATAAGAACATCATTTCTGAGCGCGGGCTCACCACCCACCAAAAGAATGTGCCTTATTCCTTCCTTGTAGAGTTCATTGAACCTTTTTTCCCAGACAGGTATGGATAGTTCTTGTGTTTCAAAATCGTTTTTGCCGTGAAAGTGGTAGCAGTGTTTGCATCTAAGATTGCAGTTGTCCGTCACGTCAACTTCTGCAAGATACTTCACTTTAAACATGATTCTCTTTAGTTCAAGCCAAAAAAGAAACGACAATACGTGCGCATGTTTTTTCATGCCAGAGTCATTACAAAGAAGGCGTTAATTAACTGCTTTATAGACTCGCGCCTGCAGACTTGGGCCATCACTAAGAATACAGACAGCCTTTTTTCTGTTACCTCTTTAGTGGAGAAAACAACATCATAGTCATGTCATAGCGGTATCAAATCGAAATGCGCGCGCATGTTTCGCATAAGAAACGAAGGCTCAGATACATAGCTGTACACATATTGAATTGCATATCGATAGATAGAATACCGTGAAAAACACGGGACTTCGGGAGACATCTTCCGTTTGTGGCTGAATTGGAAATTCGTGAGCTAGATTTTGTGTACGCTGTTGGCGTGATGCTTGTTCCTCGTTTGCGCACTGATCAGGCGATTCTGTTCGATTAAGGTCCATGACCAGTTCTTAGGTTTATTTGTCCCCTCAGAATCCAGCTTTGTTGGGCTGAATAAGTATGTCTTGCTGCTTGGCTCCTCACAAAGAGGATTTCCGAGCGATGGTAGTGACACGAAAATTTAAATGTGTAATTAGATTCTATTGAGATTAATTGAGGGAGTTCCTTGGTTAAATTCACTGATGAAGTATTTGGTGCTAAGCTCCTTGAGGCAATTACAGCTGGGCTATATGATGGAAACTTGAGTTGTCTACGGGAGTATGTTCAGAATTGTATTGATTCAGAGGCAAATAGAAGATTGTTCCATAAGACTTATTTTTGGCTTGGTGTTAACTACTTTGAAGAGAAGGGGAGATAAGGGCTAGGAGAATGCCTAAATTACTGTGTAGTACTTCTTACTATATCAGATTAGGTCATCGTATGAATGTTACAAGAACGAAAACACGCACAGATAGCGATAAATACATGAACTGTTTTACAAGTCATAAGTTCCAATTCATAAAGCTAATAGGAGGTACATCAAGTAACACAATATGGTCGACATAGACTATATTGCTATTTGCCAACCTGGTTAAGTGAAAGATATGAGTATGAAATCAGTTTTTATCTACATTAGTGATATGCGTTCTGATCTTAATAGAATGGAAGACAAAGGTTTGATCGATTGTTCATTTGTGGCAAAAATCGACACGCTGGGCTCAGAACTTGCTAAAATGAAACAATATTGGGCAGAACAAAAAGCGGTTTCCGTTGGGTCTGCGTTCATATTCTACTCAGCAATGCATAATGCTATGCTTGCTTTAAGCAAAATGAAGGAAAGATTCAAGAAGGCTGATAAAACTGGCGACAATCCAGGCATTGCTTGTGATTCCTTGTTGATAATGCCTATCATCTCTGAAGTGTATCAAAAAACAGCTCAAGCGGCTGAAGAAAAAGAGAGATTGAGTCCATTTCTGCCAAATGAAATGCTAAAGTTAGTTTCTGCACTAAGAACCACCGCTAAATTAGTCAGTTTGCTCCCTACACTTGATGAGGAAATAAAGGGAATCGATAAGGACCAACTCAAAAAGACTGCAATGGAGATAGACAAAAAGTTTGTCGCCTCTAATCTCCTCAACGACATCTAAGGTCCTTTTGGACACATGTGTTCTAGTCTCGGCATCTGTTTATGGCTCTTACAAGGATTTGGGTATTGAGCTAGAACACCAGTTTTATGTGAAAACCGTTCCTCTCTTCGAGATTATTAGGAAGTATGTTGACAAACGCATTGGAATAATTACTTCTACGATTGAAACACAAGCGATCGCTGTTATTGCGAAAGCCGTTGCAAGCGAACTTGAGGAAAAAGCAGAGGAAATCCATGACCCAGAACTAAGAGCTAAACTGTTCGAAAGTCATGCTGTTTTCTTTGATCAATGTCTTGTCCATTTACAAGAAAACCTTTTAGTTTTGCAGAGGGAACCCGTCTTACAGAGTGAAAAAGATCGACATTATCCACAAGTAGCACTCATGTATAATGACCTTCAAAATATCGCCAAGAGACTTGACATAAACCAACTCATCGATGCAAATGTAACTCGGAGATACCGTGAAGCAATACGCCATGAGATTTCCGAGCAGTACAAGAAAAGGTATAGACAACTTCTCAAACTCAAGAACGAACCAGTTGAAGAGTCTGACAAAGGAATCTTATGTGAAGCTATCTGTCTTCGAGATAATTATCTAAAAACAATGGACCCAAAAATACGAATGTATTTGGCTTCCACAGACTACCATTTTTCTCCAAGTAATTCTGAAGGGGAAATAACGGAACAGATCAACAAGAGATTTCAAATCGTCTGTGATTGGCCAGACAAGATAGCGAGATATTTGAAGGCTGATGGCTTTACCTAAATACGGACAGCCTTTTTTCTGTTACCTCTTTAGTGGAGAAAACAGCATCATAGTCATGTTATAGCGGTATCAAATCGAAATGCGCGCGCATGTTTCGCATAAGAAACGAAGGCTCAGATACATAGCTGTACACATATTGAATTGCATATCGATAGATAGAATACCGTGAAAAACACGGGACTTCGGGAGACATCTTCCGTTTGTGGCTGAATTGGAAATTCATGAGCTAGATTTTGTGTACGCTGTTGGCGTGATGCTTGTTCCTCGTTTGCGCACTGATCAGGTCTTAGTATATATACTATCTCTGTGAACCCCCTCCCACCCCTACAGACGCATCACATACTTTATGCCGCCCGCTTCGTTTGGGTTAGCGAAGACTTCAGGAATAATCAACTCATGACGCTCGCTGTCCAGTAGTTAGGACCAGACAGAGAGAATATGTGCTTCCTTACAGATGGAGTAAGTGGTAATTCTTTAGGTGTATTTTTCCTTGGTCTTCTTAGCCTTCTCAACATACCCCTTGAGCTCCCTTTCTTTGATCCTCTTTTCAGGCAAGGTCTCAGGAGCGTAAAGCAATGGAAGGATCGCTAAGAACAGAAACAAACTCGCAAGAGAGAATGAGGTGTAGATAGGGATCACCTCAACAAACGGTTTGGCCAGGATTCCGATCAGACCTGAAAGCAGAAAAGGCATGCCACCTAGCAGATAGTACTTCTCGCGAGTCCCTCTCTCTGAAAGATCTCCCCAAACAACAAAAACGAGGGCTACGTAGAGGAGCCCCCAAGCTATTCCATCAAGTATCACGTATACGAGGGAGAACAAAGCGCCTGAGAAAAGGCTTAGGACTGCATAACCAGCACCCAGCACAATGAAGCCCACTATGCTTGTGATCTTTCGCCCTCTGAAATCGCATAGTAACCCCCCGACAAAGGCAGTGACACCAACGACAATGATTCCCACTAGGGAGAATGAATTGAACAGCTCTGGTCCAAAGAACCGTTCAAGTAATGGGGTTTCAACAAATTCCACGATAGCAAACAAAAACCATGGTATGAAATAGAAGGCAAAAGATCTGTTCATGAAAATGGATGACAAAGAGTCAACACTCTTCCGTTCAGTCAATTCCTCCTTTGGTTTGTAAAGCACCGCACCGATCAGACCAAGTGCCCTCCACATTGCAAGAATCAGAAGACTGACAAAAATACTCAATTCGCCAATTGGAATGTATATCAAAACCGTCAACGTTTGAACCGAGAAAAAGGCAATTGATCCTAATCGACCACGATTCTCAACCAATGAAAAATCCGCAAAATGCGCAAGACATGAAGGGATATCCAATCCGACTGACACCCCCAAAGCAAATGCAACGATAGCTGTCTCAAATGACACCGACTTACCAATCAGAAATGAGCAAACCACACACACAACTACTCCAAAAGCAATCCATGAAAGCAAGAACACTCTACTTTGAAGCCTTCTCTTAAGAATAGTAGCCCCAGCAACGGCAGATAGGATAAATGCTCCATAGAAAGCCAAACTGACTAGCAGAATTTCAGTGAATGCTGCATTCTGGATAAGGTCTCGAATAACGAACCACGTTAGAGAAAACCACGTAACGCTGTTGACAACTAGAAACAACGAAGGAAAAACATGCGTTACTTTCATTTTCCACCCTTTTCCAACATGCTTTGCAATTCTGTATCATACTAGTTTTATGAATCTCAGATATAAATTAACGGAAATGATCGCCGCTGGACTGTATACGCGTCGAACAAGGTTCTGTCAAGTCTTCATCGGATTGGAGTTCGTGTAAAAAATCGTCGGATTGTTCGTATGACACGTATGTGAAGAGGGTGATACGTTGTTCTTCGCATACGTGTTGGTGGCAAAGGTTTCATTGAACAGCATTGTCCTAAGCGGTTGATTCTCGCATCAGCTAAGTGACTCGCGCCAATATTGGCGCATCACCGTTGAACTGCGAGAATCAGACCTTCTTTCCCCGATGCTAGGCGACATCGTCTAGGTGGTTTATGGTATTTTGTGGTTTCTCCACTTTCACCACCAAGTAAGTATCATGCTAAGTTCCACTTATACATAATGGACTCCTGTTTTTTTTGTCACAGAAGGGTGATAAACCTTTGACCGAAAAAAACCCTTAGGGAGCTTGAGAGACGGATAAGCGAACATTTCTACAATGAGGCGAGAATCATGAAAGACATGCTGGAAACAAACTTAACAAAGGAAGAATCGAAGGAATTAGAGCGATTCATAAAAAATCACCCTTTTTCCGAGTTATTTCAATACTTACAAAAACTGCGTCACCAAAAGAGCCTTACATCAACATAGTTTCTGTTCTTTTAGAATCCTTTGAATGATTATTGTTGCTTTTTCTCTCTCGTCTGGAAGTAACCGAGCATAATTAGCTATTTCGTTGAGAACTCCAATAGCAGGATACCCTAGTTCGCCAAGCGCATCAGTTGCCCTCTGTCTTTCATTAGGTGAAAGTCTACCATTCATTGCAGTAGCTTTTAACCCCTCAATTATCGGATTATTAATCCACAACTCTATGGCTTGTTCTATTGCCCTTTGAAGATCGCCTTTCTTACCTCCCAACCTCTTGACTACTTCCATCCTTAACTTGCTCTCTAGCTCCTCAGGGATTATCGCATCTATTCTTCCCATTTTTTATTCCCATCCGTATATAGGGTGTTCTTCCCCATATAAGGTTAGTGGTTATGTGTGAAAGTGTTTACCCACAAGGTTTATATCGGATAGTGTCTATGTGTGTATGTGTGAACGTGAAGACAATGATGGAAAGTCTGACACGCAAAGAAAGAGGTATGGCGATAGCTCATGCACAAAATCAGATCAGGAGAATTGACGCATCGGCTTACATTGTAAAGTCACAATCCAACAACGGAGAATATCATGTCTCTAAGGGTGTAAATGGCTGGATGTGTGAATGCCCTGATCATGTTTATCGCCACATGATATGTAAGCACATCTTCGCAGTTGAATTTTCTACTTCATTGAGATCAGAGGTTGCTGTTAGAAGGATAGAGCCTATCGAAAACCTTACTGAGTGCCTATTTTGCGGTTCATCAAACATTGTGAAGGATGGAGTTAGACACAACAAGTATGGTGAGATTCAGATTTTCTACTGCAAGGTTTGTCTGCACTACTTCACTTTCAACATAGGTTTTGAGAAGATGAAGCATAATCCTCAAGCTATCACTTCAGCCATGCAGTTGTACTTCAGTGGAGAATCTTTGCGAAATACAATGAAGTCTCTAAAGCTATTGGGCGTTGAAGTTTCACATCAGACGGTCTATAACTGGATCAGAAAGTATGTTGGCTTGATGAAGGAATATGTCGAGAAGATCGTTCCTAACGTGAGTGACACTTGGAGAGCAGACGAGTTATATGTGAAAATCAAGGGTGACATGAAGTATCTGTTTGCGTTGATGGATGATGAGACAAGGTTCTGGATAGCTCAGGAAGTAGCAGAATCCAAATACAAACATGATGCAAGACGATTGTTCCAGTTAGGAGTAAAGGCGACAGGAAAGAAACCCATGACTCTAATCACCGATGGTTTACCAGCTTACCATGACGCCTACAAGAAAGAGTTTTGGACAATGAAGAAAGAGACAAGGACAGAGCACGTTAACGCTATCAAGCTTTCAGGTAACATGAGCAATAACAAGATGGAACGATTCAACGGAGAAATCCGAGACAGAGAAAAGACCATGAGAGGATTAAAGAAGAACGACACGCCGATACTCACAGGTTACCAGATATTCCATAACTACATTAGAGAACATGACGGATTAGAGGGCAAAACACCAGCAGAAGCATGTGGAATCAAAGTGGAAGGAAAGAACAGATGGTTGACGTTGATCCAGAATGCAAAGAGAGCAACGAACAATTGCTAATTCTTTGAGACTTGATTTTTCGATGCTACTTGACAGTGTTATATTCAACTTTTCTCACTCTATTACCTGATAGTCATGAAATGGTTACCTTCCTTTGTTCTCGGACTCACTTGCTTCGCGTTAGGAATCTCCTTCACTTATTGGATACAAGGTCAACTTGTGTACGAAAATGTCAGACTTCTTCATCACTGGCACATCATTAGGTTTGATTTTGGGTCTGGTGATTGAGGGTGTAGAAATGCTCAAATCGTGGCGCAATGAGAAAAGAGACGAAAAAGAGAAGGCAATAGGTGACCTAGGAAAACACACAGAGGCTCTTATACCTATACTCAAAGAATGGGCTGAAAAACCTCTGGATTTTTCCAAAGAGTATCTTTTCTCCCTAGCACGGCAACACATCATGGTCGGTTATAAGCAATTGTGGAACACCATAGAGGGAACAAGTGGATTAAGAAAGACGCTATCACAGTATGAGAACTTAGAGAAGGAAACACTGCAATCTATCAGAAATATCCTCAAGAAACTAGCTCTTGAAACCCACCAGAAAATTGAGCTTGACATATTAGACGACCTAGCCAGAGCGATCCAACATTTTCTTGAACTCCGACATTCAGAAGGAAAACTATACACTTTTTCTGCTAAGCAATTCATAGACCCCTATATGAACACTGGCGAATATGTTCTCCAAAGTTTGAGAAATGACGGTTCAGGTGGAACTACATATCTGAAAGGAGACAGAAAGAGTCTGTTGACTCTTGCAGAGAGCCTGAATAATGTTCTATCTGATTCACATCTTCAAGAAATGACCAAGAGTCTGAGGATTCTAGCACCTCAACTTTATGAGTTACGAAATGCATTCAAACGAGGAATTTACTCAATTGCTGATAAGGTCACCTTTGCGGTTACTAAAGAAGACAGAATATTGCTTGGGAACTGTATTCAATGCACTAATGTAAAGAAGAAATGGAAAATAGACTAGCCTTTAATCTTTTCCCCTTTTTCTTAGCTGTCATCCGACGATTTTTTACACGAACTCCAATCCGATGAAGACTTGACAGAACCTCGAACAACAAGCCTTATATGATAGCTGTGTTCAACAGATATACATGTGGTAGAAATGGAGAAGGCAAGAAAAGCAGTTGAACAGAAGACCATTCCGAAGAAGCCACGAGTCTATTGGTGGTAGTCTTACAGGTCTTCTAGCATAGACATCGCTAGAACTCGTAGATCAGTCTTTGCTTCGGATTCACATATGATAGCAAGTATATCTATGGCTTCCCTTGACATTTTTTCTAGAGTCCGTTTAAGAAGAGAATTCTCTGGCGTTCGATAGACGAGTTCTACTAGTTCCTGAACAGCACCTCTGCTAATTATCCTGCGTGAAAGAATCTTCGATATTTCCTCCCTGCAGCTTCCATTGTTCAATGCATAGAGAACAGGAAGAGGCAAACATTCGTTTTTGACCCTATTCTCAAGCTCTCTTGGTTCGAAAATATCGACATATTCGGATCTCACTGCCAACAAAACACCAAGACATCGCCCATATTTTCCAAGCGCCTCAATTTCGATAGATGTACCGCCGCCGAAAATAGCGCCAACTCGCATAAGACCTTCAATGTCTGCAGCCTTTTTCTCTAGAACTTTGAAGTATTCTGCAGGCTTAACATTCCATTTCTCATTTCTCAGCTCGACTTCGATTATATGAGCTTTGATAACTTCAAGAAGAGAATTCTGAACAGTGTCGACTATCAGCAATTGTCTTTTGCGTGGAAGCTTTTCAATTGCTTTGTGAAGCTTAACAAAACCTTTGACCAAGAAGGCGTCTCCAAGAAGCAAGGCTGCTTCTACTCCTGCTTTGCCATAAACCGTTTCTCCTGCAGCTTTAGCATCAGATTTGTCAATAATGTCGTCGTGAATGTCCATCGTTGCAGCTATTGAAAGCATTGCAGTCTGCAGAGGAATAAGCTCGTTCAAGTTCCCATTTACAGCTTCGCATGCAAGAGATAGAACTCCCGGGTGTGTTGTGTCATCCCATTTCTTCACATAATCTCTCAAAGCAGCATCAGCATTCTTGCTCATTTTATCTTCTAATATTGCCTTCTTTGTTGACTCAAGCGCTTCCTTGCTCTTGAATCGCAGAACTTGCAATGATTTTCCGCCAAGTTCCTTTTTGTCCATTGTACTTTCCTCAATTACTAGCAACTTGTAGGAAGATTGATTTAAGATGAACTATTTCGTGTTAGAACCGCTCTGCGGTTTGCGTTTTTTCTTAGAATCTCTGCAGGGGATTCCCCCAAATACATCGAATTCAGAAGAAATACTATGATTGCATAATATCGTGAAAACGTGCTTTATAGGATTCAAGGCTCACAGGCTGAGCACACTCTCTTTGTCAAGTAATTTCTCGTGAGATCGCATTAAAAAAAAGCTCTGCATTGACACGCAAGTGCGCGCATATGAATGAGCTAATAAAGAACACTACACTCTTGATATTGTATAAGAGCAGGTAACTCTTCTTTTTCCAAGGGTGAAAAGAATGGTTAAGAAGCTGAAGTGCGTCCGCATCGGCAAGAACCAGCAGAAGGTTCTAGATATTCTGGACAGATATCAAGAACTAGCAGCAAAAGACATAGCTGACATTCTGTGGGCCAGGGACATACGCTATAAGACTGCAGAATACAGTTCAGTCCATCGGAGCCTTCGAACTCTTAAGGAAAGAGGTTTAGTTGAACAAGTTGGTGGCAAGATTCGGTGGCGAAAGACCAAAAAGTCTTAGCAACCCCCTAAGTGCACGGAGCATGAGTTGGGAAATCGAATCACGTCCATTCATCACAGAGAGCGCGTGAAAAGACGCCATTATAGAGGCCGGGAACATTGCTCTCTGGTTCTCTGTCATCACCCTCAGCACTTCTGGGTTGACTGAATCTAGATCAGTTTCAGAATCCAGATATCGCGCGTTTTCTGGTTATGTGTTGAACAGTTCCTTTCGTGGAGCCTTGTCTCAACTGTTTTGCGCTCAGAACGTGTTCCGTCCATGCTATCTATTGTTTTGACTTGTTTCAATCGTTGGAAAAGCGTTCCTTTCCCCGTTTCTGGTTATGTTTCTATATGCTTGCGGTGAGCATGAACGTTTATATCGGCGTATCGGCTATATAGAGTCTCAAGACATGTTCGGAAGCGGACATGTCGTATGTGCGTAGAACACGCACAGAGGGGAGACACGTGGGAAACAATCCAAAAGAAGTCCAAACAAAACTCATGAAAGGCCTTCTAGACCTAATAGTACTACAGTTCCTGAACGGGACACCCATGCACGGGTACCAGATAATCACAAAAATCCGCAAAACCTTCGGAGTGTACTTCGGGCCAAGCACGATTTACCCGCTTCTAGGCACGTTGGAAAAGAAGGGATACGTAGCAAGCCAATGGAACATGGGCAACGAGAGACCCAGAAAAGTGTACAAACTCACAAATGAAGGACAAAACCTACTGAACTTCACCGAAGACTCGCTCAACTTCATATGCAAGAAAATAGGCACACCAGGACTGCCCAACAGCGGCTTGATGCCTGAAACCACGACACACACGGCACTACGCCCGTTCCTCAAGAGAATCGAGAACGCCAAACCAATGATCTAGATCGCTCCACATCCATTCTCCTTCATTTTCAGCGCTGGAGAAGGCCTTGAAAAACAACATTTCTTTCACCTTGTCATAGGTATCCTTATTATCGTAGACATTTGTTTCTGGAGTCATAGGTGCATTCTTGGAAAAAGCAGGCGTTGATTTTCCAACTGAAATAGTCGCGGAAGGCCAAACAAGACTTGTGGTTCCCCGGCTCAAGGCTTTCGCGAAGTCCTGTTCCGATTACGCGCCTTCGAAGGCGCCAGTGTTCTACAACCCGGTCATGGAGTTTAATCGTGACATAGCAGTCTTAGCTCTCCAAGCCTATCAAAAAACGATCGAACGCGAGATTTCTGTGTGCGAACCCTTAGCAAGCTGTGGCGCAAGAGGAATACGGTTCGCGGTTGAAGTTCAAGGCATAAAAAAGGTCGTGATGAACGATATCAACGAAAAAGCATTCGTGATCGCCAAGCACAATGCGGAGCTGAATAATGTTGAAGCTAAAATCACTGTCAAGAATGAAGACGCTAATCTTCTGTTAAGCAAATTTGGTGCACCCCCCAGAAGGTTTGACGCCATCGACCTTGACCCATTCGGCTCCCCCGTACGCTACATTGATTCCGCCATACGGGCTCTCCGCGATCATGGCCTAATCGCTTTAACAGCCACGGACATGGCCCCTCTTTGCGGAGTCCATCCAAAGGCATGCATAAGAAAATACGGGGGCAAACCTCTGCGCACGGAATACTGTCACGAACTAGCGGTCAGACTTCTAGCTGGATGCCTAGCAACCATGGCGGCAAAACACGAAATGGGCACACATGTCGTGTTCAGTCACAATGCGGAGCACTACGTCAGAATTTATGCGGCAATAGAGTACGGAGCCAAGAAAGCAGACGAAGCTTTGAAGAACATGGGCTATGTCCTACACTGCTTTGAATGCTTCCACAGGGAAAGCCTGAACGGACTGCATGCGGTTGAACGATCTGGAAAATGCAGCGAATGTGAATCAAAACTCAGCATTGCTGGACCACTGTGGCTTGGAAAACTGTCTGATATCAGATTCTGCGGCCTGATGCAAGAAGAAGCCGGTCGAAGAAAATTCAGACAAAGCGAAAGAATAGGAAAAACGCTGACTTTGATAAAAGAGGAAAATGACGCGCCAATCGGATACTACGTAATCGACAAACTATGCGATGCCTTAAATCTGCCAGTACCCTCGGTCAAGAAAGTCGCTGAAAACCTCAGAAAAAAGGGTTTTAAATCCACTTTAACACAGTTTAATCCTAAAGGGTTGAAATCAAACGCGCCTTCATCGGAAATGGCGAAGCTGCTTAGAGCAATGGAAGCGCCACAGTGATGCGTCAGCATCCACGATGGTCAGTAATTGAAATGGCTTAAGTAATAGTGTCTACACTGTTTGCTTCATTTGATCAAGGTTGGAGGTGCCGTAGAAATCGGGAAAATCTTGGTGACATCAGCTTGGCCATACCTTAACGTCACACCCCACTTGGGCAACATGATGCACCTATTGTTCGCAGACTTCTACACCAGATATTGCAGAATGAAGGGTGATGATGTCGTTATGGTCAGTGGTTCTGATGAGCATGGAACACCCATCGAAGTCGAAGCCGTGCGACTCGGCATCCATCCCAAGGAACTAACTGATAGAAACCATGCAAACGTGGTTGCGCTACTCAAAAAGTGGGAAATAGTTTTCGACAATTATACGAGAACTGAAAGCCCAGTTCACAAGGAGTTTGTTCGAGACCACCTCAAGAAAGTCTACGAAAACGGCTTCATAACAGTCAAAGATACTGAAATGCTTTACTGCGAACACTGTGGACGTTTCCTACCAGACAGATTCGTGGAAGGAAAGTGCCCATACTGCGGAAACGAAGGTGCTCGTGGAGACCAATGCGATGCATGTGGACGACTGCTTGAGACAACACTGCTTATTGATCCTTACTGCGTGATATGCCACGGCAAGCCCGCCACCAAGACAACAAGACATTGGTATTTCGACCTGTCACAATTCTCGCAAAAACTAACAGACTACATCACCAACAACAAACAACTATCGAACAGCACCAAGAACTTTAGCCTGAACCTGATAAAGGAAGGACTGAAGCCTAGGGCCGTCACGCGAGACGTTTCCAAAGCCGCCGAATGGGGAATCAAAGCTCCTTTCCCAGATGCCGAGGGCAAAACGATATACGTCTGGGTCGAAGCCGTCCTAGGCTACGTATCAGCCACCATAGAATACTTCAAGAACCGCGGCGAACCCGAGAAATGGAAAGAGTACTGGTTCGATAAGAACACACGGTCACTGTATTTCATCGGAAAGGACAACATCCCATTCCACACCATAATCCTCCCCGCCCTGCTATTGGCTTCAGGCAAAGACTACAACCTACCATGGAACGTTTCAGCAACCGAATTTCTACAATTCAAAAACCTCAAGTTCTCAAAAAGCCACAGGATAGGCATATGGATAGATGAAGCCTTAGAACTATT
>Ga0315285_10003833_pt1 | contig 15632 bp, 13 predicted proteins | sample YL17G09_36_MG_FD_203698 | JGI IMG/M metagenome (GOLD analysis project Ga0315285, IMG submission 203698) | Sediment microbial communities from Yellowstone Lake, YNP, Wyoming, USA - YL17G09_36 | ecosystem: Environmental > Aquatic > Freshwater > Lake > Sediment | place: USA: Wyoming | collected...
AGCGGTGAAAATGATGGCATGAGTGCCTTGATGGGACCCTCGCGCGGAAACCGCCGAGAAATGACGTGGTTTTTGCACAATCTGGTTGACACGCCGCCCGGACAATTTCTTACGTGCGGATTGTGGGAACGGGAAAAACGGTTTCCCTGCCCCTGCTGGCGCTGAAGAGACTCATGATCTGCAGCCGCAAAAACACTTGGAGCGCGGGGCATGCGCGCTCATGGCCGTTTGCCCCGCGCTGCCGCAATCAGCGGCTTCCCGGCCGCCTTAGTTTTTCGTAATGGTTACCCGCAACATGGTGGAGGACGAGGTCAGCGCCTCGACTTCATTGGTGTCATTGGGGGCGTAGAGCAATGCGTAATAGACGCGGGTCGCATCATCTCTGGGGAGCTGAATAGCATCGAGGCCGGCGAACTGGGGATCCCCTATAGGCCCGGCAATGAGAGACAATTGGGCACAGGGCAGGCCCTGTATGGTGAATTCCAGCGTATTGAACGCGGTGAGGGGCTGTCCCGCCACGTAAACCTCTTGCACGCCGTCCATACTGTTCAGCGCGTCTTCAAGCGCCGTACTGGTGCTTTCCGTCAACAACGAAATGAGCGCGGCGCTGGCTAGTTCGCCTTCGCGAAACACGGTCGCTGCGCAAGAGTGCGTCGCCGCGATCACCTCGTTAAATTCGACGTCGCCCAAATTTTCAATCGTTACCGTATATGGCTCGAGAATATCCTGTGGGCACCCCGTCATGGCGGCGCCCATTACGACGAGCATCAGCGCAATGGTTGCTGTGACATAAGCTTTGCGAAACATGGTTTGGCCTCCCTTGAATTATCTGCCTGATTTGCGCGAATTCAGTTGAACTTCACCCGATGTGAATGCCGGGCGGGAAATGCGACTTCATCACTAGAAAACAGCCTTTACAACACCGCTAATTCCCTTCGCGCCTTGGTTTTACCGGAACAAAAGCTTTACGGAAGAGGGTTCCTGGGCTATAATGAAGGGGATTGCCTGAAGTGGATTTGGAAGTGTTGTTGTGATGCATTTAGATCAGTTGCGGGAACCGGTCCGCCGTGCCATCCTATGGGTCGCGGGGCTGATGTTGTCGGGGTCTGTACTGCTGGCGGCCATCCTGCTTTCCGAAAAGCTGCTGCTGCCGCCGTGGCTGGAACCCGCGGGGCGGCTGATGTTCCGGTCGGCTTTTTTTACCACGCTGCCGTTCCGGCTCGTGGTGGTCCAGTTTTTCCCGCCGGTCGACCACCACTACACCACGCTTCACTTCGTGGTGACTTGCCTGGGCACGCCGCTGTTTTACCTCTGCGTCATAGCCGCGGGAGTTCGAGTTTTCAAGGCAATCGCGTGCCTGAAGTTCCGTTCGCAGGTCCGCAACGAGGCGCGGCCGGCGAACCCGTCTTCGTGCGGCAGTGTCAGCCGCAGAACGTTCCTGGCCCAGGCCGGAGCAGGCGCGACACTGGCCGCCTCAGGCGGGTTGGGGCTTTACTCGACGTGGTACGAGCCGTCGCAACTCCGGGTGCGCCGGTATACGGTTCCCATCCCGGGGCTTCCCGAGCCGCTTGACGGGCTGCGCATCGTCCATGTATCCGACACCCACTACGGGCCGTACAACGCGCTGAGCCAGATCGAGCAGGCCATCGAGGCCGCCAATTCGCTCCGCGGAGACCTGGTGGTTCTGACCGGTGACTACGTTCATTTCACGCCCAGTTCCATCGAGACGGGCATCGGGGTGCTCTCGACGCTGAAAGCCAAATACGGCGCCGTCGCCGTCATGGGCAACCATGAGCATTGGGAAGGCACCGCTTATTGCCGCAGGACATTTCAGCGCACGGGCATCCCGCTGCTGGACAACAACCGGCTGTTCCTGACCGCGGGCGGCCTGACCGATGAGCCGGCGGCACGTTGCGTCTGCATCGCCGGTCTCGGGGACTATTGGGAGGACGAACTACTGTTTGATACGGCGCTGCGCGGCGTGCCCCGTGACATGCCGCGCCTGCTGTTGAGCCACAATCCCGCGGCCGCGGAGTTCGTCGGGCCGGGGCGGCGCGTTGACCTGATGTTCAGCGGCCACACGCACGGCGGCCAGGTGCGCGTGCCAGGCCTGCCCGTGATGGGCTTGAGCAAGATCGAGCGCAAGTACCTCGGCGGCCTCTGCACCGGCCCCCACTGCCGCCTCGTCGTGTCACGCGGCGTCGGCATGGCCGGCATACCCCTGCGGTTCCGCGTATACCCGGAGATCGGGGAGATTAAGCTGGTCCGGGCATAAATCCAGCGTTTTTAGAAAAAGATTGCGACCTCAAGCGCCTCCCATACGGCTGATACTGCCAGCACTAGTGCTACCAGGATGTAGAGGCGGCCGGTCGTCTTTAGCCCCGCAAGGAAACCACGGCTGTGCGTTGTTTCTCCCACTAGCTGCGGCCAGAGGCATGCTCGTGACTGTAACCACGCTGCCAGCATCGCCGAAGCAAATACATGCCGAGGCCCCCCGTCAGGTTAAACAAGAGAACAGGTGCGCGCCTAGAGCGCCCCTTTAAGTTGCTCGAAAAAGGGGATTTCCAACGCTTCGCAGACAGCCGAGACGGCCAAGACAATGGCTATCAGGACGTACAGGCGGCCTGTAAGCCGGAAGCCCGCAACAAATCCCCGGCCGTGCGTAGTTTCGGAGACCGTCTCTGGAAACAAGAACGCCTTTGAATGCAGCCAGGCGGTCAGCATGGTCAAAATGTAGGCCTGTCCTTCCATCACCAGGATCAGGATGTGGGGGAAAAACACCGTCCGGCTCTCTTCCGTAATCGGGCTGAAGAGCAGGCCCCACACGACGGCCCGCACACAGCCCATGAACAGGCCCGAAAAAGGTATGACCATTGACGGCAGCGTGATCGTGCCAAAACTCCCCAGCGTGAGGTTGACCAGGAACGTTAAGGCTGCCGCCAGCGGAATGTTACCCTCTTCGTAGGCTTTGACTACGGGCGCTATAAAACCGGTCTTAAGCCCCTGATCGACGGTTTTCCCCAGTTCGATCTGGATGGACGGGTTCTGCGTAACCAGCAGCATGCAACAGACAATAAGGCCGTAGTAAAGGACGTTCATTCCGATATAGGCTTTCCGGTGCTCTGAAAGAAGTGAAAGAGCTTGCTTTATCAGCGTCATAGCAGTCGCCCCAGCTTTGATATAACTACACCGTAAAAGCAGTCTTATTCGGCCGCGGCTACTTCAGCCGCGGCTACTTCAACCCCGGCATCAGCCGCTCCGCGTTGCCGTGGTAAAACTTCTGGAGGACATCCCCGGGCAGGCCCACCGTATTTGCGTAGTAATCAAAATCCGCCCGATAGACTTTTTCCATCTTTTCCGTGAACGCGATGCGATCTGCCGCGGGCGGCTGATCCATCCCGCTAAACTTTTCGGAGTCCGTTCCGTACAGGATGCGGTCCTGGTACTTGAGGAAGAAATCCCGCACCTTTTCCGGCGGATAGTACGCGCGCAAACAGCCTGTCCGGGCGGAAACGTCCACGTACAGGTTTGGGTATTTGTCCAACCGCTGGGCGAGCGCGTCCAAGTCATGGTCCAGGCTCGCCAGGTGGCATCCGATCATGATCAGGTCGGGGTGCTTGGCCAGCACATTGTCGCGGGCCGCCATGATCTGCGCGTGCGACGGAAACCCCTCGCGCCCATAGACGTACCACTCCGGATTGTTCGAGTAGTACTTGTAGTGCTGGGATCCTTCCTTGAGCGGCTGCCAGGCTTCCAGCGGGTCGGCCAAGTGCGCCGTCAACGGCTTCCCGGCTTTTGCAATGTGGTCGTAGATCGGGTCGAACATCGGGTCGTCCGGCATGAGGTACTTCCCGTCCGGCGTCTTGAGCTCCATGCCGACGTCTTTCCACATTTTCGTGCTGACCGCGCCCGCCGCGAATGATTTGTCCAACCACGCAAACGTCTTCTGGAGGTAGTCGGGCTGATCCCGGGTCGTCCGGTCGAACGTCGAGCAGAAAAACATGTGCGGCTTGTACTTCTGGTAAAGCATCTCGGCCCGCATCTCGCCCGGCACGATCAATTCCGGCGTTTTGTCATACACGCAGATGTTAATCACCCGCATGTCGATCCGGTCGAGCATCTCGACAAACTCGGGCATCTCGTCAAAAAAATGCGCGTGCGCGTCGATTTTCGGAACCGCTTCAAACGCCGGCGCAGCCGGCGCCCCCAATGTAACCGCCATCACCGCAGTCAATGTGAAAATCATTTTATCCCTTGCGTCCTTTATGTCCCTTTAGATCTTCACAAATACCTTCTGCCGGTACATAAACAGCAGCCCGAGCCAGACGATGATAAACGAGGTTGTCTCGCGCATGTAGGCATCCCAGCCTTTGAAATGCTCGGCCAGCCCGCCCACCAGCGCGTCCCCCATGAGCCGGAAATCAAACACGTGCACGGCCATATAAACCACGATGGCGTTCATGCCGATGATGACAAACCCGAACGCCCATTTCCGGTATTTCTTCACGTCAATCACGTAATAAAACGCCGCCATCAGCAGGAAACTCCAGCCGCCCGCCCACAGCGCCATCGAGCTGGTCCAGATGTGCTTGATCATGGGGAAATGCAGGCTCCACAGCCAACCGGCGGCCAGGCAGCCCACGCCCGCGCCCGTGAGCCACAGGAGTTTTGCGCGCGGTGGCTTGGCCGACTTGAGGATGTGGCCGGCCATCACGCCCATGAGGGTGGTTGCGGCAAACCCGAGGCCGCTGAGGAGCCAGGTGTAGGTGGAGCCGTCGCGGAACCGCCCCAGGATGAACGTATCGACAACCATGGCCACGTTGGAATGCGGCTCGAGGACACCCATCTGGCCGCCGACCGGCACAAACATCATCAGCACCCAGTAGGCCACCAGCATGGCGACGCCCGCCCCTGCCTGTACGGCAATCGAGACGTTCAACAGCAGGACGGCGGCCACGAGGTAGCCGGATGCGATGGCCTGGAGCGTGTTGCTGTAAAGGTGGAGTTTCGCGATGTTGAACTCGAGCAGGTTCCCCTGGGCGATCATGCCGAGGATGAACAGGATCACGATGCGGCGCAGGACGTGGGCGTACACCTTGTTTTTTTCGGCGGCAGTTGCGTGTTGCACCGCGCCCATGGCGCGCCGCTTCGAGAACGAGAACGGCATCGACGCGCCCACGATAAACAGGAACAGCGGCATGATCATGTCCCACGCGCTGAACCCGATCCACACCGGGTGGTCGAGGTGATACGCCACCGACTCGGGGACCTTGCCCATCAGACCTTTGAAAAAGCCGGAGACGATCTCGCAGCCGCCGATAATCCAGAACATGTCGAACCCGCGCAATGCGTCGATCGACATCAGCCGGTCGCGCATGGCCGGCGCCGCCGCGTCTTTGTCTACTTCCATACGTCCACCCCGCTTACTTTTCTACCAGCCAAAGCCGCGACTGCGGCGTCAAATCGATCACGCGCCCGTTTTTGAAGCCGGCCTCGCGCGTCCAGGCTTCAACTTCGGCAAACGTGTAGGTGTCGCCCGCGGGCGTGGCCACGAGCATGTTGATGGCGAACATCAGCCCGAATGGGGGGCCGGACCTGTCGTTCTCGACCAGGAAATCTTTGATCAAAAAGAGCCCGCCGGGCTCGAGCGCCTTGTAGCATTTTCTGACCACGGCCCGGTTATCCTCGACGCTCATCGAGTGGATGATGTTCGATAGCAGGATGAAATCGTAGCCGGAGCCGATGTCGTCGCGCGTCATGTCGCCGGTAATGTAACTGAACCGGTCCTGGAGGCGCGCTTCAGCGACCTGTTCGTGGGCGATCTCGATGACGTCGGGAAAGTCAAACACGGTTGCGCGCATCTGCGGGAATGCGTTCAGGAACGTGATGGCGTAGGTTGCAGGCCCGCCGCCGAGATCGAGCATGTGGCAGCGGCCGGACAGCTCGAGATGCGGGAGCATTTCTGCGGCGCTCATTTTGGCGATGTCGCTCATCCCGAGAATAAAGGCCCGCAACTGGTCGGGCGTCCGCGCAGAGCCTTGTTGCTGCACGCCGGCGCCCGTCGTTACGGCCTCGCCCAGCCGCGCCCAATTCTGGCTGACGTGCCGCATGTGCCGAAGGATGTGCCCCTGGTAGGCCTTGCCGCCGGGAACCAGGCACGCCGACGCGACTTCCGTGTTGCGGTATGTGTCGCCCTGCTTGACTACCAGTTCCATGACCGCGAGGCCGTTCAACAGGATGCGTGTGCCGCGCTCGCTCAATCCGCGCGCTCGAGCCACCTCCACCGCTGTTCGCGGCTGCGCCAGGAGGGCAAAAATGTCCGCTTCATTAGCGGCAAAGATCACGTAAGAGTTTTGAAAGCCTCGCGCCAGCGCGTCCATACGGCCCGTCAACTCGCGCAAATCTTTGTCCGCCATCACGCCACCCTCCCGTCAACGATTGAACAAAACTAACAAATCTCGACACAAATAACAAAGAAAAATAGGGTCTTGTTTAAGAAATCCGATCCGTCTGATCCGTCCGATCCGTCCGATCCGTCCAGCCGCCTACCGCATCGAGGCCCTTAGCTTGGCGTCGTGTTCGAGTTTTTCGCGGAGGTAGAAGCCGGTGTAGGTGCCTTTCATGGCGGCGAGTTGTTCGGGTGTTCCGGCGGCGATGATCCTGCCGCCGTTGTCCCCGCCTTCGGGCCCGAGGTCGATGATCCAGTCGGCCGTCTTGACCACGTCGAGGTTGTGCTCGATGACGAGTACGGTGTTTCCGCTCTCGACGAGCCGGTGCAGGACGGCGAGCAGCTTAGCGACATCGTAAGCGTGGAGGCCGGTGGTGGGCTCGTCGAGGATGTAGAGGGTGCGGCCGGTTTGCCGTTTGGCGAGTTCGGTAGCCAGCTTGACGCGCTGGGCCTCGCCGCCGGACAGAGTGGTGGCCGATTGGCCGAGCTTGATATAACCGAGGCCAACGTCGTAGAGGGTCGAGAGTTTATGGTAGACGGCGGGGATGTTGCGGAAAAAGGCGACGGCCTCCTCGACGGTCATGTCGAGCACTTCGGCGATACTGCGGCCTTTGTATAGGACTTCGAGCGTGTCGCGGTTGTACCGTGCGCCCTTGCAGGTGTCGCAGGGGACATAGACGTCCGGCAGGAAATGCATCTCAATGACGATGACGCCGTTGCCTTCGCACTGCTCGCACCGGCCGCCCTTGACGTTGAAGCTGAACCGGCCGGGTTTGTAGGCGCGTGCGCGTGCCAGCGGCGTCCGGCTGAAAATGTCGCGGATGGGCGCGAACAAGCCGGTGTATGTGGCGGGGTTTGAGCGGGGCGTCCGGCCGATGGGCGACTGGTCGACGTCGATGACCTTGTCGATGAGGTCAAGCCCCTGCAACGCTTGGTATTTGCCCGGCCGCATCTGCATCGAGCCGTGGAGCGCCCGCATGCTGGCGGGGTAGAGAGTTTCGGAGATGAGGCTGGATTTGCCCGAGCCCGACACGCCGGTGATGCAGGTGAACACGCCAAGCGGGATCTCGACGTCGATGTTTTTGAGGTTGTTGTGTTGTGCGCCTTTGATGACAATGGCGCGGCCGGAGGGTTTTCGTCGCCGCTTGGGCGTGTCGATCTGGAACTCGCCCGTCAGGTATTGGCCGGTGAGCGACTTGCGGTTGCGCATAATCTGTGCGGGCGTTCCCTGCGCGACAATATGGCCGCCGTGGACGCCCGCGCCCGGGCCGAGGTCGATCACATAGTCGGCCTGCCGGATCGTCTCTTCGTCGTGCTCGACCACGATCACGGTGTTACCGAGGTCGCGCAATCGTTCGAGCGTGGCGATCAGCTTTTTGTTGTCGCGCTGGTGCAGGCCGATGCTGGGCTCGTCGAGGATGTACAGCACGCCGACCAGACCCGACCCGATCTGCGTGGCCAGCCGAATCCGCTGCGATTCGCCCCCGGAAAGTGTCCCCGCTTCGCGATCGAGCGTAAGGTAGTCAAGCCCGACATTGTGGAGGAACGTAAGCCGCTCTCGGATTTCCTTGAGTATCCTCTCCGAGATCAGCCGGTCCTGGTCGGACAGTTCGAGGTGCAAGAAAAACCGAAGCTCGTCTGCAATCGAGAGGCCGGTTACGTCCATGATCGACCTGCCGGCAACCGTCACGGCCAGGGACTCCGGCCGCAGGCGCGCCCCCTTGCAGTCGGGGCACGGCCGCGTGGCCATGAACTGGCAGATCATCTCGCGGGCCGCGTTGGACTCCGTTTCGCGGAACCGCCGCTGCAGGTTGGGAATTACGCCTTCAAACGGGCGCCGCACGCGGTACGTGCGGTCTTCGCGCTCGAAATTGAAGTTGAGCTCTTCTTCGCCGGAACCGTAAAGGACGATCTGGCGGAAATCCTCGGGCAGGTTTTTCCAGGGTTTCCGGTTGTTCTGGCCGTAATGGGCGCAGAGGTTCGCAAGCAGGCGCCGGTACATGCTGTCGAGCACGCGCCGCATGCTCCATGGCCTGACCGCGCCGTCGACGATGGACAGATCGGGGTCGGGTACCACGAGTTCGGGGTCGATTTCCATCGTTGTGCCGAGGCCGGTGCAGGTCGGGCAGGCCCCGTGCGGGTTGTTGAACGAAAACATCCGCGGCGCCAATTCCTCGACGCTGATCCCGCAGATCACGCAGGCCAGATGCTCGCTCTGCAACACCTCGTGGACGGTTTTGTCGGGCAGTTCGTAATAGATGCGGATAATTCCGTGGGCGATCTTGAGGCAGGTTTCAACCGAGTCGGTGAGGCGCGACTGGATCGCCGGTTTCACCACCAGCCGGTCGACGACCACGTCGATGTCGTGTTTCACGTAGCGTTCGAGGTCAAACTTGTCGTCGACGTTCCCGAACTCGCCGTCCACGCGCACCCGCACAAACCCCTGCCGCTTGACGTCTTCAAAAACCTTCTGATAGGTGCCTTTCCTCTGGCGGATAACGGGCGCGAGCAACTGGACGCGCGCCCCTTCGGGCAGGGCCAGAATCCAGTCGACAATCTGCTGGGGCGTCTGCGACTCGATAGGCCGGCCGCACTGGTAGCAGTGGGGCTTGCCCACCCGCGCATACAGCAGGCGGAGGTAGTCATAAATCTCAGTGACGGTTCCGACGGTTGAGCGGGGGTTCCTGTGTGTGGTTTTCTGCTCGATCGAGATGGCCGGGCTCAACCCTTCGATAAGATCGACGTCCGGCTTGTCCATCTGTTCGAGGAATTGGCGGGCGTATGCGGAGAGGCTTTCGACGTACCGCCGCTGCCCCTCGGCGTAGATGGTGTCGAACGCGAGGCTGGATTTGCCCGACCCACTCAGGCCCGTGACCACGACGAGCTTGTTGCGCGGAATTCGAACCGACAGGTTCTGGAGATTATGTTCCCGAGCGCCCTTGATGACGATTGCGCCGGCGTTGTCGGAGTTTCGTGATGCCATTACGGAATTCCCAAGAAAAAGGACAGAGAAAATCACGAAATTATACCATGAACATATGGAGTGCGGCAGCTTGCTGCCGCTTTTCAGGGACCGCTGGACTTCCTTTCCGGCCCCCGATTTTTTGTCTTGACATTGTTTACAAGTGTAGTCTAAAATAAACGCATGTAACCTATGGGGGGTGTTCAATGGCGACGGAAAAGAAAAGAAAAAGAGAAGTACCGCGGCTGAGCGAGTTCGAGTGGGACGTGATGAAGGCGTTTTGGGAGCGTGGGCCGATGGCTGCCCGCGATGTGTACGCGCATACGGCTTCGCAGCGCGGCTGGGCCTACGAGACAGTAAAGACGATGCTTTCGCGTCTGGTCAAAAAAGGCGCGCTGGTCTACGAACAGATCGGCAACTCATTCCTGTACCGCCCGGCGTACACGCGTGAAGAAATGACTGAGTCGGCGGCGGGATCATTTGTCGAGCGCGTTTTCGATGGCCGGTTGCCGATGTTGTTTGCGCATTTTGTGGGGCAGGTTTCCGAAAAAGAATTGGAGGTGCTGCAAGCGGAACTGGCAAGACTGAAAAAGGCCCGCGAGAAGGGAGAGCCGGAGCAGTGACAATGCTGATGCAGCGTTTGGACTCAGTCTTCATGTTCTGGTCGCAATGGATGACGGCCATGGCCTGGCAGCTTGTTGTGCTTTCCGCACTGGTGTGGGTTCTGGCCGGGCGGGGAAGGTGGCTACCGGCGGGAGCCCGGCACCTGCTGTGGCTGCTGGTGTTTCTGAAGCTGGTGATCCCGCCGGATTTTGCCAGCCCGTGGGCTGTCGGGAATATTCTGGCCGGGTACGACATCCGCATTACGCGCGTTCAATCCGATCTCAACCCCGAGTCCGCCGTTTCCGCCGCGGGTGGCTCAACCGCCTCCGATTCGCTTGAGAGCGGCATTGCGGCCGTGCCCGAGCCTTTATCGGCTGCGGCCGTTGCGTTCGCAGTATGGGCTCTTGTCGCGACAGGCCTGTTGGGGCTGATGTTGGCGCAGTATCACTGGCACAAACGCAAGGTCATGGCGGCGCTGTCGGCGCCGGGGGAAGAGGTGCTTCACCTTTTTGAACAGGAGAAACAGAGGCTCCGCATCCGGACCCCCGTTTCCCTGTTTGTCTCGGAGAACATGGCGTCGCCCGGCTTGTTCGGCGCCGCACATCCGATGGTCGTTCTGCCCAAAACCGGGCCCCTGCGGCGCGAAGACCTGCGTGCCGTCCTGGCACACGAGCTGGCGCACGTCAAGCGAAAAGACGTTGCAGCCGGCTGGTTGACGGCGGCGCTTTCGTGCGTGTACTGGTTCCACCCCGCCGTCTGGCTGGCTAACCTTTACCTGAGGAGGGAACGCGAAATGGCTTGCGACGACGTAGTCCTCCGCACTTCCGCCATCGACGGCGGCGAATACGCTTCCACCATTCTTTCCGTCGCGCAGACGTGCAATTGTCGGGCGCCGGTGGGCGCGGGCGCGTTGGGCATACTCGAGTATTCCGACAACCTGATGGCAAGGGTCCGATCCTGCGCGGACAGCTCCCGTGCGCGCAAGATGGGTATGGGCGCCATGGCCTTAATCGCGGCTGTGATGCTTATGCTCCCCATGGGCGATTGGAACGTCCAGGCGGCCGCTACCTCGGTGCCGCCCGAAGTCGTCTCTACATCACCCCAGGTCGGAGCTTCCGGAATCGACCCGGCCATCAAGGAAATCAAAGCCACCTTCGACCAGGACATGAACACCCAAGGCTACTCGTGGACCGGCGGCGGCGAATTCTTCCCGCAAACTTCATCCAAACCACAATGGCTGGACGCGAGAACTTGCGTGCTGCCGGTAAACTTAAGAGAAGGCCGATTCTACCGCGTCGGCATCAACTCCTCCTCGTACCAGGATTTCAAAAGCGTAAACGGAGTGCCCGCGTTCCCCTCCGCCATTTATTTTGCAACCCGCGGAGCCGGCCCCAAAGACCTCGCCGCGCTCAAACCCCCGAAAGTCGTCTCACTTTCCCCGGCTAACGGAACCACCGATGTCACCCCCGGAACTATCCGTGCCGTCGTTACGTTTGACCAGCCGATGGAGAAGGGCATGTCCTTCGTGATTATGGACGATCAAGGCAGCTTTCCCAAGACCGCCGGCCAGCCCGTCTGGAGCAGCGATGGCAAGTCTATTACGGTGACGTTCGTTCTCGAGCCGAACCGTTCTTACGCCGTTGGCCTCAACTCGCAGCACCACATCAATTTCACCAGCGATCACGGCGTGCCGCTCGCGCCCGTTATCTGGAAGTTCCAGACCGGCAACTGATCTAACGTAAACCGAAAGGAAGGAGCATTGTATGAAAATCCACGGGGTATTGCTGATTGTCGCGATAATTGCACTGGCCGGCTGCTCGGCTCCGTCATCCAGCCCGCAGCCCACTACACAGGCCGCGCCGCCGCCCAACGGCCCGCCGCAGATTGTGTCGATGTCGCCGGCCAACGGCGCTACGGGCGTGTCTTCGGGAACAGTCCAGGCTGTGGTCACCTTCGACCAGCCGATGCGCGGCGGGATGTCTTTCACGACGCGCGGCGGCCCTGATAAGTTCCCCGAAATGGTAGGCAAGCCCGTGTGGAGCGCCGACAAGAAGACCATCACGGCCACGATGCAACTCGGCCCCAACCGGCAGTACGTCGTCGGCTTGAACTCGCCCAACCACTCCAATTTTAAGAATGAACGGGGCGTTGCGTTAGAGCCCGTCATTTGGGAATTTTCCACCGGCAACTAGATGCCCTTTGTTCCCTTGGGGGCGCGGCCGCTTATGCCGCGCCCCCGCCCTTCGCTCAACCATACCTTTAGGCAACACAACGACCCCGTCATTGCCCGGAATGGCGCGCGTGCGGTACCCTTGATTCATATGGTGCTCAAGGATCTGGGAAACCGCATCCGCGGGCGGCGCGAAAAACTCGGCCTGAAACAACAGGACGTGGCCAACTCGCTGGGGATCAGCCCGCAGGCGGTCTCGAAGTGGGAGCGCGGCGAGAACGCGCCCGACATCACCGTGCTCGAACCGCTGGCGCGCCTGCTGGGTGTGTCGACGGACTGGCTGCTTTCGGCGGAGGAGAGGCCACGGGACGTTTTCGATGCGGCGATCCTCGTATCGAGCATCCGCGGGGCGCACGAGAAAGCGCTGAGCCTGCACCCGCGCGAGTTTGCGCTGTGGGCGAACGGCATCTTCTACCAGCTCACGGAAATCACGCTGGGCCGGGAAGGCGTGCCCATCAAGTACATGGGCGATGAGTACCTGTGTTTTTTTGCCGGCTCGAGGAAAGAAGAGAGGGCGTTCGACGTGGCGGCCCAAGCGCGGGCCATCCTGGGCAAAGATATCCGGATCGGCCTGAGCACGGGCGAAATCTACCTGGGCAGCGTCGGCCACCCGGAGTACGCACGGCCCGACATCATGGGCGACGTGGTGAATATTGCGTTCCTGACGATGGCTTGGGTGGATCGTAAAAACCGGACCGGGCTCGGCGCCACCGCCGAGTTTGTTCAGGCACTCCCTGAGGCCGCCCGCAAGAAACTGACGGTCAAAAAGCAGGAAAAGACCCGGTTTCTCGGTGTAGCGGAGCAAGTCTGCGTTCAAGAGCTGGAGCTTGTCCAATGAGGCGTCCATGCCATGTAAGTTGTCTATAGCTTGAATGCTGGGCTTTTGGCAGTTATACTGCAAAATCTGCCGTAAAAAGAGGGAGCTAAGAAGAGAAATGTCCGCGACTGCAAAGCCAACCGCACAGAAATCCGAGTATAAAGTGGCCGATTTGGGCCTGGCCGAGTTGGGCCGGAAGACCATTGAACTGGCTGAGAAAGAAATGCCGGGCCTGATGGCCATCCGCGAGCGGTACGCCCCGCAGCAGCCGCTGAAAGGGGCGCGCGTCACCGGGTCGCTGCACATGACGGTCGAAACGGCCGTCCTCATCGAGACGCTCGTGGCGCTGGGCGCGGACGTGCGGTGGGCGAGCTGCAACATCTACTCGACGCAGGATTACGCGGCCGCCGCTATCGCGAAAGCGGGCGTGCCCGTGTTCGCGTGGAAAGAGGAGACGCTCGAAGAGTATTGGTGGTGCACATATCAGGCCATGCAGTTCGCCGAAGGGCTCGGGCCGAACATGATCGTCGACGACGGCGGCGACGCCACGCTGCTCGTCCACCGCGGCTACGAGTTCGAAGAGACGTTCAACAAGACCGGCAAGCTGCCCGACGTCGGCTGTGCCAACAAGGAAATCGCCATCGTCGACACGCTGCTGCACAAGATCCACGCGGAGGATAAGAACAGGTGGCATGACGTGGTGAAGGGCCTCATCGGCGTCAGCGAAGAGACGACGACAGGCGTGCATCGGCTGTACCAGATGATGCAGGAAGGCCGGCTGCTCATGCGGGCGATGAACGTCAACGACAGCGTGACCAAATCGAAGTTCGACAACATCTACGGGTGCCGCGAGTCGCTGGGTGACGGCATCAAGCGGGCCACCGACGTGATGATCGCTGGGAAGGTGGTGGTTGTGGCGGGGTACGGCGACGTGGGCAAAGGATGCGCCCAGTCGATGCGCGGGCTCGGTGCGCGCGTTATTATCACGGAGATCGACCCGATTTGCGCGTTGCAGGCCTGCATGGAAGGCTACCAGGTCCTGCCGATGGCCGAAGCCGCCCCGATCGGCGACATTTTCGTGACGGCGACGGGCTGTTGCGATGTGATCCGCGCCGAGCATTTCAAGGTGATGAAAGACCAGGCGATCCTCTGCAACATCGGCCATTTCGATTCGGAAATCGAGATTGCCTGGCTCGAAGACAATCCCGACGTCCGCGAGGAGAACGTCAAACCGCAGGTCGACAAGTTCATCTTCCCGGACGGCCGTCAACTCATCGTTCTGGCCCGTGGCCGGCTCGTCAACCTGGGCTGCGCCACCGGTCACCCGTCGTTCGTCATGTCCAATTCGTTCTCGAACCAGGTGCTCGCGCAGATCGCACTGTTCACCGAGCGCGAGAAGTTCGAGGTCGGCAAGGTCTACGTTCTGCCCAAGCTGCTCGACGAAGAAGTGGCCCGCCTTCATCTGGGCAAGCTCGGCGCAAAACTCGACCAACTCACGCCCGAGCAGGCCTGCTACATCGGCGTACCGGTGCAAGGGCCGTTCAAGCCCGACACCTATCGCTACTAAAAAACAGTTGGGGCGCCCCCGCGGCTTTTCCGGCGGGCGTCTCAAACTTTTCGCTTATGTCATTTATGTCCCTTTGGTCCCTTTCTTGATACTGTAACTCCAGGAGAATCCCCAATTTCTCCAGCAACTGTATGAACCCGCACCTTCGCTCAACGTACAAGAGTATTTCTTCCGTGGTTATCTGGCGCCAGGCCAACCACAACCCGAAAGGGTCCCCTCCGAATACTTCAGCGAAGACCTCTACGTCGTGCGGGACGGCGTCGAAACCCTGTACATCAAGAAACACGCGTTCCGCGACATCAACGAGAGGGAGTTCGTGAACGCGGGCGAAAACGTCCTGTGCCTGCCAAACCCAGGCGGCGGAAACGGCTGGAATGCCAACCCCTGGTTCGTCGTTGGCCGCAACCCCCTGGCGCTGCTCGGGCAAGTCTCAGGCCCGGGCGATCCGAACCAAGACCACCAGAAGGATCTGGTCGTCATCGAGGACATATGGGAAAGCGGGTGGCCGCAACTGAGCCACGTTGACGCACCCTCCGCAACCATTTTCATGCGAGTAGATCAACATCGACTCGTCCCGGATGACGAACGCAATTCAAGTTACGCGCAAACCAAAATCTACGAGATCAACGCCCTGATCCACGACATGCAGCCTGAAGCCGCCAAAGCCTTCGCCGAAGCCAAACCGGCCGACCAAGCCCTGTTCAGCGCCATCCTGCAAAAACTCCTCTATCACCGCGTCTGGGCTCAGAACGAAATCGGATGGGAAGAGTTCAAGAAAGACATCCGCCTCTTCGACCAAAAAGTCTTCCCCGTCGCGCAGTTCGTGCCGAACAAGGGCCAGGTGCCCACCACGCCTTGTATGTTGGTATGCGGAGTTCGGGGATGAAAATGAGCCGGCGCAGTAGAAGTTTTCTTTTTGGTTCTTTTTCTTTTGTGGATGGCGGTGGATAAGTGGATAAACCGGTGTTTGCCGGCGCCAGGATACTCTTCTCGCATGGCCTTGTG
>Ga0315285_10003835_pt1 | contig 15631 bp, 19 predicted proteins | sample YL17G09_36_MG_FD_203698 | JGI IMG/M metagenome (GOLD analysis project Ga0315285, IMG submission 203698) | Sediment microbial communities from Yellowstone Lake, YNP, Wyoming, USA - YL17G09_36 | ecosystem: Environmental > Aquatic > Freshwater > Lake > Sediment | place: USA: Wyoming | collected...
TTGAGGAATTGCCGGCAAGCCTCTCCCTCACCCACATTCTGACGAGTGTGGACATGCCCAGGCCCTTCTTAACCGCAACTTCTTTCAGTTCCGCAATGGTCGGTTCGTCGAGGCGCAAGGTCAAGACCCGTTCCTTTCGGAATGATAACCCTTCCGGTCCAGGCAGGATGTCTTTCACGATCTTTCCCGTTTTCATAGGTTCATCGGTGTATGTGATTTTCTTGCTCATAAATCTTCTTCCCCTTTCTCCAGTAACCAGCTCCAATGATCCTAATTTTGTCTTTTCGGACGGTAAAACGGACGGTCATAATGCCGTTACTTGGCCGAAGCAGAAAAAACGTTCTTCATGATCGCCGTGATCAAGGTCTTCAATAATTACGCGCTTGGGATCGGCAAAGGCATATTGGGCTTCATCGAACGAAACCCCGTGTTTTTCCAGATTCTGTGTATTCTTAAGTTCATCCCAATCAAAATCCGGAGTTTTCACGATGCTAATGTAATACAATCGATTGCTATTGTCAAGTATGTTTAGCAAAACCTAGTAAAACCTAGGGCTAGGTCTTTACTTTGACGTTTGTAAGCTGATTTTTGAATTGAGCGGAGAATTAAATTCTAAGGCAGATTCTTTTCTGGACACGCTGGGATTAATTGAATTATAATTACCGTCATAATAATAGATTTATTGTCGAGAATAAAAAGGTTGGCCATCCGGGGCAAACTGATCTAGACCGGCCAGGCGGTTACGCAAATGGCCCATTCAGGAATAACCCGGGAAGAGGTAATTGAGTCAATTATAAATGCTCAGTTTGTTATTACGAAATCGTCTATCAGTCGTTATCGAAAGTCAAAGAAGGAAAAAGTCCACATCATGAAGAGTTTTACCCTGGACGGCTTGTATGTTTACACCAAGGGAGTAATTAGAAAGGTAAATGGAGAAGAGCATTTTTTTATTATCATTTCGGCTAAAAAAGGCGATTGAAGGAGGGACAAAATGAAACTGAGCAAATGTCCTCTCTGCGGTTCGAAGAAAATTCAGGTTCGAACGGGAAATTATTCGCTGGTGGTAGGGAAAAGGAAAGTAATTGTTCCCAATATTAAGCACTGGCGATGCGAAACCTGCAAAGAATATTTTTTAGGCGATGATGCAATGATGGTTTTGCAGGAATATCAGCGCAAGAGGAAAAAAGCCGCCTGAAAATACATTACATTACAAAGACCTTAATCATTTTTTCTGCTTCTGTCGTAATAATATTTCTATTCGAAGGACGGGGTCTTTCCTAGAAAATCGCCGGGATAAATCGTCGGGCTCGCAGAGCTCGAAAGCTGGATTATCGCATCTTTTCGGGGACAAGATGGACTTCCAGCTTGCAGCCAACCGCCTGAGCATACTTCTTCAGGGTGGCGATGGTCGGTGAATGTCCATTGCCGGATAAGGCAGTTTCCAACCGGGTGATCGAGGGCGGCTTGGTCCCCATCTTTTTCGCCACCTCCGCCTGGGTCAGACCGGCCCGCCGCCGGGCCAGGAGCAATTCTCGGAATAAGGCATACTCCGTTTCCAGTTCATTGTAGGCTGCCTTGAACTCGGGGTCTTTTTTCCAGGTTTCTACCATCTGGCGGTGAGTTTTTGTTGGTGCTTTCCTGGTCATGATTCGCTTACCTCCTGTTGCCGTTTGCGGGCAATATCGAGTTCCCGCCTGGGCGTCTTGCTAGTCTTTTTCATAAAAGAGTGAAGGATGATTATTTTCTTGCCGATCTTGGCGCAGTAAAATACTCGGGCAGCTCCCTCCCGGCCATGCGGGCGTAATTCGAAAAGCCCGCTTCCCATTGCTCTTGAATGAGGCATGCGGAGATCAAGGCCAAACTCTTCAAGAAGCTCAGTCAGCCGCGCATATGAAGCCCGTATTCCCACCGGGAGGGCTTCCAATTGTTAATCGCACCTCTTCGCTGTAATACTCAATCGTCCAGAGCACAATTATTTCATAACATATCTGTTACTTGGGCGCAAGTGATAGGCCGCGGGAATGCAGAGAGCGATCATCAACGGGGTAAGCGGATTTGCCGCGGAATTCGTGACCAAGGCCAACGCGGGCATCCTGATGGAACCCGATAATGAGAGTGAATTGGTGAAAGCCTGCGAAAGACTGGCCGACAACCCCGAAGAATGTAAAAAGTACGGCCGGTCCGGATATGAATATGTAATCAATAATTATGATAGAGAAACATTGGCAGAAAAATATCTTAATATCATCAAAAACATTAAGCAGATGGCAGATAGCATCTCAAACTTGTTGACAGGCTCCGACATGGCTTTTTTCATCGCAAGCAAATTGGGGGACATAATTGAAATATTAACTTGTTTTTATGGTGATATGGCAAAGCGTTCAGAAGTTAGGAAAATTGGTTTATAATAAAGTGCATGGATATTCAATGGATAAAAGAGCAGGTTCGAGAAGGAAACTACCAGCTTAAACTGTACGCCTTGGAGAGAGCATCATCCAGAGGGATTGATCCTTTGGAAATCAAAGAAGCTCTTCTCAATGGTGAGATCATTAAAGATTATCCTGACGATAAAAGAGGAAAAAGCTGTCTTGTTAACGGAAAGACCGGTTCAGGAAGATACCTTCACCTGGTTTGCGGGATCGCCTATAATATCCTTTGGATAATTACCGTCTACGAACCAGACCCGAAAGAATGGATTGATTCGAGAACGAGGAGGAAGAATTTATGAAGTGTTTTGAATGCGGGGGCGAAATGATTCCAATCCGGGGGATGGTAAGAATGACTAAAAAGGACGGTGCTTTATTGATTTTTAGAGGTATTCCTTTAAGCCAGTGCCGTCAATGCGGGGAGCAATATATTTCAGGCGAGTGGTCCGAGAAAATCGGAAACATGATGAAACACGAGAAAGATCTTACCCCCCAGGAAATCCTCTCGGTGCCGGTGATCGCCGTTTGACCCGCAAAATTTTCCCCTTGCCGCATCCGCCGCTCCCTAGAAAATCGCCGGGACAAGCAGATTGTCCTTCCGATGTTCGCTCTCAAGGTTATTCTAGAAAAGTTTCGAGTTGCGAGTTTCTTGTTTCGAGTTAAAAAATCAGAAGGGGTCAGCCCTTGATATTGGACATTAAAAACACAGTTTCGGGTTTCGAGTTAAAAAGCACGAAATAGACTAAATAGATCAAACAGACCAGACAGATCAATTCGCAGATTTCAGACTTCTTTCCGCATTTCCGACATTTCTCCGTAATCCCGCCTATACTCGCCTCAATTATTTCCAGTTCCGCCGGAACGATCAATCCCGCTTGACATTGGTTATCACGCAGGTTAACCTGATCTGGCGAAGAGAACCGTCGTCTTCTATCAAACTACCGACGGGAAATGCCCAATCCGGAACTCTTTGGATTCCCTGCCGGCAAAAGCGGCCCAGAAAGTAACCTGGGTGCTGAACCTGGTTGAGGAATTGGATATTATTCCATCAGCCTACTTTCAGAAGCTCTCGGGGACAGAGGAGATCTGGGAGTTCCGGATTACTTTCGGATCGAATGCCTATCGGATCTTCTGCTTTTTGGAAAAGAATTCGCTATTAATTCTAACCCACGGTTTGGTCAAGAAGACCAGGAAGACACCCAGATCGGAAATAGTAATGGCCGAAACTTTTAGAAAAGATTACTTAAACAGGAGGGGTGGAAAATGAGTGACCTGAAGCGGTATATCAATGAAAGGAAAAAAAGAGACCCGCGGTTTGTCCGGGGCTACGATCAAGGATACGAGCGGTTCAAAATCGGGGTGATGCTCCGACAAGCGCGGGAATCCGCGGGGCTGACCCAGGAGGAGCTGGCCCGCCGGCTGAAGACAAAAAAAACGGCGATCTCCAGGATTGAAAACCACGCCGAAGACATCAAGCTCTCTACCCTCGAGCGCGTCGCCTCGGTTTTAGGAAAGCAATTACAGATTAGTATCGTTTGAAGGTAAGATAAAATGAAACTCAAAAGGGGGTCAGGTCTTGATATTTTCCATTTTGGCCATGACAGACTTCCTTGTTTTGCAATGAGCGCTCTGCGTCATCCCAAATAAGCCTAAATGTTGAATCAACCATTCCGCGAGATGTTGCGTTTGCTTTCCGGTGAGGGGTCGCCCCAGGGCGCGGTGCCACCCGATGTCGTCGAAGCCGCCCGGCAGGCAGAAGGCAAAGAGAATCCTCCTACGCTGATCCTCCTACGCTGAAGCTTCGAAGGACGGGAGCTACGAAGGACAAATCTATCTGGTCGGGCAGGCGGCAAGCTGGCAATCTATTGGGCATCGTGCCGGGTTTCCGGCCCGGTTGACTTAATGCAGTGCATTTATTACAATGTCATACATGAAGGTAGTTATGGATGCAGATTGCCTTATCAAGTTGACAAAGGCGAATTTGAAGGAGCTCGTATGCGACAACATCACTGTCGTCATACCTTTCGCAGTCAAAGCGGAGGTCGTGGATGATGCAGGCGCGCACCCTGAAGCAGAAATGATACTAATGAATATCAAGAAAAGACTGCTGACGGTTAAGGGTGATCAGGACAGCCGCGAAAAAGGCGAGGAAGCAGCCCTTCAACTTTTTAAGCAAGGCGGATTTGATGCTCTCTGCAGCGATGACCGGCGTTTTAACAGAAGGCTCAAAATAATGAATATCCCCTCTATAACACCGGCGGTATTTGTCGCCATGCTCCTCAAGCAGCGAACCTTGACCATGAAAGAGGCCATGGAGAAGCTGGACCTTCTGGCACCGTATATCAGCGACGATGAATACGTCACGGTGAATTTGGTGATAAAGAACTGGAGGACATCATGAAGACGAAATCTCTCAGAATCTCACCGGAAATCATGGTGGCAATTGAACTCGTGGAAAAGCAGGAACACATTGAGGAGTCTTCCGCCATGCGAAAGCTTATTCGTATAGGCTTTGAGACGTATGTGGGCAACCTTTACAAGCACGGGGGAATTACCCTGAGAGAGGCAGCCAGACTTCTTCATGTGGACCAGATCGAGGCAATGAATATGTTCCTTGATGCGGGAATAAAAGGGAATATCGAGTCTTCCGACGTTATGGCCTCGTTGACAAGATTTGTCTCCTGAGAGAAACAGGTTTGCTCTCAAGTCTTCTGCTTTGATAAACAGAAGGGGTCAGCCCTTGACATTGGATATTAAAAACACAGTTTCGAGTCTCCCTCCGGGCCGTAGGCCCATACGGGCCGGAGGCTAGTCTCTGGTTTCTGGCTAAGAGACAAACGGACCAGATAGACCAGACAAAGACAGTTTCGGGTTTCGAGTTTCCCTCCGTCCCCGCTTCCAGCCCGCGCTTCCAGCCCGCGCTTCCAGCCCCGCTTCCAGCCCGTAGGGCTTACAGGCCGGCTTCCAGCCCGTAAGGGCCTCCAGCCCGGAGGGAGGGTAGGGCTACGTCCCGGAGGGAGCACGGAGCGTCCTCCTACGCTGATCCTCCTACGCTAAAGCTACGAAGAAAAAAAACCTAGGATCGGGTCTTTACTTTGACGTTTATAAACATAGTTTCGAGTTTTTAGTTTCTAGTCAAGAAAGACGAAATGAATGGAGTTGTCCTTGACAAAAGGAAAGATTTCTATAATAATTTCCTTTAAATAAGGAAATATCATGTTTTTAAAGACGCTTTTTAAAGAAATTATCGTTGATAATCAAGGCTTTATTGAAAAGCAGCTTGGTTCCCCCGTTAGCAGGGAGATCTTCGAAAACCTTTCCCCCGGGGAGAGAGTCAACGTGATCCATGGGGTCCGACGGTGCGGAAAGACATATCTTTTATACGAGATATTTCAAGATCACCCGGACGATTCGCTTTATATTGATTTTGAAGATGAGAGATTAACCGGATTTCGGGTCGGCGATTTTGAAACCTTGAGGGAGGCCTTTGGGGAGCTGCGTCCCGGTCTTTTGAACGGGAAAAAACCGAGGTTTTTATTCGACGAAATCCAGAGGGTGGAAGGTTGGGAGAGGTTCGCGAGAAGGATGTTCGAGAAGGAAGGCGCGATCCTGACCGTGGCGGGGTCTTCGACCAAGATCCACCCGGAGAGTATCGGAACCTCTCTCCGGGGAAGATTTTCAGCTTTTGAGCTTTTTCCCTTTTCATTTCGCGAGTTCCTCCGGGCTCAAGGGTTTACCGAAAAGGCCGAGGCGGCTTTCTTCGGGACCGGAAAGATCGCCGTGAAAAGATATTTTGACCAGTATCTGAGATGGGGTGGTTTTCCGGAAGTGTCGAGCGTTGAATTGGAGAAGGACAAGAAAAGGATTATTAAGGATTACCTTAACGCCATGTATTTTCGGGACCTGGTCGAACGGTTTGAGATTAAAAATTTTGCCTTGTTCAATGCCCTCTGGGATATGGTTTTCAGCTCCTTTGCCCGCCAGTTTTCCGTTAATACCTTTGCCAACAAATACCGGAACGAGTTTCCTTTTTCCAAGGATCTATTGTATGCCTACTACCGAAATTTGGTGGAGAGCCGGTTGGTTTGGGAAGTGAAAAAGTTTGCCGAGTCTTCTTACCGAAGATTCAGAACGCCGGGGAAGATTTATTTGGTTGATAATGGGCTGGCGAGAAAGGTTGCTTCCCAGGACTGGGGAAGGTTGTTGGAGAACGCCGTTCTGATTGAGTTAAAACGGAGAGGGAGTGATATCTATTATTTCGCGGGGAAGAACGAATGCGATTTTATCGTAGCGGAAGACGGAGCGAAAGCGGCCTTCCAGGTTGTATACGAAATGGACGAAAACAACCGGAAGCGGGAAATCCTGGGGATAATCGAGGCTTGTAAAACTTTGGGACTGAAAGAGGGGACGATTCTCTCCGGGGATCAAGAAGATGAACTGAAGCAGGAAGGGGTGGTGTTAAACATAAAACCGGTATGGAAGTGGATGTTGCAGGAATAGGCCCCGCCGTTTTGAGGACGTTGTTTTTCAGATTGCATAATTCAATGAATGTTACATTGCTGTAAACCCTGGGGTCACCTATTAAAGAAAACCTAGGGTCAGGTCCTCATCTGGTCTATTTGGTCTATCGCCATCGCAAAGGGCATCCTCCTTCGCTGATCCTCCTACGCTAATCCTCCTACGCCGATCCTCCTTCGCTGATCCTCCTTCGCTGAGGCTACGAAGGACAAGGGCTACGAAGGACAAGTCCATCCTTCGCAGAAACACTGCTTCGGAGGACAGGAGCTACGAAGGACAGGTGGGGCAAAGGGCAGAGAGCATATGGTTAAGGGAGAGTCCGTTGAGTCCGAAAAAGAGGATTGAATGAAGATTGAACGATTGATTTGGAAAAAAGAACCCCACCGGATCCGCCGCCAGATCCTTCCGGTGTTTGTTCTGAAAATTATTAAAGAGGTTTATTTATAGACTTGTAAATTTAAGGAATTTGATCCAAAATAAAAGCAGAGTCTGGAGAAAGATTCAGTAAGTTTCAATTATGAATAATAAGGATCAAATAATATCTAAAATCACAGAGTTTTTAGCTTCCCGGGAAGAAATTGTATTCGCCTATCTTTTCGGCTCCTTCCTCGAAACCGAAAGGTTCCGGGATATAGACTTAGCTGTTTATCTGGGCTCCCAGGACCGGAGGATTAAACACCCCTCATATGAGATTGAGATGGCCACTATTTTAGAGAGACTTATTAAGATGCCGGTGGATATCATAGCCCTGGATTCAGTGAGTGATCAGCTTATCTACCACGCCTCCCGGGGGCAGCTTTTAAAAAATGATGATGATGATCTCCGCGTGGATTTTATCACCCAATCCTGGAAGCGATTTTTTGATTTTCGTCCCAAGCTTTATGAGTATTTAAAGGAAGTAGGCAATGTCCAACCCCATCAATAAAGAAAGAATAGCTTCTCTAATCGGCGAAATCAGGAAAGCTCTCGGTATTTTAATGGAATATCAAAAGATGAGTAAGATCGAAGTGGTCGGAGATCTGAAAGTTCTAGGAGGCATCAAATACTACTTCATTGTTTCTATTGAAGGCTGTATTGATATCTGTAACCACCTGGTGGCAAAGGAATATGTTGAAGCACCCGAGAGTTATTTTGATTGCTTTCGCATTTTGGGGGAAAAGGGGATAATACCCACGGATTTAGCCGAGAAAATGGGAAGTCTGGCCAAGTTTCGGAATCTCCTCGTTCATCTATATTGGAAAGTCGATGATGAGAAAGTGTACGATTTTCTTCACGGCGAACCGTCTTTAATTGAGGATTTCCTAACTGCAATCAGGAACAAATATTTTTCAGATTAGACCTGGGGGATGCCCTTTTCCATTTTGGTCACGAAAGCGGGGCAACTGGCCCAGACTTCGCCAATCCTACTACGTTAAAGCTTCGTAGGACAGATCCATCCTACGCCTTAGGCTACGGAGGACAGGTCTGCCCTAGAAAGTCCGCGGGGTCAGCCCTTGATATTGGACATTAAAAAACACAGTTTCGAGTCTCTAGTCTCTGGTTTCTGGTTAAGAGACAAACGGACCAGATAGACCAGACAAAGACAGTTTCGCGTTTTGAGTTTCCCTCCCCTCCGGGCTGGAGGCCCTTACGGGCTGGAAGCCGGCCTGTAAGCCCTACGGGCTGGAAGCGCGGGCCGGAGGCTGGTTTCGAGTTAATAAGAATTTACGATTTACGATTGACGAATGGAACCCAGACAGACTAGGTAGACCAGATAGACCAGAATAGTTGCGGGATCGAAATCATAAGTAAATATTGAACGGATTATTATGAATAATTTCGAAATTGGAGGCGGGATCGTTGTCCAGGCTGTTGCGCTCGACAAACTGTTAAAAGAGATCGAATCAGCATGGAAGAATAGTCGTTCCTACCACATCTGTACGGTTAATCCTGAGATTGTTGTCCGTGCCGAGCAAAATCAAATATTCAAGGCCGCGGTTATGGCTTCTGATCTGCGCACAATTGATGGAATTGGCGTAGTCCTTGCGATAATGCGTCGTTATCATCGGAAAGTTAAAAGATTGACCGGTGTAACTATTATGGCGGCGGCTCTCGATCTAGCCCGCCGGTTGGGACGGGAAGTCATGATTGTCGGAGCGGAGGGCTTATCCCGGGAAAGAGCGGAATCACGGATGCGCGCTCTGGGAGTAAAGGTATGCCGTGGGGTTTCCCCGCGGGTTAATGAAGCAGGCGAGGCCGATGGGAACCTGGCCAATATGTTACCGAAAAACGGTGTGGTGCTGGTTGCGCTTGGTACGCCCAAACAAGAGTTATGGATTCGTCGCACAATTGCCAACAATGGTCCTCCGAACCTTTATATCGGAATTGGCGGGGCGGTTGATTACTACAGCGGAATTACACCAAGTCCTCCGGCTATTGTTTGCGCTTTTGGCCTGGAATGGCTTTACCGGTTGATTCAGCATCCCAGAACCCGCATTCCGCGTCTGATAAATTTCTTGCCGGGATTTTTATGGCGCGAAATTGTGAAAGGACAATAAGAATTTACGATCCTCCTTCGCCAATCCATCCTGCGCAGAAACACTGCTTCGGAGGATGTAGGCTTCGTCGGACAGGTTGACAAGTGAAAACCAGATCAACTAAATAGACTAAACAAACCAGAAAAACCAGACAGACGAGACAATTCAAATGCTTAAGATTGCGATCCTGGTAGGGGCGAGACCGAATTTCATGAAGGCGGCCCCCATCATCCAGGCCCTCCGTTCGCGGCGCTTTCCGCTCCGGCCTTTCCTCATCCACAGCGGACAGCACTACGATTGGAAGATGTCCCAGGTGTTTTTCAGCGAGCTCGGCCTCCCCAAGCCCGACCGGCACCTGGGGGTGGGCTCAGGGAGCCAGGCCGAGCAGACGGCCAGGGTGATGGAAGCCCTCGAGCCGATTCTCCAGGAGATCAAGCCCGCCCTGATGATGGTCGTGGGGGACGTGAATTCCACGATGGCGGGGGCCTTGACCGCGGTCAAACTGCATATCCCGGTGGCGCACGTGGAGGCGGGCCTCAGGAGCTTCAACCGGGAGATGCCGGAGGAGCTCAACCGGGTGGTCACCGACGCGGTCTCCGACCTGTTCTTTACCACGGAGAAAAGCGCGAATGGAAACCTGCGGAACGAGGGGGTCCCGAAGAGACGGGTCCATTTTACCGGCAACGTGATGATTGACACCCTGATGCGGCTGATCCTGCCGGCCCGGAGGATGGCCCAGCCGCGGAAAATGGGGCTCGCGCCCCGGGGATACGCGCTGGCCACCTTGCACCGGCCTAGCAATGTCGATACGGTTTCGGGCCTGAAGGGCATCGTCGAATCACTTTCCGAGATCTCCGGAAGCCTGCCCGTGGTCTTCCCCGTTCATCCCCGGACCCGAAAAAACCTGGAAGGATTCGGTCTGTGGAAGAAAAGCGCGAAGAAGTCTGGGTTACTCCTGACGGAACCCCTGGGGTACCTGCAATTCATCAGCTTGATGGACCAGGCCCGGATGGTCCTGACCGATTCAGGGGGCGTGCAGGAGGAGACCACCGTCCTGGGCGTGCCCTGCCTGACCCTCCGGGACGAGACCGAGAGGCCGGTGACGGTAGAGGTGGGAACCAACATTCTGATCGGTTCCGATCCAAAGCGGATTGTCAGGGAAGCGAGGAAGATATTAAAGGGAGGCGGAAAAAAGGGGCGGATCCCGCCGCTCTGGGACGGAAAAGCGGCGATCAGGATCGTAAAGGTCCTGGAGCGATGGCTGGAAGGCAGGGAATCAAAAACCAGTAAATAGAAAAAGAAGGTGGCCCAGACTTCGCTAAAGCTTCCCTCGTAGTAACTCGGGACAAGTCGTCGGGCTCGCAGAGCTCGGAAGCCAGGAGGCTGGGAAGCCGGAAAAAGAAATCAGGTCAAAGGTCAAGGGTCAAAGGGAATTTACGAATGACGATTGTAGAGTGAAAACCATAAAGAATTGACGATTGACGATTGACGATTGCAGAGTGGAAACCAAAGAAACCAAAGAAACCGGATAACCAGATAAATCAGATAAGTTAGAAAGACCAGATCGACGGGGTTAGGGATGAAAGGGAAGGCCGAGTTCAAGTGGGTGGAGTTTAACCCCCGGGGCGGGGAAAAGCTGACCCTGGGGGGGGAGCTCGCGGGCCGGGCCGGGCACCGTCCGGAAGGCGTGGTTGTCTGCCATCCCCATCCCCAGTTCGGGGGCGACATGCACTATCCCCTGGTGGAGGAACTCTCGGCTTTCCTGGCCGGGGCGGGCCTGGTGACGCTCCGCTTCAACTTCCGGGGGGTGGGAGGAAGCCAGGGCCGGTACGGCGGCGGGGACGGAGAGGTCCAGGACACCCTGGGCGCGGTGGATTTCCTGCGGGCGCAGAAGGATTTCCCGGTCCAGGAAGTATTCCTGGCCGGTTATTCCTTCGGCGCTTGGGTGGGGCTCCGGGCGGCGGCCCGGGAAGGATTGAAAAAAGCCGCGGGGATATGCATTCCGGTGGCCCTTTTCAGTTTTGATTTCCTGAAGGATTCCAAAACTTCCCTGCTCCTGGTCCACGGCACCCGCGACCAGTTCACCCCCCTCGAGACCGTCCGGGAGCTGGCTTCCGGGCGGGCTTCCCCCGCGCGGGTTGAGGTTATAGCCGGGGGGGATCACTTCCTGGCGGGGCGGGAGGAGGAGGTCAGCAAAATTGTGGTCAGATTTTTGGTGAATGACGATTGACGAATGACGATTGACGAATGACGATTGAAAACCGCCCGATAAATCGGGCAACTACAATATTTCAATAAAGATATTTTTGTTTTGAATTTTATTCGTCAATCGTAAATCTTCAATCGTCAATGGCAAGTCTGGCGGAGAGGGTGGGATTCGAACCCACGGTCCCAGTCTCCCGGGACAACCGCTTAGCAGGCGGTTGCCTTCGGCCACTCGGCCACCTCTCCGTTTGGAAAAACCGTTGGGTTGCTGGGTGGTTAGATTAACAGATTATTCAGAAATTTTAAAACTTCCAGCCGCCAGGTTTTCCTAACTACCTAACCACCTAAATGTTGGCGGAGGAGGTAGGATTCGAACCCACGTCCCCGATCTCTCAGGGAATCCCGTTTCAAGCGGGACGCCTTCGGCCACTCGGCCACTCCTCCGGTAAAAACAGGCAAAGGGCAAAGCGCATAGAGCAAAGGGCTCAGCGCAAAGGGCAAAGCGCAAAGGGCATAGAGCAAAGTGCAAAGAGCAAAGCGCTTAGAGCTTGCCGGATCTATTCTCTTGGGTGATTTTTTCGAGCCCGTCCAGGTATTTTCTCAGCACCTCCGGTATAGTAACTGACCCGTCCTCCTCCTGAAAGTTCTCGAGCACCGCCACCAGCGTCCGGCCCACCGCGAGTCCGGAGCCATTCAGGGTGTGAACATATTCGGGCTTGGCGGTTTCGGCCGGCCGGAAGCGGATGTTGGAGCGGCGGGCCTGAAAGGACTCGCAGTTCGAACAGGAGGAGATTTCCCGGTACTCCCCCTCGCTCGGGAGCCAGACCTCGAGGTCGTAGGTCTGGGCGGAGGCGAACCCCAGGTCGCTGGTGCAGAGGCTGATCACCCGGTAGGGGAGCCCGAGGCGCCGCAACACCTCCTCGGCGTGGCGGAGCAGGTTCTCGAGTTCGGCGGCGGAGGACTCCGGGGCGGTAAGCTTGACCAGCTCGACCTTGTCGAACTGGTGCTGGCGGATCAGGCCGCGCGTGTCGCGGCCGTGAGCCCCCGCCTCGCGGCGGAAGCAGGGGGTATAGGCGGTGAGCGAGATGGGCAGATCCTCCCCCTTCAGGATTTCGTCCCGGTGGAGGTTGATCAGGGGCACCTCGGCGGTGGGGATCAGGTAAAGCTCGGGGTCTTCGACCCGGTAGAGCTCCTGGGCGAACTTGGGGAGCTGGCCGGTGCCGGTCATCGCCTCGGCGTTGACGAGGAGAGGGGGGGAGATCTCGCGGTAGCCGTGCTCCCCGGTGTGGAGATCGAGCATGAACTGGATCAGGGCCCGCTCCAGCCGGGCCCCCAGGCCGGTAAAGAGGGGGAAACTCGCCCCGGACATCCGGGCCGCCCGCTCGAGATCGATCAGGCCGAGGTTTTCCCCCACCTCCCAGTGGGGCCGGGGAGGAAAGGAGAATTTCCGCGGTTCCCCGACCTTTTTCACCTCGATGTTGTCCCGGGCGTCGCGCCCGACCGGCACGGAAGCGTGGGGGAGATTGGGAAAGGTCAGGATCAGGCGGTCGCTCTCCTTTTCCAGCTCGGCCAGGGAGCTCTGGTGGGACTTGATCTGCTCGGAGGCGGCGCGGAGACCGGCGGTAATCCCGGGATCGGGTTTCTGGCCCTCGCGCTTAAGCCGGCCGATTTCTTCCGAGGCCTGGTTCTGCCGGGCCCGCAGGTTTTCGAGCTCACGCAGGACGTTCAGGCGCCGGGTTTCGAGGCCGAGAAAGGCGTCGAGATCCGGTTCGGGCCCTCTTTTCCGGAGGGTTTCCCGGACCAGCTCGGGGTTTTCCCGGATGAATTTTTTATCCAGCATGATTTTGACTCCGCTAGGGATTATATTAAATCAGGAGCCGAGAGGCGAGAGGAAAGGGCTTAGAGGTTCAGAGGCCCACCGTTCACGGTTCAAGGTTAAAAGACAAACCAAAGAAGCTAAGATTGCTTCGGCGTTGCCTCGCAATGACAGAACTGAGTGGATGGAAAACAATCTTAGCTCTTTTCTCTATGCCCGATGCGCCCTGCTCCCCGCGCTTATTTGAGCGAGACCTGTTCCTTGAAGAGGGCGGAAGGGGCCTGGGCGAAGAGCGAGGTCGGATCGGGGGTGTTGAAGGCCTGGGCGATTTTTTGCCGATACGCGTTGAAATCGGCCAGGTAGGCGCGGGCCACCGATAAGGTCCGGGGCCCTTGAATCTTCAGCGGGTTGACGAATCTTCCGTTTTTCTTGACCCGGAAGTCCAGGTGGGGACCGGTGGCCAGCCCGGTGGCGCCCACGTAGCCGATGACCTGCTGTTGCTTGACCCGGGCCCCTTGACGGATTCCCCGGGCGAACTGGGAGAGATGACCGTAGGAGGTGATGAAGCCGTTGGGATGGCGGATCCGGATGGCCTTGCCGGCTCCTCCCATCCAGCCCCGGGCCAGGACGAGACCGTCGCCGATGGCCCAGACCGGGGTGCCCCGCGGGGCGGCGTAATCGATCCCGTAGTGGGGCCGGAAGATTTTCAGGACCGGGTGGTAGCGGCGGCGGGTAAAGCCGGAGCTGATCCGCGAGAATTTCAGGGGGGATTTTAAAAAGGCCCGGCGGATAGATTTTCCTTCCTGGTCGTAGTAATCCCCCCGGCCCTGCGGATCCTCGTAAAAAATCGCGGCGAAGGTTTCCCCGCCGTTCTGGTATTCGGCGGCCAGGACCCGGCCGTACTGGTAGAATCTGCCCTCGAGATACAGCTTCTCCACCAGGATCCGGAACCGGTCGCCGGAGCGGGTGTCGGTGGAAAAGTCCACATCCCAGGAAAAGAGGTCGGCGAAATCCATGGCCAGCTGGGCGGATTCCCCCGCGGAGACCAGGGCTTCAAAAAGGGAACTGGAGATCTCTCCCGCGACATTGGCTACCCGGAGTTCGGGCTCGACCTGGACCTTTTCCGCCACGTAGTCGTCGTCACCGCGGAAGATCCGGAAGATGTTCATCGGATCGGATTCGTAGGCAAATTCGGTCAAGCCCCCTTCCGCGTTGACGCTGGCCTTGAACCGGTCGCCCGGACGGCATTTGCGGAAATTAAAAATGGGGGCCAGGCGGCCTTCGATCAGCTTGATCATTTCCGGGTCCAGCCCCGCGGTGGTCAGGGCGGCGGAGAGACCCTCCCCGGCTTTGACCGAGCCCTCGATCACGGTCAGGGAGTTGAACGGACCGGTGGAATTTTCCGCGTAGTTTCCGGGGCGCGGGGAGGTTTCCTCCTCCAGGATCAGCTCGACGGATTGCACCCCCGGTTCCGCCGGGAACTCTTCCGGACCCGGGCGGGAAGGGGAAAAGAAAACGGAGCTGGTGTTTACCGGGGCCAGGATCCGGTACCCCAGGCCGGAGACCAGAATCAAAACGATCGGAACAATAACCAGGATCGGGATGCGGGGTAGAGGGATGTGAATAGGTTCGGAAGGCTTGAGAGGATGATTGCGGGTTATTTTCACCGGTTGAGTCGAAAAAATTGTTTCATCAAATCAAAGTAAATTTATATAAAATTCATTAAATGGTCAAGGAGAAGAAAACGGCGAGGGAAAAAGGTCAAAGGTGAAAGGTGAAAGGTCAAAGGTCAAAGGCCGGAACACCAGAGCACCAATAACCAAACAAACCAGGGAAAAAGCGAAAAGTTAAAAATTAAGAAAAAACCGGAACTAAAAACATGCTCCGGTAGTCTATTTCGTTGGCTTTATTTATCTTTTTTATTGATGGCTTTGATACTTAACTTTGACCCTTGACCTTGTACCTATCACCCATGACCCAACGGGGTTGACCGGACAGACAAATTGAGGCGGGCGAAACCGGCAAAGTTTGCCTTCACGAGTTTTTCCTTGATTCGCAAAAAGTTACCGGGTATCATATTAAATTGCTGGAGAGAAACGCCATGGTGGAATGGGTGTTTAAAGTGCCTTTTCTGGTTTTAATTTTAATTA
>Ga0315285_10003836_pt1 | contig 15628 bp, 16 predicted proteins | sample YL17G09_36_MG_FD_203698 | JGI IMG/M metagenome (GOLD analysis project Ga0315285, IMG submission 203698) | Sediment microbial communities from Yellowstone Lake, YNP, Wyoming, USA - YL17G09_36 | ecosystem: Environmental > Aquatic > Freshwater > Lake > Sediment | place: USA: Wyoming | collected...
TCGGATACGGCCTCTCATCGACGAGAAGATGGCGGCGGTCGCGGAGCTCTTTCGCGGCCCAGCCAGCGCCAAAGAGCGTCGGGACGCCAAAGAGCGTCGGGACGCCAAAGAGCGTCGGGACGCCCTCCGCGATGCCCTGGGAAGGCTCACCGGAGATCTGGGAGAGCTGGAACGCGCCGCCAGCGAAGGGCTGGGCCGCACCGAGGATTTCAGGGCCCTCCTCGCAAAGGGGAAGGACCCGCGGGCGCTTCTCTCCATGCTGGACGGAATCGACAAGCGGATCCTCGAGCTCTCCTCTCGCAACATCGCGGGCTTCCTGATCCAGTCCATCATCCACCGCGTGCAGGGCGAGGGAGACCGGGCGGCCGGCGCGCACTAGGTGCTCGCGAAAAGCTCCGAGATCTACAGCGGGATCCTCGAATCCGCTCGCTACCAGGCGGGGCTGCTGAGGCGGGCGGCCGAGCAGCTGTCCCGCCGCAAAGACGGCTGAACCCGCCGCTGCACTGCGGCGCGGGCGCTTTTTCGCTCAAGGAGTCCGGCGAACCATCCGATTCCTAGTGTGAGGAGCACATCCTCATTTCGATACCGACGGTATGCTGTTGACGTCCAGGCATACCGTTTTTTTATTTCAGGGCCTTTTCGATGGCCGAGAGCATCCGTTCGGGCTTGAACGGCTTTACGATGAAATCCTTCACCCCCGCGCGGATCGCCTCGACGATGAGGTTCTGCTGGCCGAGGGCAGAGCACATGATGACGCGCGCCTGCGGGTCGATCGAAAAGATCTTCCGCATCGCCTCCAGGCCGTTCATTTGGGGCATCGTGATGTCGAGCAGGACCAGGTCGGGACGGAGGGAGCGATACTTCTCGACGGCCTCCAGGCCGTTGGACGCCTCCCCGACGACCACGTAGCCCCGCTGCGAGAGGATCTCCTTCTGTATCATGCGCATGAAGGACAGATCGTCGACGATGAGAATCTTCGCGCCCATAGCGGCAGCCTCCTCTCAGAAATCCTCGCGGCGGATGAACGATGCATCGAGTATGAACACGAGCCTTCCGTCCTCCAGCAGGGACACCCCCGAGAACAGCCGGCGATGGTTCAGCAGGTCATCCACGGGCTTGATCACGATCTCCTGCTCCTCGATCAGCTCGTCGACGATGAGGCACCCCTTGCGGTCGCCGTGACGGAGGATCACGGCGAAGTGCTCCTCGGCCCTGCGCCGCCCCCGGCCGAACAGCGCCCCGAGCCTGTGCAGGGGGATCTCCTCGTTCCTGTAGACCCACGCCTCCCGCCCGTCATCCGCACGGATCTCCGTGTTGAGGACCTTCACCGTGCTGTCGACGTCCGTGAGGGGTATCGCGCACAGCTGGCTGTCCCCGCGGACGAGCAGGGCGTTGATGATGGTGAGGGTCAGGGGCAGCAGGAGCGTGACCCGCGTGCCCCTGCCGTTCTCGGTTGCGAGGACCACGTCCCCCTTCAGCTCGCCCCGCACGCGGGTGGCGACGACGTCCATGCCGACGCCCCGGCCCGACAGGTCCGTGACCACCTCGCGGGTGCTGAAGCCCGGGCGGAACACCAGCTCGAGCAGGGCCGCGTCGCCCATGGCGGCAGCCCCCTCAATCCCCTCGGCGACAGCCTTCTCGCGGATGCGCGCGACGTCGATGCCCCGGCCGTCGTCGGCGATCTCGATGACGATGTTCCCGCCCTGCTGCCGGGCCTCGATCGATACCCGGCCCCGGGCAGGCTTGCCCCGGCGGAGCCTCTCCTCGGGGGACTCGATCCCGTGGTCGATGCTGTTGCGGATGATGTGCGTGAGCGGGTCGGAGAGCGCCTCGACGATGCCGCGGTCGATCTCCGTCTCCTCGCCGCGGATCGAAAGCTCGATCGATTTTCCCAGCTTGCGCGACAGGTCGCGCACGAGACGCGGGAACTTGCTGAAGATGATGGCGATGGGGATCATGCGCGTGTCCACCATGGTCTGCTGCATCCCGCCCGCGATCTTGTCCAGCGCATCGAAGGTCTCGGCGAGCTCTTCACTGGCCTCGTGCACGTCACCGCCCCGGGTCATCTTCTCCGACAGCCGCGCCACGCGGGACTTGCGGGTGACCAGCTCGGCGATCAGACGCCACAGGTCGTCCAGCTTGCGGGTGTCCACGCGGATGGAGGTCTTCTCCGCGCCTGCCCGCTTCTGCTGTCCCTCCGCGCTGGGCTGCGCGCCAGCCCCGGCCTCCCCTGGCGCCCCCGCGAGCGCGGCATCGGGCCCGCCCCCGCGAGCGGGGGGTCCCTCGAGAACCGCCCGGTAGTCCAGTCGTTCGATCGACAGGACCGTGACCTGGTCGACGCAGGCCGCCTGGGTCACTGCCGCCTCGCTCCCGCCCGTCGTGAGGTAGAGGACCGTCTCCCCGTACAGCGCGTCCTCCAGAGGTTCCCCGTCCATGGGAGGGACCGCCTTCACGACGTTCGCCTCTTCCTCCAGTGCGTTGAAGACCAGGAAGACGCGGGGGAACTTCATCGGCTCCCCCTCATCGACGCGGATCGCCAGCCGATACAGCCCCTCTCCCCTGTCCAGCGCTTCTTCGAGCTGGCGCTTCTCGAACTCATCCAAGACCGGTAGGCCGCCGTCTGCAGGAGTTTGCGGGGACTCGCGAACAGGGACTCGTTCGGGGGAGCCCCCGGGGGCTCCCTCGGGGGCTCCCTGCTGCGGGACCCGCGCGAGACGGCGAACGACTTCCTCCGTGCGCACGCCCTCGTCGCTCTCCCCTCGGGAGACGGCGCCCATCATTTCTCCGATGAGGTCCGCGCCGGCGAACATGATGTCCATGACCTGCCGGTCCAGCGGCACCCTGCCGTCGCGCGCAAGCCCGAAGACGTCCTCCATCGCGTGGGCGAGCTCGGAAAGCTTCGCGAAGCCCATGAGGGCCGATTCGGATTTCAGCGAATGGATGAGCCTGAAGGTCTCGTTCAGAAGCTCGCGCCCGCCGCCGTTCTGCTCGAGAGACAGCAGCGATTCGCCCAACTTTCCGTACAGGTCCTCTGCCTCTTCGAGGAAAGCGCTGCGCAGTTTCTCCTCATCCATCCCCGCGACAGCCACTGCCCCTCCCTTCAGCCGCCGGAGCGGAAAATGCCGGGCAGATCGAGGACCATGTAGAGGCTGTCGCCCCGCTTCGCGATGCCCCGGATGAACTCGGAGCGCACGCCGAAGGGCGAGGCTTGGTCGTCATGAACCGCCGCGTCGTCGATCTCGACGACGTCCCGCACCTCGTCGACGGCGAGCCCGTACATCCTGCCCTCCACCTGCGTCACGACGATCCGCGGTTTTTTCGCCTCCGCGTCTCTCGGGACGGACAGGCGCTCCCGCAGGTTTACGACGGGCACCACGTCGCCGCGCAGGTTGATGACACCCTCGACGAACGGCGGCGCCTTGGGGATCTCCATCACGTTTTCGTGCCGCAGGATCTGCAGCACCTCGTCGACAGGGACGCAGTACCGCCCGCTGCCGAGCGTGAAGGACACGTAGCGCCTGACCATCCCCCCCCCCTTCAGGACGCCCGTGCCAGCGCGCTGCCCGACGGCGTCACGCGGAGACTGCGCGCGAAGGTCACCTCCTGGCAGGCGCCGCTGCCCAGGTCGCGCGCGCGTGCGTGAAGCACGCCCCTCTGGTCGAGGGCGAGAGCGACCTCGATGCGTGCGCTGCCGCGCTCCCCGACCGGGAACCCCGCGAGGAGGAACCTGCCGATCGTGACCGCGCGGGGCGGGGACCCCGACATCTGGACGACGGGGACCTCCACGGCGGATTGGCCGTCCGAGACCGTCGTGAACATCATCCGCCCCGCGGCCGGAATCCTCTGGCCCCTGCGGATGAGGATGACGGTCCTGCCGCCGTCAACCTCGACGCCGAGCGCGCAGCCCGTCGTTCTTTCGACCCCTGCCACCGCCTCCCGTTCTCCCCTCAAGACTGCCCCTTCCTTTGCTCGAGGGAGATGATGAGCTCCACCTCTCCCAGGGGGACCCCGACGCGGGCGGCGATCAGCGACGGGGCGAAGCCGCCCCGCGCGAGGCGCACGACCTGCTCGCGCGCGTCCGTGGCCTCCCCCTCCTCAGCCTTGGGCGCTGCCGCGCGGGCCCGCCCTGTCTTCGCGGGGGGCGGCCCGCCCGCCGGCGCGCCCTGCTCGACCGCGCTCCGTCCCTCTCCGAGCCTGCTGTAGACCTGCATCCCCATCTCGTGCTTCTCGCTCTCGCGGCGGAGCAGGCCTATCTTCTTATCGGCCCGCGCGAGCAGCTCGTTGAGGCGGGCGATCCCGTCCTCGACGAGGGCGATGTTCCTGTCCGTGGTCTGGTTGAGCTCGACGACGAGCCTGCTCACCTCCTCGCGCAGCTCCTGCGACTGCGCCGCGGCAGATGTCCCCCGGCGCACGCGCTCGCGCAGAACGGCGTAGACAACGAGCAAGCCGCCGATTTCGACGGCGAGGAGGATCAGGATGGTCAGGACCATGGCTCAGCCGGTGAGGTCGACGTTGCGGCCGAGCGCCGGATCGTCGAACTCCTCGGGGGTTTTCGGTCGGGAGGGGGGCCGCTCCTCGGGCGGCTTCTCCCGGCGCCGCCCCTCGCGTCGGGTCCGCGGCTTCACGCCCTCGGGGCCCTGCTCCTGCGGCCGGGTCTCGGTCACGGCGGCGTCCCGCTGCTGCGTCTTCTGCACGAGCTGGGCTCCCTGGAGGGACTGCGCGTGGGGCGCGGCATCCTTCTGTGCTGCCTGCTCCTTGCCCACGTGCGTGAGCTGGGTGAAAAGGGTCTGCAGGTCGATGGGGAGCAGCGGCATCCCCTACTTCCTCCTCATCAGCTCTTCGTCGAAGGCCTCGTACTTCGTCACCTTCACCTCCCCCCCCTGCAGGAAGAAGGTCACGTACTTGAACTCCGTCCGCACGGCGAGGTTCGCGCTCTTGATGGAAACCCGCACACCCGGATACACGCGCTCGGAAGCGGAGATCTTCCCGATGTTCGTGAGGGAGGCGATGTAGGCGTTGATCGACCCCATCTCGCGCGTGGTTTCCTCCAGCCGCCCGAGCAACTGCGAGCGCGCCTCGTTCTGTTCCGTGAAGAACTGGGCCTTCTCGGGGGGGAGCTTCTTCTGCACCCGAAGGAGGTTCTCCAGGGTCTTGATGTTCAGCGCGACCTCCTCGAGGGACTTCTCGATGCCGGACTTCGCCCCCTCCAGCTCCGCCAGGCGCTCCCGGCTGCGGGGATCGTATCCTACCTCGAGGACCGTTTCCGTGCCCGCCACCGAGCCGAGAATCTTCGAGTTGATCTCTTCGGAGGAACGCAGGCGCCCCCCCACGATCTGCGCGCGTTTTCCCTGGCAGAGGATCATGCGGTTGGCGTCCACGAAGGAGTGGATGATGCCGTCGGTGACCACGACATACTCGCCCGCCTCCACGCGGGCATGCTCGATGAACTTCGCGTACAGACTGCGGCCGGCGCGGATCTTGCCCTCGATCTTCGCCGCGATGCCCTGGTGCACGACGATGTCGCCTTCGGCGTCCAGGAGGCACTTGCCTACGCTCCCGTAGACTTCGATGTTCCCCGCCGCCTTCACGGAGAACCCGTCCTCCACGTTGCCCTTGATGATCACCGTCCCGAGGAACAGCACGTTCCCGGTGTGGAGGTTCACGTCCCCGTTGATCAAGTAGACCGGCTCGACGTTGATCTTCCCGCCCAGGAGGAGGACCTGGCCGTTGATCTCCGCCAGGGCGGAGGACCCGTCCTCCGACAGCTTCACGTTCTTGCCGATCGCCAGTTCGCAGTCCCTGCCCTTCGTCGCGGGGATGACAGTCCCCCCCACGGTCTGGCCGGGCGAGCCCGGCTCGGCCGGAATCTTTCTGGCCAGCAGCTGCCCCGCGACGACGTTCTCGATGCGGCTGATGTCCTTGAAGTCGACCCGCCCGTCCCTCTCCCGGAGAACCGGGGCTTCCCGATCCACGCTGAAATTGTACTCGATGCGCGCGTCCGCCCCGTCCCGCGCGCGGGTGCCCTCCGCGACGAGGATGGGCTTGCCGTAGCGGGGGGAGTCCTCGAGATCGGCGAGGGTGTCCTCGCGGATCCCGTGCACGACGCCGTTGGCCTGGAGGAAGGCCAGCAGGGCCTCCGCGGAAAGGTCCGCCCCGCTCGGCCCGGGCTCGCTCACCATGATCAGGGCCTTCATCTCTCCGTCGGTCACGTCGAGCGTGGCGGCAGCGTCGTTTGCCGGGTTGTACCGCGCGTCCGCCACGCGGATGTACTCGCCGTCGGCATGCTTCACCACGCGGGCGACGAGGGACTGGTCGAAGTTCGAGACGCCCCGCAGGGACAGCTTCTCGAGGGCCATGATCTCCGTGGCCCGGGGGGCCCTGCCCTTCGGCCGGGTCACCTTGAGGAAGGCGCCGTCCGCGCCGATGCGCACGAAGACCTCCCCCGGCGCCTCCACGACCCTCGGGGCCCCCGCCGCGGGTCCCTCGGCCCCCGTTTCCTCCGCTTCCGCGGCTGTCTTCACCTCGCGCGATTTCTCGTAGACGGAAACCTTCCAGGGCTTCGCCCCCAGCCCGAGAAATCCCGCGCTCCCCTTCTGCACGACCTCGTACTCCAGTCTGCGCACGGGGGTGCCAAGCTCGATGGACGCCTTCTTCAGCGCCTCGGACACGCTGGCGGCTTCCACGGCGAGCGTCCGGTTGGACCTGTCCTCCTCGGACTGCGACCGCATGTACTCCTGGATCTGCTCCAGGGTGATCTTCGCGGCCATGCGCCCCCTACACGATCCCCCGCTTGAAGCTGGTGAGCTTGGTGCGCAGACGCATGATGGCCTTCGTGTGCAGCTGCGACACCCGGCTCTCGGTGACCTCGAGAACCTCGCCGATCTCCTTGAGGGTGAGGTCCTCGTAGTAGTACAGGACGAGCACCTTCTTCTCCTTCTCGGGCAGCTCCTTGATCGCCCCCACGATCACCCGCTTGATCTCCTCCTTCTCGACGATCGTGTCGGGATTGAGGCTCCCCGGGCTCTCGATGCTGTCGGCGATTGAGATCTTGTCATTGTCCTCGCCGGTATACCAGATGTCGTGCAGCGAGAGCATCGACGTGCCGCTGATCTTCAGCATCATCTGCTGGAAATCCTTCAGGTCCATCGCCATCGCCGAGGCGATCTCCTCGTCCGCCGCGGCCCGGCCCAGGGACGCCTCCAGGCGGCGGACGGCCTCCTCGACCTCCCGCGCCTTCTGCCTCACGGACCGGGGGACCCAGTCGATCGTGCGCAGCTCGTCGAAGATCGCCCCCCGGATGCGGGTGACCGCGTAGGTCTTGAACTTCACGTGCTTGCCGGGATCGAACTTGTCGATGGCGTCGAACAGGCCGAAAACCCCGAAGCCGACCAGGTCGTCGAACTCGACGTTCTGCGGCATGCCAAGGGCGATCTTGCCCGCCACGTACTTCACCAGGGGGGCATACTGGCGGACGAAGTAGTCACGGATCTTGCGGTCCTGCGTCCGACGGTACAGCTTCCACAGCTCCTCCTCGGACTTTCCTTCCCAGCGGCTGTCCCCCATAGGTCCCCTATCCTTTTTCTTCCCTCTTCAGCACCGTCCGGATGGCACGGGCGAGCGTCGAGGGGTCCTCCTGGCTTGCAAGCGAGCGCATGGCCTCCTCGGGACTTGCGCCGGTCCCCGTGCGGCGTCCGGCCCGCGGCCGCCCGGGAGCCGGCCCCGAGGGCTCGAGACTGCCGATGTCCGGCAGCGCGTCGAGCTCCCCGGGAGACCCTGACTGCTTCGGGGATTCGAAGGATGGCTCCACCGACGCCGGCGTCTCCTCGACAGGCGAGCCATCCACGGACTCCTCGAGAACCGCCGTCCTCTCCTCCGCGGCCTCCTCGAGGGCTTCCTCCAGTTCAGCCTCCCCCGCCGGCTCCCCGGACGCCTCGACGGGGCGCTGCCCGGCCTCCAGGGGGTTCTCCTCGGGAAGCACGATGTCCACCACAGCGCCCATACCCGGCGCATTCACTGCGCTTCCCGGGGCGCGCTCATCGGGTGCCGCGGCAGGCGCGCCGGTGAGCTCGGGAAGGAACTTCCTCACGACGAACTGAAGCCCCACCCCGAGACCGCAGAAGAGCGCGGCCAGGAGCACGGCGCGCAGGATGATGGTGCCGACGGGGTTTCGCGCGGCGATGCCCGTCACGAAGGAGAAGACGAAAGCCGCGGCCGCGAACAGGCCCGCGAGCTTCCCATAGGTCCGGATGAACTCCCTCATGTCCCGCCCCCCCGGCGCGCCCAAAGCGCGCATTTCCTCCGCCACAGTAGGAGAAAAGCGCCGCCGCGTCAACCTTTGCCTCCGAACAGCTTCTTCAGGAAATCGGGGATCCCCCTCCCGTCGCGGTAGTCGAAGTTCTCCAGGCGTCCCACGAGGTGGCGGATGCACATCGCCGCCCGCGACTTGGGGTCCACCAGGAGAAAAGGCTTCTGCCGAATGACGGAGCTGTGGACGATCGGGTCCTCATAGACGAATCCGAGGTAGTCGACCTTGAGGTTGAGGAACTGCCCGGCGATGTTGATGACCCTCTCGGCGACCCGCCTGCCCTCGACGACCGACCGCACCCTGTTCACGATGAGTTTCAGCCCGATGTCCAGGTTCTCGACCTCGGTGGCGATGATCTTGATGATGCCGTACGCGTCGGTGATCGCCGTGGGCTCGGGCGTCGTGACGATCAGCGCGTCGTCGGCCGCGGCGACGAACGCGATGACATTGCTCGACACTCCTGCCGCGCAGTCGATGATGATGATGTCGGCGTTCGACAGCGCTGCCAGCTCGCCGATGAAATCCTTCCTCTCCTCGTCGGTGAGGTTGGCGATCTTCGAGAACCCCGAGGCACCCGCGATGATCTGGATGCCGTAGCTGGTGTCCACGAGGATCTCGGAGAGGGTCTTCTGCTTGCGGATGAGGTGGTAGAGATTGTAGCGGGGGATCACGCCGAGCACGACGTTGACGTTCGCGAGGCCCAGGTCGGCGTCCATGACGATCACCCGCTTGCCCAGCTGCGCGTAGGCAAGGGCGAGGTTGATGGAGATGTTGGTCTTTCCCACCCCCCCCTTGCCGCTGGAGACGGCGATGATCCGCGTCGCCGTCTTCGCCTTCCCGCCGGACCGCCCGCCCCCCTGCCGGCCGCTCACCAGTTCCCTCAGTTTCTCTGCTTGATCCGCCATCCCTCAGCTTCCTCTCGCCGCCCGCCCGTAGCGCTTCTCCAGCGCCTCGCGGTTGATCCGGAACCCCTCCATGTTCATCAGGAGGCGCACCGCGCTCGCCTCCGCGAGGTCCTGGGGAACCCCCTGCCCGTCGCACAGGTACGAGATGCTCTTCCTGTGCTTGGCGAGGATGGAGAGGACATTCCCGATCCTCATCGTCTCGTCGAGCTTCGTCAGTATCACCGAGCGGTAGCCGAAGGGCTCGAACTGCCGAAGGATCTCCTCGGCGTCGCTCCCCTTCGTCGTCGCGCTGAGGGCGAGGAAGACGTGCGCACGGCTGCCGCAGCTGGCGAGGATCTCCTTCATCTCGGCCAGCTTCGCGAGGTCGCGGGGGCTCCTGCCGATCGTGTCGATCAGGATCAGGTCGGCGTCCTGATGAACGGCGAGGTTCTTCTGCAGATCCGGGGCGCTCTCGACCAGGGAGACGGGGATGCGCATGATCTCCGCGTATGTCTCGATCTGCTGCTTGGCGGCGATGCGGTAGTTGTCGATCGTGATGATCCGCACCTTCCGCCCCGGCTCCCGCCCGCCCGCCAGGCCGTGCACGGCGGCGAGCTTGGCGATCGTCGTGGTCTTGCCCACGCCCGTGGGCCCGACGATGACGACGACCTTCGTCCCCTTTTCGGAGAAGCCCAGGGGGGGGTCGATCGCGATCCCGTCGCCGATCCACTCTACGACGGCGCTCTGCAGGGCGGGGTAGTTCTCGATGGTCTCGAGGGAGAACTCGCGGCGGATCCTCTCGCGCAGGCCCGCCGCGTAGTCCTCCGTGAAGTCGTTCAGCGCGAGCAGGTCCTCGATCCTGCGGATCGAGGGGTGGACCTCCTCCGACGAAGGGGCGCGCGCGGTCACTGCCTCGCGCAGGCCCTGGATCTCCTTGAGGAGCACCTGGAGGGTCTGCTCTTTCCGCACGGACTCGAGGATCTTCTTCTTCTCCTCCTCGACGTCCGGCTTCTTCCTGCGCGAGCCCTCCTCGGAGATGTACCCCGTCACCTCGACGCCCTCCGCGGCGAACATGCCCAAGAGGCCGCCCCTGCGCACGGCGCGGTGCGTGAGGATCCGCGCCTCCTCGCCGTAGGCGCTCTTCATCTTCTCGATCGCTTCCCTGTCCGTCCGTCCCTGGACCGTAAAGTACCGCATGACCGCCTTTCCCTACCCTTCCAGACGTATCTCGCCGAGGGACTCCACGACGATATCGGTTACCACTTCGAGGCTCGAGAGCACGGCGAGGTGCGGGATCTCGCGCGCCGTGCTCGACTTGGCGAGCGGCCGCGCCGCCTCCGAGCAGAGGATGATCTCATGGTGCCCCTGCTCCTGCACGGCCTTCACCGCGTTGGACAGGGCCGTGATCCACCGGCGGTGGAGGGCGGGATCCAGCCCCGCCACGATGCCCCTGGTGGTCTCGAGGCGCGAGTCGATGATCGCCTTCTCCAGCGACGGCTCGATCGTGAGCACGCGCAGCACCTTCTTCTCGTCGCAGTACTGGAGGCAGATCTGCCTGCCCAGGGCCTGGCGCACCTTCTCGATGAGAAAACCCACCTCCTTGGTCACCGAGCCGTAGTCCGCGAGGGTCTCGAGGATCACGACCATGTTGCGCACCGACACCCGTTCGGCCAGCAGCCCCTGGAGGACCTTCTGAATCTCGCCGGCTGCGAAGCTCTTCCGCACCTCCTCGACAACGGCGGGGTACTCCGCCTTCAGCGCCTCGAGGATGGACTGCACCTCCTGGCGGCCCAGGATCTCGGAGGAATACCTCTTGATGATCTCCGTCAGGTGCGTGGCGATGATCGACGGCGGGTCGACGACCGTGCAGCCCAGCCGCTCCGCCTTCTCCCTGTCCTCCTCCACGATCCACACGGCGGGCAGGCCGAAGGCTGGGTCCCTGGTCTGTTCGCCGGCAAGCCCCTCGGCGGCCTTCCCGGCCTGGATCGCGAGGTAGTGCCCCATCTTGATCTTCCCCCGGCCCACCTCGACCCCCCGGATCTTGAAGAGATATTCGGCCGGCTCCAGGCGCATGTTGTCGATGATGCGGATGCGCGGAACCACGAGGCCGAGCTCGAGGGCGGACTCCCGGCGGATGCGCGTGATCCTGTCCAGAAGCTCCGCCCCCTGCTCCTTGTCCACAAGCGGGATCAGGCCGTAGCCGATCTCGAGGGACAGGGGGTCCAGCGGCACCACGGGGGAGATCTGGGCGGGGGCGGCGCGCTCCCGGTCGGCCACCTCACGCGTGCGGGTCTTCTCCTGCTCGGCGGCCTTCCGCCGGGTCAGGCTGAGCCCGAGGGCGCCGATCAGGCCTCCCATCGGGATCAGCACGTACCAGGGGAAGCCGGGAAGGAAGGACAGGATCACCAGGAAGCCGGCCGCTATAAGGTACGGCCGCGCCTGGTTGGAGAACTGCGTCGTCACATCCTTTCCGAAGGAGGAGTCGGAGATCGCGCGCGTGACGATGATGCCGGTCGCCGTGGAGATCAGCAGCGCGGGCAGCTGCGTGACCAGTCCGTCCCCTATCGAGAGGGACACGTAGGTCTGCAGGGCGAGGTTGAAGTCCTCGCCGTGCAGGGTCATGCCGACGATCAGGCCGCCGACGATCTGGACCAGGGTGATGAGGATGCTGACCTTGACGTTGCCCGAGATGAACTTCGAGGCGCCGTCCATCGAGCCGTAGAAGTCGGCCTCGCGCTGCAGGTCGTTCTTCTTGCGGGTCGCCTCCTCCTCGGTGATGAGCCCCGAGTTGTACTCCGCCTCGATCGCCATCTGCTTGCCCGGCAGAGCATCGAGGGTGAACCGGGCGGCGACCTCGGCAACGCGGGTGGCCCCCTTGGTGATGACGATGAACTGCACGGCGATGATGATGATGAAGATGATGATGCCGATCACGTAGCCCTCGACGCCCTTCGTGCCCACGACGAAAGTCGCGAAGGCCCTCACGATCTGGCCGTTGAACTGGCTGCCCTTCGCGAGGATCAGGCGGGTGGAGGAGATGTTGAGGGCCAGGCCGAAGACGGTGGCGATGAGGAGGAGCGTCGGGAAGACCGAGAACTCCAGAGCGTGCCGCGTGTACAGGACGGTGAGGATGATCAGCAGGGACAGCACGAGGTTCGCCGCCATGAAGATGTCCAGCAGCACGGCCGGCAGCGGGACCAGCATCATCATGATGACCACGATGACGCCGATGGCTACCAGCACGTCGCTCCTCTCCTGCCAGAGGCCGCTGGGAACCGGTCTCGCATCAGCCACGGGGGGGCCTCCTCTCGGCCGGGAACCGTCTCATCTCACACGGCCTCCGCGGACCTGCCGCTCAGGCGGTACACCTCCGCCAGGATCGTCGACATCGCCTCGTAGAACTTCTCGGGGATCGTGTCCCCGATCTCCACCTCGCGGTACAGTGCCTGGGCGAGGGGCTTGTTCTCGATGATCGCCACGCCGTTGTCAAAGGCGACCTCGCGGATCTTCGCAGCTATGACGTCCGCGCCCTTGGCGACCACGGTGGGCGCGGGCATCACCGCCCTGTTGTACTCCAGCGCAACGGCGAAATGGGTCGGGTTCGTGATGACGACATCCGCCTTGGGGACCGCCTTCAGCATGTTCCGCCGCATGATCTCGCGCATCCGCTCGCGCAGACGGCTGCGGGTGAGGGGGTCCCCTTCGTACATCTTGCGCTCTTCCTTCACTTCCTGCTTCGACATCTTGAGGCTCTCGAGGTGCTGCCGCCTCTGGAACCAGTAGTCGACCGCCGAGAAGGCGAGCAGAGCGACCGATGCCTCCAGCACGAGGCGGAAGGCGATCTGCGCGATGAGGGTGAAGCCCGAGAAAAACGGCGCCAGCACGAGGCGAGTGATGCGGGGGATCTCGCCCCGGATGTTCATGTAGGCGATGACGGCGATGACGGCGACCTTCACGATCGACTTCGCCAGGTTGAAAAGCGCCTCGGACGAGCCGACGGACCTGCGCAGCCAGCGCCCGAAGTGCGGGACGATGCGCCCGAGGTCCGGCGTGATCGGCTTGACCGTGAAGAGGAACCCGACCTGGATCACGTTGCCCAGAATGGCGACGAGGAACAGCACGGCGAGCACGGGCAGCGCGAGCTTCATGAAGAAGCTCATGAAGGCGGGGGCGAGGCCGCCCGAGAAAGCCGAGGGGCTGGCCGAGTTCGACAGAAAAAACGTGATCATCTCGATCATCACGCGCAGGATGTGGGTGGCCAGCAGCCCCAGCGTCGCGATGCCGACGACCAGCAGAAGCGAGGAGGTCACCTCGCCCGACCGGGCGACCTTCCCTTCCTCCCGCGCCTTGCGCAGCTTGTGCTCGGAGGGCTCCTCGGTGCGGCCCTCGTCCTCGGCCGCGAACCACTGCAGGTGCACGTCGAAGGGGGTCGGGAAATCCAGCTCGAGCCCCCACATGGCGGCATCCGTGCGCTCGGCCCTCATTTCGCCCCCCTCGCCATGGCGGCGATCAACCCGCCGATCGTCTCGAAGCCGCCGTCGATCATCCGCCCGAAGGCCGTCATGAGGAACGGCATGGCGGCAAAAAGCAGCAGGAAGGAGACGGCGATCGAGAGGGGGAAGCCCATCGTGAGCACGTCCATCTGGGGAGAGGCCTTCGCGAGCAGTCCCATGGTGATCGAGACCAGAAGAAGCGTGCCGAGGATGGGGAACGAGATCGTGAGGGCGCTCTGGAACAGGCCGCCGAGCCCCCGGATCAGGACCTGGATGATCGCGCCCCCGTTCGTGGCGAGGTCGACGGCCCGCAGGGTCTGGAAGGAGCGCATGACGCCGACCAGGAGGAACTTCCCCATTCCAGAGATGGCGATGAAGACCAGCATCGCCACGAGGTTGAGGAACTCGCCGATGAGCGGGATTTCCACCTGCGCCAGGGGATCGAAGACTTCCGAGGCGCCGAAGCCCATCTGCAGCGAGAAGAACTGACCGGCGACCTGGAAGGCGGAGAACACGAGAAGGAGAAGGAAACCAAGCAGCAGGCCGATCGCCACCTCGCCGAGCGCGAGCAGGAAGTAGTCCACGACGCTCGCCGGTATCGGATAGCGCTGGGCGAGCACCCCGGGGAAGACCGCCACGGCCGTGAAAAGGGAGAGGCCGACCTTCGCGATCTGGGGAATCGTCGTCGAGGACAGAAGCGGGGCCACCTCCACCATCGCGATGATGCGGAAGAACACGAGGAGGAAGACTCTGATGTTGGTGACCAGCGCCTCGATCATATGTTGGGTATGCTCTCGAACAGCCGCCTGGTGTACTCGATCAGGGACTGCAGGAGGAACCTGCCGAAGATCACCAGGCCGACGAGGATCGCCGCGATCTTCGGCACGAAGGAGAGGGTCTGCTCCTGGATCGAGGTCGTGGCCTGGAGGATCGCGACGATGAGGCCGACGACCATGGCGATCAGCAGGAGGGGCCCCGCGAGGATCAGCGTCTCCAGCACCCCCTCGCGCACGAGGGTGATCGCGGTTCCGAGGCTCACTTGAAGCTCCTGACCAGCTGCATGGTGATGAGGCCCCACCCGTCGACGAGCACGAACAGGATGAGCTTGAAGGGCATCGAGATCATGACGGGAGGGAGCATGATCATGCCCATGGACATGAGGGTGGAGGCGACCACCAGGTCGATGATGATGAACGGGATGAAGAGCAGGATCCCGATCTTGAAGGCGACGGTCATCTCGTGCAGGACGAAGGCGGGGATCAGCACGTAGGTGGGCACGTCGGCCAGCGTGGCCGGCTTCGGCAGGCCCCGCAGGCGCATGAAGAGCTTGATCGGCTCGGTGTCGGAGCCGAGCTGGCGGTACATGAAGATCCGCATCGGCTTCTCGGCGTTCGTGTACATCTCCGAGAGGCCCATCTTGCCCTCGCCGAAGGGCTTCAGGGACTTCTCGTAGACCTCGTTGAACGTCGGCCACATGATGAAAAGGGTCAGGAACAGCGCGAGCCCCATCAGAACCTGGTTGGGCGGCGCCTGCTGCAGGGTAAGGGCCCGCTTGATGAAGTCGAACACGATGGCGATGCGCAGGAAGCAGGTCGTGAGGATGAGGATCGAGGGAGCGAGGGCGAGCACGGTGAGCAGGAGGAGGACCTGCACCGAGAGCACGACCTCCTGGTTGCTCCTCGCCGTCCGCACGTTCAGGTCGACGAAGGGGAAGGCGAGGTTCCCCGCGGCAGGCGCCGCGGCCGCCTGGGCCGACAGGTCGGCCGCTCCCGAGACGATCAGCAGCAGAACTGCCGCCGCGATGAGCAGGCGCTTCCTGGTCCTCATAGCTTCCTCAACCTGTCGCGCTGGCGCCGGAGAAAGCCCACGCTCTCGCCCATCGTGGTCTGGTGCCGTGCCGGGCGGAAGATCTCAGAGAGCACGGCCTGGAAGGTCCGCCGCGCTGC
>Ga0315285_10003837_pt1 | contig 15627 bp, 15 predicted proteins | sample YL17G09_36_MG_FD_203698 | JGI IMG/M metagenome (GOLD analysis project Ga0315285, IMG submission 203698) | Sediment microbial communities from Yellowstone Lake, YNP, Wyoming, USA - YL17G09_36 | ecosystem: Environmental > Aquatic > Freshwater > Lake > Sediment | place: USA: Wyoming | collected...
GTTTTCTATAAAATGCCACGGACGGCATCACTTGTTCGCCTCAAACCGTAAGTAATACCGTCGGGGAAGTCCATAGTTATGAGGACAGCATATATGTCATCCATTATTGCTAGCAATTCCTCGCATCGAGAAAGGTCATTCCGCCTCAAGCAATCCAAAAGGTAGCGTCTCAATTCGCCTACTGCTTCACCGAGACCATTTAAGTAAGCCGGATAACTGACCCCTAGCGCTTCTGGCTCGGGAAGCGGCTTTCCAGTAACTAAGGCTAAAGTCGTACTTGCTTCAACAAATTCCTTCTGAGCATCGTGGACAAAACCAGCATGGACTAAGTCAACATGTTTCTGGAGAACTTCACGGCCTAGTTCTTGGAGCAAGGAACGAGCTGAACTTAAAAGCTGCTCAGCACTAGTTTCCTCTTGGCGGTGCACAGCGCGGATTGCATTGGCACTGTAACGGATTATCTCACGGCTTAGACGTAGCGTCTTCTCCCGTGCTGCATCTTTGGCGGAGAAATAGAGACGAATCTTTTCAGCGACCGCTTCAAGATTCCTTGTGGCTCTTTGTTTTTTTCTCAATTTCTTTCACCAATTGGCGTGCTGCTGATTCTATGTCTTTTTGAGTTAAGACAGCGCTGATAACCGCTGCTGAATCAGCCCCAGCAGCTATGACTTCGCCGATATTTTCTTTGTTAATGCCGCCGATGGCAACCACAGGAATAGATATCGCTTGTCTGATTTGGCGTAGGTGTTCTAGACCAACTATTGTAGCACCTGTTTTAGTAGGAGAAAGGAAAATAGAGCCCACAGCAACGTAATCAGCCCCTTCAGCTTCTGCCTTTTGTGCTTGGGCTAAAGTGGTTGTTGAAAGGCCAACAATCTTGTCGATCGGTAGTTCCTTTCGAACCACAGATAAGGGAAGATCATCCTGGCCGATATGTATCCCATCTGCCTCAGCTGCTATGGCTATATCTAGATAATCATTCACTATAAACAAGGTGTTGAATTTGTGACATAAATCTTTCAGCTTTTGGGCTATGGTTAAAAGCTCACCTTTGCCATGCTGTTTGTCACGAAGCTGTATAACTTTAGCTCCACCATGTATAGCTTTGCGAGCAGCATCGACTTCGCCTTTGGGCCCTAAAGTTTGAGTGTCAATAATGACATAGAGTCCGGTTAGTTGTTTTATCTTCTGCTGGCGCATTAGCTTGGATAACAGTTCTTGCTCCAGCGTATAAAGATTAAACCGCGCTTGCTCAAAGTCCTTTGAGTGTAATGTTACACCTAAATCAGGAAGCTTAGACAGCTCCTCTATAACTCGTAATGCCTCTTCTACCCTTTTAGCATTAGCTGTGACAAGTGATAACAGATCTTGCTGGTGGCTGATTTCAGTACTGGCTCCCACATCCGCCTCTGAGTTCCTCTCCGAAAGCATGGTTGCACCAAACTCGCTCAGGCTCTTGACCAAGTTGTGTCGCATTGTTTTCAGCTGTTGACTTAGCGCAGCGTCATTAAGCAGAAAGCGGGCAATGTCTTCGATGAAACGCAATCCTTCGCCAATGCGGTTGCAATTGGCATCAATGATACGAAGCGTCTGGCGAGGCACTTTGTAGATCCTTTACAGGTTCGGGCAATTCACCTTCTCGGGCAGCTTGAATTTTCTGCTGAATTTCACTAGGTAGCTCCATGTTCATGTCCTGGAATTTTTTCTCTACCCATCTACCAATATTGCGCGGGTCCTTATAGTAGTCAGGGCTAGGGAACATACTTGGTTCGCCACTTTCCTCGTGAATAGTATTGATTGATTTGTGATAGGCAAAAGTGGAAATAACGCGTGCTACATCGGTACTGCCGCAGCTCGAGCACTTAGGCTCAAAAGGTGACGAGGGACTCATTGTCAGGAAGCTACTTTTTTTGCGGCATGTGGGACAGAAAAACTCGTAAACAGGCATGGGGTCAAACCTGATCAGCTTCTTCAGAGGGCCCACTGGTACCTGTGCCGGCTAACTCAGCAGGCATTTCTCCCTTTTTCATTCTCTCAATCATCTCTTCATATTCCGGAGCAACCTCTTCGCTCTGGCTCATTCGTCTGTTCCATTCAGCTAAAGCCCTAGGGTCATTGGCTAACATTCCATGGGTCAATTGAGAATCAGAGAGTATATCCTCATAGGTATCCTTGTATGTTTTGCTACGCACCGAGAAAGTGGAGAAAAGTCGGTGTAGGGTATCATTACCACATCGCGGACAAGAGGGAGAGGTTTTAGAAAAGGTCGAGAGGTATAGCATGACCTTGCGTTTGCAATCACGACACCAGTATTCGTAAAGTGGCATTGTATCAACTCCCTGGTCTATTTGAATTTTAGCACAACTGGGAAAAACATAGAAACAAAAGTAGCAATTCAATTGCCAGTACAAGTATTATCCCGCCTGCTGGAAGTTCTTTGATTTCATTTTTTCGAAATAGTGAATTGACACTGGGGCGATACTTCATTAAAATCCAGATAGGTGATGAACAGTGAATAGTGATGAGATCAGGGAGACATTTCTGCACTTTTTTGAGCAAAAAGAACACCGGATAATCTCCAGTTCACCTTTAGTCCCTCGTGGAGATCCCACCTTATTGCTTACAACTGCCGGTATGGTGCAAATAAAACCTTATTTCTTGGGGTTGGCTGTGCCGCCGAGTCCCCGCTTAGCCTCATGCCAGAAGTGCTTCCGTACGACAGATATCAATTCAGTAGGTGATTCTAAGCACCTGACTTTCTTTGAGATGCTTGGAAATTTCAGCGTGGGTGATTACTTCAAGAAGGAGGCTATTGCCTGGGCATGGGAGTTTGTCACCAAAAGTCTAAAACTCAGACCTGAGCGGCTGTGGGTAACCATTTATTTAGATGATGATGAAGCATTTAACTATTGGTGGAAAACTGGCTTTCCTGAGAGCAGAATAGTACGGCTCGGCGAGGATGATAATTTCTGGGGGCCAGCCGGTGATTCAGGCCCTTGCGGACCGTGCAGTGAAATACACTACGATTTTGGCAAAGAAACTGGCTGTGGCAAGTCTGACTGCGGTCCGGGCTGTGACTGTGGCCGCTTTTCCGAAATATGGAATTTGGTTTTTACCCAATATAACCAGGACAACGACGGAAAGCGCACCGCATTGCCAAAGCCAAATATCGATACTGGGATGGGACTAGAAAGAATCGCGGCTGTGATGCAAGGAGTGTCTTCAGTCTATGATACCGACCTTTTCATCCCGTTGCGAGACAAGATATGCGCTCTGACAGGGGTGAAATACGGCAAGGACAAAACTGCCGACCAGGCTGTTAGGATTGTAGCTGAGCACAGCCGAGGCATCACCTTCCTCATCGCCGACGGTGTTCTGCCATCTAATGAAGGGAGAGGCTATGTCCTGCGCCGGGTATTGCGTCGAGCTTGCTTTTTCGGCAGAAAACTAGGCACAGAAGAGCCTTTCCTTAGCCAGATAGCCCAAGCAGTCATCGCCAAGATGGGACACGTATATCCTGAACTCGTGAAAAATCAAAACCTTATACAGGAAATAGTTAAGGCAGAAGAGGAGAAATTCACCAGCACTTTGGATACTGGGATCAATCTAGTGGAAAAGGCTGTTGATGAAGCTGTTAGACAGGGAAGGAACCATATTGCAGGCGAAGAGGTCTTCAAGCTTTGGGATACCTATGGTTTCCATCCGGAATTAACTGCCGAAATTGCCCAAGGGAGAGGGTTAACTGTTGACTTGGAAGGTTTTGAGGCCGAGATGGAGAAGCAGCGAGAGAGAGCGAGAGCTGGTCATAAATTTCGTCAAGATGTGGTAATTCATGCTCCTACTATGGAAGCGAAGGCTGAAGTTTTGGCTCCCACGGTTATCGTCATACAGCCCTTTGTCGGTTATAGTAAATTGAAGGCTAGCTCCAAGGTAAGCTATGTATTAGACCAGGAATCTGGCCGGTCAATAGAATCCGCCAACAAAGGACAAAAGATTGCCATTGTTCTCGAGGAAACACCTTTCTACGGCGAGATGGGAGGACAGGTAGGCGATACCGGCAAAATAACCACCAATTCAAGCCAAATTGATGTCACCAATGTCGTTTGGTCTCCTTATGGCAGTCTGGGTGAAGGTGCAATCATTCACGTGGGGCAAGTTGTTAAGGGTACTATCTCAGTTGGCGATGCCGTTGAAGCCAAAGTTGATGCAGACCGTCGCCTTGACATCGCCCGCAATCATGCGGCGATACATCTTCTCCAGGCAGCGTTGCGTCAGGTGCTGGGCAGTCATGTTAGTCAGAGAGGCTCTCAAGTACATCCCGAAGGGTTTCGTTTTGACTTCTCCCATCTGACAGCCATCAACAAACAACAGCTTAATGACATCCAGCACATTGTCAATGAAAGAATACGAGAGAATTTGCCGGTGAGAAGCAAGGTTGTTCCATACAAACAGGCTATTGATGAGGGTGCTATCGCTCTTTTCGAGGAGAAGTACGGGGAGACGGTAAGGGTGATGGAAATAGGCGAGCCACCGATAAGTGCTGAGCTTTGTGGCGGCACCCACGTCAAATCAACCGGAGAAATCGGATTCTTCATCATAACCGGCGAAAGCAGCATCGGCACTGGTTTGCGCCGAATCGAAGCCATCACTGGCAGAAAAGCTGAAGAGTTCCTCCTAGAATGCCTATTGACATTAGAAAATGTGGCTGAAGAACTGAGAAGCTCGCCTTCAGAAATATCGGACAAGGTGAAAGCTCTAATTACTGAGCTAGCCGCGGAGCGTAAACGCTCCACTTCCTTAGAAAAAGAACTGTCTCAATATACAGTTGAATCCTTGCTGGGCAAAACTGAGAAGGTGAATGGGATAACAGTATTGGCAGCTAAAGTACCATCCGTTTCATTGCCAACTCTCCGGGAGATGGGAGATTTGTTACGAGACCGGTTGAAGAGCGCCGTGATAGTTCTGGGTACAATTCACGATGGCAAACCTGGCTTTGTGGCTATGGTGACCCCGGATCTAGTGAACAGGGGATTACATGCTGGTGACATTGTGAAACAAGTTGCTGCAGTCACCGGCGGCAGTGGTGGGGGCAAAGCAGACATGGCACAGGCTGGTGGTAAAGATAGGAACAAGCTTGATGAAGCTCTTGAATTAGTTAAGCACTTAGTCCAAGAAATCAACTGAGGCCTTTGACATGCGTACTTTGGGATTAGACATTGGAGACAAGAGAATAGGGGTTGCCATCAGCGACCCGGAAGAGATTTTAGCCAGTCCACTGGCTACCATCACCAGAGAAGATGATAAAAAGGCCATAGATGATATTATCAAACTCGTTGATCAAAACGATGTGGAACGAATTGTGGTTGGTTTGCCTTACTCTCTAGATGGCAGTATTGGCGGACAGGCCAACAAGGTAATGGATTTTGCTGAAAGGCTTTCCAAACACACCATGGCCAGCATGGAGATTTGGGACGAGCGTCTATCCACTGTGGCTGTGGAGCGCTTGCTGAGAGAGGCTGGTAACAAGAAGGCTAAGAAAAGGGCGCGACTAGATGCTGCAGCAGCAGCCTTCATCCTGCAAGGATACCTGGATAGCCTGAAGGTCTGCGACTAGTGACACAGTTCATTGGCGTTATCGGTTACCCGCTGAAGCATTCAGTATCTCCAGATTTCCAACAGGCGGCTTTAGACTATTACAAACTCGATGTACGCTATGAAGCCTGGGAAGTAAAAGCCGCTGATTTATTATCTGCAATAAATCAGCTCAGGCAGCCCCAGAATCTGGGAACAAACATAACCATACCTTATAAAGAGACAACCTTACATCTTATAGATGAAGTTGATGACTTCGCCAGCCTGGTTGGCGCTGTGAACACGATAGTCAATCGTGATGGTAAGCTTATAGGTTTTAATACTGATGCGTATGGTTTCCTTAAGGCCTTACGTGATGATGTCAGGTTTGAACCTGAAAATAAGAGAGTGGTAAATCTCGGCTCCGGTGGAGCTGCCCGTGCCGTGGGTTTTGCCCTTCTTCAGGAAAAGGTAAGCTCTTTGATTATTGCTAATCGTACCCTTGCAAAGGCCGAAAGTCTAGCAGGCGCTCTAGCTAAATATGCCGCTAACAACAAGATGAACACTGATATAGCTGCCATGCCATGGCAAAGTTCAAAGCTTACAGAAGCAGTTGGGAACTGCCAGTTGATAGTCAACTGTACCAGCCTTGGGATGAAGCGTTCTTTGTATGAAGAGGAATCACCCTTGACATCAGATTCAATCCCCAAAGATGCTCTGATTTACGACTTGGTGTATAATCCTTCAGAGACACCTTTATTGAGAATGGCCAGAGGAGCGGGTGCCAATACCATTGGTGGCTTGCCTATGCTAGTTTATCAAGGGGCTGCCTCCTTCAAGCTGTGGACTGGTAGGGAAGCGCCACTTGACATAATGTATTCAGCGGCTAAACAGGCCTTGCTTAGAACGGGAGGTTAACACAATTGAAGAGAATTGAAATAATCATCTGCATAGCTACTTTATTGGTCTTATGTGTAATGTCGGTTTCTTGTAGTATCACGGAAAATAAAGTTGCAGTAATCTCACTTAATGGGCCGATACAGTCGGAGAGCTCTGGGTTTTTATTCGGTGGCAGTGTTATCAGTCCGCAGTTTGTTCGAAACCAACTGGAAAAAGCCAAAAACGACGTCGCCGTAAAAGCGATTGTTCTTCAAATAGAAAGTCCTGGTGGCAGTGTGGCTGCTTGCCAAGAGATTCTGAATGAGATTGAGCGAGTGGAAAAACCGATCGTGGTTAGTTTTGGAACTGTAGCTGCCTCCGGAGGGTATTATATCTCGACAAAAGCTGACAAAATCGTGGCTTTGCCCGGTACTTTAACCGGGAGCATCGGAGTCATCTCTGAAATGCCTAATCTCAAAGGACTGTATCAGAAACTCGGGATAGAGATGGAGGTTTTCATAGCTGGTAAACATAAGGATATGTATGCCGGGCTTAGAGAGCTAACTCCGGAAGAAAAGGTGATTATGCAAGAGATGACCGACCAACTCTACGACCAGTTTGTTCAAGTTGTGGTTAACGGTAGGGGTATGAGCGAGGAGAAAGTCAGAGACTTAGCCACAGGTCAACTTTATACCGGCGTAGAGGCTAAAGAGCTGGGGCTGGTTGATGAGTTGGGCGGGCTTAATAAGGCTATAGATTTGGCGGCTAGTCTAGCTGGCATCCAGAAACCAAAGGTGGAATATTACAAACCTGCAGTTCCTTCGCTGTTGAGTACTCTGCTGGGTATGAGTTGGCAGAAGTTGCACAGCGTCATTCAGGTACAGTCATTGGGCGCTGAAGGTATTATTCTCCTGGATACACTGAGCAATCCCTACCCGCAGCCAGAATATCGATAGCCTAATAACAGGAATCAGGAATTATGGGACAGTTTCGTTTTCTCACTGCTGGTGAATCACATGGCAAGGGGTTGATAGCGGTTATTGAGGGGATGGTGGCTGGTTTGCCTATTAGTGAAGATTACATAGCTCAAGACCTTAAGAGGCGGCAGGCTGGCTATGGACGCAGCGCCCGCATGGAAATTGAGCAGGACAAAGCTGAGATTATCTCGGGTGTACGTCATGGCCTTACCATAGGTAGCCCGATAAGCCTGCTAATCTGGAATCGCGTTTGGGAAGATTGGCAAGAGATAATGAGCGTTGCCCCGGTGGATAAGGAAATACAGCCGCTAACTTCGCCCCGTCCGGGACATGCTGACTTAGCTGGAGCCATCAAGTATGGCACTAAAGATATTCGCCCGATTTTAGAACGAGCAAGCGCCAGAGAGACAGCAGTCAGAGTTGCTGTTGGCGCTGTAGCCCGAAAATTTCTCGAGGAATTTGGCATTACTATTCATAGTCATACGATAAGCATAGGTAGACACCGGGCTAAACAGCCCAAGTCGATAGATTGGCAGCAAGTAGAAAGCTCACCTGTCCGCTGTGCTGACGCTGGAGCAGAAAAGGCAATGATGGCAGCTATTGATGAAGCCAAGGCTGAAGGAGACACTCTGGGTGGCGTCTTCGAGGTAATTGCTGCTGGAGTGCCTGTCGGTTTGGGCAGCCATGTCCAGTGGGATCGCAGGCTTGATGGGCAAATCGCTCAAGCGATAATGAGCATAAATGCTGTGAAAGGCGTTGATATAGGCGTCGGCTTTTCGATGGCCAATGTCAAAGGTTCTCAGGCTCAAGACGTAATTGAAACCTGCCCGGAAGGAATTGCCTTACCCTGGCATCGGGCCACTAATAATGCCGGCGGCATTGAAGGCGGGATAAGCAACGGACAATCAATTGTGGTTCGTGCGGCGGTAAAACCCGTTGCCACCCTTGGCAAGCCGTTGCCATCCGTAGACCTGCGAAGTGGAAAGAAGGTCGAGGCTCATTATGAGCGTAGCGATATCTGCGTCGTCCCTGCAGCCGGAGTCATTGGGGAAGCAATGCTGGCCATCGTCATGACAAACGCCATGCTGGAGAAGTTCGGCGGTGACCACTTAAAGGAGACCTTAGCCAACTATAAAAACTACATTAGCCCTGCCTACTCTCGCAACCGTTATGCGACATCGTAAAGCAAACAACAATATCGCCCTCATAGGTTTCTCAGCTACTGGCAAGTCAGTCGTGGCTATAAAAGTAGCTGAACACCTGAACTGGACGCTCATAGACACCGATGATGAGATAGTTAAGCTTAGCGGTAAGACTATTCCGGAAATCTTCAAACAAGACGGCGAGGATAAGTTCAGGCAGCTAGAACGCAAAGTATTGAGGCAGGCCTGTCAGAAAGAGCGAGCGGTCATCGCCACCGGCGGTGGGGTTATTGGTGACCCTAAAAATCAAAGTTTGCTTCTTGAAACCAGCGTGGTTGTTTGCTTGGAAGCCAAGCCGGAGACCATATACCAACGCCTGCTCCACGATACCCTCTACTCTGCTAACCCTGTAGTTCGCCCCCTGCTTGCCGGGGATAATCCTCTGGAACGCATCAAGCAGCTCAAAGCTCACCGTCAGCCCTACTATGCTGTCGCCGACTGGACGGTTCATACTGACAACCTGACTCTCGAAGAAGTAGGCCAAGAGGTAATAAAGGGCTGGCAGCATATAAGTAAACATCACAGCAGCAGTAAACAATCCACTGAAGCTGACCTAGCCTGTATAGTAGAGACAGCGACAGCCAGTTATCCTGTATTTGTTGGCTGGGGGATACTGGCCAAGCTTGGAGAAAAAATGAAACAGGCCGGCTTATCAGGTACAGCTAACATCATCAGCGATGAAATTGTTTTTCCCATTTACGGCGCCCGAGTTAAGAAAGCGCTGGAAAAAGACGGCTTTGCAGTCAATTGCTGTGTGATACCGCCTGGTGAAGCTTCAAAGAATATCGCCCAGGCTGTCAAGATTTATGACTTCCTCATTGAGCGCCGCGTAGAGAGAAACGACGCAATAGTCGCTTTAGGCGGTGGCATGATTGGTGACCTGGCCGGATTTATAGCTGCCACCTTCTTAAGAGGCTTGCCCTGGCTGCAAGTACCGACCAGCTTGATAGCCATGACAGATGCTAGCATCGGCGGAAAGGTAGCCATTGACCACCCTCAAGGGAAAAATCTGATAGGTGCTTTTTATCAGCCGCGTCTTGTCCTGGCTGATGTTCAGACCTTGACTACCTTGCCCCAACATGAACTTACCTCAGGATGGGCCGAGGTTATCAAGCATGGGCTGATTCTAGACGCCGATTTCCTGCAGCTTCTCGAAGACAAAGCTAAAGACTTAATTAAGTTAAAGCCAGGCATTACTTCTAAAGTGATTGCTAGAAGTGCTGCCCTCAAGGCCCAAGTTGTCTCTGAAGATGAGAGAGAAACTGGAAAACGCATCATCCTGAACTACGGGCACACCATAGCCCATGGACTTGAAGCCGCTAGCAAATATGACCGTTTTCTCCATGGTGAGGCAGTGGCTATTGGAATGATGGGAGCAGCCAAGCTCAGTCATCAATTAAAGCTTCTGTCGCAAGATGCTGTCGAACGCCAGGAGGCTCTTCTGCAGAAGTTTAACTTACCTACAGATTGCTCCGGAGTGGCTTTGGCTGATGTGCTTGCAGCTATGAAGCTGGATAAAAAAGTGCGGGGAAAAGCAATCCAGTGGGTCTTACTTGAAGACATAGGTAAAGCAGTAATATGCAGTGATGTCCCAGAAAAGGGAGTTTTAAGAGTTCTTCAAGAGGTAGTAAAGCCTTGAAAATCGCTCTAAGCAAGCAGGGGGCATTCCTGGACTATATCACCGTCCTGAAACCTGTAGAAACCAGCCTGCTTACCTTTATTGGCATTTGCTCAGCGATTATTGCCGCCGGGGGCTATCCATCAGCCAAAGTCTTTGCTCTCACCTTAATTGCCATCTTCTTAGGCAGTGCTGGTTCCAATGGGCTTACCAACTATCTCGACCGTGAGGTCGACGCCCGGATGATAAGGACATCCAATCGGGCTTTGCCCTCAGGGCGAATTTACCCTCCGCAGAAAATTCTACCACTTATCAGCGGACTTATAGTTGTCGGATTAGCCTTAGCCTGGGTGTTGCATCCCCTTTGTTTCCTGTTTGGCTTGATTGGTGTTATAGCCTCGGCGATATGGCGTAAGACAATCTCATGCACTTTTCTCGGTATAATTGCTGGCTGCAGCCCAGTCCTTATCGGCTGGTTCGCTCTGAGGCCAGTGTTTGATATGCAGATTATCCTTTTCTGTTGTCTTGTTGCTATCTGGACCCCCATTCATGTCTGGAGTGTAATGATTGCCAACAGGGAAGATTACTTAGGCGCTGGTTTACATTACTTCCCGCTAAGCTGGCAGGTTAAAGGTGTGGTGAAAATACTTTTCGGCTTATCTGTCCTTCTCTATCTTGTTTCCATTCTGATTTACTTCGCCGGTGATTTTCATCTGCCTTATCTGATTGTGGTGAATATCCTTGGCGCCTTGATGATTTATGCTAACGCCCGCCTGCTATTCTCGACGACATCGGCAGCTGCTTGGCAAGTCTACAAGCTATCTGCCTTTCCTTATTTGGGTATCATCTTCCTAACTATGTGCTTAGATATTTGGTTGACATAGCATGGATGCTGACCTTATCAATACATTAGAGACTGCCTTTCATCCTAAGGCCATTGCTGTAGTCGGGGCATCGGAAGATCCCTTGTCTTTTGGCTACCACTATGTACGTCACCTTCTGGATTACGGCTATCCCGGGCACATCTATCCAGTGAACCCCAGCAAAGAGTCCATCCTTGGCCTGAGAGCTTACCCGAACTTGAGCAGCGTCCCAGAGATAATCGATTATGTTATCTGCTGTCTTCCAGCATCTAAAGTCCCCAATTTGCTTGCCGAATGTCCTCCCAAAGGAGTAAAAGTTGTTCATCTTGTTGCCGGTCGCCTTAGTGAGACAGGGCGGCATGAAGCTAAAGACCTCGAAGCTAGGATCCTTCAGGTTGCGAGAAGGCTTAACATCCGCCTTATCGGTCCAAACTGCATGGGGATTTATTACCCGCGTGGAGGAATAGCGCACGGTTATAATTTGACCAAAGAGGCTGGAACAATTGGTGCTGTGTGTCAAAGCGGTGGTACGTCCGCGTTGCTCGTTCGTTACGGAGAATTACGAGGCCTTCGTTTCAGCAAAGTCATCAGCTACGGCAATGCCCTTGATTTAGACGAAAGCGATTTCCTGTGCTATCTTGCTCATGATGATGAGACGAAGATAATCGCCGCTTATTTTGAAGGCGTAAAAGATGGCAGGAAATTCCTTAAGGCTTTGAGTAATGCAGCTAGTGTGAAGCCAGTGCTCGCCATCAAAGGCGGGCGAGGCACAGCTGGATTTAAAGCTGTTGCTTCACACACTGCTGCCATCGCTGGCTCTGACATTATATGGAAGGCAGCTTTCAAAAAGGCTGGTGTAATATCTGCCAAAGACCTAAGTGAGCTTGTTGACCTTCTCGTTGCCTTTTCCTTCCTGCCTCCGATTAGAGGGAATAGTGTCGGTTTAGTGAGTGCTGGCGGAGGGCTCTCAGTAATGTCTGCTGATGTTTGTGAAGAAGCTGGCCTTACACTACCTCCACTGCCCCGTGAGATTAAGGAGGAACTGAGAAGAAAGGCACCCGAAATATGGGATTGGGTGGGTAATCCAGTAGACTGCTCCATAATGGGTGGGGTAGCCATGGGTTTCGCAGAAATTCTAAAAGAGATACCGAGAATGTTAGTCAAGAGCCCACACTTCGATTTCATCATTGCTGAATTTACCGATGATAACCCCTTTTCGGAGGAGGTTTGGTCCAGTATTGCCAAGGGGCAGACTGAAGCGTTTATTAACCTGTCTCGAGAGGAATTGATGCCGTTAATTGCCGTAGTGAGTAGTGGAATAACCGGTTCTGACCGACTTTCACACCAGCGATGGAAGTTGCTTGCTGAGCAGAGAGCACAGCTCGTCGATGCTCATATCCCGACTTATTCAACAGCAGCCGAGGCTGCAAAGGCCGTCAGGCAGTTTATAGATTATTGGCAAGCAAGGGCAGATGCGTAGCTTTCCAACCTCCGCCGCCTGTGCCCAGAGCTTTCTACTAAAAGGCAAGGAGTTAATTAATAAAAGAACATTTTAGAGTAGTGAAGACCTGCCCGAATACACAGGCACGCCTCGGAAAACTTATTACCAATCATGGGGTAGTACCAACGCCGGCCTTCCTTCCCGTAGCCAGCCAGGGTACAGTCAAGACCTTAATCCCGGAAGAGCTCAAAGACATCGGCATAACCATAATACTGGGTAACACCTATCACCTTTATCTGCGGCCGGGCATAGATACTATTGAGAAGCTGGGAGGACTACACCGGTATATGGGCTGGGATGGGCCGATATTGACTGACAGCGGCGGCTATCAGGTTTTCAGTTTAGCCCGGCTGTGTCAAGTCACCGATGATGGCGTCATATTCCGCTCCCACATCGATGGCAGCGAGCATCGTCTTACTCCGGAACTGGTTATTGAATTTCAACAGAAACTGGGTGCTGACATCATCATGACGCTGGATGAATGCCCAGCCATTAACGCCAGTATGGCAAAGGTGCGCGAAGCTGTAGACAGAACCTACCGGTGGGCGGAAAGATGCCGGAGGCACCACCAAAGCTCCGCCCAGCTGCTCTTTGGAATTGTCCAGGGAGGCATTTCTCCTCAACTTCGACAGCAGTCGGCAGCAGCCATCACTTCTCTGGATTTTCCCGGTTATGCCATCGGAGGTTTAAGTCTGGGCGAATCCAAAGAGCTGACCTGGTCGATGGTGGATGAAACAATGCCATTCTTACCTCCGGACAGGCCCCGCTATCTCATGGGCGTAGGCTCGCCCGAGGACATAATTGAAGGAGTAAGCCGGGGAATAGACCTCTTCGACAGCGCCCTGCCTACCAGGGTAGCTCGAAACGGTGCCCTTTTCACCATGCAAGGCAGACAGAACATACGGAAAGTCCTCTACAAGGCAAAGGACCAGCCTGTTGATGCTGACTGTGATTGCTATACCTGCCGCACGTTTTCTGCTGCTTACCTTCACCACCTGTTCAAGTGTGAGGAGCTATTAGCCTACAGGTTGGCTACCATACATAATCTTCGTTTCATCGCCAGGCTAATACAGAAAATAGAAGATGCCATCCAGCAAGGCGCCTTTGCCGCCTTCAAAAACGAGTTCCTCAGTCAATATCAGGTTGCCGATGAGGAAGTCAGGCTCACTCAGAAGCAAAAGTGGCTGAATTCACCACGGCATCATAACGCCATCTCTTAGCCCGGGAGGTCAGTGCTTTCGCCTTGACAAGTGTATACACTATAAAGTAGGGAAAGGAGATATCTGGTGCTCTACATCGAATCCCTGGAGTTTGAGGACTATATACTGGAAAAGATTGAGAGCAAGCACAGCATCACCTTTAGTGAGGTGGAGGAGGCCTGTCTATCTGATAAGCGGCATGTCAGGAAAAGTAAAGAAGGGCTGGATAAGAAAGAGATCACAGCTAAGCTAGGTATAACGGAAGAGAGAGTCTCTCACAGACTCGAAAGATTGTAGGAGAAAGTTCTACACATAAAAAATAAAGGCATGGCTATAGAAGCTGTGCCTTTATTTTGTTTGATAGCCAGCATTGAAAGAATACCGAATTTCTCTTTGAGAATAAGTGGCTTATTCCAGCTTTAAAGCTTTTGATAAAAAGTCACGGCTGTGATTTAATGTCTTACCTTTCGATAAAAAATTTTGGAGAGAGTGTTGACCAAAGACAGAGAAGGAGCAGCAGTAAAACAGTCAAGCAAGCCCGGTTTTTTCTACGGGTACGTTATCGTCGCATCAGCCTTCTTAATCCTGATGATAATCTTTATGCCACCCGGTGTCTACGGCGTCTTTTTTGAGCCGCTAGTTAAGGAGTTCAACTGGAGCCGGACTATTATTTCCGGAGCCGCAGCTTTGAACAACCTGGCTTTCGGTGTCTTTTGTGTTATCTCCGCCAGGCTCTGCGAGAGGTTCAGTCCCCGGGTGGTTGTCGGTGTCTGTGGCGTGCTTCTGGGTTTGAGCTATTTCCTCATGTCGCAGATGAACTCAGTCTGGCAGTTATATCTTTACTACGGTGTAATAATAGCATTCGGTGTGAGCATTTATGTCGCTATCCTGTCAATTGTAGCCCGCTGGTTCGTCAAGAGAAGGGGACTGATGACCGGTATCGCCTTCTCCGGATTGGCGCTGGCATCGACTGTTGGACCACCTGTAATGAGCCGGCTTATCTCCACTTATGACTGGCGACCGTCACTCATAATTCTGGGCATTGCTTCCATGGTCATCATGGTGGCGGCATCTCAGTTCCTGAAGCGTGACCCGCAGCAGGTTGGGCAATTGCCTTATGGCGCTTCTGTGGCAGAGCAGAACGCTCCCATCGCCCGGGGGCTATCGCTGAACGAGGCGCTACGTACCCGCCAGTTCTGGCTGATTTCCGGTATGTACTTTGTCTTTCTTTTCTGCACAATTTTGTTTCTGGTTCACATTGTCATTCATGCTATCGACCTGGGCACAACCCCGCCCAACGCCGCCAACGTACTGGCTATTTATGGTGTGGTTGGCATTGCCAGTGTGAATATAATGGGTATGGCTGGGGATAGATTTGGTCCTAGGCTGACTTCTGCCATCAGTTTTTCGTTGATGGCTATATCTTTCTTCTGGCTGCTGGCAGCCAGGGAGACCTGGGAACTTTATCTATTTGCTGCTATCCTGGGGCTTTCCTGGGGTGGTATGCAGGTATTGTTCTCGCCGCTGGTAGCAGAGCTGTTCGGGCTGAAGGCTCACGGTGTCATCTTGGGGGCTGCTGCCTTCGGAGGCTCCGTCGGTGCTACGCTGGGTCCTTTGCTCGCTGGCTATATGTTTGATAAAACAGGCAGCTATAGCCTGGTTTTCATAATATGCGCCGTCCTTTCCATCATTGCCGTTGTGCTGGCACTGCTTGTTAAAGCCCGTGCCAGGGGAGAAAAAGTTTTAATAGCGAGTAAGCACTGAGTAGAATGGCTGATTTAGAACTTACGTGTCACCCGCCTACGGGTGACCGTTGT
>Ga0315285_10003842_pt1 | contig 15621 bp, 18 predicted proteins | sample YL17G09_36_MG_FD_203698 | JGI IMG/M metagenome (GOLD analysis project Ga0315285, IMG submission 203698) | Sediment microbial communities from Yellowstone Lake, YNP, Wyoming, USA - YL17G09_36 | ecosystem: Environmental > Aquatic > Freshwater > Lake > Sediment | place: USA: Wyoming | collected...
TGGAAAAATAATAGTCTAGGAGCGCTTGATGCAATTTTGAACGAAAATTAATTGGCATAAATATTTTTTAAATTAAGCGTTTCGCGATTTATCCCCACACCTTCCCAGAATACCCCCACACCAAAACTTTTGCTGCGGGGATGAATAGGCGTTATAAAATCCTTCCTATGAGGGGTCTAATACCCAGTGGGAAGGTGTGGGGATTTATTTAACAAACAATATACTTTGCGGCATCTTTATATTTTCACCACACCGTTTCTTTTTGCACTACAATTGTAGCTAAATAAGCTACAAAGTCAACATGATCTATAATATGGGTTTATTATAACCATGCCGCAGAAGATATTTAAACAAAAAACGGGCGGCTCTGCTGATTCGCGAGCTGCCCGTGCGCGATCTTACGTGTTGATGAAAACTTCGCGGCAAGTACCATCATCAAGCCAGATGACCAACCCCTTTTGGTCTTTTGGAGAGTAAAAGGCGCTGAAACTGCGGAAACTTGAATGTTGACAGAGCGGGACTTCAATTTCGAATACTTCTCCCCCGGAACGGAAAACACTAAGGCCCGCTGGCAACCCTAGGAGATGATCCCGTTCTTCTCCGTCAACGCGGCGGCACGCAGAAACTCGACACAAGCCGCTTTCCCAGAATGAGGGTTTCTCTGGGCTGTTGGGGAGAGTAAACTGTACGCTGCTCTTTCTAGAAAGCGAGAAGATCAGTATCTCCAACTCGTCAGGACCTTCAGTGATACACTGTAAACCGAGCGCCATAACGGCATCTCCTTATCTTGTGAATTCTGACCGACCATAACGACTGGTCAGTGCTACTGCCAAGTATAGTATAACTGGCGTGACAGAGTGTCAACTTTCTATCGTATAGGAAATCGGCGGCAGAGTTTCTTCACGGCTGGCTCTATGTTTTTATTTTCTTTCAAAACTTGCGCGATAAGATTTGCAATTATTTTCATTTCTTTCTCTTCTATGCCGCGGGTGGTTAAAGCCGGTGTGCCGAGGCGGATGCCGGACGGGTCAAACGGCGAACGAGTGTCGTAAGGAACTGTGTTGCGATTCACGACAATGCCGGATTTCTCCAGCCGGTCCTGGGCTTCGCGGCCGGAAATTCCCAAGTTGGTTAAATCTATAAGCATCAAGTGGTTATCCGTGCCGCCGGTTACAAGATTAAAGCCCAGTTTCGTAAGTTCCCGCGCCAGAACTTTTGCATTTTTCACAATCTGCCGGCCGTATTTTTTGAATGCCGGCTGGCTTGCTTCATATAATGCAACCGCAATCGCGGCTGTCTGATGATCATGCGGCCCGCCTTGAAGACCTGGGAAAACCGCCCGGTCAATTTCTTTAGCAATATCAATTTTCTTTTTCAGGGCAATGGGCGATTTGCGATTCGCGAAAATTATCGCTCCGCGCGGCCCGCGAAGAGTTTTATGCGTAGTGGTTGTTACAATATCCGCGTACGGAAAAGGCGAGGGGTGCGCTCCGGCAACAATAAGTCCGGCAACATGAGCGATGTCCGCCAGAAAATACGCGCCAACCTCGTGAGCTATTTTGCCGAATTTTTTGAAATCAAAAATACGAGGATAAGCAGTTGCGCCGGCAACAATAATTTGCGGCCTTTCTTTGCGCGCCATTTTTCTGACTGCTTCGTAGTCAATGAATCCGTCGCGGCCGACAGTGTATTGAACTGTCTTATAAAACCTTGCTGAAAAATTAACTTTCCAGCCATGAGTTAGGTGTCCGCCAAAAGGCAAACTCATGCCCATGATTTTCCCTCCCCGCCTTTGCCCTCCGGGCTCCGGCGGGCAAGCTGGTTGAAGCAGAGCGTAATAGACGGCCATATTTGCCGGAGAGCCGGAATAAGGCTGGACATTCACGTGCCAGTTTTTATTAAGATGAAAAACTTTCCTAGCCCGTTCTTGGGCCAGAAGCTCAATCTGGTCAGCTATTTTATTGCCGGCATAATATCTTTTTCCCGGATAGCCCTCGGAATATTTATTGTTTAGAGCAGAACCCAACGCTTTTATCACCTCTGCCGAAGCAATATTTTCCGAAGGAATCAAATCCAGAGTTTCCCGTTGGCGTTGTGTTTCTTTTTTGAGCAAATTTTCCAAAACCCTATCGCGCATTTCCGATTTATTTTAACACTTCGCGCCAGAAAAAGAAACAGCTGCCCCTGCGCGAATTGTGCGGCGGCACCTCCGGGTACGAATCCATTAATCTCCATAACCGTAGCTACTGGTGGCGCCGCGAGGGCTTGACTACCCATGTGGGCTTGATAGCATAAAAACAATAAGCTAATGCCGATATCTTCAAATTTGCGGTGCCTCACAAAAAAGATCATCCGCGATTATAAAACACTCTCCAATATTATTGAGGGCCTAAAAGCGGCAGGCTACAGTGTTGTCCTTACTATTGGTTCTTGGGATATGCTTCATATCGGTCATGTCCGCTACCTCAATAAAGCCAGAGACCACGGAGACGTTCTTGTGGTAGGAGTGGATACTGACCGAGCTATTAAATTATACAAAGGAGAGTTGCGGCCGGTTATTCCGGGGGAAGAGCGGTGCGAAATGCTTAGTTACCAGACCTGTGTTGATTTCATTACTCCAGTAGATGACATAGATAAAAAAGGCAGGTGGGGATATGATCTCTTGAAGAAACTGCGGCCGGACGTGTTTGTGGCAGTGGAAGACAGTTATCCTCAAAGCCAGCTTAAAGAAATCAAAAGATACTGCGGCCGGCTTGTGGTTCTTCCAAGACAAGCGGCAAACACTTCCACCACGCGCTTTATCCAGGGCACCATTAAAAAACAACTTGACCAGATGTACAAACTGGTGGAAAAGAGACGATGAAGCCAATTCTGGTTATTTATGTTCCGGTTCTCCATAAGGGTTATTTAAATCTTTTTAAAAAATACAAGGATAAGATTGAGTCCCTTTATCTTTTGGGCGATGATTTAATAAAGGAATTTTTTCCGCTTCATCTGGAAATAAGGGCGCTTGACCCTGCCGTAGCCAAAAAAGCGATTGAAGGACTTGGAATTTTCAAGAAAGTAGAGATCTTGAGCCAGCGTTCGTTAAAGAGCTTAAATGAAACTCCAATTGTAGCTGCTGACGAAGAAATTTCAAGAAAGTTCCTCCGCAAATATTTCCCTAGAGCCAAAACCAAATTTGAGCCGGTTTTTTTAAGATGGGACGAGGCCAAGATTCAGAAAACCTCGCCGCCCAAAAGCGTAAGAATTTCACGCTCTCTATTTGACAGAAAAATAATGGCTAAGGTTCGGAAGAAGGCAGAGTTAAGTTCGGATTGGTGGCGGCAGATAGGCGCCGCAATAGTTAAAAGCAGAAAAATAATCTTACTCACATACAGCCGACCAGTGCCTTCGGAACATATGCCCTACCTGGATGGAGACCCGCGCGATTTTATCCCGGCCGGCAAGTCGCAAGAACTTACAACTACCTTCCATGCCGAACAGGCAATTATTGCCGAAGCAGCCCGGCGCGGTTTAAGCCTCAAGGGAACAAGTATTTACATTTCGGCATTTCCCTGTCCTTTGTGCGCTAAATTAATCGCCTACTCGGGAATTAAAAAGTGCTTTTTTGAGACCGGCTCAGCAACCCTTGATGGCGAACGAATACTTAAGTTGAATGGCGTAGAAATAATTTTAGTGAAATAAAAATTCCTTTCTAAAACCGGAATTTACAGAGAATCATAACTTCTAATCCGCAGCAAACATCGGGTTTTCAGGAAAGGTGATTAGTAAATCAACCAATAGGGAAGAATACCGGCACTGATTCCTTGTTTTTCACTTTGGGCACAATGACGTGCGCGTGAATATGACAGACAGTGGCGCCAGTAAAAGCCGCGTCGCCAAAACGTAAGGCGAACCCCCCGCCTTTGATTTTGAACTTTTTAATTGCCCAAAGAGCCAACCGCGCCATATTCCGCCAGTCCGCGAGAGAAAGTTCTGAAAAGCGCTCTTTGTGTTTTTTGTTGATGATTACGAAGTGATATTGGGAATTTTTGTAGGGATTGAAGTTTTCGGTAATAAACCAATCGTCGCTTTGTTTCAAAATCGGCTTCGTGTGCCACCGAAAATTTTTGGGGCAAAAAGGACAGACGCCCACTGATTCAATTTCGTGCAGAACTTTTTTGTATTTTTTGCCCCTTGCGAAGCGCGGATTAACTATCTTTCTATTGTTTCTTTTCATAAATTAGGAAGGTATAAGCGTAAGGATTTTTTTCATCTTTCTCGTGTTGTTCCGAGTTTATAAGCTTCCATTCGGTTTCACTGAAAATTGGGAAAAACGCATCCCCTTCAAATTTGACGTGAACCAAGGTAAGGTAGATTTTTTGGGCGATGGGCAACGCTTGTTTATAAATAGATTCGCCTCCAATTACAAAAACTTCGTTGTCTCCGCGCGTAAGCTCTAAAGCTTCTTTAAGGGAAGGAGCGGTTACGCAGTCAGTCGGATTGAACTCCGGGTTTCTGGAAAGAACTATATTAGTCCGGCCAGGCAATGCCCTGCCAATAGATTCGTAGGTCTTTCTTCCTATAATAATCGGGTGTCCCAGGGTGAGTTCTTTGAAGTGTTTGAGGTCAGCCGGAAGATGCCAGGGGATTTTCCCGCGAGAACCGATAACCCGTCTCTCATCCATTGCCGCAATAAGCGAGAGCTTCATGGTTTCAGAGGGCCACTGGAATTTTCATCGGCGGATGCGAATCGTAGTTTTCCAGCATAAAATCTTCAAATTTAAAATCAAAAATATTTTTTACAGCGGGATTAATTTTCACGCTTGGCAACTGTTTCGGCTCGCGAGTAAACAACTCCTTCATCTGCTCTACCTGGTCAAGATAAATATGCGCATCAGAGAGAGTATGAATGAATTCTTTGGCTTTGAGCCCGGTTACCTGTGCCACCATCATTAAAAGAAGGGAGTACTCGGCGATGTTGAATGGCACGCCTATCGGCACATCTGCGCTTCGCTGGAAAAGATGCAAACTGAGTTTTCCTTGCGCGTGGAAAAATTTAAAGAAACAATGACAGGGCGCGACAAATACCCTATCTGCATCCACTGGATTCCAGGAGGTTACTATGAGGCGGCGCGAGTCCGGATTTTGTTTTATGTCTTCAATCAGGCGGCTTATTTGGTCCACGGGTTTTTCGCCGCCGCCACTGAAAGCCCGCCACTGCTTGCCGTAGATAGGCCCGAGTTCACCGGGAGGAAGGCCGAGCGAAGAACAAATTTCCGGAGATGCCCACATATCCCAGAAATGAACGCCGTACTTGTTTAAATCCTCAATATTGGTGTTGCCGGAAAGAAACCATAGAAGTTCATGAACCATTGCTTTCCATGAGCCCTTCATGCTACGCGTGGTTATTAGCGGAAATCCGTCATCCAGGTTGAACCGCATCTGGTAGCCGCAGACAGCAATGTTGCCGACTTTTTGCGGATCGGTCTTGCGCTCGCCGTAAGTAAGGACGTGGTTAACAAGATCAAGGTATTGGCGCATAATTCTATTTTTTCACACTAAAAATTTTCAGTCAATGCTAAAACGATTTTTTATTATTCACATTAATCGCGCTATCAATTCCGCGATTTTTTCAGGAGCATGGCGGATGAATCCGGAAGAACGGATTAAATTCTCCGGAATGAGTTTGGGCCGCGGCCCGAAATTTTTCTTATCAAATCTAACCCATTCAGCTTTTTCTTTTTTGTATTTTTTTAATCTCGTAACCGCCGGCCTCCTATTGCTTACAACAACATAGTCAACGACTCCCCTGCCAAGATATTTTTCTATTTCTTTTACAAAATCCGAGGCCGCGAAACCGTTCGTTTCTCCGAATTTAGTCATCAGATTTATGAGATAAATTATCTTGGCTTTTGTTTTTTGGAGCGTTGTTTTTATGCCCGAGACGAGAAGATTAGGAATGATACTAGTATATAGATCTCCCGGGCCAATAATGATTAAGTCCGCCACAAGGAGCGCTTTTCTGGCATTTGGATTTATAGCCGCGGCAGGCCTGAGCCACACCCGCTTAATCCTCAATTGGCCGTCGTGCTTAGGCACGTCAATATTACTCTCGCCCTTGATAATCGCGCCGTTTTCCAGTTCCGCGAAAAGTTTTGTTTGTTTAAGCGTTACCGGGATCACACTGCCTTCCACTCTAAGAATGCGAGCCGCTTCCCGAATCGCGGATTCAAAACTTCCGGTAATCCGCTCTAGCGCGGTTAGCATAAGATTTCCAAAACTGTGGCCATGCAACCCCGCGCCTTCCTTGAAGCGGTAGTTAAAAAGCGCGGAAAGAATTTTATTGTCGGTTTTGGAAAGCGCGATGAGCGCGCGCCTTATGTCGCCCGGCGGCAGCACTCCGAAATCCTCGCGCAGGGCGCCGGTTGAGCCGCCGTCATCCGCCATGGTCACAATCGCCGCGAGATTTTTAAAGCGGCTTCGTAGCCCCGTAAGCACAGTGAACACTCCGGTTCCGCCGCCGATAACTACAATGCGAGAATCCGGCTTCATCGCTCACAGTTTAACAAAAAAGGGCCGCGATACAATCCAACTCCAGGGAACCGGAGGATTAGACATAACAGGCCGGCTCATTTCGGTCGAAATGAGCCGATTTAATTATATTTGGGTCAAATCGTGGAGGATGTTAGAACTGTTTTTGAGCGTAAAAACGATACGACTATCTATATTCCTGACTTACAGGCAATAACTCAACTATAGACCCGCGTCTGTAGTTATTGATCTATCCACGCATTCATTTTTGGATCGTAATCGGCAATAGTCCTCGAGTAACCATCATCCAGATCCTCTGATCGGATAGTTGTCCCGGCCGATTCAATCTTGTGGGATTTCCCCGGAAACGATCCTTTGCGCTGATAGGTATAACGCTTAGAGTTGTCCGAAGCTTTAACTTCCAGAAGATAGATACCGTCTGCATCCTCTAATTCTCGCTCTATCTCAAAACCTTCACATCGGCTACGAATCTGAGATAAAACTTCTTCCCGCGAAAGAATGTGCTCCGGGCTCGTTTCGTTCGGATTCATTTTTGGACTCTCTTCGTGTGGCATGCAATAACTATATCGCAGGCAGAGATAGAACACTACTAAGTTCGAACTCAAAAAACCTTTATGCTAATGGATAAAATTGAAGAAAATATCGCTGGGTCAAATCGTGGAGGATGTTAGCCGCCTAAATGCCTTAGGCGAGCCTCGCCCAACTTTTAGTTGGGCGGGAACTATTATACAGCGACAAAGTGAGTATATTTATATACCAGACTTGAGCAATTTATATACAAAGTTGTCTCAAAATTAAAGCATATCCAATGCTCTCCATGTGTCATCTTCGCTAATACCGTAATCCAGTAGTTGTTTGAAAATTCTCTGATTGTGTTGTTTCCCTAAACTCTTTTGAACGGTTGTTATAAAACCCCTTGCATCAGAGGGGTCTGGAAATTTTGGATTGCGAATAACGCCGTGCGAGCCCCTTCCCCACGAATTACTAAAATCCAGTCCTAATCTTCGAGCGGCTTTCCCCCAGTCGTTCTGTCGTATCTTTCCTATGCCTTGCCACAAATCCTTGCGTTCAATCCTTTCTTCAGCCATAAACTCATAGCTTTAATGCTATGCAAATACTCTTTCTTCTTCGACAACAGCTGGCTCTCCAGTATTTTTTATTAAACTCTCTTTTGAGAGATACGGAGGAATACCAAATGCAGTAAAGATAGCATCTTTTATCTGCGAGTTAATTTCCTCATCTGTTGCTTTCGGATTAGTCCCGCCCGTAATAATGCCCTTAAGGTTCTCGCACTCTGCTATCCAACCTTCGCTATTTTTTTGAATTTTGAACCTCAAACTACCGCCCATTCTCTGTATCTCATTTCGCATATTTTGAACACGATAATTATGCTCCGCTTCGATGGGAAAATTAAAAAACTTCGCTAAATTGTATTGAGTTTTACGGAACATTTTACCCTTATAATAAGTATAGCAGTTCGTTTGCTTGCTTGCTGTGGAGAACTACTACCATAGCCCCTACTTCTACTTTGGTCAATTGGGGCTATATTATACATTCTATAAATTTATACGTCAATAAATTTTACCCCACCCCGCTACTCACTATTGTTTGAGAACAGAAAACTGCCGCATCGGGAATTTTTCGCAAAAAGCGTGGGTGCCGTTGTAGAGGATGTTAGAACTGTGTTTGAGAGGCTGAACGATACGAAGATTTATATTCCAAAGCTACAACCAGCGGCCTGATATTTATTAATGGTTGTTGGCCCACTTTTGAGAAAAGAAAAAGCCCGCCGTTCGCATTTCGCTACTTGGCGGGCCATAGATCAGAAGAACGAGACCCTCGTGCCGAATCCGACCGACACCCCGCTGCCGTCGTTCAGAACGAACGCGGCGAATGAGAGATGCGACGTCCTTTTGGGATGGACGAGGAACCAATACTCGGCATAGTCGGGGCGGTGCGGAAAGAATCTCTGATACCCCTCGACTGAACCTTGCAGGCCCTTCGTGATCGCGAACCGATTCGTCGCGCCCGCGACTAAGATGTTGTTGGGACGAATCCCCTCAAATCTCGGCAGCACCGCTACGAAAAGGTGGTGCATCGGTTTCTTGAGTTTTGGCACCACGGCGGTTGCGTTGATACGCGGTCCGATCTGGAAAAACCTCAATCCAGCATTGGGTAGGCCGCCCGTCTCGGTGTGAACCGAGAACCAATTTGCCGCCTTCGGGGTAAATACCGCCAAATGATTCGTGAAGAACGGCTCATGAGGGGCTACCTCGACGAAACCGAACCCACTGAAGTTGCCGATCGGAGTTGTGACGCCCCACGCGTACTGGGGATAGATCACCACTCCTTGGTTGCCGCCGAAGAAGTCGCTCCATACACGTAGAGTCGCCTTCGGGGAATCCTGCGCGTTCAGGCTCATAATCGTTGCGAGCGTAAGTGCTATCGTGAGGTGTTTCAAGATATGCCCCTTTCAAAGGCATCGTTGCGGGTGGAAAATGTACCGTTAGTATGATAACATATTAGTATACCACTTGTCAAGGGTGCCTGACGGGAATTGAACCCGTATCGTCCCGGCCACAGCGGGAAGCTTTGCCATTAAGCTACAGGCACCATCTTTGCCTTTCTACTCTACCACTTAAGAGAGCGAATTTTCAACTCCTGTTTGGGTATGGTATATTTTATAGATAAAGTACCGTCTGATAGAAAGGCGGTTTTTTATAGCATCCGAACCCCGCAACTAGCTCAGACTTTTCATCTTTGAGAACCGCGGTTCGGCTGCTCCAGCGGCAGTCGCCCGCTGCCTCTCGGCACTCGCAATCCATTGGGATGCCAAGTTGCGAGCGCCTCCGAGAGTCCCGCAACTCTCCACGAGTTGCAAGGCGAGTGGTTAGAGTTGGCGTGATCCCGCTTATCTCCGACGATATCAACGCATAATCTCCATCGTGGAGAGTACGGGATCCACACACATCTGACCTCATCCGCCAAGGCGGATTCGGAGATGTGCGGGACTTCTCAAAAACGAAAAGTCTCCGCCGAGAAATAATTGATATAAATAAGTGAATGGCGAAACTCAACGTAATATAAAGGCACCTGCGCTAATTAAGAATTGATTCAATGTCCGCGTTTATAAACAACATCGGCATATTGGCAAGCCAAAACCAGGCATTGCCGTATCTTCTTATCTATGTAGCCACAATTTTTGTGGGGAATATAAGCGTCTTTATCGCTTTTTGGCTGATGTTTAAGGGCTATTTTGCGGCATGGGGCATTTTATTTCTTTTTTTGACAATCTTCGCGGCGGATGTCACAGGAGACGTCAGCTGGTATTCTTTGGGGAATAAACTGCGGGATACGCGACTCGGCAACTTCATTAGAAACCATCTTCCCCGGCACGAAAAAATAGAAAGCCATCTCCGGGAAAACGGCGACCGATGGATCTTCATTTCAAAATTTATTTACTTTTCAAGTTTTACGATTCTTTTTTTAGTGGGCTGGTTTCGGTTTGGATTAAAAAAGATGCTCCGCGTTTCAATTCCTTCAATATGCATCTCGCTCGCGGTCATTTTTGGCGTGGCATACGGCCTCTTTGCCGGCATTTCGCTTCTTGAGGCAACCGCGGTTTTCAAGAGATTTGAGCGGCTGCTTCTTTTGGGAGTTGTTCTGTTCATTGTTGCTAATTATTTTTTAAGCCGGCTTTTCAAAAAGATTTTCAAGGCCAATGGTACGGATGGTCAGTAGGCGAACACCCTTTTTGGCTAGTTTTAGAAGGGGATAGTTTGGGCTTGACAAACTATTTGCCGTTTGGTATAATGTAGCCAGCTTTCTGATAATATAAGACAATATCAGATTAGATTTGTCCAGTTTGACAAAGGCAGAGAAAGAATTTTGCTTAGTAGATTTTATTCGGATGGGCGCATTCGCAGCGCGCTATTCGGATACTAGTTGGCAAAATTCTTTCTCTGCCTAGCTGTGGTTTGGTCTGGGTCAGAGAAGGAAATCTAAAAAAGAGAAACCCGAAGAAAGGAAAGGAACGAAAATGAGGGTGCACATTGATTTCACCCCGCAAAGCCTCGCCGCTTACCGACGGCGGCGATTCGGCGAAGTCCCGATGGCGAATCTGTGCTTGGCGGCTGAAAAGTTGCTGGAGTACGGCAAACTAATCGGCGACAGTACCAACGGCACGACGCATGTCGCGGTTGACGTACCTGTTTTGAGAGGGCTTGTTGCAATGGCCAAGCGTTTCATGGAGCGCAACGGCCATCCGACCAATGGCAAGGGCAAACCGAATCTGGCAACGGCGGTACCGGCAAAGCGCGCCGTGGTCGCGGCCGAACCGCCGAAGCCCATACCGGACAAGCCCGCATCATCGGTTGACACGGAGCGGGCGCAAAGGGCGATTTGGTCCGCTGCCCGGACTCTTGAGTTCGCCAAGAGATACAATCAGGAGGTTGACTTCGGCGAAGCAGAGCAACTTCTTGCGGAGGCGCGGGAGTTGGAGCAGGCAGATCCGGACAGTTCTTTCTTTACCGCCAGAGATGCAGAGAAAGCGGCCGAGAAGACCGTTCTCGGTGTCCTCGCCGAAGAGATTCGGAGGAAAGCCATGGCTGCCAACACCGAGTTGGCCGTAGACTGGCGGATCCGCAAGGCAATTGGATTGCCGTACTACTGCGGCGCTCTGAACGAATTGCTCGATTTGAGAAGGGAAATCAACCGTGAGATCGAGCGCGAGGAAGTGTCCGTGGTTGTCGAGTTCGGCAAGAGGTCCAGCCGTCGCCAGCAGACCAAGTTCAGCGGCGGCCACAGGCATCGCACGGCTCGTAGCCGGCGCGAACCGCTTGACGGCGTCGGAGCCGCCAAGCGCCCTCCCCATGTGTCGGAAGTAATCAATCCGGCGCAAGGGTTCTTTGTTATTGACAATCGGTTGGTCAAGATTGCCCCTTACCTGTGGAGGCACCCCAACCGCAAGTAGTTCAAGCCCGGCCAGAGGAAAGGTTTTAAACCAATCCTCTGCCGGGTTTTTTCGTCGCCATTTTTATCCACGAGCCAATCTTAAATTGACAATCAATTATGAAAAACATTAAAATAGCTTTACTATTAAATAGACATGTCTAATTTTTATAAAAACATTCTCTGGGCAATCACCACTTTGATTGTAATCTCGCTTGTTTTCTCGCTCTTTTTCCAAGGACAGCAGCCGCCAAAAAAACTGAGCTTAAATCAGCTGGCCCAAAAGATAAACGCCGGCGAAGTAAGTCAGATAACAGTAAACGGCGAGGAGTTGAAAATCGTTTTAAGCGACCAGTCAAAAGCCGTTTCTAAAAAAGAAGCCGAAGCGGGCCTCACGGAAACCCTTAAGAACTTAAACGTTGACCAAGCCGCCCTTCAAAAAGTGGAGATTTCAGTGGAGAGCCAGTCCGGCTGGCAGTTCTGGGCGGGAATTTTAATCCCCACTCTTCTGCCGCTTATTGTTATCGGCTTTTTCTTCTGGTTTATGTTCAGACAGGCGCGCACCGGAGTAAATCAGGCATTTAGTTTCGGCCGCTCCAATCTCCGGCTCGGCTCTCTTGACAAAGAGCGAACCACCTTCAAAGACGTTGCCGGGCTCAAAGAAGCAAAGGAGGAATTGGTGGAAGTGGTGGATTTTCTGAAAAATCCCAAAAAGTTTTTAGACCTGGGCGCGCGCATCCCCCGGGGAATATTACTGATGGGACTGCCGGGCACCGGAAAGACCTTGATTGCCAGGGCAGTGGCCGGCGAGAGCAACGTCCCGTTTTTCCATATTTCGGCCTCGGAATTTGTGGAGCTTTTTGTTGGCGTAGGCGCCTCCCGCACGAGGGACGCATTTGCTACGGCCAAGCGCGCCGCGCCGTCCATTCTTTTTATTGATGAAATTGACGCGGTTGGCAGGCAGAGAGGCGCGGGCTTGGGCGGAGGGAACGACGAACGAGAACAAACCCTGAATCAAATTTTAGTAGAGCTGGACGGGTTTGACCGCGACACCCGAGTAATAGTTTTAGCGGCCACCAATCGGCCTGACATTTTGGATCCCGCCTTGCTTAGGCCCGGCCGTTTTGACCGGAGGGTCGTTTTAGACCTGCCGGATTTGAGCGACAGGGAGGCAATTTTAAAAATCCACGCTCAAGGAAAAGCTCTTGCCTCAGATATAGATTTGCGCAAGGTGGCGGTTCGCACGCCGGGCTTTTCCGGCGCAGATCTTGCAAACCTAATGAATGAAGGAGCGATTCTGGCCGCGCGCAGGGGCAAAAAAACAATTACCCAGAGCGAGCTTTTTGAAGCAGTGGAAAAAGTGCTTTTAGGCCCGGAACGCAGAGGCCGCGCCATTTCGGATAAAGAAAAAGAAATTACTGCTTTCCATGAAGCCGGCCATGCTTTGGTTTCTGCTTCGCTCAAAGACGCTGACCCAGTGCACAAGGTTTCAATAATCAGCCGCGGCATGGTAGGCGGCTACACAATGAAACTGCCGATAGAAGAACGGCATCTAAGAACAAAAATACAATTCTTGAACGACCTTGCGACAATGATGGGGGGATTCGCGTCGGAAAAATTAATCTTTAAAGACGTCTCCACCGGCGCTGCGAGCGATCTGCGGGAAGCCTCGGATTTGGCGCGGCGGCTGGTTACCAAATACGGCATGAGCGAATCCTTGGGGCCAATGACTTTCGGCAAAACCGAGGAACTTATTTTCTTGGGCCGCGAAATAGCTACGGAGAAAAATTATTCGGAAGAGACAGCCAAGAAAATTGATGAGGAAATTAAGAAATTTATTGAGCACGCCTACGAAGCCGCAGAGAAGATTCTGCGGGACAACAAAAAAGCGCTCCAAAAAATCGCAAAGACATTGATTGAAAAAGAAACCCTGGAGCAAGAAGAATTTTGCGAGCTTCTTAAACCGTTTAAAATAAAGCTGGTTGCAGCGTAGGCATTTACTTATTTCCTTCTTTTGCCATGGAATGCTTGATGCACTTCGCGCAATTCTTTGTTGGTTAAATGCGTGTAAATCTGGGTGGTAGAAATATTAGCATGGCCCAAAAGCTCCTGCACCGAACGTAGATCAGCGCCGTTCATTAGAAGATCCGTGGCGAAGCTGTGGCGCAACATATGCGGGTGAATTTTTTTTGGGATTCCGGCTGCCTTGGCCCAGTGTTCTATTAAACGTTCAACCGCCCTTGGTGTTATTCGCCCTAATATTTTCGGCGACCTTATCTCTTGTCCTTTGTTTCTTGTCGCCTTGCTTAAGCTTACAAACAAAGCGGGTTCTGGGTCGGATCGTTTATCTAGATAATTTTTAATCGCTTTTTTAGCGCGATCAGAAAGAAAAACCACGCGCAATTTGTCTCCTTTGCCGCGCACGGATATTTCGCCCCGTTCCAAATCAATATATCTATCAAGTCCGCAAAGCTCAGCAAGCCGGAGGCCGGTTGAAAAAAGCATTTCCAGAATTGCCTTGTCGCGCAATGTTCGCAAATCATTTCCTTTTGGCGCGTCAAGCAGTCGTTCTAAATCCCTATAATCCAGAATTTCAATTTGCTGTCTCATTATTTTAGGCAGTTCTATTTTCTCAGCTGACAGAACTTTTATGTCGCGCTTCGCCAAGTATTTTAAAAAATTCCGCAAGGCGATAATGTAATAGCTCTGGGTTATTTTTTTGAGAGTTTTTCTTGCCAGCGCCAAACGGAAATTTCTTACCAATTCATCCGTAATTTCAGGAGGGGATTTGATTTTAGCGGACGCCAAAAATTCCTTGAGGTAGTGTTCGTAATTAATCCGGGTTTTTATTGAACGGTTTTTTTCGACCTCCAGATAGTTTAGGTAGTCGTTGAGCAATGTTTGAATTTCGGTCATATAGCAGTATTTTACCCTATCCACAACTGTCGTACAATATGCTCTTGACAGGATTATATGGCATGCTATAATATAATCAGAATCCCGGGAACCGCTTGAGCGGTTTTACACGCGGGGGCGGGCAGGTGTCGCCGCTGGTTCGGCTTCGGTAGTTCCGGACCAAACTGATGGTTTACTCGGCCACTGACTGCTCTATCCTCGCGCTTACTTGACAACACACACGTTTTCCGGCCACTCGGGCCGGAACCGCCGGCTCTGCACCCACACTTGGCGCGGAGCCGCTTGGCGAGTCCTGAGAACGGCTTCCGCTGGAAGGTCGTTTTAGGGCAAAACCAGGGAGCGCCAGCTCGCGATACTATACTGGCTAGGTAGAGGGGGAATCTACCGACAACTACTTGGGATGGGTAAAAACCCGCCCCGTTCCGGAGAAGACAACTTCTCTGGGACAACCCAAGTCTGGCGCCCTAAGTGCGCCAACCGGAGCTGAGGCGCGGAAATCTCCAGCCCGCGCCAAAGCTCCACCCATCCAAGGCCTCTAAAAGCAAAACATCGCTTGCGGAGGCCTTCTAGTTTTTGGGCTTTTATTTTTAAGATTTCTGTGATACCATTAGAGTAATCGCTAATCTGCACGAATATGGCCACAAATTTCACCAATATTATTTGTGAAATTAGTGCTCAAATTAGTGGTTATTCGCGATTTCTACCATGCTCACCAAACGCGTTAAATCCAAAATAATAAGCGAACACAAAAAACACGAGAAAGACACCGGCTCCGCGGAAGTGCAAGCAGCGATGCTTTCCCGGCAGATTGAAGAACTCGCCGGCCACTTAAAGAAAAATCCCAAAGACCAGCATTCTAGGAGGGGTTTGCTTAAAATGGTCAGCAAGCGTCGCAGGTTTTTGGATTATCTGAAAAAGCGGGATACAAAAACGTACGAGAAGCTAATTAAAAAGTTGGAGCTAAAGAGATAAAGTAATCATCAACGAATAACGAATCTATTACGAATATACGAATTCGTAAATTCGCAAAGAATTCGTAATTCGCTGATGGAGCGAAGCGAACATGAAATCATCAGAGAATTATTCAAATCAGCGCGTCGGCATTTTTATAGACGTTCAAAATCTTTATCATTCGGCCAAGAATCTATATCACGGCAGAGTTAATTACCGAGAGCTTATCAAATACCTGGTTGGTGGCCGGCAGATCATCCGCTCTAT
>Ga0315285_10003843_pt1 | contig 15621 bp, 17 predicted proteins | sample YL17G09_36_MG_FD_203698 | JGI IMG/M metagenome (GOLD analysis project Ga0315285, IMG submission 203698) | Sediment microbial communities from Yellowstone Lake, YNP, Wyoming, USA - YL17G09_36 | ecosystem: Environmental > Aquatic > Freshwater > Lake > Sediment | place: USA: Wyoming | collected...
GGCCTATTTAGGATATCCAATAAATACAACACTTGTGTCGAAGTACTTAAGAAAACTGATTTTATATCGAAAAAAATAGCACAACAATATTTTTTTAATTACTTAACTGTTTTTTAAGCCAAAATTGGCGTTTTTTCCTTCTAAAAAGGTAGAATTGAATTCATTTTTATCTGAAAAACATTTTAATCCAAACCCCTTTATAAATAGAAATTTTTTGAAAGTGGAATGTGTCGAAAAAAGTGTCGATGATGTCGACAGTGATAAAACTTATTTTGATACAAATCACTTAATTAATTATGGCCAATTGGCTGGACAAGCTGAAATTCGGCAAAAAGAAGGAAGAACCGCAAGCTTATTCTGAAGTAATGATGGACAGTTTTAGCTTGGGATTGATGAAGGATTTGAGAAGAAGGTTGGAGGAAATGTCTTTCAGATTAAACGATCTGGAAAAAATCATAGAAGAAAGACTGCCGACGAAGATTTCTGCGGGATTGAAATCGGAAAGTCCTATCCGAATTGAAAATACTTATCCCGACTTTTCCGCGGGCAATGAACTGGGCCTGACCGAATCCAAAAAGGTCGATACCATAAAATTGGTTTTGAAGCAGCACCAGATGCTCTCCTCGATACAATTGGCCCAGCTGCTTCACATGTCAAGGACAAGAGCCAATGAATACTTCAAAAAAATGGAAGACATGAATTTGGTTGAAGGTGTTCTGGTAGGGAAAGAGAAATTTTATAAAATAAAAATAGCCTAGATTTCTGAAATTTAATTTTACTATTTACGATGCCACGACATCAAACCTTAGAAAAGCTGTTGGGAAGGTGTAGTTTTTCTGCTGGCCGACGAAGGAATAAGCCGACGGCCCCTCTATCCTCACTCTATACGTGACTCTCAACCAGTCGCCTCCTGTAACATTTAGATAAGTCAAATCGTTACAGTCTGTCTTGTTGATAAAATAATAAGTTGAATTGTCTGGCGGATGGTCGCAATAAAATACTCCTGTGGAATTGGACTTTTCAAATAAAATGTTGCTCACGATTGACGTTCCGTTGGGCGAGCTGTCTTCTAGGCTTATGTTGGCAACGTCATTAGATCTCCAAGGAGATAATATAGTGATTTGCACAGGAACGATATGGCCAGCTGTGAAGAGCCTGCTTGTTGATAAAGTCGATTCTGGGCCCCATTTCTTATTCTTCCAGGCTGAAATGTTGGCCGGCGATCTTGCTCCTTTGTACCATATATCTCCTTTATAGACCGATGCTTTTGTTAAATTTACGTCATAGATTTTGTTGCCGCTTAAATTCATGAAAGCCTCCCCATTTAGATTGGTTACCCACTGCACCGAACTCAGGCTTCTGTTCCCGGATTCGTAAACACGAATATAGTGATAATTAGTTGCATTTTCAGTTTGATTTTTTGTTGTTATATTGAATGTGCTGCAATTGTTTCCTGTAATCGCAAAAAGAGATTGCCATTTACTGGCACCATAATCACTTTCATTAAAGCCAGCATAGTAATAGCCGCACATGAAGTCGGTATAATTAGTGCCTTGATCAAAAACAATACTATATCCACTCGCATCAGTGCATGATCCGCCGTATTGCATCGATGACACATTTGGCGCTGACGTTGAATTCCAGAGAAATACTGTTATATTGATCGTACAGTTTGCAGCGCAATCACTAGTGGCATCTCCACATAGAACACAAAAAGCGGTGGAAGACAAGAATATGGAAGTAATAATGAAAATCGTTAATGTAAGGATACAATAAGTGTAACGATGTGAAAAACTAACTTCCATATATTATTTTTATGTATTCTTTAATAAATATTGCTACTACTGCCTTTCCGTCTTCTAACCAATTTTCCTGGCAGCTGATTCATGATGGATAACTTTATAAAAAGTTTTTAAACAAGGAAAGTAATAATTAAAATATGGAATTGCTGCCGAAGATAAAGAAAGAGATAAACGATTTTATTCTGCAGGAGAAAGGTGGAGCTTCACAACAGGCTTTGATTTCCTTAGGAGCGATATTTGTGGGTATCGAGGCTTTGACCCTGTTTTCTAAAATTGTAGCTGGTGCTACCATCAATGTGAGACATGATCATTCTGATGCTGCGACTAGTGCTCATGGCAGTGCTACTGCTTGTGGGGGTTGGTCTACTCATGCTAGTGGTTCCACTCACTCCAGCGCAGACGGTGTCCCAAGTTTACATAGCAGTGCTCCGGCCCATGGTAGTGGTACTGGCGGGTGGGCTGGACATGGTAGCGTTGGTGGCCAAAATGCAGCTCATTCAAATAGTGTATGGCTGTCCTACGGATAGACAACCGTCGGCTTCAGCAAATTTAATTGAATATATTCCTTCCATATTCCTTCACATCTTTTGAAATGTTTACAGTTTTTGCATGACTTCCACTTTGCCTTAATTGCTAACCTTTCTTTCTGCCAGTCAATTTCGCCATTAAGTTCGTTAAAAACATAAGTTTCATTTTCTGAAAATGTTTTGATGAAGCTTAACTCGTACGCATGATTTTCATAACCTTTTATCATACAAAAAGGGAATCCGTATGTTTTTACATCAATGCCTAATCTTTTACCAGTTTCAATTGCTTCAAACAAATGTGGCTGTATTTCTTCTATCGGAACAAATAAGGAGTTAAGATTTTTTTCTGCGTTACCGCCTATTCTCATAAGAGTGAAATCAATCTCGTCCACAGATAAATTCGCTAAAAATTTTACAAGGTCTGATAAGCTTTCGTAGTTGAATCTTGTTATAACTGGAATTACAGTAAGATGCTTCAATCCATATTTTTTCATGTTTTTCATTCCAGCAACACTTTGTTCGAAAGAGTCTTTTACTCCAGTGATACTGTCTTGAATTTTTGGATTTGGGTGATGAAAGCTCATCGCAACATCCAAATCTGGTATCATGACTAAAGTTTTTTTTGTAAATTCTTCTGATGCAAACATCCTTCCATTTGTTTCCAAGTGCAATTTTATATCTAAACTTCTTGCAAATTCCAATATTTCAAAAAAATCCGTTCTTATGGTAGGTTCACCACCAATTAAAATCACTTGCTGAGCCTTTTTTTCCTTCGCTTCGCGTAAGCATATTTTCAATTCTTCTGTGCTTCTGTCTCTAGATTTTTTTCTTTCTCCGTAACCGATAATGCAGTGAATACATCTATTGTTACAAGAGTATCCAAATGTTATGTTTATGCTTTTTATTTTCATGATTTAACCAATTTTTCTACGTCTGCCATGCTAGTTATTTTTTTTCCTTGGATTGGACTAAATTCTTTCGTTCCATATAGTTCTGTATATTCTGGCAGAATGCCTTCGCACATATAGAAATACATGCAATCCTTACATGAAGGTAATTTCATTTTTCTATTTGATCTGCCTTTCATCTCATCGACTTCACTTCCATCTATATGCCAAATTATTTTTTGGCTATGGATAGCTCTTAACTCATAACTATATTTGATATGCGGCAAAACACACAATGGAAATCCTGTTGTTGCTATAATGATATTTTCTCTCAAAGCTTCCAACAGGTGTGGCATGATTTTGTCAATCGATATCAACAATCGAGGATAGATTTTCTCTGCGCTACCTTCTTTTCTGACCAATATGGGAAACCATTCTTTTGCCCCAATGTTTTTTACAAATTTAACTATTTTTGGCAATTCCCTATGATTTAAACTGCACACAAGTGTTACCACGCAAACATACGCACCGAGTTCTACCAAATTTTTAATTCCGTTCACGGTCTCTCCCCAAGAGTCTTTTGATTGAGTCAATTTTTCATGGATTTCTGAATTGGATGAATGAAGGCTTATTGAAAAAATAGGATGCGGATAGATTTCCAGAACTTTTTTTGCAAATTCTTTGTTAGAAAAAATTCTACCATTCGTATCTATATGAACATTAACAAATCCAGTTTCTTTCACATACTTCAAGATCTTGAAGAAATCTTTCCTAGGAGCGCTACCTCCGGTCAACATTATAGAAGGAGATTTTTTTCTCAGTTCTACAAGTCCATTTCTTATTTCCTCGAAAGATAAATTTCCTTTTCTTTTTCCATATAAGCAAAAAACACAATTGTTATTGCAATTATATCCTAGTAAGATAGTCGACTCTGTGATTTCAATCACCGAATGAAAAACCCAGGGCGTTGTGTGTTATTTGTGTAGTGAATAAAAAAACATGAATAATATGAAAATTTCATGTCTCCGATTGCAGGTGTACAAGAAAAGTTTTTGGTTGAGTTAATATCAGAAATTATTTTCTTATAAGTTGAATTCAGTAGATAAGTTTTCCCATTAAAAGTTGAAATTAGAATTTTGTCTTCAATCGAAACCGGAGTCGAGTATATGGGTGCAGATAATGAAATGTTTTCTATTTGACTTTCATTAAAGAAGTATAAATTTCCGTCCTCAGAACCGACGACAAAATAATCTTTAGTTACTGTCGATGAACTTCTGACTGCACCATTTGTTTTATATTTCTTCAACAAATTGCAGTGAATGTCTAAAATGTAGATATTGCCGTCATCAGAACCAAATGTCATTTTATCTTCATAAACAAGAGGGGAACTTCTGACATGCCCCCCTGTTTCATATTTACAGGCTAGCCTTCCACTATCATCTAAGACGTATAGATTGTTATCGTCGGAGCCAAAAGAAATAAAATAACTATAATTATTTGAAAAAATTGTTGGCGATGACTCGATTTTATCTGATGCTTTAAATGACCACATTAATTTTCCGTTGCTTAAAGCATATAGATTTCCATCGTCAGATCCAAATACGATCTCTTGGTTCCCATCGAAATCTATGTCTGCGATTGCAGGCGTACTCCTAACTTTTCCTTTTGTTTCAAATTTAAAAACAAGATTTCCATTTTTATCTAAGACGTATAGATTGTTATCGTCAGAACCAAAAGCAATTTCTGGATAACCATCCTTATTCAAATCGCTTGCTGCAAAAGAAGTGTGCATTTCTTTTTCTAGAATAAATTTCCATGATATAACAAAAGGAACTTCACCAAAAGCCTGTTTCTCCAGTTCATTTGGATTTTCCTTATATTTAACTTCCATGACAAAATCTTTAAATGCTCTATGTTCTGTTGTATTGTCAAAAGCGGTATTTTTATAAAACGTTATGATTTCATCTTTTCCATCTAAATCTAGATCGACAAAAATAGGTGATGGATCCAAAGTGTCATTCTTATCTAGTATTATATTTTTTCCTAGTTCATTGCTACCAACGGTAATAATCGACGGACGCTCGGCTCTAATAGAAATGACAGGTGATGTTGGATCATAGTATATGTCTGTGACATTAACCTTTGAAAAAAGATTTCCAGTTCTTTGAATGTCGTGCTTAAACATGGGCCAATTTTCCAAAGAAGTTTTTAACTCTTCAGTTTTTTCAACTTTTATGCTATAAAAATATATAAAAATAACTAAACATACAATTAACAAAATCGTAATTAGCAAGGTGATTATATTTCTCATATTCCATCACTTGAAAAATAAAGCATAGATAAACATAATAATGTCATTCTCTAAAAATGCTACTAATAATGTTGAAATTATCAGTAAAGGTGTGAAACTTATATATTTTTTAACTAGAAAAGCATCAATTAACTTAATTCCTTTGGCTTTCTTTATCTCTTTTTCGTTAAACCCTCTAGCCAATATTTCCTTGTTTCCAAAATATTTCTCTAGAAAATTTGTCAAATCAAGTTTTTTATTTTCTTTAGATGCAATTCCGATTGGTATATCTCCCTTTTTCAAATCTTTCAAATATCTTTCTTCATAAGAGATATAAAAACTCAAGTTTCCAATCCAAACAAACAAAAGGATAACTAAAATCATAATTGAGGATGTTATCCAAAAAGATAACGACAAAAAGGATTGTGGATCAAAAATAAACCGCATTAAAAAAAGGGCTGACAATAAGTACACTATTTTTTTCTGTAGAAATTTTTGAGAAATGAAGAATGTGAAAAGCATGAAAATGAAAGTTAAAATATATATGGTGTATATACCTAAGTTAATTGACTGAAATAAAATCCCTAGAAAATAGAATAATCCAAAGCCCATCAAAACAATATTGATTATATTTCTAGGATTGAAAGTAATTTTAATGGCTTCAATCTTTTCCTTTTTTTTTGTCTTTAACAAAGTTGGAAGAAACCAAATCAGAAAAGCTAAGATGAAAGTATTTGTCAGAACTTGTGCAGAAGGGAAAAATCCACTATAAGAGAGATGAGGCAAATATAGTGATGTCGCTGAGAAAAGTTTTGCATCTCCAGCGCCCCAATATCCAAGTTTCCAAAAGAAAAAACCCAACAAAACCGAGAGAAAAAAATTTACAAAAAAAGATGGCAAAAATTTGAAAGAAAATGTCAGTAAAAATAAAGAGAACCCAATTACTAGCAATACCAAAATGTACTTGTTATAAATTTTTTTTTCTTTTAAATCGTGATATGAAATCAAACTACCTATTGAACTTAAAACCACTATTCTTACCAAATCTATAACAGCCAACGCCATGTTATTTAGTTATTTATTCACGGATAAATAAAACTAACACACTTTTGGCAATGGAGAAGAAAATTTTTAATTAAATCACATATGATAAAAAGAAATTTCTAATTTTCAAAGAAAGAGGCATATAAATTTCACATTTTCCTTCTTTTATAGCATCTTTGATTGCTTCCCTAGTTAAACTGTCAGCCTTACATAAACTATACATATATTTTAAATCAGTTTCATTGTGAGCATGTGAACTAAAAGTGCATGGTAGTCCAAAATTCTTAGAAATGTTTTTACATGTTTTTTCGTCATTGCTTTGAATAGCATCGAATTTAACATTTTTAAGTTCATCTGTCCCATTTCTCCAAACAACATTGTCATCAATCATCGCTATTGCTCCTTGCTCATGAGCTCTTTTGACTATTTCTTCAAAGGTCAAATTCACAAAATAATCGGTATCTTTCGTGCTTATGTTAGGAATCTCTCCCAAATAATAAAGTTCTGGAGGTATGGCCATTTTTGCATCAACTACATGAACATATCCTTTTGGTGTCGATACAATCTGTCCAGGTATGCATAAAATTCTAGTTTCATTTAAACATTTTTTGACATTTTCATCGCACATTCTATGGTCAGTCATCACGATGAAATCAAATTTTAATTTAACCGCTTCTTCAGTGGTTTCTTCATAAGTGCTATTGCCGTCCACGCATTTTACGGCTGAAACATGAAAATGGCCAATAAATCCATTTTTTGGCATTTCAAAAAAGGAAAAGAATAAAATAGTAAAAATGATAAAAACTCCAACGAGTGTGATTAAATACAATAGTTTCATAGAATCATCTTGAATTTTTAACAACACTCTCTAATTTTTTCATATCAATTATTTGTTTTCCTTCTATCGGCTTAAATTCATCGCTTCCATAAAATTTTAAATATTCTTCCCACACACCAAAACAAACATTAAAAAATTTACATCTCTTGCACTGCTTTGGTTTCTTCCTTATTTTTAGTTCCAATTCTTTGATTATGTTTTCATTCTTGCTGATTGTAATTCTTTCGTCACTTTCTTCATTCAAGTATTTTTTGATATACTCTATTTCGCTTACATGTTTTTCATAGCCTTGGAGAAAACAGAAGGGAATATCAAAGATAGTTACATTAATTTTTAATGAATTTGAAAAATCAATTGCTTTTTTCACATAATGCTCTATATCTGTGTAATGAGGAGCTATACTAAACCAGTTTATTCTCGCGCTGCCGCCACCTTCAACAAAAGTGAAATCAAGTTGCTTTATTCCGAATGTGCTCGAAAGCTTAACCATATTTTCCAAATCCTTATAATTTTGCTTCAATAAAATTCTTTTGAGACAAATGTTTTTTGCTCCAAAATGAATTAAATTTTTTATTCCTGAAATTGTCTGATCATAAGAATTTTTTATTCTTGTAATTGAATCGAAAATCTCTGGTTTGGTATGATGAAATGGAATTATAAACGAAATGTTCGGATCTATTTTTAATGTTCTTTCTGCAAATTCTTTTGATGAAAACATCCTTCCATTTGTTTGCAAAGAAGCTTTCAATCCCAAGCTTTTAGCAAATTCTAGTAATTCAAAAAAATCTTTCCTTATGGTTGCTTCTCCGCCAGTGAAAACAACTTCTCCACAACCTTTGCCTGCACTTCTCCTTATTTCCTCCTTAATTTGATTTGTATTTTTATCTAACGCCAATTTTCTATTTTTCAAAGAAATTATTGTATCTAAATTAAAGCAATGGATGCAGTTATTATTACATGTATAGCCGATCTGCAAATCTATTCTTGCTGACATAATAAATAGTAAATAGTTTTAAAGTATATTGTTTAATATGCCTGGATTTGGTTTTTCTATACCTTATAATAATAACATCGAAACTTTGAAAATAATTGAAAGTAAATTCGAGGATAGGCCAAATGGAAACAAAATTGAGAATATTTATTTGTCAGCACCACAAGAATACTTTGGCTCTGGGAGAATTGTAAAAGGCATAGATTTGAAGCACCTGAAAGAAGTCATAAGTTTTTGTAAAAAAGTTAACTGCGGGGTTAATGTTGTTTTTAATTCTACATGTGAAGATGTAGAATGGTATAGCAGTAGATTTGTTTCAAAAACTTTGTTCATAGTTAAAAAACTGAATGAACTTGGAGTTAATACAATAACTCTCGCGAACCCACTTTTTATTAAAAAAGTTAGAGAGAAGATAAAAAATATAGAAATTGTTGCCTCTGCTTTTTGCGACATCGACAGCTTGGAAAGAGCAAAATACTATGAAAATTTGGGCGCTAGCGAGATAGTGCCAAATGGTATAAATAGAGATTTTAAAACTCTTGAAACTATTAAAAGCTCGACGGATCTGAAAATAAGGCTAATGGTCAATGAAGGTTGCCTATGGCAGTGCCCTTATAGGATTGCCCATACAAATTACACATCCCACGCATCTCGCAAAGGAACCGATATTCTAGACTTCCCATCCATGGCATGCGTGTACGAAAGAGTGAAAGATCCTGTTGTTTTATTAAAATCCGAGTGGATAAGGCCAGAAGATTTGAAATTTTATAAAAAAATAACTACGAAGTTTAAAATTGTTGGAAGAACGATGAGTAGCGAATGGATAAATAATGTAGTTGGCTTTTATCTGAATGAAAGTTTTGATGGTAACTTGCTAGAAATTCTGGAAAGCGCAACTCCTGTTTATCTCAAAATCAAACCGACTGTGATTGACAACAAACAGTTAAATGGATTTCTTGAAAAGGTAATTAACTGCAAAAGAAATTGCACGGAATGCGATTATTGCGATGAAATGTCAAAGAAAGTAATAAAATTCATTCAATAGTGCTTTTTTTCTTCAGTTTTATAAACCCAATCTTTTGCAATTCTAAATCTTTCTTTATTCAGAATTATTTCTTTAAAAACAAAATCTATCATGCCTTTTTTAACTTCGCAATTGAACGAATTTGGCTTTTTTATTATATTTCCGTGTTCTCCATACTCATCCACTATGCAAGGCCCACAAAAGGGGTGAAAAGCACAGCTGTTGCAATCAAAGCTCAGACCGGAAGTTAAATCGACTATGTTAAGCACGTTCCATGACGAGTAGAGTTCTTTATAATTAGTTTCTTTAACGTTTCCGAGTTTAAAAATTTCAAAGCTTCTCGCCTCATCGCAGGTATAGATATCGCCTTTGTAGTTATATCCAGTCTGAGCCCAAGCACAACCGCAGGGAGATGCCAAACAAACAAAATAATTGTATTTTTTAGAAAATAGAATATTCCTCAAAATTATTTCAACGTTACCTTCTTGTATTTCTATACCCTTTTTATTCAACTCGAAAATATATTTTACGCACTTTTTCCAAAAATCCAAGAATTCTTTCACAGTATATCCAATTTCTTTCCATTCATTGACAGCAAAACCGCCAACATTCATTCTTCTTGCCCAGAATTTTTTTTGGCCCTGCTTAACATATTCATCGATAATCTCCTTCCAAAAAGGAAGGGAAAATCTAGTTATGGTCGGCATCAAAGGTACATTTATTCCTCTTTTTTTTAGAATATTTATCCAACGAATGACATCATCATAACTTCCTTTACCGCCTTCATATTTCCTATTTTTATTGTGAACCTCTTTTGGGCCATCGAGAGAGGAATTTATATCAACTTTGTTTTTCAATAGCCAATCCAATTTTTCTTCGTCCATCAAACTTAGGTTCGTTACCACTCTGAAGCCAACATCTTTCTTCTTTTCCTGGTTTATTTTCTTTGCATAATCGACTATGAATTGGATGATAGGGAAGTTTAACAAAGGCTCTCCACCTTGGAACTCGATAGTTATTCTTTTTGAAGGGCATTGGAAAATAAAATCGACCACAGCTTTAGCAGTATCTTCGTTCATGTCATATTCTTTTGCATTCAATGGCTTAGAAGCAGCATAGCAATAGACACATTTGTGATTACATCTGATAGTTGGCGTAACTATATGAAGAGTCGTTGCATCGGATAATTGCTGAAATTTTTGTTTTAAAAAATTACAAACTCTTGGAATGTCCTCTTCCGTGACAATAATTCCTTCCTGCCTCAGAAGGTTATACAATTCTAAATCCTCCTCTGCTTTTCCATGTCTCAAAAGTCCGAATTCATTTTTATTTAAAATTGCCCAGCCTCCATGTTTGTTTGTGACTAAAAATTTATTTTCTTCCAATTTTTTCCATGTGAATTCGTTACTAACATAACCCTTGAAATCGGCTGAATATGTTAAAGCCATTTAATCACTTTGAAAGTTTTATTTGCTCATGCAAACAATTGTTACAAAATTCATAAACCAATTTTTCTAAATCAATCTCAACTTTTGGTCTGACTATCACTTCAATTATGTTTTCATCTCTTTTAAAGCAAACTAAGAATTTCGATAAATGCTGGAATTTCTCACACACTTCTGTTATCGGATACATATCGTAGAATTCCCTGTTGAAAATAATCATAGCCTCATTATCTTTCCATTCTATTGCCATGATTTAAATGTTAAGTTCTATTTATAAATAAATATGATAAAAAAACTCAGAAAAGAGATAGACACAATCGATAGAAACATTTTAAAACTTCTTAAAAAAAGAGTAAAAGTTTGTAAAGAAATCGGAAGAGCTAAAAACAAATTAAGAATGGGAATTGTTGATAGAAAAAGAGAGGAAGAAGTTTTAAAAAGATCAGGAACCTTCAAGCCAATCTTCAAGGAAATAATAAAAACCTGTAGAAAGGTTCAAAAATGAAAAAGACTTTTTTAAAATTTATAAAATTTTTGCCAGATCTGAAAAGATCTGAATTTTTTGTTGGTGATTTTTTCTTCAATTCCTATGGAGATAACTCTCCAACAAGAATTGGTTGCAAATATTCTACTTCTAGTCTATATGATGAAAAAAATGGTGACAGCTTCATTGTTATAGTGGAAATTTTCGAAAAATTACCAAAAGTAGAATATTATGATGAGGAAGAAATTGATAGTAATAAGTTTATTTACGGATATGTTCCGGAATTTCCTTTGATGAACAAATATAAAGAGCACAACTTTCTTTCCATTGCCCAAAAAAATAAAATAATCACAATCATCAATTTGAGCGCAAAAGAATCTTCACCAAAGAAATGGGAAGAACTACCTTCTTTGCACTCATTTGAAGATGCAAAAAAGGATGAGAAATTGAAAGAGTTCTGTAAAAAATTTCTTTCAACAAAGGACGAAACTGAAATTCTCCCGATATTTGATTTTATCAGCTACTTACCAGAAAATGTGGATGGATGGAAGTTGGTCACATTTTTTTGTTTTTACAGTTTATACAAAGTCGGTTTGGAAAATCATTTAATTTCCAACATTAAAGGCAATTACAGAAAGGGTAGAAAATACCTTAATCTTTCAATGCAATTTATCTATAAAATGTCTGAAGGTAAAATTGATATTTCGCCGAAAGGCGTAGAAGAATCTATCGATGGGATAAAATTAGTAAAAGAAAAAATAGATGGAATCACAAATATTTCTTTTTACAACGAAAGTGAGAGTTATTGCTTAACTGCTAGTAATAATGAAACAACTTTGGAAGTAGAAAAATTTGAAAATTGTATGAAAAAAATTTTATTGAAAGCTGTAGGTAAATTAAAAAGTTATAATTGTATAGAAGTCACCATGAATTTCATGAATATTTTAAAAAGTTTTAATCTACCCAAAAAATAAATTTTCAGGGTATAGATTTTAACCATTCTTTGATTTCGCCATAAGTTTTTATTTGCTTTCCCTTCACTGGCTTGAACTCTTCATTTCCATAATTTTTTGTATATTCTTCCCAAACACCTTCGCACACATAAAAATATTTACAATTTTGGCACTGAGTCGCTTTGGATTTAATTGATAATCTTTCTTTCTGCCAGTCTATTATAGGATCACCAACTTGCCTTAATTGTGAAGTTAATCCATTTATGTATTGTTTCAGGAAACGGACTTCCGAGACACAGTCTTCAAATCCATTGAGAAAACAAAATGGTATTGCTTCAAAACTAACTTTTCTTCCAAGCTTCTTTGCAACTTTCGCACAATTGACAACATCACTTTCTATTTCACTATATCTTGGAACAATCTCAAACCAGTATTTCAATGCATTTCCCATGCCATGAGGGAAGGATATATCAACTTGCCTTACACCAAGATTCTCTGAAAGTTTAATCATGTCAGTCAAATCTTTGTAGTTTAGCCTTGAAATGACAATTTTGAAATTTAAAGATTTGACTCCGAGCTTGAGTAGATTTTTTATCCCTCGCGTAGTTTGTTCAAATGACCCATTCACTCTAGTGATTGAATCATGAGTTTCTTTTTTGTGTGAATGTATGGCTATCTCGAAATGCATTCCTGGATCCAAGCTTAAAGTCTTTTTCGCAAATTCTTTTGATGAAAACATCCTTCCATTTGTTTGCAAAGAAACTTTCAATCCCAAGCTTTTAGCAAATTCTAGTAGTTCAAAAAAATCCTTTCTTATGGTAGCTTCTCCACCAGTAAAAACAACAGAATCTGCCTCCAATTCTTTTGCCTGTCTTAAATGATTTTTAATTTCTTCCGTAGTTCTATCTATTGATTTTTCTTCTTTTATCAGTTTTTCACGGTGACCAGCAATAACACAATGTACACAATTGTTATTGCAAGAATAACCGAACTTTATATCAACTAGTTCTATTCTTTTCATCTTTCTCTTCCGTCGGCGACCATTTTATTTTTCTTTTTTGTTTTTCCCAAGGTTTTGCTATCTCTTCGGCTGAAAATTCCTCTACTTCATTCTCTATTCCAGAAGTTTCTTTTTGTTCATTCATTTTTATCTCAGGATAGATTGGAACTTTTGCTCCTATGTCTATTTTTTGTTTTTCCATTAGTTTTTCTTGAAATTTTTCTTCTTTCTCCTTTTCATCAGTTACAGAAAAAAAAGCTCTTTTGAGCATCAACTCTCTCAAATCTCTGTTCGTGCTTGCTCTCACTAAAAAAGCAGTATAATTTATCAACTCGTTGTTGAATTCGCCCGCAATCTCTTCCAAATCTTCATCATTTTTTGGTTTTATTGTAACTATAATTTCTTTTTCAGGATTCCCATCTAAAAAAACATAAAATCTGTCAATCAGCACATCCGCCGCTTGATAAATTATAGGAAGAGGGTAAATCTTTGGATCTATCTTCACTGTCACATTTTTTTCTTTCTTGTTTATTTTAAAATTTTCCATAATAATCATTTAGTATGTTTAAAAGTATTTATTATGCGAAAATTCTTGTTGCAAATACTTTCTCATAGTCGTTTTTAGGAAATAAAATGATTCTGTCATTATTTATCACTAACATTCCCATCCATTTCAATATGTCTAATTCTTCTTTGAATTCTTCAAAGATATCTCTTTTAAATTTCTTTTTAAAGTCAGATATTGAAATTTGTGAATTTTCGAATTCTGCTATTAAAGAACCGATTAAATAATGTATCATTTGCTCTCTTACTGTACGTTCATAGACGTAATAGCATGTAAAATCAAATGAATAATCTGATTTTAGATTAGTTATATTTGCGTACTCTAACTCGTACGATATCTTAGATGCTGCTCCAATCCCAATTCCCAATACCGAATTATCATTTTTTTTATTGCGGACTGTATATATGGGATAAAAAGGGTTAACTCCCTCTTTAAAAAAGTGGGTATCTGCACCTGATGTATCAAGACCGCCAATTGCTTTATTATAGTTATATTTCTTAAGTAGAATCTCTCCTTCCATGTACAACTCTGGAAAGGAGTAATCGGCACTTTTATAATCAGGAATAATGTTTGTATTTCCTTTTTGGTTGGGATATTTCTCTTTTATCAAGCTTGCTCTGTCTATAGGAGATTTAACTAATCTGCCAAACACGATTGCATCAGATCCAAGCTTTATTAGTTTTTCAAGACTAGTTAAAAAAGTTTTTGAAGTGTCTCCTGTCAAACCTACCATGAGGTCTGTAGTAAAAACTGTAAAATGCTTAGTTTTTATATACTCAAACAATTTTTTCAATTTGTTATAGGGGATGCGCTCTCTATTGTTTATCATTAGCACTTTTTTATCTAAGGACTGGATTCCTAAGCTTATTCTGTTAAATCCATATTTTTTGACTACGTCAATTTTTTCTTCGGTAGTAGTTTCTGGCGACATTTCAATAGTGCATTCTTTTGTCAAATCTATCTTGAAATTTTTAAATACCTGTCCGAATAAAAATTCTAGTTGCTCTGATGAAAATATTGATGGTGTTCCCCCGCCAACATATAGAGTACTAAAAACTTTCTTGGAAAATAAGGGAGCTAGATAATTCATTTCTTCTGCCAAATATTTTAAATATTTGTCTAACTCTATTTTATTCTCTAGTATAGTCGAATATTCCCGGCAAAACTTGCATCTTCCGCCAAGGCAAAAAGGGATATGAATATACAAGGATAAAAATGAATTCTCATTTCTTTCTAAAAATTCTTCCCATTTTTTCTTTACATAATCCGTATTTTTGGGCTTACCTCTAATATCCACATCTGCCGGAATATTTAATAAAACATTTATGTCATTCGTTTCATTGATTTTATTAAATAAAATTTTATTTTTTATATCATCTAACGTTCTATACAATTCTGGGTTTTCGACTTTATTCTTTATCAAGCTTATTTTATTTACTAAATTCATTCTATCTTTCATCTGAAATTTTTCATTCATATTCTCGCCGATCATCTTCACTCGTTAAAAATTGTTTTTCAGAGATTCAAGTAATGGATAACTTCTCAATTCTATGGGTATTCCTTTATAGGTTTTGACCCATTTTTCTATATAATTACACAGGTTTTTTATGTTTTTTGGAAAAAATTTATTGAAATTTCCGCTAGGAACTGGCAAGATGATGTTTACTCTCTTAAAACTATTATAAGAAGAAAAATTCTTCTCTATAAAATTGATTATATCTGAAATTTTTTTGTAATTAAAACGGCATAAAGGAATGTTTATGTCTACATC